>JADMIO010792759.1_pt1 | contig 43306 bp, 45 predicted proteins | sample 8958161 | NCBI WGS metagenome assembly JADMIO01 (sample SAMN16585339, study PRJNA669376) | soil metagenome | isolation source: Crop rotation soil | place: USA: Cullars Rotation, Alabama | collected 2011
CCCGCCACTCCCGTTCACCGGCCGAGGGGAGTTGCTTTATGGCCTCTCCCCTCGGCCGGCGAACCTACAAGAGCCAACGGCCTTCGGCCGTGGCTCATCTTAAACGTTAGGAAAAGATGAAGCGCACATTCTTCATCGCCGCGGTTTGTGAGATTGCCTATGTGGTTTCCGTTAGATTGCTGCGCCATCATTTCAGCGGAGGCTTGGTTCAACAGGAGCTTTGCTGGTCTGCGCTTCGTATCCTTTCGATCGGCGCACTCGTTTGGCTCTACCGACAGTCGGCACCTCAGCGTGCGAGGTCGACCGTCGGCTATCCGCCCGGCTTGATTTTCGCCACGGGCATGTTTCTGGCGCCGGTTTTCTTTGGCGACATGGGGCCGTTGAGTTCCGCTCGCTACCTGTTTGCCGCAACGAGCATCCTCGTGGCGGTGCGAGAAGAGCTGGCTTATCGAGGTATCTTTCAAGCCGCGTTGACGCGCAGATTCGGCATCGTTCCCGCGTTGGTATTTTCGAATCTCGCATTCGTCGCCTACCATGTCGGTCTCGGGCCGCCCAACGTGCATTTCTATCTTCAAGTGTTTTTGTGCGGGGCTATCCTTGGCGTCGTTTACCACTTGTCCGGAAGCATCGTTCTCGCGATCGCACTTCACGCGGTCTACGATGTCATCGATTCCTTCGCGCCGTATTCGGTGCCACAAATGCCCGACTATTGGTGCACGGTGATCCTTGGTTCGACGCTCAGCGTCCTGTGGCTCGCGACCAAAAGGAATCGTTTCAGGTTGGAAGCGCGACCGCTGAAGGAAGCGAAGGCGGGCGAGTAGACCCTATGCCTGCAGCCGGTGACGCCGACCGATGCGCGCGGGGTCGCTTTCGCGTTCAACGATGATGACGGCCCCGGATCTGCCGTGGCCCTGCCGAAGCCACGTGAGCCGCGCCGGGCGCGCTCAATACGCGCGGGAAAGGGTGAGTGAACCGAAATTGTTGAACTTGCCGCTCTCGGTCTTGAATTCCCGCGTGCGCCAGACCTGCGTATAAGTGAGCTGCCACGGGCCGGCGATGAGGCCGACACCCGTGCTGAGATCGGCGACGAAGGGATTTTTCTCCACGGAGCGGCTCTCGCGAAACGTGTTTCCATCCAGAAAAATGTCGTGCGCCACCGCGCGGCCGTCGGCGGCGCCAAAGGCGAACACGCTGAAATTGCGATCGAGCGCGACGCGCGGATCCTTGTCGTCGGTCGGCGCGCCGCCGACGCTGCCGGGGCGCGCGAGCTGCACGCCGAAATCGCTGGGGAGATTGAGTCCGATCCGAACCGTGCCCCCTGCATTCACGTAGGTCTGCACATTGCCGAGGCTCACGCCCGTGTGGGGCACCAGATCGACGCCGTAGAATTCGAGCAGCGAGCGGGCGAAGAGCCGCCAGCGGTGTTCGTAGACGAGATTCACGCCGATCTCGTCGCGGAGTTGATAGTCCCAGCCCTTGGGCGTGGCGCTGCCGATCCAGTGATGGACAATGCGCTGGCAATCCTCGGCCAGGCTGTGCGGGCCCACGATGCCGAACTGAATCGCGATGGTGTCGGCCGCCGCGACTGTCTTGCTGACGAATGCGAACTCCGCGTAGCTCCAACCCGCGTAGGGCCGATCGGTGAGGTCAGGATTGGGCGCGGCGATGTCGCGCGGCGTGTAGATATTCTGGCCGAGCGCGAAGCCGATGTTCTTCTGGCCCTCGGGGCGGTTCACGAAGGGCAGCAGTTCGACAAACGTCTTTCGCCAGCCGACCTGGCCCCAGTCTGCGAGGTCGGCGGTGAGCCACGAAAATTTCGTGCCGTTGGTGTAGTGCTGGTCGGTGCCCGTGAAGGAATCGTTTTCCGCATACATCGTGAACACCGGGGCGGAGCGCGCGCGCTCCGTCGCTTCCCGCGCGATGGTGGGCTGCGCAAACAGCCCGCTCGCCGCGGCGAGCGCGAGCGCACCGGCGGGCCGCAGGAATTGGGAAATCGGGTGGGTATGTCGGTGCATGGAGCGAAGAGGCGAACGGCGAAGCCCGTCCGTGGCGCGGCGGCTCACGACGAAGTGCTGGATTTGATTTTGTCTGCCGCGCCCTGCAGGCGCTCCCACGTGTCGGCGGCCTTGGCTTTGGCGGTCGCCCACGTCTCGGCGGACGCGGTGCGCAGATCGGCGACGCGGGATTTCATTTCGCCACGGGCGACGTTGTAGTCCTTGACCGCGCGATCGCGGACGATCGCCGCGTTGTCCGGCAGGCCGGTCATCCGCGCATTCAGCGTTTGGATCTCGGCGTCGCGTTTGTCCGCCATGCGCTCGAGGCGCGTGGCAAAGTCGTCGCGTTTGTCGTGCGGGTAGTCCTTGAGGGTGTCCCACGTGTCCGCCACGACCTCCTTCACCTCGGCGACCGCTGCCTTGGCGGTCGCCTTCGCGCCCGGCGCGACGGAGGCAGCGTCGCTCGACTTGGAGCAACTGGAAAAAAGAATCGCGAGCGGGCCGACGGCGGCGAGGAGCAGGAGATTGAGGCGGTGGACGGTTTTCATCGGAGCGGTGGCCGGTTAGTTGCGGGTGACCGGCTTCCCGACCGTGATTTGGTTGTCCACGTTTTCCGCGAGGGTGGCGGCCGCGATCGCGATCTCGCCGATGCGGCGCTTGTCGTCGTCGGTGTGGACCCAGCCGCGCAGGGTGATGCGATCGTTGATCGTGCCGACCTCGACGTTGCGGCCGTTGATTTTGGCGGCGCGGATGTCGCGGTTGATGCGCACGGTGCGATCAACGTCACGGTAGCGGCTGCCCTGCTCGAGGGGGACACTCGTCCGCGCGCCTTTGTAGGATTCCCGTTGAAACGAGGTGTCCTGGCCGAATGCCGCCTCGGTGAAAATGTAGCGGGGCTCGTCGGCAAACTCCATCTTGGTGTCGTCGAGCAGGAGCCCGTCGCGCTTCGCATTGAAGCTGAGCGCCAGGGAGGGAATGACGCTCTTCGTCTTGAAGTTGCCGGGCGCGAGGACGATGACGTTCAGGATGCGGCCCTGCGGGATGTCGAGGGTGAGCGACCAGACCTTGCCAAATTTCTCGCCCTGAAAATTTCCCACGGGCATGTCGAGAATCTTGACGGTGCGCTCGACGTAACCGAGCGACACCTTGGGCCGCTCATCCGTTTTGCTGGCCTTGTCGCCCTCCTCGAGGAAGTAGGGCACCTGGCCAAAGAGATAATAGGAAGCGGCGACGCGCTCGCTGCGGCCGGCGTCTTCCCATTTCGAGAGATCGATGGCAGCGGCGGTCTTGAAGACCTCGGTGCTCACGTTGAGCCGGTAGACTTCATTGAGCTGATCGGGAAACAGCGCGAGCGGCGGCACGGCCACGATCTTCTTGCCGCCGAGATCGAGCGAGCTGTCGCACTCGACGAGCACCTCGACGATGCGACCGTTCACCAAATCGATCCCGAGATCCTTGATGCGCCCGAGGCTCTCGTCCTGAAAGTTTTTGATCTGAATGCGGGTGAAATCGACGCTGTGCTTTTCCGCCGTGAGCGGCGTGGGCGTGGGATCACCGACGGAGGCGGTCTTCTTGGAGGCGACGGTTTCGGCGACGGCCATTGCCGGGGCGGGAGTAGGAGCAGGCGCCGGTGCGGCGGCGGGGGCGGGCTGAGCGTGCGTGCAAAGAAACGGAACGCTGGCGAAAAGGGCCGCGGCGAGGAGTCGAAGATTCGTTTTCATGGGGAGGCGGCAGAGTAGGCGACAAGACACGCCGCAACCATGGGGTGTAACCCGGCGAAATTTTTCGCACCTACCGCACGCGCGCCCAGAGCGCGCGGTAGGCCGCGAGGGCTTCGGCGGACGTAGCGATCGGCGCGTTGAGTTCCGCTTCGAGCCGGCGGCGCAGCGTCGGATCGGTGAGCGTCGCCGGCTCCCACAGGAGCAGCGCGAGAGCGCGGAAAATGCGTTGACGCGGGTGCCACCACGGCCGCGGATATCCGCGCAGCCGAAATCCGTCGGCGCGGAGGTTCAGCACGAAGCTGCGCAGCCGCGGCCAGCCGGGAAGTTTGTCCGTGGGATCCTCGGCATACGCACGCGCCGAGGGAAAGGCCCGCCGGCTGCGGCGCGACTCCAGGCAGAGCCAGCATTGCAAGGCGAGGGCAGTGACTTCGCGGTGCAAATCGACCAGCGCCTCACGCGTCTCGCCCCCGCTGGTCGGACGGAGCTTGAACGCGACGCCCTCGGCATGATGCGACAATACCGTATCGAGCCACGGCCAGCGTTCGACCACGGCGAGGCGGTGGAGGCGCTGGTGCCGTTCGCGACAGCTCCAATGATACTGGCCGCACGCCGCGAGCACGGCGTCGCCGCACGCAAGCTGGACCTTGGCGATGTTGCGCCGGACGAAATCCGCGGCGGCCGGCGTGAGGGTGGGGCGGTCGAGTTCGGCGCGGGCGAAGAGCAAACCCGAACAGCGATTCATGAGGAGGCGCGTCCCCTCGGCCGACGGCACGTTCTCGGCGCTGGCGTGGCGTTCACCGCCGGTCAATTGCCGCGCCGCATTCCGCCCCCAGATGAAACGATGCGCCGCGACCAAATCGTAGGAAAACATGCTGACCAGCCCGCCGCGCAATTCCGCGAGCGAGGTGATTTTGAATTCGATCTCGGCGTCGGCGAGGTGCGTCAGGATTTCGCCGAGCACTTCGAGCCGGCGATGGTAGCGCGCTTCGTTGAGATGGCGGTTGCCGGAGATCGCGACGTAGAATTCGAGATCATTGTAGGGGCGGTCGCCGGAGGTGTGCCGCAACACGCCGCCTTCGCCGCGGCCATAGCCGCCGCCGAGGAGGACGGCTTCGAGTTTCGCCTCGGGGATGAGCCCGCGGATTCCGCTGAGCACGCGGGCACACGTGCGCTCTAGGTGGAGTTCGAGGGCGTCGTCCCCATCGAGCGTGAAGCGTGCATGCTTGAGCGGCGGCGCGAGCAGGGGAAGGTGAGCGGCGGCCGTCGAGGGGGTCGAAGTCGTCGTGCCGGCGGGAACGGAACTCATAGCGATCGATCGATTCGGTGCATCTGCCAGCCGGCATAAAAACCGTGGAGGCGGCCGAGCCTCTGCTGCCAGCGGACAGCGAGGGTGCGCCGCCATTCCCCGAGCCGGTGCGTGCGCGCGCAGTAACGCAGGTCGGCAAACGCGTCGCGCAGCGCGCCGAGCAGGACGGTGCGGGGCACGTTGAAATCCTCGAGCGCGCCCTGCCACACATCGGCGAGCGCCCACGCCTCGCCGAAACTGCGCTTGTAGGCCTGCCGTGGCGTGTAGTTGTGCGAGTGCATCACCACCGACTCCGGGCAGTAGGCGATGCGGTAGCCCGCGGTGCGGCACCAACGGGTGTATTCGTCGTCCTCGGAATACTGCATCGACTCGCGAAAGCCGCGCCGGGCCCACACGTCGCGCCGCAGCCCGCTGCTGACCATGCTGAAGAAATGATCCCACGCCGCGGACTCGCGCGGTTCGCCGAAACAGCGCTCGTAGTCATGCGCGAATGCCGCCGCGCAATCCGGCCGCGGGATCTGCCGGCCGAAGACGGCGGCGACCTGTGGATCGTCGAGCGCGGCGACGAGCGGCCCGAGCCAGTTGGCGTTTTGTGGCGTGGCGTCGGCGTTGAGAAAGATCACGCGATCGGATTTCGCGAGCGCCATGCCCTGGTTCAACACGCGGCCAGGCCGGTATTCGTGCGGCAGCAATTGCATGAAATGTCGCGGCTGCACGGCGCGGATCAGCTCCACCGAGCCGTCCGAGGAACCGGAGTCGAACACGATGAGTTCCCAGTCGCGAAAGTGTTGGGCGGCGAGCGCCGGCAGTGTGTCACGCAGTGCCCACGCCTCGTTGAACGAGCGCAGGACAATGCTAACGGGCGGTGCGACCATGCGCGTCAGTGTCGCTGAGCGCCGCTGTCGCGGCTATGGGGTGATAGCCTGCTTGGCGCGAGGGTGGGTGAAGACCCACTGACCGCGGGCGCACATCTCGGGCAGACTGTTCGTCGTCCACTCTCGACGCATGACCCTCCCGAAAAACGACCCGCCGATCACGCTCTCGATCGGGATCATGGCTTGGAACGAAGAGGCGTCGATCGTCCCGATGCTCGCCTCGCTGTTCGAGCAATCGATCTTCGCGCACCTCGCGGCGCGCGGGGAGCGCTGCGAAGTCGTTTGCCTCGCCAATGGCTGCACCGATCGCACCGTGCCGGTGGCGGCGGAGATTTTCGCCCGTATGGAACGCGAGCATCCGGGGCGACTCGGCCTGGCCGCGCGTGTCGAGGACATCACCCAGCCGGGACGCAACAACGCCTGGAACCGCTTCGTTCACGAATTCTCCGCCCGGGAGACGCGTTTCATCTGCCTGATGGATGCGGACATCACCTTCAACCGTCTGGACACGATCGAACTCGTGCACCGCGAGCTGGAGCGGAACCCGAAGCTCGGCGGCGCTTCCGACACGCCGGTGAAGAACGTCGTCGACCGAAACAACCCGACGATGCGCGAGCGGCTCTCGCTCGCGACCTCGGAAATGACCGGCACGATTGCGGGCCGGTTGAACGGCATGCTCTACTGCCTGCGCTCCGACATCGCGCGCAACCTCTACCTGCCGCGGGACGTGCTCGCCAACGACGACGGCTTTTTCAAAGCCGCCATTTGCACCAATTTTTTCCAGACGCCGCTCGATCCGACGAAGGTCGTGTCCGTGCGCGAGGCGACTCATCTCTACGATCCCTATCTTTCGCTGCGCGACGTGTTGAACAACCAGAAGCGCCAAATGATCGGGCAGGCGACGGTGCACGTGATCATCGAGCATTTGATGACGCTGCCGGCCCCCGAGCGCGCACACCTGGCGGCGACACTGCAGCGCCTCGAGTCGAACGATCCCGACTGGTTGAAAAAACTGATCGATGTGCATGTCGCGCGGACGCACTACTTCTGGCGGCTGTTTCCCGGCATCCTCGGCTTCCGCTGGCGGCGGCTCGGGCAGATGCGCGGCGTGCAGCGCCTCACGCACTTTCCCGCGGCGCTGGCCGGCTTTGGCGTGACACTCGTCGCCTGCTGGCAGGCTGCGCGGTTTCTGCGTCGGGGCGTGACCAACTTCTGGCCAAAACTCGCGCGTCAAACCGTGCCCGGTGCGCCGGTGCTCGACGCCAAGTGAGCCATTAAAAAAAAATCCATGAGCGACACCGTCACCCAAAACAAAAAATACTACGAAACCTACTGGTCCGCCGGTAAGCACACCTTCTCCGGCTCGAACCAAGGCTACGCGCCGAATCTCCGCCGCTGGATGTCCGAGGAGCTGCGCGATCTGTCCAACGGCTCGCCCGTCCTCGAAGTCGGCTGCGGCGACGGCTCGTTCACGGCCGATCTCGCGAACAAATTCTCCAACGTCACGGCGATCGACATTTCCGCCGGGCAGATCGCGGAGAACGCCGCGCGGCTCCCCGGGATCAAATTCAAGCAGCACGACGTGTCGGAGACGTTTCCGTTTCCGGACGCATCGTTCGACGTGATTTGGTGCTCCGAGGTGCTGGAGCATCTCTTCGAGCCGTCGTTCGCGCTCCGCGAAATGCACCGCATCCTCAAGCCCAGGGGCCGGCTGCTGGTGACGGTGCCGTATCATGGCCGCTTCAAGAATGTCCTGATCTCGCTCTTCAACTGGGACGATCACTTCGTGCCATCGAGCCCGCACATCCGTTTCTACACGAACCGCAGCCTGTCGCGGATCGTGGATGCCGCCGGCTTCCATTCGATCAAGATCAAGACCTGTGGCATGGGCCGCCCGCTGCGCGATCTTTTCGTCGCGACGAACATTTTGCTCCGCGCGACGAAGTAGGCGGGAGCGAAAGCGCGAATCCGTCATGCCTCCGCCATTCGAGCTGAATCGGGGTGGGCCGTGCACTCCGTGCGCGGCCGGTTTGGCTGCGTTTGCGCAGAGACGCGGGGCCAACCCCGCGGGCCGCGCACGGAATGCACGGCCTACCTTCGAGCTGCGATGAAACCCTCGCATGCGTTCGCGCTGGCGCTGATTCCGTTTCTGACGCTGGCCGTGGCGGTGGCCGCGACGTGGTCGAAACGAATCCGCGATGGATTCTTTTTCGTGATGGTGACCTTCGCGGTGTTTTTCGGATCGGCTGGAGGTGAATTTCTTCAGCCAGGCCTGGTATCGCGGCACGACGCGCGGACTGCAGGTCACCCTGATCGAGATCCTCGCGTTCGGCCTGCTCATGGGTTGCTGGCTCGGTCGGCACGAGGAGGAGCGGCGCTGGTTCTGGCCCGCGAGTCTCGGCGTGCTGCTGGCCTATTTCGTTTACGCGGTCGTGTCCGTCGTGACCTCGGAACCGAAGCAGTTCGGGGGTTTCGAGCTCTCGAAGATGTTCGGCGCGATCGTCGTTTTTCTCGCCGCGTCGGCCTACCTGCGCACGAGACGCGAGTGGACGCTCCTGCTCATCGCGCTCGCGTGCGTCGTGGGTTTCGAGGGCCTCTGGGCGGTGAAGCAACGTTTCATCACGAAGCTCGATCGCGTCGCAGGCACGCTCGAGCACGCGAACAGTCTCTCCATGTATCTATGCCTGACGGTGCCGCCGCTCGCAGCCGCGGCGTTCGCGGGCTGGTCACGGCCGTTGCGCTGGTTTTGCGCGGCGGGGGCGGCCTTGGGCACGGTGGGGTTGCTCTTCACGTTTTCGCGCGCGGGCATTCCCGTGCTGGCCGTGGTGCTCCTGGGCACGATCATCACCTGCGCCTCCTGGCAGGTGACGCCCAGCCGGCTGGTCGTCCGCGGACTCCTGGCCGCGGGCGTGGTGGCGATCGTCGCCGCCGCCTGGCCCAAGATGCAGGAGCGCTACGCCGCGGCCTCGTTGCAGGAGGAATATTTCGACCCCACGATCGACGGCCGCGGAATCTATCTGCGGCTCGCGAACCTGATCGTGGCCGATCACTTTTTCGGGGTTGGACTGAACAACTGGTCCTATCACGTGAGCCGCACCTACGGGCAGCGCCTGGGCTTTCGGTTCATGGAGTATGACCATCTCACCGCCATTTACGGCACCGAGGATCCCGAAGTTTACGCGAATTCCTACCTCGCCGCGCCGGCGCACAATCTCGCGGCGCTGACGCTCGGGGAACTCGGCGTGCCGGGCCTCGCGTTGTTCGCTTTGCTGTGGGCGCGGTGGTTTGGGATGGGGGCGGCGTTCCTGCGGTGGCCGCGGGTCGAGCCGATGCGCGTGCTGGGGGTCGGGATTTTTTTTGGGATCTGCGGGATTTTCGGGCAGAGCCTGACGGAATGGGTCTATCGGCAGACGCCGATTCTCTATACGTTCTACATTTTGCTCGGCGCGCTCGCGAGTTTGACGGCGTTGCGGCGCGAGGCCGGCCTGAGCCCGGCGCCTGGGGTCGACGCGGAACTGGAGGCCCCGGCAGTGGTCGGGCAGGAAATGGTCACTTCCGAAAGCGTGTAGCCGATGCGCGTTGCTCACATCTTGCGCAAATACGATCCCGCGGAGTGGGGTGGCACGGAGACGGCCATCGAGCGGTTGGCGACGGGCTTCGCGGGCTGCGGCGTCGAGTCGGTCGTTTACGCCCCGCAACTACAGCCCACGGCCAAGGCGAGTGCCGCCGATCCGCTGGTGAAGGTGGGGTGCACCGTGCGGCGGTTTCAGGCGCGCGTGCCGATTTGGGGGATTTCCGCCGAGCGCAAACGCCAGATGATCGCCGTCGGCGGCAATGTGCTTTCGTTCGATCTGCTGCGGGCGCTCTGGCGCGAACCGCAGCTCGATGTCGTGCATTCGCACGCCCTGGGCCGGCTCGGCGCGATTGGGCGGGCGGTGGCGCGCACGCGGGGGCTGCCGTTTGTGTTGAGCGTGCACGGTGGCGCCTACGATCTGCCGGCGGCGGTGCGGGCGGAATTGCACCGGCCGGTCGCGGGCGGCTGGGATTGGGGCAAGCCGCTCGGACTCCTCCTGCGCGCACGGCATCTCTTCGCGGAGTCCGACGCGATCGTCACGGTCAACGAGCGCGAGGCCGCGCTCATTCGCGAACGCCACCCGGGGCGGCGCGTCTTCGTGCAACCGCATGGTGTGCCGCTGGCGACATTTGCGCAGGATCATCGCGCCGTGGCGCGCGCGGCGTTTCCGGCGATCGAAGGCCGGGCCGTGCTGCTCGTCCCCGGCCGGATCGATCCGGTGAAGAATCAGGACTGGCTCGTCGCACAGGCGGCGGAGCTGGTGCGGCGGCATCCGAAGATTTTGATCGTATCGGTCGGTGCGAGCACGCACCGCGAATACGGCGAGGCTCTGGAAGCTCGCATCGCGCGCGAGGGTTTGGGCGGATGCGTTTTGCTGGCGGGCAAATTGCCGCCGGGCGACGCGCGGTTGATCGGACTTTTCCAGGAGGCGCAGGCGGTGGTGCTGCCCTCGCAGTCCGAGACCTTCGGGCTCGTCATTCTCGAAGCGTGGGCGGCGGGCACACCGGTGATCTCGAGCCGCACGTCGGGGGCGACGGCGCTCATCGTCGAGGGTGTAAATGGCGCGATCTTCGATCTCGAGCAGCCGGCGTCGTTTCACGCGGCGGTCGATCGTTTCTTTGCGGCGCCGGCGAATCGCGCGGAGTGGGGCGCGGCCGGCCGGGCGAAGGTGGCGGCGGACTACGACACTGCGCCGCTGGCGGGTCGCATGAAGCAGCTCTACGTGGAACTCATCCAGGAAAAAAATGCACACCGTCATCCTGCGCGACGATGACACGTGCGCGTTCACGCCGCGCGCCTGTCTCGAGCGTCTCTATCGCCCTTTTCTCCAACGCGGAATGCCCGTCAACCTGGCGGTGATTCCGGAAGTGCGGACGACGGTGCGCACACCCGACGGCCAGCTCGAAGGTTTTCTCACCGCGGGGAAGGGCCCAAGCACTCCGCTCGCGTCGATGGAAACGAATCGCGGGCTCGTGGAATACCTGCGGGCCGAAACCGGTTTTCACATCGCACAGCATGGCTGTCATCACGACTACCTCGAGTTCGGGAGCTCCAACCGCGCCGAGCTGGTTCGGCGGCTGGACCACGGCGCGCGTTGCCTGCGCGAAGCTGGGTTCGCGACTCCGGTGGCGTTCGTGGCGCCCTATGATCGGATGTCGCGCGTCGCCTACCGCGAGATCGCAAAACGCTTTGCCGTGATTTCCACGGGCTGGTTTGAGCTGGGCCGCATGCCGTTCACGTGGTGGCCGGCCTACGCGGCCAAAAAAATCGGGAAGCAGCCGCATTGGCGCGCCGGCGCCACCACGCTGCTCAGTCATCCCGGCTGTCATCTCTCGTTTCACCGGCCCTACGCGGAGATGTTTGCGGCCGTCTGCCGCGACATCGAGAGCCGGCCGTTGACGGTGGTCGTCACGCACTGGTGGGAGTATTTTCGCCACGGCGTGCCCGACGAGAAATTCATCGCGGTGCTGCACGAGGTGGCGATCTGGCTGGCGAGCCGGCGCGACATCCGGGTGGTGTCGTTCCGCGATGTCGCGACCGGCAACGTGGCGCTCCACGGGTGAGCGGTGCCCGGTGCGCTAGTTGGTCCCGGTGGGATCCAACGGCAGCGGGATGCGGACCTCGATCTGCGTGCCGGTGCGGCGCGCAGATTTGATCATGAAGGTGCCGCCGACGTAGGCCGCGCGTTCGCTCATGCCGAGCAGACCGAGGCCGGTTTTTTTCTTTCGCTTCTCGGGCCGCCGTTCGGAATCGAAGCCGGTCCCGTCGTCCTTGATCGTCAGGACCACGAAATTGTCTTCCTTCACCAAGCGCACGCTGACGTGCTTGGCGCGAGCGTGCTGTTCGGTGTTTTTCAGCGCCTCCTGCAGGATCCGATAGAGCGCCAGCTCGGCGTCGGCCGGCAGCCGCGCTTCCAACCGGACCCGGTCCAGCTTCACCGGCACGCCGGTGCGTTCCGTGAACTCGGTGGCGCTGGCGCGCATCACGGCGTCGAGCCCGAGTTGATCGAGGACGCCGGGACGCAGGTTGGTCGAGATGCGTTCCACTTCCTTGGCGGTCGTGCCGAGCATTTCGCGGAGGCTCATCGCCTCGCGCATCGACGGGCCGCCGCTGGCCGACAACTCGACGACCAGTGCCTGGCAGCGAAACAAAATCGCGCAGAGCAATTGCGTGATGTGATCGTGCAGATCGACGGCCACGCGGCCGCGCTCCGTCTCCTGCACCTGGACGACGCGATGCGACAACGCCCGCAACATTTCCTCGCTGCGCCGGGCCTCGGTCATGTCCGTCAGCACAATGCCGATCGTGGGTTCGTGGAGCGTGCTCGCGGCGAGCAGGCGGACCGAGATTTGCACGGGCAACTGCGAACCATCGCGGGCGTTGATCGCCAGTTGGAGTTTGGAGCCAGCGGGGCCGGTCCGTTTCATGAGCGGCCGGAGCTTCGCGCGATCGTCGGCCGAGAGGAAGCGATGCAGCGCCCCCCCGATCACTTGTTCGAGGGGCAGCTTCACCATGCGGGCGAAGCAATGGTTGGCGTAAAGGATGGTCTTGTCGGCGGTCAGGATGAGCGCGCCCTCGTTCATCGACTCGATGAGTTCGCGATAGGCGCGATCGGTGCCCTCGAGCGTGAAGACCTTCGCACCGCGGTTGCGCGTGATCACGACAGCGTCGACTTCGCCGGTGCGGATCGCGCGGATGGTCTCATTCGCCTCCGCGAGCAGGGCCCGCAGCTCGGTGATTTCCGTGGGACCGTGCGCGGGAGCGGAGCCGCGGTCGGGGAGGAGGGCGGGCGCGGCGCGGGGGGAAGAAGGGCGCCGGGCGATTTTCACAGGGCGGCTTTGCTGGGAGCGCTCGGGCTCAACTCGTCGACGAGCCCCAAGAGATTCACGAGGTTGCCGATGAACCGGCGCACGGGCCGGGGAAATTCCTTCACGAGGGTTGGCGTCGCGACGATCTGGTGTTCGCGCGCGAGTTCGGGCTGCTGGTAGACGTCGATCACCTCCAGTTCGTAGTTGTCCTTCAGCTCCACCTCACAGAGTTGATAGACGCGGCGGAGGGCCTGACGGGAACGGGCGGTGGCGCCGGCGACATAAAGGCGGAGGAAATATTTTCCGGCAGGCCGGGTGGCCAGCGCCCTTTCGAAGGCGAGTGTTGCGTGGCTCATTTTCTTGGTCTTTTTCTTTTTCAGGGGTTCATTCCGGTTAGACCGTCGCACGCAGATCGAGACCGACGAGCACGCGTTCGGTATCGGACAGGGTCCCGATGATGGTGCGAACGGGGTTGGGCAGGCGGCGCACGACGGTGGGCACCGCGAGAATCTGATCGCCCTTGGCGAGCTGCGGGTGCTTCAGCAAATCAATCACGCGGATGCGGTAGCGGCCCTTGAGATGGGTTTCGCAGATCTTTTTGAGATTTGCAAAAGCCGCCAGGGATTTGGCCGTCTGATCGGTCACGTAGAGTCGCAGTTGCCAGAGCGGAGCGGGGGGCGGCGTGCGGCGTTCGGGAGAGCGTTTGGTCTTCTTGGATTTCATGAGCGTTTCCTCCTCGATTGGGTCTTCCTGCCGGTGCCATTGCCCACGTTGTCGTCCGCCTGGCGCAAGCGCCCGGAGGCCGCCCGCTCGGTGGTGAGCATGAGCGTGCTGGTGCCGACCTGTTCGTCGATGCGCCGCAGTTCGACCGCCTCCGATTCGTAGTCGGAGCGCAGCCCGCTAATCTGGCGCTCGATCGCGGCGCGCTTGCGCACGATTTCGCGTTTGCGGCGCGCCGCTTCCTGCTGGGTCGCGAGGACCGCCGCCTTTTCGAGCGAGCTCTGGGCGGCACGGGCGGAGCCGGTCAGCACGCCGCTGGGCCCGATGTAGGCGTCGACGAGATCGATGCCGTGATTGGAAATGAGAAATTCGCGGACCTGGTTGGAGTGCGCCATACCGCGCGCCTTGAGGACGTAGAGCACGCGGTTGCGTTCGCCGTTGCCCTCCAAGTCCTGCAGCAGCAGCCACGAATCCATCAGGGAGGACATGATGGCTTCGCTCTGCTGCGGCGCCTGGCCGCCGGGGGTCAGGCTGGTGAAGAGCGAGGTGACCTGGTTCGCCTTCAAATAGTCGATCAGCCGCGTGACCATGCCCTTCCCCTCGGAGGCGGTGCCGAGATCCATCAGGCTGGTGATCGGGTCGACGATCACGACGTGGGGCTTAAACTCCGCGACTTCCTTGAACATGGTCGCGAGATGCATCTCGAGGCCGTAGAGCGAGGGCCGGGCGGAATGAAAACGCAGGAGATCACGTTCCACGAGGGGCTCCAACCGCAGGCCGATCGAATGCATGTTGCGGATGATCTGATCGGGCGATTCCTCGAACGAGAAATAGAGGACGCGTTCCCCGCGCCGGCCGGCCGCCTGCGCGAAATTACAGGAGATGATCGTCTTGCCGGTGCCGGAGGTGCCGGTGAGCAGGATGCTGCTGCCGCGAAAAAATCCGCGGCCGCCGAGCATTGCGTCGAGCCGGTGGATGCCGGTGGCAATGCGCTGGCTCGAGGCCTTGTGATTCAGCGCCAGCGACGTGATGGGCAGCACGCTGATGCCCTTTTCGCCGATGAGAAACGGAAATTCATTCGTGCCGTGCAGCGCGCCGCGGTATTTCACCACGCGCAGATGGCGCGTCGCGATCTGATCGTCGACGCGGTGATCGAGCAGGATGACGCAGTCGGACACATATTCCTCGAGGCCATGGCGCGTGAGGTTTTCGCGACCGCGCTCCGCGGTGATGACGGCGGTGACGCCCTTGTCCTTGAGCCAGCGAAAGAGCCGTCGCAGCTCGGCGCGCAGGATGGCTTCGTTGGGCAGGCTCGCGAAGAGAACTTCCAGGGTATCGAGCACGACGCGCTTGGCGCCGATCGAATCGATCGCGTGTCCGAGGCGGACGAACAATCCCTCCAGGTCATATTCGCCGGTTTCCTGGGCTTCGTTGCGCTCGATGTGGACGTAGTCGACCACGATTTTTTTGCGCTGGACCAAGCCGGTCAGATCGAAGCCGAGCGAGGAGACGTTGGCCTTCAGCTCCTTTTCCGTTTCCTCGAACGCCATCAGCACCCCGGGCTCGTGGAACTGGACCGCGCCGCGCACGAGAAATTCCGCGGCGAGCAGGGTCTTGCCGCAACCCGCACTCCCACAGACGAGCGTAGGGCGTCCGCGCGGGAGGCCGCCGCCGGTGATTTCATCGAGACCTTGGATGCCGGTGGGGCACTTGGGCAGCATGAGCGACACCGTGCCTGGCTTGGAGCTGCGGGATCGGCTGGAGCGGGAGATTAATTTCATAGGCAGGAGGGGGGAGGTGCGTCGTGACGGGCGCCGACGGAGAATGGGAATTTTTGGGAACCGAACCTGACGTTTCGTCGGACCGAACGGGACCTTGCGCTCGAAACGCAGGCGAAGATCCGCCGCGCTCACTGCGATTTCCCGGTCAGTTTACGACTCATCCACAGTGCGCTGAAACGGTCCGCCGGACTATGGGGTCTAACCCACCCGAACGTCTCTAGCCGGGAGCTAAATTTCGCGCGGGCGCAGCGGCGACGGCGGGCGGGGAAGCGTCGAGCACCGCGTTCTGCCGCTCGAGATCGCTTTCGCCGGTGAGTTCACGCTTGGCCTGCTGGTAGTCGGCCTGCGTCACGTAGGGCGGGACGCGACCGGCGAGCACCGCGAGGGCATGAGCGCGCGCGTCTACTTGCGCACGCGTCGCCGGGCCCAGATTGGAAGCAGAGCCGACTTGAGCACCTGGAGCGGGATCGGCGGAGAGTGGGCCCATGGGAAGAGCGTAGCCGGCGGAGGCGCCGGCATCGTTTTCGAATGGAGCCGATCAATTCCGCGAGCGGAAGCCGCCCATGAAAAAAACGATGAGACAGACGAGCAGCACGAGGCCGAGACCGCCGCCGCCGTAGGCCGGACCGCCAACATAAAAGCCGCCGCCGCCGAACAGGAGGATGAGCACGATGATCAATACGAGTGGGTTCATGCGCATCAGCGTAGCGGCTGGCGGCGGAGTGGGATATGGGGCCTAACCCGCCCGGCGCCGCGCCCCTCAGCGCGAGGCGGCGACGAAATCCCCGCGGGGCCGGCGGAGGCGAAAGTTGCTCGGCGTTTCGCCGACCAGGCGGAGAAACACGCGGTTGAACTGGGCGAGCGATTGGAAGCCCGCCGCGAACGCCGCTTCGCTGATGCGCCAGTGGGCGGTGAGCATGATCCGCTTCACCGCCTCGACGCGCACGCGCGCGAGATATTCCGTGAAGCTGAAGCCGGTCGCCTGTTTGAAGACCTTGCAGAAGTAGGGTGCGCTCAAATGCACGGCGCGCGCCACGTCGCCCAGGCCGAGCGGTTCATGGTGATGCGTGGCGATGAACCGGCGGGCGTTGGTGATGACGTCCGCCTCGGGCGTGGCCTCGCGCAGCAGGAGTTGATTGCTGACCGTCGCGAGATGCTCGGCAAAGATCGCCAGCAGCCGGATGGTCGAATCATACTGGTGGCGGGCCACGAGCCGCGTCTGAAAATAGGGGGCCTGCTACTCGCGCGGAGTCTTCCCGGTGCGCCCCCGACCGAACGTGCGGGCGATGTGCTGACGATTTTCCTGCGAGGGCGCCTGCAGGAACACCTGGCCCGTTTGCAGGTAGCCCAACACCGTGTCGCCGATGCGCACCGGCACGACGGATTCGCTCAACCCGGCGTAGCATTCCAGCGTTTGCGGCCCCTCCGTCGCGGTTTCTTCCAGCCGCTGCTGCAATTGCAGGCACGCGGCGCAGGTCTTGTTCGTCTGCGTCATGAGCGTGCAAAACGGATTCGCCCGGGCCGAGCCTTGCAGCGGCGTGCGAAACGATCCGGCCTCCCGCAACACGAGGGGCAGGCCCGTGGTCGCTTCGAACGCCCGCTGATACTCGCGAAACAGCCCGGACTGCTGCAGGCGCACCACCACGGGGGATTGTGATTTCGGCGCGTCCCCGGCGGGAGCGGGAGGAAGGGACGCAGCCGACAGCTGGAGTTCCGGTCGGAGCATGGGAAGAATTTTCGGTGAAACGCGCGCCGGCCGCCCCGGCGAGAGGCGTCCGCTCATTCCTGAGCGGGGAGAATGTAGGCGCGAAGCTCGCGGCCCTCTATGGAGTGTTTACCCAACCCGTGCTCGCCACGGTGGACGGCCATGAGGCCCGGACGCGACGCGGGCGCCTTGGTCCGGCGGGGCGCAAAGCCCCGCCCAGCGCGAGGGCGAACACCTGCTACACCGGCGCGGCGATCGATTCCACGCGCACGAGTTTCTTGTTCACGAATTCCTGGATGCCGAGGTGGAGAGTTCGCGGCCATGGCCGGAATCCTTGATGTCGCCGAACGGCAGCTCCGGCGTCGTCCACGTCGGATGCGGTCGGCGGCCCTCTCGCCATGGGCATTATCCGGCGCTCATGGGGCCTTATCTGGCGTGGATCAGGTTCAAGCCACCGGTGGGTTTCACCCCATATCCGGCAGGCGACAATCCGCTCATGTTTACGCGGCGAAAACGTCGACCGGGCCGCTCGCGCGTCCGTCGCAGATTTCGCTTCACCATGAATTCCACCGCGCTGCTTTCCGGTTCGCACCTGCGCACCTACCAGACGATTTTTCAACATCCCCTGTCGCACAATCTCGCGTGGCGCGACGTGCACGCGCTCCTGCGCCATCTCGGCCAGGCCGAGCTCGAGCCCAATGGGAATCTCCGGGTGACGCGTCACGAACACACCCTCGTCCTCCACGCGCCGCGCACGAAGGATGTCACCATCGCCGACGACCTCATGGCGCTGCGCCGCTTTCTCGAACGCTCCGAGCCGGCCCCGAGCCCCTCGGTCGCCGCGGAGGCGCAGTGGCTCGTCGTGATCGATCGCCGGGAGGCGCGCATCTATCGCTCCGCCGCGCCCGGCTCCGTGCCGCAACAGATCCGGCCGCATGTGCCGGAGGAAATGTTTCGCCATGTGCACGACGCGAAAGATCTCGCGCGCGCCCAGGAGAAACTCACTCCGGCCAGCTTTTTTGAGCCGGTCGCGGGCGTGTTGAACGGCGCGGGAGAGATTCTGGTCTTTGGCACCGGCACCGGTTCGAGCAGCGAGATGGAACAGTTCGTGGCGTGGCTGAAGGAAACCCGGCCCGCGCTGGCCAAGCGCGTTGTCGGCACCGTCCTCGTCGACGAGCATCATCTGTCTGAAGCGCAGTTGCTGGCGAAGGCCCGGGCGTTTTACGCGAACGGCGGCCCGAACTGAAAATGAACGCCGCGATTCCCTAGCGCCGTGACGGGTGCTCCGACTGTCATGGCTCGCATTCTCCTCATCGACGACGACGACGTAGTGCGCGCGCTGTTGCACCAGGTCCTGACTGAGCGCGGCCACACGGTGATCGCGGCCAGCGACGGCGACGAAGGGCTGAAACTCTTCCCCACCGCGCAAGCCGATCTGTTGATCACCGATATCGTGATGCCGGTCAAAAGTGGGCTCGAGGTGCTGAAAGAATTGCGTGACAGCCGGACGCCATTCAAGGCGATCGCGATTTCGGGCGGCAGCCGGCACGGCGACGACGACGGTTTGCGGCGCGCCACGGCCCTCGGGGCGGCCAAGGTGCTCGCGAAACCGTTTACCTCTGGCGTGTTGATGGCCGCCGTGGATGAAGTGTTGGCCGTCGGCGGATCGGAATCGCGACGACCAACCGATTAAGTTGCTGCGCGGCGCGGGTAGGCGTTCACCCCCTAGCAGGGCCACCGGAGTCAGCGCATACTGACGAGCGACGGTGAACTGCGATCGGTTCCCTGTTTCCGCCTGCCACTTCCGCTTCTGAAATTTCCGCTACCGCCACCCATGATGCTCCTGAAAACGCCGGCCTCGATTCGATCGACGGCGCGCGTCGGAGAACCCGGGCCAAGACATTGCGCCGCGCCTTGTGCGGTCACCTCCCACCGTTAACATTTATGAAAACCGTCCGCCGCCAGCAGAGCCGGTCAACAATCGTCGGTCCGCAGAAGATGCCGACGGGCATCATCGGCCTCGATGAAATCACGCGCGGTGGCCTGCCGCGCAATCGCAACACCGTGCTGCTCGGCGGACCGGGCTGCGGCAAGACCGTGCTGGCGCTCCAAGTGCTGGTGAACGGCGTGCGCGACTATGGCGAGCCTGGCATCTTCGTGGCGTTCGAGGAGAACACCGGCCAAATCGTCCACAACGCCGAGTCCTTCGGCTGGGAGCTGCCGAAGCTGCAGCGCAAACACCTGCGCTTCGTCGATGCGCGCCTCCGGCCCGACACCATTGCGACGGGCGACTTCGATCTCTCGGGGTTTCTCGGCGGGCTGACGGGGATCGCGAAAAAAATGCGCGCCAAGCGAATCGTCTTCGACTCGATCGACGTGCTGCTCTCGTTGCTCGACAGTGTCCCGAAGGAGCGCCACGAAATCCACCGGCTGCTCGAGTGGCTGAGCGCAAGCGGGCTCACCGGCATCGTCACGAGCAAGCTCGAGGTCGGCACCCACCAGCTCTCGGAGCGCTACGGGTTCCTCCAGTTCATGGCGGACTGCGCCGTGCAATTGCGTCAGCAGACGCTGGATCAGGTTTCGCAGCGCGAGTTGCGGGTGATTAAATATCGCGGGTCAGGTTTTTCGGAAAACGCGGCCCCGATGGTGATCGGCGAGGCGGGCATCGAGGTCGCGCACATCAGCGCCACCGATCGAAGTTTTCCGGTCTCGCATAAACGCGTGAGCAGCGGGATCGCGCGGCTGGATGCGATGCTGGGCGGCGGTTACTTCCGCGGCTCCAGCGTGCTCATCACCGGCGCGCCGGGCACGGCGAAGTCCACGCTCAGCAGCTCGTTTCTCGCGGCGGCCTGCCGGCGCGGCGAGCGGGCGCTCTACGTGAGCTTCGACGAAATCGCCGGCGAACATGAGCGCAACATGGCGTCGGTCGGGATCGATCTCACCACGCATCTCGCGAGCGGCCGGCTGCAGATTTACTCCGCGCGCACCGAGGCCAGCAGCCTCGAGGAGCACCTCGTGCGCATCCATTCGCTGATCCGCGGGCATCGCGCCCGCTTCGTGGTGTTCGATCCGCTTTCGTCGCTGTTTCGCGCGGGCGAGCAGTCCAATGTCCAGAGCACGTCCGAGCGCCTCCTGCACATGACGAAGTCGGAAGGCATCACGACGATCTCGACCAGCCTGCTCGCCAATTCCGATTCCAAGATCGAGGGCACGCCGCTCGAGGTCTCGACGATTGCGGACACGTGGATTCATCTCAGCTACGCGGTGCAGGCCGGCGAGCGCAACCGCGCGCTCACGATCGTGAAGTCGCGTGGCATGGAGCACTCCAACCAGGTGCGCGAACTCGTGCTCAGCCGCAGCGGCGTCACGCTGGCCGATGTCTACACCGCCGGCGGCGAGGTGCTCATGGGCACGATGCGCTGGCAGCGCGAGATGGCCGAGAAGAGCGATCTCGAGCGCGCGCGGCTGGAAGTCGGCCGCAAGGAGGGCGAGGTGAAGATGGCGGAGGCCGAATTGAACATGCGGATCGAGGCGCTGCGCCGGGAACTCGAGGTGAAGCAATTTGAGCTCGCGGAATTCAGCCGCGACGAAACCACGCGGCTCGACGAACTCGGCCACTACCGGTCTGCGCTCCAGCGGAGCCGCGGCGCCGACAAGGAGCACAACCCGGCGAAACCCCGCGCGCTGGGGCAGCCATGAGCGCCCCGCGGAAGTTCTCTCCGTTCGCCGCCCGGAAGCGGGGGCGGGTGTCGTTCCGCCTCTATGTGGCGGGGGATCGGCCCAGTTCGCTCGATGCCCAAGCCACGCTGCGCGAACTCTGCGCCGAGTTCCGCGGCCCCGCGCCGCGAATCGAAATCGTGGACGTGCTGAGGGAGCCCGGGCGCGCGATGGAGGATGGCATCATCGCGACCCCCACGTTGATTCGCACCTCGCCGAAGCCCGTGCTCACGTTTCTTGGTTCGCTGTCCGATTCGTCCCACGTGCGCGCGGCGCTCGGGTTGGGTGCGCCCCTCTCGCTCGTTTCGGCCTGAGGAACGAGCGCGGCGCAAGGCCGAGGATTCCGGCGGGAGCGCGGGAAAAACGTCCGTGCTCCGTGGGATTGATCGATTCAGGCCGGTTCGCGGAAGCGCGGCGCGCCGTCGGTAGGCATACACCTGATGGTGAGGGGCCCGCCCCTCGTTCATACTCAGCGGGTCCGCTGCGCCAGCTCCAGCCCGAGTCGCGTCAACCGGTCGTTCTCTTTCCGTCCAATGAAACTCTCGAAAAAAATCGTCCCGAATTCCACCAAGGCCCGCACCGGCATCGAAGGCTTTGATGAAATTACCGACGGCGGATTGCCCCGCGGCCGGACCACGCTACTCTCCGGTGGGGCGGGATCTGGCAAAACCATTTTTGCGCTCCAGTTCCTCGTGCACGGGGCGCGGGAAGGCCGGGAGCCGGGCATCTTCATCGCCTTCGAGGAAACGGCGGAACGGCTCTCCGCCAACGCGTCGGGGTTCGGCTGGAACCTGGCGGAACTTATCCGCAAAAGAACGCTGTGCCTGATCGATGCCCAGCCGTCGCCGGATCTGGTGCAGTCCGGGGCGTTCGATTTCAGCGGGATGCTCGCGGCGCTGGGCGCGCAGATCAAAGACATGGGCGCGCGGCGCATCGTCTTCGATGCCCTCGATATCCTGCTGGCCCTGCTGCCTGATGGCGCGTCGCGCCGGCGGGAAATCTACCGGCTGCACGCGTGGCTCGTGGCGCACGAGCTCACGGCCCTCGTCACGTCGAAGACCGGAGGCGACGAGGGAAACTCCTTCGCGTTCATGCAATTCATGATGGACTGCGCCGTCGTCCTCAACCACCGCGTGGAGTTCGGCGTGTCGCAGCGCAACCTGCGCGTGCAAAAATTCCGCGGCTCGAGCTTCGACGAAAATGAATCGCCCTTCGTCATCGGCAGCGGCGGATTCGACGTCGCGATCGCGCGCATGCTGGGTCGCGTCGATGCCAAGGTGACCAACGAGCGTGTGACCAGTGGCGTGAAGCGGCTCGATACCATGCTCGGCGGCGGCTACTATCGCGGCGCGAGCGTGCTGATCACCGGCGTCCCGGGCACGGCGAAGACGACCTTGAGCGGCGCCTTTGCCGAGGCGGCCTGCAAACGCGGCGAGCGCACGATGTTCGTCGGCTTCGACTCCGACGGCAGCGAAGTGATCCGCAACCTTTCCTCGGTCAACATCCGGCTGGACCGCTACGCGAAGAGCGGCCTGCTCAAGATGATCTCCGCGCGCACCATCACCGGCAGCGCCGAGACGTTGCTCGTGCGGATTAAGGCGCTCGCCAAGGAGCATCGCGCACGCTGCCTCGTGATTGATCCGGTGTCCACGCTCTCGAAGGCCGGCAACGAGCTGACGGCACACGGCGTGGCCGAGCGGTTGATCGACTGGTCGAAATCCGCCGGAGTCACGCTCGTCTGCACCAGCCTGCTCGACGAGATGAACGGCCAGACCGAAGGCGGCACGCCGCTGCAAATCTCGACCCTCGCCGACACGTGGATCCATCTCAACTACCTCGTGCAGGCCGGCGAGCGCAACCGCGGCCTGTCGATCATCAAGTCGCGCGGCATGTCGCACTCGAACCAGGTGCGCGAATTGATCCTGAGCGACGATGGCGTCACGCTGTCGGACATCTACACCGCGGGCGGCGAGGTGCTGATGGGCACGATGCGCTGGGAGCGGGAGAGCGCCGAGCGCGTGGCCAGCGAAGTGGGTGACGTCGCGGCCAAACTCAAGCGCGTGAGCCTCGACGCGGAGGAAGCCGTGCTCGAGGTGCGTGCGAAGTCGCTGCAGACTGAACTGCTGGCGAAAAAGGTGGAGAAGACGCTGTTGGGCCGCACGACGGCGAGCCACAAGGGCGAGTTGGTCCGCGGCCGGCTCCGGATGCGCGAATTGCGTGGCGCGGATGAAGCGAAACGGGGGCGCAAGTGAACCGCACGCCCCTCTATCGGTTCCGGCTGTATGTCGCCGGCACGACGTCGAACTCCGTGCAAGCGATCGCCAACCTCGCATTGCTGTGCCGGACCCACCTGCCGAGCCGGCACGAACTGGAAGTGATCGACGTGCTGCGCCATCCGCATCGCGGGCTCGCCGAGCGGGTGTTCGTCACGCCCATGCTGGTCAAATTTTCCCCGGGCGCCGAACGCCGGATCATCGGCACCCTCCACGACACGGAGAAAGTCCTGCAGGCCCTGGAGCTGCCGGTGCTCGTGGCATGAATGGGGCAAGGAAAGCCTCGCTGGAGGAATCGGGTGCCGAGGTCGCCGGGCTGATCGCAACGCTGCACGAGACCGAGCGGCGCTTGGAGGAATTGACGGGCGGCGAGGTGGACACGGTTTCCAGCGGCTCGGGCGGCCCTTTTCTGCTGCGCCGTGCGCAGGAGGAGTTGCGCGCGAGCGAGGCGACCCGGCAGGCGGCCATTCTCAACGCCCTGCCGGCGCATATCGCGTTGCTCGATGCCGACGGCGTCATCGTCTCGGTGAACGACGCGTGGCGGCAGTTTGCGACCGCCAATCATCTCCAGGGGCCGGCCTTCGCGATCGGGATCAACTACCTGACGCTCTGCGATCGCGTGCGCGGCGGAAACGACTCCGAGGCGCACACCGCGGCGGAGGGAATTCGCGCGGTGCTCGACGGCGCCGCGAGTTTTTCGCTCGAGTATCCGTGCCATGCACCGGCCGAACGACGGTGGTTCCAGATGACCGGCGCCCCGTTGTCCCATGCCTCCGGACACGGCGTGGTCGTCATGCACATCAACATCACCGAGCGCAAACTGGCCGAAATTGCCCTGCGCGAGAGCCAGGCCACGATGGCCGCTGCCCAGCACATCGGCCACTTCGGCAGTTGGGAAGTGGAGCTGGACGACGAGAATGGCGAGCCGGCCAACCTCCTCCGCTGGTCCGATGAGATGTTTCGCATCGCCGGTTACGAGCCGGGGGCGGTCGAGGTCACCAATGCGTTTTTCTTCACCCGGATCCCCCCCGAGGAACATGCGTTGATCCGGGAGGGAGTGGCCGCCGCCATTCGCGAGCGAAAACCCTATTCCCTCGTGCACCGCCTGATCAAAGCCGATGGCGGGATTTGTTTCCTCCAGGAGCTGGCGAAAATTTTCTACGACGAGCAGACCGGCCGCGCGGTGAAAATCATCGGCACGGCCCACGACATCACCGAACGCATCCACGCGGAAATGGCCCTGCGCTCCAGCGAACGCGAGCAGCGGCAATTGGCGGAGCGACTGGAGCTCGAGACCACGCGGCTCGTCGAGGCGCAGGCCGTCGCGAACGTGGGCAGTTGGGAAACGGACCTGGCCACGCTCGCGGTCATCTGGTCGGACGAGACCCACCGGATCTTCGAGACCACGCCCAAAACCTTCGCGCCCACCCACGCGGCGTTCCTGGATCGGGTGCATCCGGAGGATCGCGCCGCCGTCGATCGGGCCTTTGGCCGTTCGCTCACCCACACCACGCCGTGCAGTCTCGAACACCGGCTGCGCCTGCCCGATGGCCGGATCAAGTTCGTGGAGGAGCGGTGGCGGACCCAGTTCGATCCGCAGGGAAAAGCGACCAAGGTGTTCGGCACGTGCCACGATATCACTGACCGTCGCCTGGCGGAGAAGGCGCTGCGCGACAGCAACGAGAAATTTCACCAACTGGCCGACAATATCTCGGATGCATTTTGGATCCGCTCGCCCGACATGAGGGAGGTGCAATACGTGAGCCCGGCCTTCGAGAAGATCTGGGGCCGCACCGTGCAGAGCCTGCAGGACAATCCGCTGGCCTGGAGCCAGTTCATTTTTCCCGAGGATCGCGCGCGGGTCATGGCCGCGTTTGACGCCCTCTCCGCCACCGGCCCGACGTTGGACATCGAGTATCGGATCGTGCGACCCGGGGGCGAGATTCGCTGGGTGCGAGTCCGCGGGGCGCAAATCCGGAACGAAGCCGATCACCTGCTCCGCCATATCGGCATTGTGTCGGACATCACCGAGCGCAAACAGATCAACCTGGCGTTGCAGGAGAGCGAACGGCGCTTCAAGGCTTTGTTCGAGCAGGCGGCCGTGGGCGTCGCCCAGGCCGACTCCGTGACGGGCCGGTTTGCCCAGGTCAACCAGCGGTTTTCCGACATCCTTGGCTGGAGCCGGGAGGAGCTGCAGCAGCTCACGTTCGCCGCGATCACCCATCCGCACGACGTCGCATTCGACGTGGAAAAGATGCGGCAATTGAAGGCGGGCATCATTCGCGAATACGCCCGCGAAAAGCGCTATCTCCGAAAAGACGGCGCCGAAGTGTGGGTCAGCCTGACCGTGTCGGCCATGTGGGCGGCGGGGGAGACGCCCGGCTTGTGCATTGCAGTGGTCCAGGACATCACCGCGCGCAAGCGGCTCGACGAGCATTTCCTGCAGGCGCAAAAAATGGAGGCGCTCGGCCAGTTTTCCGGCGGCGTCGCGCACGATTTCAACAACATCCTCGCGACGATCAGCGGCTACACGGAGCTCGCCCGGATGCTGCTGGCCGGGAATCCCCAAGTGCAGGGTCACCTCGGCTCCGTGTTGCAGGCGACGGGTCGCGCGGCCGACTTGGTGAATCAGATCCTCACGTTCAGCCGCCAGCAGCCGCAGGAGCGGCATGTGATCCAGTTGCGTCCGGTGGTCGAGGAAAGCATCAAGCTGCTTCGGGCCACCATTCCCTCGACGATCACCTTCGTCACTGAGATCGTTCCGCATGCCCCCACGGTGCTGGCGAATGCGAACCAGATTCACCAGGTCCTGATGAATTTGGGGACCAACGCCTGGCACGCGATGAAGGATCAACCGGGCACGCTCGGGATTCGTCTGGAAAAATGGGAGGTCGACGACGCACAGGCCGCCGAGCAACCCCGGCTCCGACCGGGGAGCTATGCGCGGATTTCCGTCAGCGACACCGGCAGCGGCATGGACGCGACGACGATGCGGCAGATTTTCGAACCGTTCTTCACGACCAAACCCGTGGGCGAAGGCACGGGGCTGGGGCTCGCCGTGGTGCACGGCATCATGGACGGACACGACGGCGCCGTCACCGTTTCCAGCCAGCCCGGCGCCGGCTCGACGTTTCAACTTTTTTTCCCGGCGCAGGCGGGGGAGGCGGCCATCGGGGCGATCGAGGAAGGCCCAACGCCGCGCGGCCACGGCGAGGTGGTGCTCGTGGTCGACGACGAGGAGATGATCGCCTCGATGATCCAGATGGCGCTGAACCGGCTCGGCTACGCGGCGGAGTTTGCCACCGATCCCACACTCGCGCTCGGCCTGATCCGCGCCGATCCGCTGCACTACCAACTCGTGCTGTCGGATCAGACGATGCCAGGCATGACCGGCCTGGCGCTCGCCACCCGGCTGCGGGAGATCCGGACCGAGCTGCCCGTGATCATGATGACGGGCTTCAGTGCCGCGCTCACGCCCGATCGCCTTGCCGCCGCCGGGGTCCGCCAGGTGCTGCTCAAACCACTCACCGTGCAGGCGCTGGGGACCGCGGTGCACGCGGCCTTCGCCCTTCATTCCCCGGCATCCCTCTAACCCTCATGGCCCGCATTCTCCTCATCGACGACGACCACGCCTTGCGCACCGTGTTGCGCCTGACGCTCACGCATTTTGGCCACACGGTGATCGAGGCGCGTAACGGCCGGGAAGGGCTCGCGCTCTTTGCGCACTCCGCGGTCGATTTGGTGATCACCGATATCGTCATGCCGGAAGCGGAAGGGCTGGAAGTATTGATGACCCTGCGCGGCCGGACGCCCGCGGTGAAAATCATCGCGATCTCGGGCGGGGGCCGGGTGAGTGCCGAGGACTATCTTCGCATCGCGTCGAAAATGGGCGCGGCCCGGGTGCTCGCGAAACCTTTTCCCAACGAAGCGCTGATTCGGGCGATCAACGAAGTGCTCGCCGGGGAACGTGCGACCATGGACCCAGTGGCAACATAGGGTTTTCGTTGGGGCCAAGCGCACTACCGACGGACCTTTTTCGACGGCACCACGACCACCGGGCACCGGGCGAGCTTGAGCACCCGGCTCGCGGTGCCTCCAACGACGAGCTCGTAGAACGCCCCGTGCCCGTGTGAGCCCAGCACAATGTAGCTGGCCCGGAGTGCCGCCGCCTCCTCCGCGATGGCTTGGCCGGGCGGGCCGACCAAGTGCGCCGTCGTGACAGTGAGACCCTTGGCCTGGAGTTTTCTTTGCAGTGCGGCCAGGTTTTTCTGAGCAGAACTCGCGGCCGCCGCCACGAAGTCGGCGCTCAATTGGGGGCCGAGGTCGCTGTTAGTCACGATTGGCGGCTGCACGACATGGAGCAGGACGAGCCGGGCCTGCATCGCCCGCGCCAGCTTCAGCGCTTCGGCGACGACCTGCTTGCTCGCGGCGGAGAAATCGATGGGGGCTAGAATAGTTTTCATGGGCGGCGTGGAGAGAGGGCGAGGATCGTGCGGCCTCAGGGTTACGGGCGCAGGCTGGACGACGGCAGGGAAGGGAGGAGGCGAGCGCTGGTGGCGCGGGTCACCCTAGTCCATGTCCCCTGACGATACGTGGCAGAATTTGTCCGATGCTCGGCGTGGTTTGCGATGGGCGACGTCCCGAGGGGGGCGGAGATTCAAGAGCCCGAACCCGCGGCCCGGTTTAAGGCGATTTTTCCTGAATCGCGCGATCGATGGCGGCGCGTTCCTCGCCGGTCGATTTCTCCGCGGCGTCCTTGAGCACGCTCAGCTCCTTGGATTTCGCGGGCAGATCTTCGAAGGTCTTCAAGTCCTGATCGGAATCCGATTTGGTTTTGAGTGGCTCGGTGGTCATGGCGGAAAACGTCGGGCCCCTGATCAATTCTCCACCGCGAAGCCAACCTTGATGGTCACCTGCCAGAGCTGCACCTTGCCCCGGTCGAGGCTGCCCCGCGTTTCGATCATTTGGAACCAGCTTAGTCGTTTGATCGTTTTGGCCGCGCGTTTGACGGCCTTGCCGACGGCATCCTCGATCGAAATCGTCGAGGTGCCGGTGAGTTCGATGAGTTTGTAGACGTGGTCTTTCATGGTAGGAAGAGTCGTGGAGCGAGGCGAGTGGAGGGCGGACGTCAGCTCCCGATTTTGGCCGGGGCGCCGGCGGTGGCAGCGTCCCGTTGCGAAATCCAGACGGCCGCCACGGCGCCGAAAGCGAGGAAAAGCAGGACGCCGACGATGATGCCAAGGTTCACTTTCGTGCCGGGGCGGTGGGCGTTTACCTCGGGCATTCCGTCGCTTTCTTTGTCGATGGACATGAAACTCGGACCCTTCGTTTGGGCGTTGGTTGCGGGGCGATCCGGATCAATTCCACGGCCGGGGAGCGGGCGAACGACGATTCCCGGAATAGGGCCGAACCAACCTGATCGCGGTGGGACTAAGCCGAGCCTTGCTTGATCACGTCCTGCTTCCCGGTGCGGCGGTGTTGGGTCCGGTTCTCTTCCCTAATCCCTCCCACCACCATGACGATCCCGACCGAACCCATTGGTAGCATTCCGCGCCCGCCCCAACTGCTTGCGGCGCTCGAGAAAACTCCCGGCACCGATCCCAGCCTGGCGCCGCTCTATGAAGCCGCGATTCGCGACACGCTCGAGCTCTTCGCGGCCACGGGCTCGCCGGTCATCACCGATGGCGAACAGCGAAAGTATCACAACTTCGGCACGTATTGCGTCGATGGCCTGCCCAACGTCGCGCCCGACGGATTCAAGATTCCCTTTGTCAGCCACGCTCGCCGCTGGCCGCGCCTGACCGCGGGGCCGTTTCGCTATGCGCGGTATGCGAGCGAATTTCTCGATTTTGCGCAGCGGCATACCCGTCTGCCCGTGAAGCAGGCGGTGATCTCACCCTCCGCGCTGAGCCTGATGTATCCCGCCGAAGGAATCCCGGGCTACTCGCGCGATACGTTCATCGAAGATTTGCTGCGCGAGCACGAGACCGAGATCCGTCTCTGCCTGAAGAAAGGCGCGCACAAGGTGCAGGTCGACTTCACGGAGGCGCGGCTCGCCATCAAACTGGATCCCGCGGGCAACCTGCTCAACAGCTTCATCGAGCTGAACAATCTCGCGCTGTCCCGTTTCTCCGCCGAGGACCGCAAGCGCATCGGCGTGCACACCTGCCCCGGCGCCGATCGCGATTCGACCCACAGCGCGGACGTGGATTACGCCGAGCTGCTGCCGAGCCTCTTCGAGCTGAAGGCGGGAAATTTCTACATCGCGCTCGCCGGCGAAAAAGATCCGGTGCACGTCTTGAAAATCATCCGGGACTACCTGAAGCCGGACCAGCGGGTGTTTGTCGGCGTCGTGGAAACGATCAACCCGCGGATCGACACGTCGGAGGAAGTGCGCGACCGCGTGCTGCAGGCGGCCAACTACATTCCCCTCGCGCAGCTCGGCACGACGGACGATTGCGGTTTCGCGCCGTTCTGCGACGACACGTCCACCACCCGCGAAACCGCGTTCGCGAAAATCCGCGCGCGGGTGCTCGGCACCGCCCTCGCGGCGGAGATAATCGGGGGCGGGTGATGGCCAGTCCGGAAGACGAGGAGAAGTTGCTGCGCTCGGCGGCGATGCAGAACGCCAACAGCGTCCTGCTGGCGCGCCGGCGCGCGGAGGATGCGTTGCGGCGCAAATCCGAGGCGCTGGCGCAATCGCTCGCCATGATGCGGGCCACGCTGGAGGCCACGACCGACGGAATTCTGGTGACGAACGAGCCGGGCGAGGTGACCGACTTCAACGTCAACTTCACGCAGATGTGGCGGCTGCCTTCGACGATCGTGGTGGCGACCGCACACCGGCAGGTGCTGAACTTCCTCGCCCAGCAGCTCACCGAGCCGGCGCGGTTCCTTGCCACGTTGCAGGAGATCGCGTTCTCCGCCCCGCCGGAGAGCTTTCATATCCTGGAATGCGCGGACGGCCGGGTCCTCGAGCGCTACTCGCGGATTCAGCGCGTCGAGGGCCGAGCGGTGGGACGCGTCTGGAGCTTTCGCGACATCACCGAGCGCCGCCGGGCCGAGCAGGAACTGCGAGCGCAGCAGGAGTGGTTCAAGGTGACGCTGTCGAGCATCGGCGACTCGGTCATCACGACCGACATCGAGGCGCGCGTGACCTTTCTCAACCCGATCGCGGAGAAAATGACGGGCTGGACCTCGCTGGCGGCGCGCGGCCAGCCGCTCGAAACCGTTTTCAACATTGTCAACGAGCACACCCGCCTGCCCGCGCCCAATCCGGTCCGGCGGGTGTTGCAGGAGGGACTCATCATCGGGCTGGCGAATCACACCGTGTTGATCGCCCGCAATGGCACGGAAGTGGCGATCGAGGACAGCGCGGCGCCGATCAAGGATGTCACCGGAAAAATCACCGGCGCGGTGATGGTGTTTCACGACGTCACCGCGCGGCGGAAGGCGGAGCTGGAGTTGCGGCGGGCGCAGGCCGCGGCCGAGCTCGCGAACAAAACCAAGGATGATTTTCTCGCGGCCCTCAGCCATGAGCTGCGCACGCCGTTGACGCCGGTGCTCGCGATCCTGTCGAGCGTCGGGGAGGACTACCCCGTGCCGCCCGCGCTCGCAGCCGATCTCGAGACCGTGCGCCGCAACGTCGAATTGGAAACACGTTTGATCGACGACCTGCTGGACCTCACCCGGATCACGCGCGGCAAGCTCGAGCTGCACAGCGAGCGCGCGGCCATCGGCCAGATCATCCAAAACGCGATCGAAACCTGCCTGCCTGATCTTCGGGCCAAGCAGCTCACGCTGGTCCGCGACATCGCAGCGCCGCGGCAGACGATCGCGGCCGACAGCGCGCGGATTACGCAAGTCCTGTGGAATCTCTTGAAAAATTCGATCAAGTTTACGCCCGCTGGCGGCACGATCACGGTGCGCTCGCGCACCGCCAGGACCGGGCGGCAGGGCCAGGTCATCGTCGTCGTGGAAGACACCGGGATCGGCATGGAGGCCGGCCAGCTCGGTGGAGTGTTCGACGCTTTCGAACAGGGGAGCCGCAAAATCACCCAGCAGTTCGGCGGCCTCGGCCTCGGGCTGGCGATCGGCCGGGCGATCGTGGAGGCGCATCAGGGCACGATCGCCGCGGCGAGCGCGGGCCCCGGGTGCGGGAGCGTTTTCACCGTCACGCTGCCCTGTGAGGTCGGAGAAGAATTGAAGACCGGCATCACCGCGGCGGCCACGAGCCCGGTCGAAGCGGGAACGAAACCGCTGGTGATGGTGATGGCGCGCCCCCTGCGGATCCTGTTGGTGGAAGATCACGTGGACACCGCGAAGATCATCGTCCGGCTGGTGAGCCGATCCGGGCACGAAGTGGTTCACGCGGACTCGGTCGCCGCGGCGTTGGAGATCGCGGAGAAGGAAATGCGGATCGCGCGGCTCGATCTGGTCATCAGCGATCTGGGGCTGCCCGACGGCAGCGGGCTGGAACTGATGCGCGAGCTCTCATCCAAATACGGCCTGCGCGGCATTGCGCTGAGCGGCTTCGGGATGGACTCCGATCGCGACCAAAGCGTCGCGGCGGGCTTCTCCCGCCACCTGACCAAGCCGATCGACATCGCCGCGCTGCGCAGCGTGATCGCGGAATTGACCCAGGGAGCGTGAGGCGGGGCAGCGGGTCACCGTGCCGGCGGGCATGGGATCTTCTCCGGTCTGGAAACACCCCATGGCACCAAGCGGGCGCCCGACTTACTGTGCCGCATGCAGCGCGTGCCGAACCGAGAAGCGACAAAGTGGGACGACATCCTTTATGGACACGGCACGGTTGTTTGACGCTTCCCCCCGCGATGGCGGCGACTCGCTCCGTGCCCGCGATACGGTGGAGAGGCCCCCGCCCATTCACGGGACCGTCGCGATGAAAGAGGCGTCGATGCACAGTGCGCGGCGCGACGGTGAACTCGCCACCACCACCGCGGCCGAAGCTTACGCGCGGCTGCAGGCGGAAATCCAGGCGCACGAGGAAACGGAAGACGAACTGCGGCTGGCACAGGCGCAATTGGACGAACGGGCCGTGAAACTGGAACGCGTCGTGGCCGTGCGCACCGCCGAACTCACGGCGATCAACCAGCAACTGGAATCGTTCGTCTATTCCATCGCGCACGACTTGCGCGCGCCGCTGCGCTCCATGCAGGGCTTTGCCGCGCTGCTGACCGAGGAGGCCGCGGCCACGCTCAGCGCCACGGGCCGGGACTACGCGGAGCGCATCAATCGATCGGCGCAATTCATGGACGCGCTCTTGAGCGACTTGCTCGCGTTCAGTCGGATCAGCCAGCAGGCGGTCGAACTGGCGCCGGCCAGCCTCAGTGCGATCATGGAGTCGCTGCAGGTGCGATTGCAAAAGGAGCTGGGGGAGAAAAGCGCCCGCCTCGAATGCCTCGGGCCGTGGCCGGAGGTCCGGGCCCACGAGCCGACGCTGGCCCAGGTGCTGTTCAATCTCGTGAGCAACGCCGTGAAATTCGCCCGGCCGGGCGTGGCCCCGATAGTGTGGGTGCGCACGGAGGAACGAGCCGGGGTGGTCCGCGTGTGGATCGAGGACAACGGGCTGGGTATCGCCGCCGAACACCAGCAACAAATCTTCGGCCTGTTCACGCGCCTGCACGGGGAAAAATATCCGGGCACGGGCATCGGCCTCGCGATTGTGCAGAAGGGCGTCGAGCGCATGGGTGGGCGGGTGGGCGTGGAATCGACGCCCGGCCACGGCAGTCGCTTTTGGATCGAACTCGCCCGGGCCCCGTTGAAAACCGCCGGCCCCGCGGCCTCCGCGATCGGGTCACGGCGGCCCACGTCTGGTTAGACCCCATGGCAGCCGGCCAGTGATCGAGGCACACTGGCGGGCGACCTCCCCCGCGATGCAAAAATACCACTCCACCATCCTGGTCATCGACGATGACCCGAATGACCTGATTTTGATCGAAAAAGCCTTTCGCGCGATCGGGGTGAAAGATCCCATTCACACGCTCAGCGGCGGCACGCAGGCGATCTCCTACATGATGGGGCAGGGCATCTATGCCGATCGCACGATCTACGAATACCCCACGTTCATCACGACGGATTTGAAGATGCCAGGCGCGGACGGTTTCGCGGTGCTGGAACATCTGCGGGTCAATCCGGAGTGGGCGGTCATTCCCACGGTCGTGTTGACGGCGTCCCGCGATTTGGACGACATCAAGAAAGCCTACATGCTCGGCGCCACGTCCTACCACGTGAAGCCCAACTCGCTCGATGGCCTGCGCCAGCAGTTGAAGGTGCTGCACGACTATTGGATGACCTGCGAAGTCCCGCAGGTGGATCGCACCGGGCGCCAATTGCCCACGAACAGCGCCGGCAAACTCGGTGAGCGTTTTCGCCAGGCGTAAGCCCACGCCCGCGGCGGGCCGTTCGCTCGTTCGTTGCCGGCGGCCGCGGCGCATTTTTAGAATCCATGACCCAAACCCAAAGCGAACAGCTCAACACGCTCGCCGATTATCTCGCGCTGCAACGCCCCGGCATCCTGCTGGCCTGGCGGCACGCGGCCGATGCCGACCCGCAACAGACGACGGTGCACTCGCTCACGCGCGGCCAATTCAACGATCACATTCCGCAGGTGCTCGATGCGTTTGAGCGCACCCTGCGCAGCCGGCCGGGCGGGCCGGAGGCGAAGGCGGCGGATGTCGCCACGAAAAGCGAGGAAGTGAAACACGGCCTGCATCGCTGGCAGCAGGGTTACCGGTTGCAGGAACTCATGCGCGAATGGGGGCACCTGCAGCTTTGCCTGTTCGAGGTCGTCGAGACGTTTGCGGCGGCGCGTCCGAAGTTCGAGCGCGAGACGCTCGTCGAGGCGAACCATCGCATGATCACGCTCGTCAACGACGCGATCGGCGAGAGCACCGGCCAATACGCACGGCTGCAACAGGCGGAGGCGGCGGGCCGCATGCGCGATCTCGAGGTTGCGCTCGCCAGCATCAGCGAAATTGAGCGGCGCCGGGCGGCGTTGATCCACGAGGCCGTGCACGATTTGAACGGCAATGTGTTCGGAGTCGCGATGGCGGCCCGCGTGCTCAGTGAACCGGGCATCGCCGAGGCCGAGCGCGCCGACTACGCGCAGCTCCTGGAACAGGGCGTGGCGTCGGTGACGGAGATGCTGCGCGATCTCAAGGAACTGGCCCGGCTGGAGGCGGGCCGGGAAACGCGGGAGATCAGCTCCTTCGATGCCGGGGCGCTCATTTGCGAACTGGGCGATGCCAACCGGCCGGTGGCCGACACCCGCGGGTTGTTTTTGGAGGTGCGGGGAGAGCGCGACCTGGCGATCGAAGGCGATCCGGCCAAGGTGCGGCGGCTGGTGCAGAATCTCCTCTTGAACGCGCTCAAGTATACGGAGCACGGCGGAGTCACGCTGACGGTGGGAGCGGAAAAGAAAAACTGGTGGGTGACGATCAAGGACACCGGCCCCGGATTGATGGCGGGCCCGGGCGCGCCCATCGTCGCGGGATTGAAGGAAGCCACGGCGAGCGCGCGGGAATCGGATGAGAAGGCCGCGGCGATCGCCGGGGAACTTTCCCATGTATTGATCCCGCCGCCTGGCGCGACCACGTTGCGCGCGGCCCACCAACAACCGGGCGAAGGCATCGGCATCTCCATCGTGAAGCGCTTGTGCGAACTGCTCGACGCCAGCTTGGAAATGGCGAGCTCCGCGGAAACGGGCACAACGTTCCGCGTGGTTTTCCCGCGGAAGTATTGATGTCCGGAGCAGGAACGCGGGGAAAGTCGTCCACGGGAAGCGGCGCGCGGACGAATATTTCGCGGCCGCGCCTCAATTGTGCATCGCCGATTCAGTCATCTCAGTGATGGTCTGGCGCAGCGTTTCGATCTTGAAGGGCTTGGTGAGGTGGTGGGAGAACCCAGCGTCGGCGGTCTCCGCTCGATCGGAATCCATGCCGAAGCCGGTCAGCGCGATCCCGCGCAGGCCGTATTGGGTCGCGAGCCCGCGCATCATGTCCAACCCGCTGCCGTCGGGCAGGCCCAGGTCGCTCAATACGAGGTCCAAGCCGGTCCCGCGCATTTCCCGTTCGGCGCAAATCGCGGCATCCGCGACCCCGGTGGCATGAATCACTTCGTGACCCGATTTCCGAAGCAGGCGAATGAGGATCGCAGCGGTGTCGATATGATCTTCGACCAGGAGGAGGCGCATGGCGCGGGAGCGAGAGGTCATGCGGTGACGATACTCCGAAGGATGGTCGCCAGCTATCAGGTATAAGCCCGGTGGGTGAACGCCCACTGCCGAATCCGCAATTATTCGCGAGTGCACGGTGAACGAAGTGCGGGAGCGGGTGACCATGCAGTCCGGTCCCTCGGGATTTTTCTGCACCGTTAACCTCTGTCATCTCCCCTCATGTCTGCTGTTCCCACTCTCCACGCGCTGCTCATCGACGAACTCAAGGATCTTTTCTATGCGGAAAGCCACCTCGTCAAAGCGCTCCCCAAAATGGTCAAAGCCGCGGCCAATCCCGCGCTCAAGGCGGGCTTCACCGAGCATCTCGCGCAAACGCGCGGGCATGTGACGCGCCTCACGCAGGCGCTGAAAATCCTCGGCCTCCCCGCGAAGGGCAAAACCTGCCACGCGATGATCGGCCTGATCGAGGAGGGGGGCGAAGTGATCGAAATGGAAGCGCCGCCGGCCGTGCGCGACGCCGCGCTCATCGGGGCCGCCCAGCGCGTCGAGCACTACGAAATGGCCGGCTACGGCACCGCGCGCGAGTTTGCGCGCGCGCTCGGCGAAAACAGCATCGTTGACCTGTTGCAGGCGACCCTGGACGAGGAGGGCGACACGAATAAAAAGCTCACGGAGATTTCCCTCATCGTGAACGCCGATGCACGCGCGGTCGGCGGGCAAATTCCCGCCGTGAAGAAATCGCGGAAGTAATCCGAGCGCGTCGAAAAAATCTGTCATTCTGAGCGCAGCGAAGAATCCAATTGGATTCACGACGCGGTTTTTGGGTGCGCGGGTCCTGCTGGATTCTTCGCTCCGCTCAGAATGACAAACCGGAAGAACCTTTTTCGCCCCGCTCTCCGCCGCCGTCCGCGGCGATTTTCTCCGACCGGAAAGCGCCTCACTCCATCGCGCGCGACTCCATCGGAGTCAGCGCCGGGGCGGGCGTGTGGTTCACCTTGTAGGCCTGCTCGGCCTGCGTGGTCATCAACTCGTAGACGTGCGGGATCGCGGTGATGTGGGCGGGCACGTCGGTGTAGTTCGTGAGCAGGCTCGCGTAGCTGTGCGGCGCATCGGGGTGATAGCCGTGCATCGCTCGGATTGGACGCTCGCCCATGTGGCTCGGCACAATCAGCACGCCTTCGTCGGCGAGAAAGATCAGTTCGCCGAAGTAACGATCCGGGAAAAGCGCGCCGAGTTTTTCCAGTTCGGCGTCGGGCAGGATCCGGCCGTTGGGGATTTCACCGAGGCGCTCGGCGACGAGGGTGCGGGCGCGGTCGTTGAAGAACCAGAAGCGGCCCATGGTCGAATCGTAGACGACGGCATAGTCGACACCCATGCGGAGACCGAGCGGTTCAATCTTGGCGCGCAGGTCGAGGAGGACATCGCAATTCGCCATGCCGTGATCGCTGAAGATCGTGAGCGAGACCTTTTCGTAGTGCTGAAGCGCGGTGGCCATGAGTTCGGCGAGCCACGGCTCGTAGGCGTTCAGCTTCGCGGGAATCTCGGGCGAGAGGTTGCCGACGCGATGGAGCACGCCATCGAGATCGGGCCAGTAGAGCCAGGCCAGATCGATCGACTCCTTCGCGATGTCGCCGAGGACGGCGTCGAGATTCTGGCGTTCGGTGCGCGTGGGGTCGCTGACGTGATAGGGGATGCCGCGGTCCTGCAGGTGATCAAAGATGTTGGGGCCGACGTTGAGGCCGCCGGGCTGGAGCGGGTTTTTCTTTTCCGAGAAATCGAAGAGCGAGATGAACTCGAACGGGATGTTGTAGAGATCGAAGTAGCCACGGAATTTCAGGTGGACCTTAAGCAGCTTCGACAGCCGGTGGCGGAAAAAACGGCGGCTCGTCAGCGCGCGCGGGAGCCAGCGGAGGTGGCGGAGGAATCGAAACGGGGAATTCGTGGGATCGTAGACGAAGTAGCACCAGTTGCGGTGTGAAACCGGCCAGCGGCCCGAGAGGATCGACGGGATGCACGCGGAGCTGAAACCGAAGACCGAGGTGAGCTTGCGGCGTTCGGGCGCGAGCGTTCGCGCGAACGGATGGTCCTTGATGATTTCCCAGCCGCACGCGTCGACAAACACGAAGAGCGGCAGAAACGGTTTCATGACGACGGCAGCTTACGGGCGGGCCGGAGACAAGAACTCCCCGCGCTGGAACTGGATCGCGGGACCGGGCGAGCCGTCGGGCCGCGGCGCACCGGCCGAGGTCTCGGCGAGCAGCAGGAACGCTTGGTCGTCATCCATCGGGGCGTTGCCGCGAAACCGGTTGAGTTCCGTCGTCAACCGATCGCGAAGCTCGTTGGCGGGATGGCCGGCGATCGCGTTGGCGCTGAGCCAGCCCATCAGGCGCTTCTGGCCGAACATTTTTCCGTCGGCATTGCGCGTGTCCGTGAGGCCGTCGGTGTGCAGCAGCAGGGTGGCGGGCTCGCCAAGCAGCGCGGTCTCGGATTTGTAGACGGTGTCGGGCATCACCCCGATCGGCAGGCCCTGCGTCGGCAGCGCGACGACGGTATGGCGCCCGGGCGGCACATAGAGCGCGGGGGGATGACCAGCGCTCGCCGCGGTGATTTGCCGGGTCTTCAGATCGAAGTGCACGACCTGCGCGGTGATGAACATGTTGACCGCGGAGAGCTCGGTGTAGAGGAGGCGGTTCAAGCCATCCAAAATCTTGGCGGGATCGTCGCTGCGGGCGGCGAGACCGCGCAGCAATCCCCGCATCGTCGCAGCGAAGAGCGCCGCGGGCACGCCCTTGCCCATGACATCGGCCACCATCAGGAACAGCGACTGCTCGCCGACGGCGAGGGCGTCGTAGAAATCGCCGCCCACCTCGTGGGCGCTCTGCCAGCCGCCAGCGAGGCCGAAGCCTTCGAGTTGGGGCAGGCTGCGCGGCAGGAGGAGATGCTGGATTTCCTGGGCGATTTCGAGTTCGCGCGCGACGACCTTGCGGCGCACCTCGTCCCGGTGGTGGCGAAGATTGACCGTCTGCGTGGCCAACAACTCGGCGAACACGTGCACGACCTCGTCCTGCAGTTTGCCGAGCGGAAAATCCCCGCCGCGACGGCCCACGGCGATCGTGCCAACGAGTTTGCCGCCAAACACCAGCGGGCAGACGAGGCCGGTCGCGGCGGGTCCGACGGCCCGCAGCGGTTCCGCGTGGTCCGAATCTTCGCGGAGATCGAAGCGCACGGCGGCCAGGCTCATAGCGGCACTGGCTTCGATGCCGACGGCGGTTTCCCCCGCGAGCGGGAGCGAGACGGGCTCGGAGGCCAACTCGGCATCGGACGCGGCCGCGATCAGCAGCGCCCGGCCGTCGTTGGAAAGCAGCCGGAGGACGCACCAGTCCGCCGTGGTGAGATGAAACAGATCGACCAGCAGGCGTTTGCCGAAGCCCTCGGCCACCTCATCGCTGCGACCGAGTTCGGCGCAGCAGCGGAAAATCGCGGACAGCGTTTCGGAGCGAAACGACAGTTCGCCCGCCATCGTTTCGCGCGCGCTCTTGGACTCGGACAACTGCCGCTGGCTCTCCTCGAGGGAGAGCCCGCTGCCGGAGTCGACTTTGCGATCGGTGGCGGGTGGTTGGTGCGCGCGGCGGCGCTTGCGCATGATCAAAATGTTCTCCTTGGCGCCGCGCAGATACCGCACCTCGTCCATCACGGATTGGATGAGATAGAGTCCGCGTCCGGAGTCGCCCAGCAGCGACGGCTGGGGGACCTTTTCGGGCAGCATGAAACCGGGGGTGTGATCGGTCATCCGCAACTCGATCCGATCGGGCGTGAACAACGCCTCGGCGACCGGCTGGAGCGTGCGGGAGGGACCGATCGCGTATTTGATCGCGTTGTTGCTGGCCTCGGCGACACACAGTTCGTAGGAGAAAAGTTCCTTTTCGGGCACCCCCTGTTCAGCAAGAAAGGCACGGATGGCCTCCGACACGGCGCGCGCCGATGCCGCGTCGGGCGCAAACGCCAGGCGCAACGTGGTGGGGCGCGCCGGCTGGATCGAAGGAGCGGACATCGGTCAGCGTTGAACGATTTCGAAGAGCTGCTGCATTTGCGTGAGCTCGAGCAGCTGGCGGATTTCCGGCCGGGGATTGATCAGTCGCAGGATGGCGCCGTTGCGCTGCGCGACGGCGCGATAAAGCGCAAACAGCGCGCCCAGTCCACTGCTGTCCACAAACCGGGTGCTCGACAGATCGATCTCGATGAGCGCGGGTGCAGCCGGCAGGACCGCGCTGACCTGATCGCGAAAGCTCGCCGAATTCACCGCGGTGAGTTCCGCGATGTCGGAGATGGACAGGCAAGCGCCTTGGTTTTCAATTTTCATAGGAGGAAGAGGGGCAGCTTAGATCGGGGGATTCGACGCCGGGGCGCGATCGTCGGAGACGGGCCAGGACGGAAGCCAGTGAAGCGCGGAGCGCGCGGCAGGCGCGCGATCGGCGCGGTCGAAGGGCTCAAAGGTCGGCGTGAGCGCGGCCGACGAGAGCGAACACATCAGGAACGGATCCGGGACCTCGAGCGACGAGTCCGTGCGCCAGTTGGTCAGGTGCCGGCCCCACGCGAGGGACGTCGCGACCGAAGTCATCGGACCGACAAAGGTGTCCGGGCCAACCCAGCTCTGGGTGACGCGGGCTTCGTCCTCCACCACCGACCGATCCTCGATGATCGCGCAGGGGCCGACGACGGCGCCCGGCTCGATGAAAACCTGATCACCGATCCAACACGGGGCGATCAATTGGGCGGTCGGGGAAACGTGGGCGCGCCGGCCGACCCAGATGCCGGGGCGGATCTCGGTCACGCGAATGCGCGTCGGCGTCAGCGCGCGCGGCATCCAGGCCAGCAGTGCGGCAAACCAGGTGGCGTAGCTGGCAAAGAGCGGCTGGCCCTCGCAACCGGGCAGATGATTCATGAACACGAGGTCGTGCGGCGCGGCGAGCCAGCCAGTTTCGCCGGCGGGTTGATAGCGGGCGACGGCCTCGGCCCGCGTCGGCTCGACGCTGACGCCGATCACCTCGAGCTTCACGCCCCAGCGCGCTCCATCGCCCAGCGTGGTGCGAACTTGATCGGCCCGATCGGCGGCGATGATTTTGACGTGGGTCGCGCCGAGTCCCGCGAGATGTTCGATCCAGTGGCTGGCCACGCTCTCGCCGAGGATCGGCGCGATCGCCAGCGGACCGCGCTCGACCAGTTGCGGGAGCGCGAAACGATAGGAAGGACAGATAAGAAGTGTTTTCATTAGTAGGCTCCGGGTCCGAAGACGACGGCCTTCGGCGTCTTCGCTAGTATTTTTACATCCTGGCCGAGGCTCTGGCTCTCGATGTAGTTCACGTCGAGTTGCACCTGCTCGGGAAAGTCGATGTTGGACCGGCCCCCGACCTGCCAGGTGCAGGTGATGCCCGGCTTGACGGACAGGCGCCGGCGATCGGCGAGGGAATAGAGTGCGACTTCGCGCGGCACAGGCGGGCGCGGGCCGACGAGCGACATGTCGCCGATCAGGACGTTGTAGAATTGGGGCAGCTCATCGATCGAGAAGCGGCGCAGGTAGTGGCCGATCCGCGTCACGCGCGGATCGTTTTTGAGTTTGAAGGTGACGCCGCCGCCATGCTGGTTGGCCGCGAGCAACGCCGCCAGGAGCTGCTCGGCGTCGGGCCGCATCGAGCGGAATTTATACATCTTGAACGTCCGGCCGAATCGGCCCACGCGCGTCTGCGGAAACATGACCGAGCCGCCGTCGAGCCGCACGAGCAGCGCGACCGGGATCAACAACGGACTCAGGCAGACGAGGGCGGCGCCACTGCCGGCGATGTCGAGGGCGCGCTTCAAGTATTCCGCGCTGTCCACGAACCAACGCCACGCGATGCGGCGCACGGCGACGCGGCGCTTGAGTTTCCACAAACCGAAACTGCTCTGAAAGGAGGCGAAGCGCTCCAGCAGGCGCGGACTGATCGGGGCCGAGGGATCGTGGTTCATGGGAGGACGGCGTGGGAGGTGGGACGCGCGGCGGACGAGGCCGCGGCCGTGCGGGCGAAGAGATCCTCGAGGCCGTCGAGGTAGCGGGAAAAACTGAAGCGCTCGTTGGCGAGCGCGCGGCCGCTGGCGCCGAGGCGGCGGGCGAGCGGCTTGTAGAGGAGGAGCTGATCGACGCGCGCGGCGAATTTCGCGCGATCCATCCACGGCACAAGAAATCCGTTCACGCCGTCGAGGAGCCACTCGCTGATCCCGCCGGCATCGAACGCGACGACCGGCAGTCCGCAGCGCATGGCTTCGAGGCCGGTCGCGCCGAACGGCTCGGGCCAGAGCGAACTCATGACCGCGAGCGAGGCGTGGCGATAGTAGTCCGCGATGCGAGCCTGGGGCACGAAGCCCTCGAAGGTGACTTTGCGGCTCAAACCGAGCCGTTCGCTGAGGCGTTCGCACTCGGCGCGCTGGCTGCCGTCGCCAAGAATCACGCACTCGAATGGCACGGTGACGTTCGCAAGCGATTCCAGCAGGACGTCGACGCCCTTGCCGCGAATGATCTGCCCCGCGTAGACGATCAGGTTGCGATCGCCGAAAGAGGGCGTGTCGGCGGCATCGGTCGCGCGCGGCACCGGCGCGTGAATCTCGATCTGCTCCGGCGAAAATCCGTTGCGCAGCAACTCCGCGCGCATGTAGGCCGAGGCCACGATGAGGCGTTGGAAATTCTTGTTGAGATCGATCTCGCGGCGCTTGTCGGCGTAGCTAACCCAGCGGAGGGGAAAGCCGCCGTCGTGGTGGCGCGCGATGGACGCGCCGCAGGGAAAAACGCAGAACGCCGACGCGGCGCGGTGGCAGACGGCGCGGGTGAGGACGTTGTATTTATAGCCGCGCATGCAGTAGAGATCGTGGTCGTGCACCATCCGCACGACGGGCCGATCACACGCCAGCAACGCGGCGAGCACGGCGGGATCGGAATACTTGTGCAGGAAAACGACGTCGGGTCGGAATTGGGCGAGCGCGTGATCCAGCGCGGCGCCGTCCCGGAATTGCTCGATCGCGAAACGCTCCGCGAACACCTCCTGCCACTCGGGTTCGCCCCGGTTCGTGCCCCGGCCGTGCGCGAGCGCGACGGCGTGTCCGCGGCGGCGCAGTTCGCTGGCCGTCACGAGCACGTTGGCCTCGGCCCCGCCGAGGGCGCCGATCCGTTCGTGGACAAAGAGCAATCTCATCGCGGGAAAATCAAACGTGGAAGCGGTGGGGAGCAGACGAAGCGCGGTCGGTGAGGCGGTCGCGTCGGACTAGGCGCAGGCGACTTCGAGCTGGCCGGTCGGGCGGTGCGCCGCGAACCATTCACTGAGCGAAGAGTCGGGGGAGAATTCCGGGCACGCCTTGGCGAGGAGCCCACGAAGATTCACGCGCGCCCGGGCGATCCGGCTTTTCACGGTGCCGATGCTGATGCCAAACGAAGTCGCGATCTCGCCGTAGGACCAGTTGAGGACGTTGCGCTGGGTGAGGATTTCGCGGTGTCCGGGCCCAAGGCGTTTCATGCAGTCGGAGACGAGGTCGACGAACTCATTGGTCGCCGCTTCCTGCACCGGGTTGGGTGCATCGGAGGCGATCAGGCTGGAGAGCGTCGACGTGTTGTCCTCGCTGAGCGCACTGTCGAGCGAACGCGTGGTGTGGCGGTTGCGGCGAAAGAAATACCAGTAGCGGTTGCGCGAAAGATTGAGCGCGATCCGGTGCATCCAGGTGGAGAGCGAGGAGTCGCCCCGGAAGCGGCCCAGCCCCCGGTGGGCCCGAATCATGGTGTCCTGGGCGATTTCCTCGGCGTCGGCGGGATTGTGGAGCACGGAGAGGGCGACGGCATACATTTTCTCGCGATAGCGGGTGATGATTTCGACGAAGGCGGCTTCATCGCCGGCGTTGAACCGGCGCACGAGCTCGGTGTCGTGCAGGGACTCTTGGCGGGCGACACTCGCCCGCGCAGCCTGATCAGTGATGGGGCGGGCCGCGGCTTGTTTCGCGGCGCGGCAGAAGTAGTTGGAAGCGACCATACCGCAGACTACCGGAGGGCGGTCCGATCGAATATGCTTTCCAGCACAGTGGGATCCGAAGCTTGGAATTCACGTGACTTGAAGTCGCGGC
>JADMIO011486932.1_pt1 | contig 43306 bp, 45 predicted proteins | sample 8958161 | NCBI WGS metagenome assembly JADMIO01 (sample SAMN16585339, study PRJNA669376) | soil metagenome | isolation source: Crop rotation soil | place: USA: Cullars Rotation, Alabama | collected 2011
CGCGACAACTTGTCCACGTGGAATTCTAAGCTTAGGATCCCAATGTGCTGGAAAGCCGGATCGTAGGTGATCGTGTCGATGATCTCGTAGGGCATGTCGAGCTTGGGAAACAGCGCCTGGATGCCATTGATCATCGACGTGCCGAAGGGATCGTTGGCGCCCATGAGCACGGCGGTCCGGGGCGTCTTGCCGGTCAGCTTGAAGATCTCCTTGTGCTGCGCGAGCGCGCCGGTGATCGACATCGGCGCGGTCGGGAAGTTGCGCACGATGAACTTGTGCCCCCGCTCGGTGATCTGGGGGGCCGCAGCCATGTTGACGACCATCGGTACGCGACGCTGCTCGGCGACCTCGGCGACGGCGATGGTCTGGTCCGAATCGACCGCACCGACCAGCATATGTGCCCCGCCATCGATTGCCGTCCTGGCCTGGCGGCGCGCAGTATCGACGTCAGACTCGGTGTCGTGATTGGCGATGTCGAGCTTCACCGGCATCCCGAGGTCGGCGAATACTTCGTTCGCCACGTCGGCACCGCGACGGCAGGCCTGGCCGATCGACGCGTGACTGCCCGATGTCGGCAGCAAAAGCGCGACCTTGATGCTGGCAGAGGCCTGGGCCCACGCCCGTCGAACCGGCATCGGCGCGGCGACCATGGCGGCGGCGGCCAGCGCCGCCTTGCCGAGATGGCGGCGAGTGAAGCTCACGCGCCCCGCCATGGAAGGCCTCCCTGATTTTGCCGCCGAACTATAGAGACGGCCTTCCGTCCGTGCTAGTTGGCCGGCCATGATGCATACGCTCGACGCTCTCAATCGGATGCCTGATGGCGACTTCATCGCAGCCATCGGCGACACCTTCGAAGTGGCATCCTGGGTGGCGGAAAGTGCCGCAGCCCGGCGGCCCTTTCCGACGGTGGCAGCCCTGCATGGGGCGATGGTGGGCATGGTCCGCGCCGCCCCACGCGAGCGACAGCTCGAGTTCCTGCGCGGCCACCCCGATCTCGCCGGCAAGGCCGCGCGCGCCGGCTCGATCACCGACGATTCCAAACACGAGCAGGCAAGCGTGGGCCTCGACAGCCTGAGCGAGGTGGAGTTCGCCCGCTTCCATCATCTCAACGATGCCTACAAGGCCAAGTTCGGCTTCCCCTTCATCGTCTGCGTCCGCCGGCACACGCGCGATTCGATCCTGGCGCAGTTCGAGCGCCGGCTGGGCCACGACGCGGCGACCGAGTTCGCCGCTGCCATGCAGGAGGTCTTCTGCATCACCCGCCTCAGGATCGCGGCCAAGGTCACGGGCGACGGCATGCCTGAAGTCAACGGTCGGCTCAGCACCCACGTGCTCGATACCCATGCCGGGCGTCCGGCTGTCGGCGTTACCGTCGAGCTCTACGAGTTCGCCGGCCCGAATGCCCATTGTATCCATACGGATATAACGAACGCCGACGGCCGCACCGACAAGCCCTTGATCGGCGGGCGTCCATTGCCGATCGGCCGCTATGAATTGCGCTTTGCCGTGGGCAACCACTTTCGCAGCAAGGGCATCGAGTGCGGCGATCCGCCGTTTCTCGACATCGTGCCTTTGCGCTTTTCCATTGCCGAGCCCGAGGGGCATTATCACGTCCCATTGCTCTGCACGCCCTGGAGCTACTCGACCTATCGCGGCAGTTAAGGAGGAACGAATGACCTACAGCGATGTCTCCCTGATGATCGACGGCGCCTGGACCAAGGGCGCCAACGGCCGGACGATACCGGTGATCAATCCCGCGACCGAGGAAGTGATCGGCCAGCTCGCGCACGCCGAGAAGAGCGATCTCGATCGCGCGCTTGCCGCTGCCGACAAGGGTTTCAAGCAGTGGCGCAAGGTCTCGGCCTACGAGCGCTACAAGATCATGCGCAAGGCGGCCGACCTGATGCGCCAGCGTCTCGACGAGATCGCCACCATGATGACCATGGAGCAGGGCAAGCCCCTGTACGAGGCCAAGATCGAGACCAATCTCGCTGCCGACATCATCGACTGGATGGCGGAGGAAGGCCGTCGTACCTACGGCCGCATCGTGCCGGCGCGCGCCGAGAACGTTTACCAGCTGGTGATGAAGGAGCCGGTCGGTCCGGTCGCGGCCTTCACGCCGTGGAACTTCCCGATCAACCAGGTGGTGCGCAAGGCATCGGCCGCGCTGGCGACGGGCTGCTCGATCATCGTCAAGGGACCGGAGGATACGCCGGGCTCGTGCGCCCAGCTCATCAAGGCCTTCGTCGATGCCGGCGTGCCGGCAGGTGTCATCCAGCTCGTCTACGGCGTGCCGTCGGAGATCAGCGAGTACCTGATCCCCCATCCCGTCATCAAGAAGGTGACCTTCACCGGGTCGACTCCGGTCGGCAAGCAGCTCGCGGCCCTCGCCGGTGCGCACATGAAGCGCGTCACCATGGAACTGGGCGGCCATGCACCGGCCGTGGTGTTCGAGGATGCCGATCTCGAGCAGGCGGTGAATGTGCTGGGCGCCAACAAGTTCCGTAACGCCGGCCAGGTCTGCGTCGCGCCGACGCGCTTCCTGGTGCACGAAAAGGTCTATCCGGAGTTCGTCGAGCGCTTCACCGCCTACGCCAAGAACATGAAGGTGGGCAACGGCCTCGACGCCGACAGCAAGATGGGCCCGCTGGTGGCGGAGCGCCGCCTGCACGCCATGGACACCTTCGTGAGCGACGCTATTGCCAAGGGCGCCAAGATCCAGACCGGCGGCCAGCGCAAGGGCAACAAGGGCTACTTCTACGAGCCCACGGTCATCACCGACGTGCCGCTCAACGCCAAGATTATGAACGACGAGCCGTTCGGCCCGCTGGCGCCGATCACGCCGTTCAAGGACTTCGATGGCCTGGTGAAGGAAGCCAACCGCCTGCCGTGGGGCCTGGCTGCGTACGCCTACACCCGGAACACCAAGACCGCAGCGGCGATCGGTGCGGCCTTCGAGAGCGGCATGGTGTCGATCAACCACCATGGCCTGGCGCTTCCCGAGGTGCCGTTCGGCGGCGTCAAGGATTCGGGCTACGGCTCTGAAGGCGGTCTGGAGGCGCTCGAGGCGTACCTCAACACCAAGTTCGTCAGTCAGCTGGGAATGTGACCACCAAGATCGTCATCCCGAGCGCAGCGCTCGGGATGACGATCTGGACTAGGGCGGCAGCAGCGCAAAGGAGTTGATGAAGCGCTGCGTATCGGCGCCGTTCTCCTGCCCCGCCGTTACGACCGCGATTGCCTTGTACAGCTGCTCACCGCGCAGCACTGCCAGCAGGACGCACACCTGGTTGTCCTGGGGCATGTCGATCACGGAGCGCCGCGCCGGTTGGCCGTCGACCATGATTCGCTTGTCTTCGAGTAGTTGCCCGTTCATCCACGATACGGTGTCGTCGCGGACCCGGTCGAGCAGCGCCTGCGGATCGCCGCCGGCATAGCCGGCCGGGCGTTCGGGAAGCGGGGTCATGAAGGTGACTGAAGCACCGGGACGCCGCCGTTCGAAGGTCGCGACCTCCAGGCGACGCACGCTCGAACCGGTCTTCACATCCTCGCCGACGACCTTGGGGGCCTCGGGGAATTCAACGCGGTAACCCGCGCCCTTCGGTTTGTATTCGACCCACGTTTGCGCGTTCGCCGGTGCGAGGCTGGTGACGAGAACGAGCAGGAAGGCAAGCGAAAGGCGGTGCATCGCGGCTCCTTCGAGGTTCGGAGCCACGCTATCGTCGACTTGGCGGTTGTGCCAGTGCTCTCAATCAACAGCCTGTGGCGATGAGAACCCACCATCGTCATCCCGAGCGCAGTCGAGGGACCTCTTCGTATGGTGCCCGCCACGTGAGGAGATCCCTCGCTATGCTCGGGATGGATTGATCGCTCCGCGATCAATCCACCTTGGCGCCCGATGCCTTGATGATGGGGGCGAGGTCCTGTTCCTGCTTGCGCCGGAACGCGGCGGTGTCGGCCGGGCTCATCCAGTTGGTCGTCGCGGCTTGCTGGATGAACGTCTTCTTCAGGTTCTCGCTCTGCAGCGCCTTCTTGGTCAGCGCCGCGGCTTTCTCGACCATGGCCGGATCCGGCGGGGCCGCACAGGCCGCCCCACGAGGTGATGTTGAAGCCGGGGTAGAACTCCGACATCGCCGGCAGCTCCGGCGCGGAGAAATGGCGTTCGGGCGATGTGACGGCGAACGCCTTCACCTTGCCGGCCTTGTACTGCGCCAGTGGCGTGGAGATGTTGTCGTACATCATGTCGAGCTGGCCCGAGAGCATGTCCTGCATCGCTGGTGCACCGCCGCGGTAGGGCACGTGCTGCATGTCGAGCTCCGCCCGCTTCTTCAGCATCTCGCCGCAGAGATGCGGGCTGGTTCCCGACCCGCCGGAGCCGAAGAAGTACTTGCCGGGATTGGCCTTCACCAGCGCGACCAGCTCCGGCACCGAATTGGCCGGAAGGGCGAGCTTGGCGACCAGGATGTTCGGCACCGACCACAGCATACTGACCGGTGTGAAGTCCTTCTCGGCATCGAACGGCAATTTGGCGTAGAGCGTGGGCGAGATCGCGTGGCTGGCGATGCTGTAGAGCCCGACCGTGTAGCCGTCGTTCGACGATTTCGCGATCGCATCGGCGCCGACATTGCCGCCCGAACCGCCCTTGTTCTCGACCAAGAATTGCTGGCCGGTGAGTTCGCTCAGTTCCTGACAGACGATGCGCGAGAGCACGTCGGTCGTGGCGCCGGCCGGGAACAGGTTGATGTACCGAACGGGCTTGTTGGGCCAGTCGGCCTGCGCCCGGGCGATGCCCGAGGCGATCATCGGTGATGCCAAAACGCCGCCAAGAACGCTGCCGGTGGCAGCGAGTACGCGACGACGAGGAAACAGTACGCGGACCATACTACAACCTCCCTGATATGTTTTCTGATTAGCGGTTTTTGATACCGCAATTCGGATTCATATAGATCGCGTCCGGTCGCGTAAACTGGTCGGCGAAGATGAGAAAGGAGCGACGATGCCCGATCGTGACGATTTGGGGGCAGCCTGGAAGGTGCCGCCCAGCCGCTACCTGGCGAGCCGTCCGGCCGAGCACCGGGTCGGCGCGCCGACGTCGGTCTACGTCACCATGGCCGATGGCTGCCGGCTGGCGGTCGACGTCATGCTGCCCGATGGCGATGCGACGAAGCGCTGGCCCACGGTGCTGATCCTGACGCCCTACGTCCGCCGCTTTGCCCTGACGCCCGGCAGCAACATCGAGCCGTCGCCCAACAGCTATCGCTATCGCGATATGTTCGTGCCGCGCGGCTATGCCGTGGTCGTGCTCGATACGCGCGGCACCGGCGCCAGCTTCGGCACGCGCGATTCCTTCCGCAGCCCGCGCGAGCGCGCCGACTACAAGGAGATCGCCGACTGGATCGTGGCCCAGCCGTGGAGCGACGGAAAGATCGGCGCCACCGGCATCTCCTATCTCGGCGCGGCCTGCGATTTCCTGGCGAGCACCGGCCACAAGGCGGTGAAGGCGATCGCTCCGCTGTTCGCCGTGTGGGACACCTGGGCCGACAACTATTATCCGGGCGGCATGCTGATCAAACGGCTGGCGCTGGTCTACGACGAGCTGATGCTGGCGCTCGATCACGACAGGCGCGATCTCAGGCACAAGTTCAGCTACTTCGCCGATCCCGCCCTGCTCGGACCGATGCCAGTCGACGACGACAAGGACGGCTCGCTGGCGCGCGAGGCGATGAAGGGCCATCTCGCGAACTTCCGCATGCCCGACTTCATGAACGAGTTCAAATTCCGCGACGACTCCTTGCCCTACGATCCGTCGTTCACCAGCGCCTCATTCGGTCCCTACAACTATCTCGACGATATCCCGAAGGACGTCGCGGTCTACGCCATCTCGGGCTGGATGGACGGGGCGGGCTACGCCAACGGCACGATCTCGCGGTTCCTGACGCTGCCCAATGCCGAGCGCCGCATCATGCTGGGACCGTGGGACCATGGCGCGCGGGTCAATGCCTCGCCGTGGCGAAGCCGGGTCGAGCCCGAATTGCCGGTGCTGGGCGAGGTGTTGCGCTTCTTCGACCAGCATCTCGCCGGCCGCCAGACCGGACTCTTGGACGAACAGCCGGTCCACTACTTCACCATGCACGCCGAGGAATGGCGTGCTGCCGCGAGCTGGCCGCCCGTCAAGGGAAAGCGGCAGTTCTTCACGGCGGCGGGACAGCAGCTCTCGGCGTCGCAACCGAACGGGGCTGGGTCGGCGCCTTATCAATCCGATTACTCGGTCGGCAGCGGCGCGCAGACCCGCTACGAACGCATCGCCGGCATGGACGCCACCGCCTATTACGCCGACTGGACGGAACGCGAGGGCAAGCTCTTGTCCTTCACCAGCGAGCCGCTGGCCGATTCGCTGGAGATCGCCGGGCACGCGGTGGTGTCGTTGTGGCTGTCGTCGAGCGAGCCGGATGCCGCGGTGTTCGTCTATCTCGCCGAGGTCGAGGCTGACGGCACGTCGCGCTATGTCACCGAAGGCCTGCTGCGCGCCATCCATCGCGCCGAAGCGCCGGCGCCCCGGAACTACAAGACGACCTGGCCGTGGCGCACCTTTGCCCGCAAGGATGCCAGGCCGATGCCGGTGGGCGAGCCGCAGCTCCTGCGCTTTGCGTTGCTGCCGACAGCCTGGCGCTTCGCCAAGGGCAGTCGCATCCGGCTCTCGGTCGCCGGCGGCGATGGCGATCATTTCGTGCAGACACCGCACGGCCGGCCGCCGCTCCTGACCGTCATGAGCGGTGGCGACAAGGCGACGATGTTGGAATTGCCGACGGCCTGACGTCGTGGAAGCGGTGCACACTGTCACCCCGAGCGGAGCGAGGGGCCTTTGAGGGCACAGGAAAGGTCCCTCGCTACGCTCGGGATGACAGCCTTGCGTATTTGAGGTTAGCCTGCCCTCAAACCGGCGCTGCGACGACCGGACCGGGAGGCAAGCATGCAAGGAGACGGTACGGCCGCGTTGGCGGCCGCGCACCGCATTTGGGCGCGCCTTGAAGACATCATGAATCTGATCGCCGCCGCGGCGATCTTCTTTTTGATGTTCGTCGGTGTCTTCCAGATTATCGGGCGCACGGTCTTCAACACCGCGATCTACGGCTACATCGACTACATGGAGCAGGCGAGCGCGTTGTTCGCTTTCCTCGGCATCTCCTATGCCCAGCGGGTCGGCGCCCACATCCGCATGGACCTGCTGCTGCGCGGCTTCTCGATGCGCTTCATGTGGTCGATGGAGCTGTTTGCTGTCCTCGTGGCGCTGGTCGTGATCGTCATCCTGGTCGACACGACCTGGGAGAATTTCCTGCGCGCCTGGCAGTTGGGCGATTCGACCATCGACATCAAGCTGCCGATCTGGCCGACCAAGCTCCTCGTGCCGGTGGTGCTGGCGATCCTCACGGTGCGCCTTGTGCTGCAGGTGCTCGACTACATCCGCCTGGTCCGCCATCCCAACCTCGAGCCCATCGCCGTGCCGGTGATCGAGACCATCGAGGTGCAGGCCAAGAACGAAATCGAGGAAGCGCTCGGTCGCGAAGAGCGGAGGCCATGAGCATGGAACCGCTGACCCTCGGCATGATCGGCTGCGGCCTACTGATCGTGCTTTGCGTGATGGGCGTGCGCATCGCCTATGCCTCCGCGATCATCGGTGCGTTCGGGCTGGCGGTGCTGACCGGCTTCGGGCCCGGCCTGCGCACGGCCGGGGTCGTGCCCCACGCCTCGGTCGTGAACTACACGCTCTCCGTGCTGCCGATGTTCATCCTGATCGGCTACCTCGCCTATTACGCCGGCATCACCCAGGCGGCGTTCGAGGCGGCGCGGCGCTGGCTGGGCTGGCTGCCGGGCGGGCTCGCCATCGCCACGGTCTATGCCGTCGCGGGCTTCTCGGCGGTATCAGGGGCCAACACGGCGGCGGCTGCGGTGTTCGCCAAGGTCGCGATCCCCGAGATGCTCAAGGCCGGCTACAACAAGCGGCTGGCGGCGGGCGTGGTGGCAGCCGGCGCCACGCTCGATTCGCTGATCCCGCCCAGCGCTCTGCTGGTCGTCTACGGCATCATCACCGAGCAGTCGGTCGGCAAGCTCCTGGTCGCCGGGTTTGCGCCGGGAATCTTCTCGGCCTTCGTCTACACCGCCATCATCCTGTTCATGTGCTGGCGCAACCCGGCGCTCGGCAAGCCGATTACCGGCTACACCTGGCCGCAGCGCTTCCAGTCGCTGCCGGGCACGCTGCCGATCGTGCTGGTGATCGGCATTATCTTCTATTCGATGTTGTTCGGTTGGGCGACGCCGACCGAGGCGGGGGCGCTGGGCGCCCTCTGCGTGTTCGTCATTGCCGTGCTCAACAAGATGAAATGGCCCGAGCTGCGCGGTGCGCTGCTCGAGACGGCGCGGCTCACCGCCGTGATCTTCACCGTCGTCTGGGGCGTGCTGATCTTCGTGCGCTTCCTGGGCTTCGCCGGCCTGCCCGAGGAGCTGGCGCGCTGGGTGACCGAGCTCAAGGTTTCGCCGATCTGGATCCTGCTAGCGATCTACCTCATCTACCTGATCCTGGGCACGATCCTGGAGGGTGTCGGCATGTTCCTGCTGACGCTGCCCGTGGTGTTCCCGGTGATCGAGGCGCTGGGCTACGACCCGATCTGGTTCGGCATCATCCTGGTCAAGCTGAACGGCATCGCCACGCTCTCGCCGCCGGTCGGGCTCGTGGTGTTCGTGGTCAATGGCGTCAGGCCTGACATCTCGGTGGCCGACATCTTCCGCGGCATCTGGCCGTTCATCTTCGCCGACATCATCACCATCGCCTGCCTGACGGCGTGGCCCGAGATCGTGACCTTCATCCTCGACACGGCGGGTTAGCCGTGTCGAGGATGCTATCGTTCAGGACTTCGGCCCCGCACCAGCTTGCGTCAGCAGGAAGTTCAGCAGCTCACGGCCCGGGATGCCCTGGCCTTCGCGCAGCTTCACCCATTCCTCCCACACTGGTTCGCCGCCGGCCTTGCGGAAGGCGGCAAGCTCGTCGGGCGTGAACTTGATGAACGTCAGCTTCTTCTTGAACAGCGGGATGTTCTTGTCATCGGCGGCCGTATAGGCGGCCTTGGCCGCCGCCTGCGCGATCGGCTGCGCTTCCATCAGCAGGTCCTTGTACTGCTGCGGCAGCTCGGCCCAGCGATCGACATGAATCAGCGTCGGGCAGCCGACCGAGCCCAGCATCATGTTCTCGGTGTACCACTTGCCGACTTCGTAGGTACGGTACGACTGATGGGCGTAGGTCGACGGGAAGGCGGCGGCGTCGACCGTGCCGCGCTCGAGCGAGGTGTAGACTTCCGTGGCGTCCACCGACGTCGGCACCGCGCCCAGCTTCTTCATCGCCTCGCCGATGCCGGCGAGCGCCCGCACGCGCATGCCCTTGAAGTCCTCGACCGTCTTGGGCGCCTTGCCGCGGCCGACGAACTCGTTGTTGGGCAGCAGCGACGACAGGTACGGCATGGCCTTCCAGCCGGCGAACTCCTTCACCACAAGGGGATGCTTGTGGAAGGCGTTGTGAACCTTCTCCTGCACATCGGTGTTGGGGATCGGCAGGAACGGCAGGTCGAGCGCCGAATACACCGGCAGCTTCTCCGGATGATAGGAGGCGCAGATGTTGGTCATCTCGAGGCTGCCGACCTTCAGCAGATCGAGCAGCTCCTTGGGTTGCCCAAAGCTCTCGTAGCCGATCTGGATCTTGAACTTGCCGCCGGTGCGTTCGTCCATGAACGCCTTCAGCTTCTCGACATTGGCGGTGCCCGCGCGCGGCTTGCCCCACGCGGCGAGCTTCCATCTCACTTCCGGCCCATCGACGATTTTCGCCTGGGCGAACGCGTTACCCGACCACACAACCACGCTGGTCGCCAGCACAACGGCGACCGTGAAGCCCTTGAGACGGCTCATGAATGCCTCCTGAATTTCCTCCCGAAGTCTCGTCTTTGTCTCGACCTTGTGTGGCGGTCGATGACGGTGACCTTAGCGCAAGGCTCGAGGGCGCGCGAGCGGTGGTCAGGGGATGACCCCACCGCTAAGCTGAGATGGGGGAACGAACGGAACCAATGATCAATCCATCGAGGCGCGCCGTCCTGACGGGTCTGCTGACCGCCGCTGCCGCGCCCACGGCACAGGCAGCCGACTGGCCGGAAAAGCCGCTCACCTGGATCGTGCCGTACCCGGCCGGTGGCGGCTCGGACGCCTTCGCCCGACCGGTCGCGGCGGCGCTCGCCGAGCGGCTCGGCGAGGCGATGGTGATCGACAACAGGAGCGGCGCCGGCGGCACGATCGGCACCGCCGTGGCGGCACGTGCCCGACCCGACGGCTACACCCTGCTGCTGGGCGATACCGGTCTCACTTATGCGCCGACCATCTATCCCAAGGCGGGCTTCGACTTTGCCCGCGACTTCGCGCCGATCAGCGCGCTCGCCCGGTTGCCCTACGTCCTGGTGGTCAATCCCGCCCGGCTCGATGTCGCGACACTTGAAGCCTTCATCGGTAGGGCGAAGGATGCGCCCGGCGGTATCGACTTCGGCTCGACCGGCCTCGGCTCCGTCACGCATCTCGCGATCGGCCTGTTCGAGACGCGGGCGGGCGTGCAGTTCAACCATGTGCCGTATCGCGGTGGCGCGCCCATGCTGCAGGACCTGTTGTCCGGCCAGATCGCCGCCGCTTTCGTCGTCATCAGCGCGGTCGCGAGTTTCGTAAGGGCGGGCAAGCTCAGGGCGCTGGCGATCGCCGGTCGCCGGCGCGAGGAGCTGCTGCCTGACGTGCCGACCATGGACCAGGCGGGCCTGGTCGACTTCCGCGCCACCATATGGTTCGGCCTGTTCGCACCGCGCCAAACGCCCGGTGCGATTCTCGATCGGCTGCACGGTGCGGCGCAGGCCGCTCTCGAGGGGGAAAAGATCAGGCAGCTGTGGGCCGAGCAGGGTGCCAAGGTCGAGCCGGAAAGCCGCGCCGACTTCGCGGCCTTCGTTGCTGCCGATACGGCGCGTTGGATCAGGATTGCCCGCGCTGCCAACATCCAGATGGAGTGATGCATCGAATGCGCTTCTTTCGACACTGCGTGATTTCGCTCGTGCTGGCCACGACGGTCTGGTTCGGCGGCAGCCCGGCGCGAGCCAACGACTGCGAGGACATCATCGCCCGGCACATGATCGGCCAGGCGATGCTCGCTGCGAACTACGTGGCGGCGGCCGAGAAGGCCGGGATGAAGCCCGCGGAGATCAATGCCGCGCTCAAGAACATTGCGGCGAAGTCGGCGATCCAGGAGTTCTGGATCACCGATCCATCGGGTCACGCCTATCTCACCAACACCGGCATCGATTTCACCTTCAGCCCCGATCCCGCCAGGCAGCCGCAGGCGTCGGCCTTCTGGCCGCTGATCGCGGGCACCAAGGACGTGGTGATCCAGGCGGCGCGCAAGCGCGAGATCGACGATCGTGTCTTCAAGTATGTCGCCGTGGCGGGCGTCGACAAGCCGCGCATCGTCCAGGTCGGCGTCAGCGCCGAGCACCTGCCAGCCTGCAAGTAACCGCTGAAGAGGCGCGCATGGACGACCTTACCAAGATGGCGGCGCTACGCATGATCCCTTATGGGTTCTACGTTCTCACCGCCTATTCCGGCAAAGGCTACCTCTCGGCCCAAAAAGTGAACTGGGTGACCCAGACGTCCTTTGCGCCGCCGCTTGTCGCAGTCGCGGTCAGGGTCGGGGTGGGCAGGAACATGCATAGCAGTTTCTACGACACCATCATCACGGCAGGAGTCTTCGCCCTCAACATGCTGAGAAAAGACCAGAAGGACGTGGCCTTCTCCTTCTTCAAGCCGCTAGACGACCGCGGCGGGAGGCTGAACGGTCAACTCTATGGCAGGTTCACGACCGGCGCGCCCGTACTGGTCCAGGCGCTGGCAACGATCGAATGCAAGGTGGTGTCCACTGTCGAGCTGGGCGACCATTACATTGTGATCGGCGAGGTGATCGACGCTCATCTGCACAAGCCGCCGGCCGGCCGCCCCGATGCCGAGATCCTTCAATTGAAGGATCTCGGCGACAACATCTTCTACGGCGGCTAGCGCTTCAGGTCGCGCCGCCGCCGTTCACCTGGATCATCTGGCCGTTGATGTAGCCGCCGGCTTCGGACACCAGCAGGCGGGCCGCAGCGGCGACTTCCACCGGCTTGCCCATGCGGCCGAGCGGCACGCGGCTGACCGTCTGGGCGCGCGCGTGGACCGAGGCGTTGGCCTCCGGCGTGTCCGATTCGATCGGCCCGGGTGAGATGGTGTTGACCGTGATGTTGTTGGGTCCGAACTCCATGGCCAACGCCTTGGTGAAGCCCCAGACGCCATGCTTGGCAACCGACACCGCGGGGCGACCGGCGTGACCGTGAATGGCGTTCATGCCGGCGAAGTTGACGATGCGGCCCCAGCCCTTCTGCACCATACCGGGCAGGCAAGCGCGCGACAGCCACACCGCGGCGTCGAGATCGACGGCGATGACACGTCGCCATTCTTCTTCGGTCGTCTCCAGGAAGGGCTTGTTGGGGCGAAGCGCTGCGTTGTTCAGGAGAGCATCGACGGCGCCGAAGCGCTTGATCGCTTCGTCGGCGATCCGCTTGCAGTCCTCGGCCTTGCCGACGTCACCCATGACCACCAGTGCCTCGACGCCGAACCTCTTCGCCTCGGCAGCGACCTTGTCGCAGGCGGCCCGATCGCTCGACCCATTGATGACGACGTTGAAGCCGTCCTCGGCCAGGCCAAGCACGCAGGCCCGACCGATGTTGCGGCCCGCGCCGGTGATCAGCGCGGTCTTCTTGGTTGTGGCCATCAGATCGCGCCGCCGGCCTTGAGAGCCTCGATCGCCTTCTTGTCGTAGCCCAGGCCCGACAGCACTTCGTCAGTGTGTTGGCCGAGGTCGGGCGTGGGCTTGAGCTCCTTGGGCTGCGGCGCATCGCTCAAGTTGATCGGCTGTCCGACCACTCTGATCTCGCCGAGCTTAGGATGCTTGATCGGCCGGGCGATGCCGAGATGCTGGACCTGCGGTTCGGCGAAGGTCTGGTCGATCGAGTTGATCGGCCCGCACGGAACGCCCGCCTTGTTCATGGCTTCCAGCCAGTAGGCCGAAGGCTTGGTCTTGGTGATCTCGCTCATGCGATCGTTGACCAGCTGGCGGTTCTTGGTGCGGAGCGACGCCGTCACGTGGTCGGGATGGTCGGCCATCTCGGGCTTACCCAGCGCCTTGCAGCAGCGCTTCCACAGATTGTCGCCGGACGCGGCAATGTTGATATGGCCGTCGGCGGTCGGGAACACGCCGGTCGGTGTGCCGGTGGGATGGTCGTTGCCGGCCTGCTTGGGCACTTCGCCCTTCATCAGCCAGCGCGAGGCCTGGAAGTCGAGCATGAAGATCTGCGCCTCGATCAGCGAGGTGTGGACCCACTGGCCCTTGCCGGTGCGCTCGCGATTGTAGAGGGCGAGGATCATGCCCTGCGCCAGCAGCAAGCCGGAGGTCAAATCGGCGATCGGAATGCCGACGCGCATCGGGCCACGGCCCGGCTCGCCGGTGATCGACATCAGGCCGCCCATGCCTTGGGCGATCTGGTCGACGCCGGGACGCGCCGCATCGGGGCCGGTCTGGCCGAAGCCCGCGATCGAGCCATAGACGATGCGCGGATTGATCTTGGCCACCGTGTCGTAGTCGACCTTCAGCCGATGCTTCACGTCGGAGCGATAGTTCTCGACGATGACGTCGGCCTTGGCGGCGAGCTTCATGAAGATCGCATGGCCTTCGGGGCTCTTGAGGTTGAGCGTCATCGACTTCTTGTTGCGATGCAGGTTCTGGAAGTCGAAGCCGTGGCGGCTGCCGCCCATGGCGTCGGTTCCGCCTTCGCTCGGCGGCTCGATCTTGATCACATGCGCGCCCCAGTCGGCGAGCTGGCGCACCGCGGTCGGCCCGGCGCGATGCGCCGTGAGGTCGAGGACGGAGATATGGGACAAGGGCAGGGTGGTCATGGGCGATTTCCTTTTTGCTCGTGATGTTTGATACGACACCCCTGTCATCCCGAGCGCAGCGAGGGACCTTTACTGTTGCCTAAAGGTCCCTCGCTGCGCTCGGGATGACAGGGTGCCGTTTGGTCAGCGTCCTTTGAAGGCCGGCTTCCTCTTCTCCATGAAGGCGCGGCGGCCTTCCTTGAAATCCTCGCTGTCGAAGCACGCTTCGGCCATCGGCACCAGGCGCGCGAGGTCCCGGTCGGCTTCGGCCTTGGCGATCTCGCGGGACGCCGCTTTGGCGAGTGAGATGGTGAGGGGCGCGTTCTGGCTGATCGCCGCGGTGATGCCGTCGACCAGGGCGTCGAGCTCGCCGTCCGGCGCCACGCCCTGCACCAGCCCCATCGCGTAGGCTTCCTTCGATGAATACTGCTTGGCGGTGAACAGGAACTCCATGGCGCGCGGCAGGCCGACGATGCGCGACAGCCGTTCGATGCGCATGAAGCCGTAACCCAGGCCGAGCTTCGCGGCTGGCACGCCGAAACGGGCACCCTCATTGCAGTAGCGCAGGTCACAGCAGGCGGCGAGGTTCATGCCGCCGCCGATGCAATAGCCCGTGATCTTGGCGATCGTCGGCTTGGGGAAATCGTAGAGTGCCTCGTAGCCCTGCTTGGAGATGCTTTCATAGCGCGCCTGGGCCTCGGCATTGGCGCGCTCGCTCTCGAACTTGGAAATGTCGGCGCCCGACACGAAAGCCTTGCCGCCGGCGCCGCTCACCACGACGCAGCGGATCTCGGGATCCTGGGCGAAATCCTTGAGGATGCCGACGCAGCCATCCCACATGTCGAGCGACACGGCGTTGAGCTTGGCCGGATTGTTGAACACGAGATGACCAACGGCACCCTCGCGCCTTCCGTAGATTTTCTGTTCCTGCATACGCCGTCCTTCCGATGGGGCCGGCAATATAGCGCGCGTCCGGCGATTTGAATAAGGTGGGGGAACAGGGAGGAATCGTGGCCTCAGTCGAGCTGAAGGGCCTGACCAAAAACTATGGCGAAACGGCCGCGGTGGCCGATGTTTCGCTGCGCATCGAGCATGGCCAGCTCGTTTGTCTGCTGGGTCCTTCGGGCTGTGGCAAGACCACGACGCTCAGGCTGTTGGCCGGTTTCATCGAGCCCTCGGCAGGCGAAATCATTGTCGGCGGCAAGGTCCTGTCCGCGCCGCAGCGCACGGTACCGCCGGAAGGCCGCAACATGTCGATGATCTTCCAGAGCTATGCGCTCTGGCCGCACATGACGGTGGCCGAGAACGTGGCCTATGGCCTGAAGATCCGGAAACTCGACAAGGCCATCATCGAGAGCAAGCTGAAGGCCATCCTGTCGACCGCGCGGCTGGAGGCGCTGGCCGATCGCTATCCCGGCGAATTGTCGGGTGGCCAGCAGCAGCGCGTGTCGCTGGCGCGCGCGCTGGTGGTCGAGCCCGAGACCCTGCTGCTCGACGAACCGCTCAGCAACCTCGACGCCAACCTGCGCGAGGAGATGCGCTTCGAGATCCGCCGGCTGCACGACCAGTATCGCTACACCACCGTCTACGTGACGCACGATCAGTCCGAGGCGATGACGACGGCCGACCTCATCGCCGTGATGAACCACGGCAAGGTCGAGCAGCTCGGCCCGCCCGAGGAGATCTACAGCCAGCCGCGCTCGGAGTTCGTTGCCCGCTTCATCGGCGGCTCCAACATCCTGCGTGGGCCGGCGCTCGATGCGACGCGGGTGACGGTGGCGGGCGCGCCGTTGCGCGTCACCGGTCGCACGCTGCAGGCTGGCCGGCCGGTGGCGCTGTCGGTACGCCAGCACGAAGTGGGCATTGCCGCGGAGAAGCCGCAATCGCCCGACAATCACCTGCACGCCGTCGTGACGCGGCAGGTCTTTCTCGGTTCGGTGCGCGACTACACGGTGGCACTCGACGACAAGACCGAACTGCGCGTGACGGCGCCGCCCGGCCGCAGCATCGCGCCGGGCCAATCGGTATGGCTGCATCTGCCGGCTGAACAATGCCGGGCCTTGGCGGAGGAATGACATGACGAGCAAGCTCACGCGACGCAGCGTGCTGGCGGGAACGACCGTGATCGCTGCCGGTTCGTTCACCGCCCAGCTGCGCGCCGCGCCGGAGGCACAGAAGATCACGCCGGCGTTGATCGAGGCGGCCAAGAAGGAGGGCAAGCTCTCCTGGTACACCTCGGTCGACTTGCCGGTGGCCGAAAAGATCGCCAAGGCCTTCGAGGCGGCCTTTCCCGGCGTCGCCATGAAGGTCGAGCGGTCGGGCGCCGAACGCATCTTCCAGCGCATCGGCCAGGAAGCCCAGAGCAAGATCTACAATTGCGACGTCGTGAACAGCTCCGACGCCGCCCACCTCATCATCTGGAAGCGCGATGCGATGCTGGCCTCGTACCTGCCGGAGGAGGTGGCCAAGTATTATCCCAAGGAGCATTGGGATCCCGACGGCATGTATGCCTCGTGGCGCGTCACCCTCTCGCCGATCGCCTACAACACCAGTCTGGTGAAGGCCGAGGACGCGCCCAAGGGCTTCAAGGACCTTCTCGATCCCAAATGGTCGGGCAAGCTCGTCAAGGCGCATCCCGGCTACTCGGGCACCATCATGACGGCGACCCAACAGCTCAGCCGCGATCTCGGCTGGGACTTCTTCGAGAAGCTCGCCAAGCAGAAGGTCATGCAGGTACAGTCGGCCGCCGATCCGCCGAAGAAGGTCTCGGGCGGCGAGCGCGCCGTGATGGCGGACGGCACTGAATACATGGTCAATCTCCTGAAGGCGCGGAACGAGCCGATCGAGGAGGTCTACGCCGTCGAGGGCACGCCCCTGATCACCGGCCCGTCGGCGGTGATGGCGCGATCGCCCAATCCCAACGCCGCGCGCCTGTTCTATGCCTGGTCGATGACCGCCGAGGCCCAGCAACTCAATGTCGAGGTGGGTGCGCTGCGCTCGGTGCATCCTCAGGTCAAGGATCGCCCGGAGCGCAAGAAGCTCGCCGACATCAAGACCCTGCGCGAGGACGCGGCCGCCGTCGCCGACCAGGCCGAGGACATCAAGGCGCGCTATCTCAAGCTGTTCAAGGTATGACCATGCGCCGCCGCACGCTGCTCGCTGCCACTGCCCTCCTGCCTTTGGGCGCGCGCGTCGTGTCGGCGGGGCCACCTCCCGAAGCGATCACGCCGGCCCTGATCGAAGCCGCCAAGAAGGAAGGCAAGGTCTCCTACTACACGGCGATGGATCTCTCCGTCGCCGAGCCTATGGCCAAGACTTTCGAGGCCAAGTTCCCCGGCATCAAGGTCGCGGTCGAACGGACCGGCGCCGAGCGGCTGTTCAATCGGCTGGTCCAGGAGACGTCGAGTAACATCAAGCGCTGCGACGTGGTCAACAGCTCCGACGCCGCCCACTTCATCACCTGGAAACGCGAGGGCTGGCTGCAGCCCTATGTAACGGTCGACATCGCCGAGAACGTGGCGGCCGACCAGCGCGACCCCGACGGCACGTTCGTGAACCAGCGCACGCATCTGTCGCCCATCGCCTACAACACTTCCCTGGTGAAGCCCGAGGACGCGCCCAAGGGGTTCAACGATCTCCTCGATCCGAAATATGCCGGCAAGCTGGTGAAGGGCCATCCCGGCTACTCCGGCACCATCATGACGGCCACGCACCAGGTCGCGCGCGCCTTGGGCTGGGGCTACTTCGAGAAGCTTGCCAAGCAGAAGGTGCTGCAGGTCCAGTCGGCCACCGAGCCGCCCAAGAAGATCGAGGCCGGCGAGCGCGCGGTCGCCGTCGACGGCAGCGACTATTTGTTCTGGATGTCCAGAGAGCGCGGCGCACCGATCGAGGTCGTGTTTCCGGTCGAGGGCACGCCGCAGATCTCCAATCCGATGTGCGTCTTCAAGAACGCACCGAATCCCAACGCGGCGCGCCTGATGTTCGCCTGGATCATGTCGGCCGAGGGCCAGGAATTCATCGTCAATCTGAGTGGCCAGTACCCGGCCAACCAGAAGGTCAAGGCCAAGGCCGGCCGCCCGGCGTTGTCGTCGATCAAGACCTTCCGAGAGGATCCCGCCGAAGTCGAGAAGCAGGCCGACGAGATCAAGACCAAGTATGCGCGGATCTTCAAGGTATGAGTAAAGGTCCCTCGGGCTTCGCCCTCGGGATGACAGCGGTGCGTCGATGACGGACTCGCTGTCATCTCGAGCAGCGCGAGGGACCTTTCCGACATCCACCCGCCGATCGTTCGACCTCTCGCGTCCCGTGCTGATCGGCGTCACAGCCTTGCTGGCGGTGCTGATCGTCCTGCCGATGGGCTGGCTGGTGGTCTACAGTTTCTCGACCAAGCAGGGGGCGGCGACCCTCGGCAACTTCGTCACCCTGTTCACCGATCCGAGCTTTCTCGATCCGCTGATCACCACCCTGATCATCGCCGTCTCTGTCAGCACGATCTGCTGCGCGGTCGCGGCTCCGTTGGGTTGGCTGGTGGCGCGCACCGACATGCCGATCCGGCGTACCGTGCGCACGCTGGTGATGGCGAGCCTGGTGACGCCGCCGTTCGTCGGCGCTATCGCCTGGGAGATGCTGGCGGCGCCCAATTCCGGCCTGTTGAACCAGCTCTGGCGCGTGCTGACCGGCATGCCCGCCGATGAGGCGCTGTTCGACATCTACAGCCTCCCGGGCCTGATCTTCGTCATCGCCTGCTACACCTTCCCCTATGTCTTCATCCTGGTCGCCAACGCGCTCGATCGCATGCCCGGTGAGCTCGAGGACGCCTCGTCGATGCTGGGCGCCGGGACCTGGCAGACCGCGCGCAACATCACCGTGCCGCTTGCGCTCCCGACCCTGCTGGCCGGTGCGCTGGTCGCCTTCCTGCAGGCTCTGAACCTGTTCGGGTCGCCCGCGATCCTCGCCATCCCCGCGGGCTTCCATACGCTCACCACGCGCATCTGGAGCCTCTTCCAGTTCCCGCCCAAGCCCGAGCTGGCGGCAGCGGCGTCATTGCCGTTGCTGGTGCTCACCATCGTGCTGTTGCGCGCGCAGGCCATGGCGCTCGGCCGGCGCGGCTACGCCGTGCTGGGCGGCAAGTATGGTGAGCCTCGCCTGGTCCGGCTCCGCGGATGGCGCTGGCCGGCCGCCGCGCTCGCGCTCCTGGTGCTCGCCATGCCGCTCTTCCTGCCTTATGCGGCGCTCTTCAACTCCGCCTTCTCGCGCGTGGCGTCGCGATTGGTGACGTTCGACACCATCACGCTGCACAACGTGCGCTTCACCTTCCTCGAGCTCAGCTCGACCATGCCGGCGCTCAAGAACACCTTCCTGCTCGCCACGCTCACAGCCACCCTGGGCGCGCTGCTGGCGCTTCTGATCGCCTACATCGTCGCGCGTCGCGCCGTGGTCGGGCACCGGGTGCTCGCCTTCCTCGCCACCGCGCCGCTCGCCATCCCCGGCATCGTGCTGGGCGTCGGCCTGTTCCTTGCCTATACGCGCCCGCCGCTCACGCTCTACGGCACGCTGTGGATCTTGCTGATCGCCTTCGTCACCATCGAATTACCGGCGGCCTACCAGCAGCTCTCCTCGGCTTTCCACGCCGTGCATCCCGAGCTCGAGGAAGCCGGCCGCATGCTGGGCGCCACGCGCTTGCGCACGCTGGCCGACATCACCGCGCCGCTGCTGCGCTCGGCCGTGATCGCCACCTGGTGCTTCGTCTTCGTCGCGGTGATTCGCGAGCTTTCCGCTGCCGTGATCCTCTTCACTTCGGAAACCAAGGTCCTGTCAGTCCTGATCTTCGACCTCAAGGAAAGCGGCGACGTCGGCGCCATCGCCGTGCTGAGCCTCGCCATGGTCGGCATCACCACGATCGTGATCGCCGTCGCCAACCGTTTCGGCGGCGGCCGTGACGCCAGCCGCCTGCCTGCGCGTGCAGCCGGCTAGTTGAAGATCGCCACGTCGTCGACGGTGATCGGCTTGGCGAGCAGGTTCAAGGATTCCAGGGTCTTGATCGTCGCTTCCCAGCCGGCGCGTGTCTGGACGCCGGTCGGCGGTCCGGAGAGCTGCTGGGCAACCGTCACCGTGGCACGGTCGACGTAACGGGGCGCGAGTCGCGGGAACAGGTTGGAAAAGGTCAGCGCTGCGTCGCCCGGCCGCTCTTTCACAGAATTGTAGCCTTCCTGCACGGCTTCGACGATCTTTTCCGCGATGGCGCGCTTGGCAGGGTCGGCCCACGCATTGGTGTTCACGATCAGGTTCAGGCTGTAGGCGCGCACCCCGAAGTCGCTCACCCGCAGCATGGTAATGCGGCGGCCTTCGGCGATCAGCTCGGACGGCAGCATCTCGTCGTAGTCCATCAACGCATCGACCTTCTTGTCGACCAGGGCATAGGAATTCCAGTCAGCCGATACCTCTTTGATCCTCTCCCGGTCGAGCTTGTTGGCGGCGACCAGAGCACGGAATTCCTCGTTGGTGATGCTGCCCGGCACCACGCCCAGCGTCTTGCCGTAGAGATCGCGCGGATGGGCGATGCGCTCTTCGGAGCGCGAGAAGATGACGGTCGGTGTCCGCTGGTAGTAGACGGCAAGGCTCTTGATGGGCTGGCCCTTGGAGACGCCGATCGCCGTCGCGATGCCGCTCGACGAGCCTATCCAGTGCGTCTTGCCTTCGCCGATCATCGACGCTGAGTTCAGGGCGCCCTGGGTTTCTGCGAAGCTGACTTCGAGCCCGCGGCGTTCGAAGGCTCCCATCTGCCGGGCAATGTAGAAGCCCGCGTAGGTCGGCAACGCTTTCCAGTCGAGCAGGATCTCGATCTTCTCGAGTTTTTCGTCCGCGTGCGCGGCCGCAGGGCCAATCAACAGGGCAATCGCGGCGAGTGCAGCGGTGAGGGTAGGGCGTCGAAGAACCTTCATCCCGGCATTATCGCGCGAATCTTCCGCGGTCGCGATGCAAATATATCTCTTGTCCATAAGCTGCTGTTTTCATTTACTTTTATGACGTCGTCGCAGTGCCCTTGAAATTGTACTAACTGACCAGTAAGTTAGTTGTATGAGCAAGGCCGTCCAACCCGCCAAGCAGCGTCGCGCACCAACTGAGCGGCCGGGCGAAATCCTCGATGCCGCGTTGGCGCTGTTCGTGGAGAAAGGCTTTGCGGCCACGCGGCTCGACGACGTGGCCCAACGGGCCGGCCTTTCGAAGGCGGCGATCTACCTCTACTTCGCGGACAAGACGGCGCTCTTCCAGGGCGTCGTGCGCCACGCCGTCGCCGTCAATCTCGGCACCGTCGAGGCGATGGTGAAGGCCCATCGCGGTGCGGTGGCGCCGCTCTTGCCGCGCATCCTGGAATTCATGGCAAGCCGCATCGAGCACACGCCGATGGCCGCGGTCGCCAAGCTGGTGATCGCCGAATCCCGCGCCTTTCCCGAGATCGGCCGCTTCTACCTGAAAGAGGTGATCGGTCGCGGCATCCCGATCATGGAAGGATTGATCTCCCGCGGCATCGCCCAGGGCGAGTTCCGTCGCGTCGATCCCGGCATGACCGTGCGCTCGATCATGGGGGCCATGTTGCTGGCCGGCGTCTGGCGCACCGTATTCGAACCGATTGGGGCCGAGCCGCTCGATGTCACGGCGCTGGCCCGCCACCACGCCGACCTGATGTTGCACGCGTTGATGCCCGAGAAAGCCGGTCCGTCATGAAAGTCCCGCCGAAGCGCGCGCTCTTCGTCGTCCTCGTTGTGCTGATCGCCGCCTCGCTGGTGACGCGGAGCTACTGGCAGCCTCCCTTGTTCGCTCTGCTCGGCATCGAAACCGACAGTCGCTACCTGGGATACGTCGAAGGCGAGACCAGTCTGATCGCCCCGCCTGTCGCCGGCCAGTTGCTGGAGCGGCCAGTCGATCGCGGCAGTCACGTCAAGAAAGGCGACCGCCTGTTCGCCATCGATCCCACGCTGGCCAAGGCGGAGGTTGCACGCGCCGAAGCCGCGCTGGCCGAGGCCAGGGCGCGGCATGAGAACCTTCTGACCGGCAAGCGGCCGGAGGAGCAGGATGTGGTCCGGGCGCAGCGGCGCGAGATCGAGGCAAGCCTCTCGATGGCCGAGACCGAATTGAAGCGCCAGACCGAGCTCCTGCCGCGCGGTTTCACGACGCGCCAGGCTTATGATCAAGCCGAAAGCCAGGTCATGCAGCTGAGGGCAAGGCTTGCCTCGCTTGCAGCCCAGGAGCGCGCCGGAGACCTCGCCGCTCGCCAGGGCGAGATCACCGCTGCCGCGGCGTTGATCGTGCAGAGCGAGGCCAATCTCGAGCAGGCGAAGAAGCGCCTCGCCGACCTGATGCCGGTGGCGCCGGAGGACGCACTGGTCGAGAACACCTTCTTCAATGTCGGCGAATGGGTGCCTGCGGGCACGCCGGTGGTTTCGCTGCTGCCGGCATCGCGGGTCAAGCTGCGCTTCTTCGTGCCGGAGGAGGATGTCTCGAAGGCGCGCATCGGCCGCGCGGTGACCTTCACCTGCGATGGCTGCCCCGCCGATCTCAGGGCCAGCATCATCTACGTCTCGCCGCGCGCGGAGTTCACGCCGCCGGTGATCTATTCGCAGACCGCACGGAGCAAGCTCGTCTTCATGATCGAGGCACGACCTCAGTCGGTGCCTGCGACCGTCGCGTTGGCGCCCGGCCTGCCGGTCACCGTTACGCCCTTCGAGGAGAAGGGCTCATGAGTCTTGCCATCGATGTCCATGACCTGGTGAAGCGCTACGGTCCGCGCACCGTCGTCGATGGTCTGAGCCTTTCCGTCGAGCAGGGCCGCATCTGCGGCTTCCTTGGGCCCAACGGCTCCGGCAAGACCACGACCTTGCGCATGATCTGCGGCCTGCTCACGCCCGATGGCGGCGGCGGTACCTGCCTCGGTCACGACCTGGTGCGCGAGCGTGAAGCCATCAAGCGGCAGACCGGCTACATGACGCAGCGCTTCGGGCTTTATGAGGACCTCACCATCCGCGAGAACCTCGAATTCGTCGGCCGCGTCTACGGTCTTGACCGCCTGAAGGAGCGGATCGACGGGTCGCTGGAACGGCTGGGCCTGGCCTCCCGCCAGCACCAGCTCGCCGGTGCATTGTCGGGCGGCTGGAAGCAGCGGCTGGCGCTCGCGGCCTGCGTCCTGCACGAGCCGCGACTGCTGCTGCTCGACGAGCCGACGGCGGGCGTCGATCCCAAGGCGCGGCGTGCCTTCTGGGACGAGATCCACGCCTACGCCGCGCAGGGCATCACGGTCCTGGTCTCCACCCACTACATGGACGAGGCCGAGCGCTGTCACGAGATCGCCTACATCGCCTATGGCGAGTTGATGGCGCGCGGTACTGCCCAGGAGATCATCAAGGCCTCCGGCCTGATCGCCTTCGTCGCCACCGGCCCGGGCGCCGACCGGTTGGCCGCCAAGCTGCGCGACGCGCCGGGCGTCACGGCCGCCGCAGCCTTTGGTGCCACGTTGCATGTCTGCGGGCCTGATCGCGCCGCTCTGCTGCAAGCTATCGAGCCTTACCGCGCCGATCGGTCGATCCAATGGCAGGAGGCCGAGCCCACCCTCGAGGACATCTTCATCCACCTGATGGGAAAGGCTCGCGACAATGCCCTCGATGCCTGACCTTACGGGCTTCTGGCGGCGGCTCGGTGCCATCGTCTCCAAGGAAGTGCGCCAGCTCAGCCGCGACCGGCTGACCTTCGCCATGATGTTCGGCCTGCCGATCATGCAGCTCCTGCTGTTCGGCTATGCCATCGACACCGATCCCCATCGCCTGCCGACTGCCGTGCTGGTCGCCGACCAGAGCCACATTACGCGCACCATCCTCTCGGCCCTGCAGAACACGGGCTACATGCGCTTCACGCACCAGCCCAAGAACGACAGCGAGGCCAACGAGCTGCTGCAGAGCGGCGAGGTCCAGTTCGTCGTCACCATTCCCTCCGACTTCACGCGCCGCCTGGTACGGGGCGAGCGCGCACAAGTGCTTATCGACGCCGATGCCACCGACCCGATGGCGGCCGCCAACCCGCTGGCCGCCGCGGCCCCCGCCATTCGCCAGGCGCTGGAACGCGATCTCGTGGGCCCCTTGGCGCCGTTGCGCAACACCGCCGATTCGGTCGAGGTCATCCTGCAGCGACGCTACAATCCCGAAGGCAAGTCGAACCTGAACGTCGTCCCGGGCCTGCTGGCCGTGATCCTCACCCAGACGATGGTGATGATGACGGCGCTTGCCGTCACCCGCGAGCGTGAACGCGGCACCATGGAGAACCTGCTCGCCATGCCCGTGCGGCCGATCGAGGTCATGATCGGCAAGATCGCACCCTATATCGCCATCGGCGCCGTGCAGGTCGCGGTGATTCTGCTGGTGTCCTGGCTGCTGTTCGGCGTCGGTGTCGTCGGCAGCTTCACACTGTTCTGCCTCGGCACGGCGCTCTTCATCACCGCCAATCTCGCCATCGGCTTCACCATATCGACGGTGACCCAGAACCAGCTTCAGGCCATGCAGGCATCGGTGTTCCTGCTGTTGCCCTCGATCCTGCTGTCGGGCTTCATGTTCCCGTTTCGCGGCATGCCGGTCTGGGCGCAGTGGATCGGCGAGGTACTGCCGGCCACGCATTTCATGCGGATTGTGCGCGGCCTGATGCTGAAAGGCGCGGGCTTCAGCAGCATCTCGGCCGAGATGGCAGCGCTCGCGGCGATCCTGCTGATCGTCTCGACCCTGGCGATCAGCCGTTATCGGGTAACGCTCGATTGACGGCGTTCAGGACGTAATGGCGAACGTGGCCAGCAGGGCCAAGGTGCCGCCGATCCCGATGATTGCCGCCAGCACCGGCGTGTGGCCCGGGAACGCCAAGGCCAGGCAGGCCAGCACCACTATGATGTGCAGGATGGCGAACAGTACGAGCTTGTTGAAGCTGTGGAAGGTCTGTTGATGAGCGGGGAGCTCTTCATCGACAGAGCGCGGATCGGCGTGGACGTCGGCCATGACGGACTCCTCCGTTGGACTTGCAGGAAACGTTCCCTGTGGGGTCGGGTTGCGTCCTTGGCGTGCTCGCGCAATATCATGGTCCAATGAAACCGATCATGGCCGCCTTGACGGCATTCCTCCTCTTGTCATCCGCCGTCGTGGCGCAGACCCTCGAGGCCGACATGCGCGTGGCAGCGGGCGCCTACGAACGCAAGGACATGGCCACCGCGGCGCGCATCTGGAAGGTGTGGGCCGACAAGGGAAATGCCGAAGCGCGCACCCTGCTCGGTGCCATGTACTGGAGCGGCGAAGGCGTGCCGCGCAATCACAAGGAGGCAGCGCGTCTTTACTTGCTGGCTGCCAATCAGGGCTATGCCCGCGCCCAGAACGATATCGGCTTCATGCTGGGCTTCGGCGAAGGCACGCCGCCGCAGGACGATATCGAAGCCTACAAATGGCTCTCGCTCGCCATCACCGGGTATACTGCGAGGAACCAGGATCGCCTCGTTCAGGCCCGCAAAGACCTCGCGACCCTCACAAAGCGCATGAATCCTGCGCAAATTACCGAGGCAGAGCGACGGATACGAGCCTTCAAGCCCAAGCCCTAGGCCGTCGGCCGGCTGCGCCACAGCGGCGCAGATCACGGGCTGGTCACGTAAGAACACTGGCAACGGCGGCAATTTTGTCGCAGACAGGAACCATGAAGAAGGCCTCGCTCCCCGCGGCGTTCGTCGCTTCACTTGGTCTGTCTCTCGGTTCGGTATCGGTCAGCGTCGCCGCGGAAGATGCGCCTCTCGACGAGGCTCGTATCTTCGAGGCCCGTAGCGCCGAAGAAGTTGTCCTGGGTTCTGCCGACGAAGAGGCACGCTATCTCGCCTGCCAACCCTTCACGCGCGAGATCGCCGTCAACGTCGTTGTCACCACGTCGCTGAGTGCGGCACTTGCCGACAAACGCGTACCGGGCGTCGTCTCGCTCGAAGCCCTGCGCGCGCTCGCCGCGACGATCAGCCTGGAGCGCGACGTCAAGCCCGGTGATCGCTTCCACATCCGCTACGAACAGACCTTCACGGTGGAAGGCGCGCCGATCAGCGTCGGCCGCGTGCTGTGGGCCGAGCTTGCCCTGCCCAAGCGCACAATAGCCGTCCATCGCTTCCGGACGCGCGATCAGAACGAACGGCTGTGGTTCGTCAACGGCCTGTCCGCGACTCCTCCGGCGTTGCGCTTGCCGCTCGACATGATTTCGATCTCGTCAGGCTTCGGCTTGCGCGCCGATCCCTTCGACCAGCCGCGGCCGATGGCGACCACCGGCAAGGCCGAGCCGATGGGTGGCCCGATGCGCAGCAAGACCTTGCCGCCCGGCCTGCCCACCGGCGGCACCAGCGGCAACGGTGGACTGGTCAATCCGGCGACACCGCTTGGGGCCTCTGCCGGTTTGTCGCCGTATGGCGCCGCCTGGCAAGCGGTGCCTCGCCCCGCTGCAAAGACTGCCTTGTTCATGCATGAGGGCATGGACCTCGTGGCGCCCGCAGGCACGCCGGTCTATGCCGCCGCCGATGGTGTTGTGGTCGGCGCAGCGCCCAACGGACGCTATGGCAACTGGATCCGCATCGATCATGGCGGCAAGCTTGCCACCGTCTACGGCCATCTCATGGCATTCGCGCCCGGCATCGAGCCCGGCGAATCAGTCTCGCGCGGCGAGTTGATCGGCTTCGTCGGCAGCACGGGCCGCTCGACCGGCGCTCATCTGCATTTCGAGGTCCAGAACGACGGCAAGGCCGTCAATCCCATCACCCATCCCGAGCTGAAGACTGCGCAGCTGCGTGGCCCCGACCTCGACCGCTTCCGCAAGCAGGTCGCCCGCTCGCTCGAGGAGCGTGCGCGCGAAGCCAAGGTCGCTTCGACGGGTCTTTGAAGCTCTCGCTGTCATCCTGAGCGAAGCGAAGGATCTCATGCCGGTTGCGAGCGGCGATGACGTCCCTTCGACTGCGCTCAGGGCAGGCCTTCGCTTCGCTCAGGATGACCGATAGTATCCCCCGCATGCCGCACTACGACGTCATCGTCATTGGTGCCCGCTGCGCCGGCGCGCCGCTTGGCATGTTGCTGGCGCGCAAGGGTCATCGCGTTCTGGTCGTCGACCGGGCGCGCTTTCCCAGTGACACGGTGTCCACGCATTTCATGTGGCCGCGCACTACGGCGTCGCTCGCCCGCTGGGGATTGCTGGAGGCGCTGGCGGCGAGCGGCTGTCCGCCGATCGACAAGGTGCAGATCCATTTCGGTTCGGCGAGCCTACAGGGGCGGCCGGAGGCGATCGACGGTACCGGCATCATGTATTGCCCGCGCCGTACTGTGCTCGACGCCCTGCTGGTCGATGCCGCGCGTCGCGCCGGAGTCGAGGTCAGGGAACGCACATCGATGCGCGAGCTGCTGCGCGAGGGTGATCGCGTGGTGGGCGTGCGCCTGGCCGGTCCGGACGGCGCGCTCTACGAGGAGCGGGCAACCATCGTGGTCGGCGCCGACGGGCTGACATCGGGCGTGGCCGCCGCCGTGGATGCGAAGCTCGAGCGCTCACATCCGTCGCTGACCTGCGGCTTCTATGCCTATTGGAGCGGCGTGCCGACTGATGGCGTCGAGTTCTACCTGCGTGACGGTCGCGACATCCTGGTGTTCCCGACCCACGATGGCCTGACGTGCATCTGGGTCGGCCGGCCCAACGGCGAATGGCCCACCTACAAGGCCGATATCGAGGCGAGCTATCTCGCCGGCCTCGATCCTCGGATGCGTGAACGAGTCGGCGCCGGCCAGAGGGCGACACCGTTCAAGGGCACCCATCGGCTGCCCAACTTCCAGCGCAACTGCTGGGGCGACGGCTGGGCTCTGGTGGGCGACGCCGCTTACCATCGCGATCCATTGACCGGCATGGGGATCGGCGATGCCTTCCTGGGTGCCGAGCTTCTCGCCAAAGCAATCGATGTGGGCTTGGCAGGTGATCTCTCAGCGGCACTCGCCGGTTATCAGCAGACGCTGTGGCAGAGAACCACCCACGTGTTCGACTACACTGTGCAGTCGGCAGCTCTCAAGGATCCGACGCCGCTGGTGCCTCTCTATGAAGAGATCGGTCGCCGGCCTGACATGACGCAACTCCTGATGAACGTGCTGGGCGGCACCGCCCCGTCCAAGAGCCTGTTCAACGCCCGGACGATCATGCAGCTCACCGGCGGGTCGCCTCGATCGCGAAGGACTCCTCCGGTGCCAGCACCAGCCGGTTCTGGCCAATCATCGCAAACCAGGTGACGCCAAGCGCGAACCAGACGGCGACCCACAGCACACCGGAAGCAAACACAGGATCGAGCAGCTGGAAGACCAAGGTGACGATCGCGATCACCAGCGTCACCAGCGCGCCGGCAATGCCGAGCGGTGAGCGGTACGGCCGGTTGAGCTTGGGCAGGCGCCGGCGCAGAACGATGAAGCTCACCGCCTGCATGAAGTAGGAGAACATGGCGCCCGCCACCGCCATATTGAGCAGCGTCCCCTGGATGACGGCGCTGCCTTTCTCGTCGCCGAGCGTGAACCACAGGAAGAACATGATGGCGAGAGCGACGACCGATCCTGAGATCAGCGCAACATGGGGCGTCTTGTGGCGCGTGTGGGTGATCGACAAGAAGCGCGGGAAGTAACCGGCGCGCGACAGCGAATAGATCTGACGCGCCTTGGCAAACAGGATGGTGTGGAAGGAAGCGATCAGGCCGACGCATGCGACCAGCGCGAGAATCCTGGCAAAGCCGTCGCCGAAGGTCGCGCGAAATCCGTCAAGCAGCGGCTCTCCCGAGGTCCCCAGCTTGAAGGCGCCGGGCGCCACCGAGGCGTTCAGCCACAGGATCAGCGCGGCGGAGACGAGCAGGGTGAGCAGGCCGGCGATGATGCCACGCGGCAGGTCGCGGGACGGGTTTATCGATTCCTCGGCAGCGAGGGGCAACTGCTCAATCGCCAGGAACAACCAGACAGCGAAGGGCAGCGCTGCGAAGGCTCCCTTGACCCCGAAGGGCAGCAGGGGGCCGCCGCCTTGCGCCAGTTCGATGGCTTTGCCACCGGGGTCGGCTCCAATATTGAGCGCGTAGCGGCCGAACTGCGCGACCGGCAGCGCCGAGATCCAGAACACGGCAAGGCAGGCGAGGGCCGCCAGGGTGACGATCACCGTGACCCGGAACGACAGTTCGACACCCCAGATGTTCAATCCGACGAACACCACGTAGCCGCCCACCCAATATGCCGGCAGCCAGGCTGTCGGCGTGTCGAACACGGCAGCGAGGTAGGTGGCCAGGTAGGAGACGACGACAGCCGGCGTCAGGACGTACTCGACGTTCTCGCAGAGCCCCGTGATGAAGCCGCCCCACGGGCCGATCGCCGATCGGGCGAACGAGTAGGCTCCCCCGGTGTGCGGCAGGGCGGCGCTCATCTCTGCGATGGAGAAGACGAGGCCGAGATACATGACCGCGATCACGACGGCCGCCAGCGCCAGGCCTCCCCAGCCGCCGGAGAGCAGACCGAGGTTCCATCCCGAATAATGGCCGGAGATGACCGCGCCGACGCCCAGCGCCCAGAGCGAGGCCACGCCGGCATAGCGACGCAGGCCGCGCTTGGCGAAGTAGTCGGCGGAGACGCCGTCGTAGGAACGTTGTTCGACCGGCACTACCAGTTACGGAAGCCGCCGTTGTGCCAGCCCGCACCACCGTTGCCCCAGCCACCATTATGCCAGGCTGCGCCGCCGTTGGCCCAACCGCCATTGTGCCAGGCGGCTCCGCCATTGCCCCAGCCGCCGTTATGCCAGCCGCCGCCGTTGTGCCATCCATTGCCCCACCACGCGAGCAGCAGGTTCCGATCGATGGTGACGAATGGCTGGGCGTCCTTGGCATGCTGCTCGAGGGCGCTGGCGACATCCTTGCGGATCGTGTCCAGGCGATTGCCGACCGTTCGGTCGGCCTTGTCCGCGCGATCTGACGTGGCGATCGCCGAGGCGTCGGCTGACGCCAGACTGAGTGACAGTCCGGCGACACCCGACGGCAAGAGTTTCAGCAGTTCGTGGGCAGTACGGCGATTGCGGGTCATTCCGCTCAATCCCAAGCCGCATCGATGATGCGGCCGTCTTCAGACAGCATCAGCGTCAGGCGGTTGGGATCAAGCGCATAGCTGGCGATGCCGTCGGCCGGCTTGATGACGCGCAACGTGTAAGGCAGGTCGGCTTCGCGCACGACGTTGTCGGCCGCGACGCCCGCCGGTGGGTTGGCGCCCTTGGCGACGAAGTACTTGCCGATGCACTTGGCGCAGTCTTCCTTGGGGGCGGCTGCTTCTGCGTAGCCCGGCAGGGTCTTCAGCGTGATCGAGTTGTTGCCGGCGCGCACGCGCACGCCCTTGTAGGGATGACCCGTCTCGACCGGCAGGATCGATTCGACGACCATGAACGGACCGAGTGTCGAGGCTCCCGCCGGAGCGCTGGCCTGGAACAACAGATCGAGCATGCCGTCCAGCGGCTGACCGCGCGTGATCGGCAGCAGGTGCGGCTGGCTCCAGCCACCCGACGTCGCCAAGCCGCGGACGCGGATCACATCCAGGCCGCCGGCGCGGTCGGAGCGCAGCACCTCGACGCTGGTCACGAAGACGACCGGCGCGGGCGGACCACCGACATCGGGCGGCGGCCCGCCCATTGACTGCGGCATGTAGGGACCGCCTGGCTGACTGGAAGGCGCTCCGCCGGCAGCCGGTGCTTGCTGCTGGGCTTGCGAAGGGGCGCTCAACAGGCCGGCAGCCAGAAGAGTAGCGAGTGCGAACAGCTTTGATTGGGTCATGACATCCTCGATGGCAGCGCGGCGACCTCAGCCGTCGTTGGAGAACTGGTTTGGGCGATGGTTGCCGGATCCTTGTCGACCCAGCTTTGCTCGAGGCGATCATAGGCCTCGAGAATGAGATCGGTCGGCACCACCTGCGTCAGGATGCAGAACGACGTCTCCGTACCGGTGAACGAGCCGTTCTCGAACAGCTTGTTGACCGGTGAGCCGCCGCCGCAGACCGAGAAATACTCGCAACCCGTCTCACAGGCCCGCGTGCCGGCCTGGATGTCGCGATAAAGCGCCGAGCCGAGGCAGGCCGCATAGATGTCGGCCAGCGAATTGACGTTGATGTTGCCCAGCAGGAAGTCGTCGTAGTCCTTGTTCTTCATGCCGAGCAGCTCGGGCGAGAAAGTCGACACATTGCCATAGCTGTCGACGTTCAGCATGGCGAGCGGCTCGCACTGGATGTTGCGCGGCGGCGCGAAATCAGGCCGGAACAGGCGCGGCACGGCCTGGTCGATCTCGCGCACGAAATTCACCTTGCCGCCCAGGCGCGCCTGGTGCCAGAAGCGCCGCAGGAAGGCGGCGAAGCGTGTCCGCAGTTCGGCCCGACCGCTGCTGAACAGTTCGGAGACGTAGGTCCCCTCGGATTCCTCGACGTTGAAGCAGACCTTGTCGATGCCCTGACTGACATAGAACGCCAGCATCTCGTCCGGCATGGCGAGGCTTTCACTCGACAGCACCGAAAGCGCATGGAACGGCACGCCGTTCTGCTGCAGGCAATGGATGCCGGCCAGCGTCTTGTCGAAGGTGCCGCGGCCGCTGCGGGTCTTGCGGTTGCGGTCGTGTATCTCGCGCGGCCCGTCGATGCTGACGCCGATGCCGACGCCGAATTCGAGGAACAGGCGGCACCAGTCAGCCGTCACCAAGGTGCCGTTGGTCTGGAAGGAGTGTTTGACGCTGACCGTTGGTGGTCGCAGCCGCTCGATGGTCGCGAAGGCCTCGCGATAGAACGATATGGGCGCCGCCATGGGCTCGCCCGCGTGCCACAGTACGATGATTTCGGGGCCGGCAAAGCCCGAGGCGAAGACTTCGCTGAACAGCCGCGTCACTGTCGACTGGGCCATCACGTGCTTGCTGTCGCGATCAGGCAGGTAGCAGTAGGTGCAGTTGATGTTGCAGAACGCCGTTGGCTGAACCACCACCATGCTGATCTCGGCGCGCGCGTTGCTGGCGGCCATCGGCTCACCCGTCGGCCCACTCATCGGCGCACCCATCGGATCGCCGGTCATCGGCTACCAGTTACGCCAACCGTTGCCCCAGCCGCCATTATGCCAGCCGTTGCCCCAGCCGCCGTTGTGCCAGCCATTGCCCCAACCGCCGTTGTGCCAGCCGTTGCCCCACCCACCGTTGTGCCAACCCCAGCCGCGATGCCAGCCATTGCCCCACCAGGCGAGCTGGGTCTCGGGGTCGACAGCGACGAAAGGCTCGCGGTCCTTGGCATATTTCTCGAGGGCTTCGGATACCGACAGGCGAATGGACTGGAGTTCCTTGGCAACTTCGCCCGGCTTCTTGGCCGGCGACGCACCCTCCGGCGACAGGGCAGCCGCCGCGTCAGCCGCGGCAAGGCTTACGGAAAGGCCGAAGGCGCCTGCGGGCAGCAATGCAGCCAGCGCGCGCGCCGAACGACGATCCTGTGCCATGTCACCTCCCTATTACCAGAAGGGCACGTTAGCCAGACATGCGAGCCGCTCGCAAATGAAAAGAGGTGTCAGTTCGGCAGCCGACCGGGGCGCGTGCCCATCTGCAGCCGGTCGGAATCGATCCACACGCGGTGAAAATCGGTCTCGTCGGCTGGACGCGGAATGGCGGGCTCGATGGCGAAGCCGATTGAACGCAGCATTTCGATGGCCCGAACCTTGCGCGAGTCGACGAAGTTCTCGAGTCGTGGGAATTGACCGAGCATCTCGCCGAATACCAGCCGGCTCAGCAGTTCGAGCTCCTCGGCATTGTTGTCGAAGGCCTCGCAGGCCAGCATCCAGAGATGGCCGACGTCGGGATCGTCCGACACCGGCGCCACGCCCCAAAGTGCAGTCGGCGTGCCATTGATGTCGCGTGCCGCCCACACTTGCGTGCTGCAGGCACAGGTGCGCAGCAACCGGTCGAGCGGCACGGCATCACCTTCGCCGCTCCACTGCGCGCGGTCCTCATCCATTGCGGTGGCGAGGTAGGCGACGTCGATCGAGGTGGCGAGCTGAACGCTGTAGCGCATGATTCCTCAACCGTCGGAATGGCGAAATGTTCCCGCTGGCTGCGCGGATTCTAGGACCGCACCAGTCGGAACAATTGCGTGGGCAGTACGTTTGGGGCGCCCTGCCGGAACCACGGCATCTCGTGGATTCGTGAGGCCGTGACATAGAGGGATCCGTCGGGGCCTTCTGCCAGGCTGTCGGGCCAGGCAAGCCTTGCGTCGGATATCACTGTCTCGGAGCGCTCGCCGGTCCAGAGGTGAACGGCGTTGTCCTCCGGCGCCGTGAGATAGAGCCGGTTCTCGCGGCTCATGAGAAGACCGTCGGCGATATGTGTGACGCCGACCTTTTCGATCTTCTTCGCGGCGTCTTCCGGGTTTTCCGATTTGAGTGCGGCCGTATCGATGCGATAGAGCGTGCGGCCGGTGAGGGCCTGCCAATAGAGCGTGCGACCGTCGCGCGATAGAGCGATGCCATCGGCCGCGACCTGGAGCGGGCGTCCATCGGGCCGCTTGAGCTTTTCGCCGGCGATCGTCACCTCGACACCTTTCTCCGGCTGCGTGCTCGGATGGCCGTCGAGATGGGCCTGTGCGCGGCCCGACTCCAGATCGACCACCACGATGGAGCCTCGGGCGCCGGAATCCGTGATGAAGGCTGTGGCGCCGTCGGGATGGAAGCGGACATCGTTCAGGTAGCTGCCCTGCAGGGCTACGTCCTCCCCGAAGTGGATGACCTGGGCCACCTTGTTGCTCGCAAGCTCGATACGCACGAGCTTCGGTCCGCCCGTGATCACCTTATCGAGGCCGGGAGAAGCCGGATCGAGCACCCAGAGGTTGCCCCGATCGTCGGCCACCACCGACTGCACGCACACGAAATGGTCACGCGGCGAACGGTTGGCACCGTCGGAATTACGCCATGAATTCCAGGCTTCGTCGGGATAGGGCTTCAGCCTGCCGTCGGATCCGACTTCGGCGACCGAAATAGGGCTGTCTTCCGTCCAGCGTGGAAAATTGACGAATATGCGGCCATCGGCCGACACCGCGACGCCGGTCGCCTGATGCTCGAAACGCGCCGCTTCCTCGAGCTTGAAGCTCGGCGGCTTCGAGGCGGGGGCCAGCGCCTGATCGGGCTCTTTTGGTGACTGGGCGCGGGCGATGCTGGCGGACAGCGCCGCCAATCCGCCGGCCAGCAATAATCGACGGTGGACCATCGGTCATTCCTTGGGGAACATTGCTATCTGCAACGCCGGCACGATCTGCCGGTTGCCACCCGGAAGGGAGCGACCCATGCCTGACGACGTTCACGCCTTTCGCTTCGACGATGATGGCGAGACGCCCAACAATCCTCGCCTGCCACTGCTGGTGTATCGCCATGCCGTCTCTCTGGAGCGCGAGCGCGATCCGGCGGTGCCTTTCGAGCGTCTGTTCTCGGCTCATGGCTGGGCCGATGGTTGGCGCAACGGCGTCCACCCCTTCCTGCACTTCCATACCGGCACGCACGAGGTGCTCGGCATTGCGCGCGGCAAGGCGACCGTCGAGTTCGGCGGCGCCAAGGGCCGCGAACTCACCGTTGAAGCGGGCGACGTCGTCGTCCTGCCGGCCGGCACCGGTCATCGGCGTGTCTCGGCCAGCAGCGATCTGCTGGTGGTCGGCGCCTATCCGCGCAACGGTTCGTTCGACCAGAAGCGGCCTGGCCAGGTCGATCACGACAAGGCCGCGGCTGCGATCGCCAACGTGCCAATGCCCGAGATGGACCCGGTCCACGGCCGCGCGGGGCCGCTGATGGAGTTGTGGAAGTAGTCTTCGCTGGGGGCGCGCCACTCCAGTGGCGCGTCTTCTCATGTTCGGACCGCGGGCGTCTCGCCCGCTCGTGGATCATGACGCGCCACTGGAGTGGCGCGCCCCCAGCTAGTTGAACCCCTGATACACCACCGTCGCGAACATGCCGGCGGCCATGTGATAGAGGTTGTGGCAGTGGTAGGCCCATAGGCCGGGATTGTCGGCGTCGAACACCACTTTCACGGTCGCGCGCGGCGGCACGAGGATCACGTCGCGCACGGCACCGGCTAGGCTCTGGCCATTGATCTCCGTCACCTGAAAGGAATGGCCGTGCAGATGCATGGGATGCGACATCATGGTGGTGTTGCGCATCACCAGCTCGACACGTTCTCCCTTGGCGACGGTCACCGGCACGCCTTCCATGCCATGCACCGCCATGCCCCAGACATAACCCATCATGTTGCCGGTGAGATCGACCGGCACCGAGCGATCGACCGGGCGCGACGGCAGTGGATCGCGGGCGCGCAGCTTCATCTCTTCCGTCAGCCCGATCGCCGGCGCGGCCTCCGCCACCATCTCGGGAAGCCGGGAGACGGCGGCGCCGCGCGGGCGCAGCACCACGCCGGTCTGCAGCGTCCTGCCCTCGCCGCGTGCCAGGACCGGCAAGGCAGCGCCATCGGCCGGCAGGCGCACGGTGATGTCGACGCGCTGGGCAATGGCGAGCGGGAATTGCCGGACCGTGATGGGCGCTACCGGATTGCCGTCGACGGTGAGCACGGTGCCTTCGACACCGCCGAGTTCGATCATGAAGTTGGTCGAGGCGGCAGCATTGATGATCCTGAGCCGCACCTCGGCGCCCTTCTCGACGTCGAAGACCTGGGGATCGGCGAGCGTGCGGTCGTTGGCGAGGAAGGCGTCATAGGTGACGTCGTTCAGGTCCGGCGCGCCGGCTGCGGCGGCATTCATGCCGGGCATGTTCATGCCGCTGCTGCCGCGCGACATGCCCGTCACGCCGCCCGACATTCCGGCCATGGGCTTGGGCTTGCGCAGGTCCTCGAAGATCACGCTTGGTTTGGTCCAGGAGAAGTCCTCGAGCATCATGACCACTTCCTGTAGGCCGCTCTTGATGGCGCTCTGCTCGCGGATGATCAGGGGCGCCGCCAGGAGGTTCTGTTCCTGCAGTCCGAAATGAGAGTGCATCCAGCGCGTGCCCGCGGGCTGGGCCGGGAAGTCGTAATCGGCGAACTTGCCCGGCGCGATCGGTGGGCCTGATATGTAGGGCACGCCGTCCTGGCGCCACGGCGGGTTGAGCCCGTGCCAGTGCAGGCCGGACAGCACATCGAGGCCGTTCTCCAGCCGCACGTCGAAGGTGTCGCCCTCGTCGAGCGTGAGGCCCCAGGCGCCCGACGGCTGGGAGACGCCGTAGCGCGTCGCGGGCTTGCCGCCGACATCGATCACGCGGGTGTGCAGGCGCAGGATCTTCTGGGCGGCGTGCGCGGCTCGCGGCGCCAGGGCCATGCCCATGGTTCCGGCGAGCAGGGATCGACGCGACAGGAACATGACAACCTCCAGGACAAGCAACCCGCTTCTTGTATACCTCGCCATCGCGAGACATGCTTGGGCGAGCCGGAGGGTGGACGATGAAGCTCGGAATTATCGGCGTTGGCGCGGTCGGTTCGGCGATCGCCATGGCGGCGGCGTCGCGCGCACGGGTGCGCGAGATCGTGCTGGTCGACCGCAATCAAGCGCGCGCCAAGGCGGTCGCGACCGACATGCACTATGGCGTGGCGCTCTCGCCCACGGTCTCGATCCGCGATGGCGACTACGCCGACCTGGGCGATGCCGGTCTTGCCATCATCACCGCCGGGGTCAACGAAAAGGCGGGCGGCGCCACCGACCGCAGTGATCCCGCGGGTCGCCTGCGCCTGCTCGATGCCAATGTGAAGGTTTACCAGGACATCGTGCCGAAGCTGGTGAAGGCGGCACCCCAGGCGGTCATCGTGGTCGCCACGGATCCGCCCGAGCCGCTGGTCGACATAGCGCGCCAACTCGCCGGCCACGATCGTGTCATGGGCACCAGCACCTATCTCGACAGCCTGCGATTTCGCCTCCACATCGGCGAGCGGCTGGGCGCCAGTCCCGCCGACGTCGAGGCCAATGTCGTGGGCGAGCACGGCACGTCGAGCGTCTTCTTGTGGTCGGCCGCCCGGATCGGCGGCATGCCGGTGCGCGACCTGCTGGCCCGTCGCAAGATCGAATTCGATGCCTTCCGCAAGGATGTCGAGCAGGACGTGCGCTTCGCCAACATCACCATCATCGAAGGTATCGGCGCCAGCCAGTACGGCATCGGCATGGTGTCGGCCCGCATCGCCGAGGTGATCCTGCGCGACGAGCGCGCGGTGCTGCCCGCCGGTTCCTACAATCCGCGCTTCGGCACTACCGTGTCGCTGCCGAGCATCGTCGGTCGGCAGGGCGTCATCGAGGTACTGGAGCCGCACATGTCCGACGAGGAGAGGCAGGGTCTCGAGAAGAGCGCCGCTCGTCTCAGGGAGACGGTACGCAAGTACGTCGGTTCATGATCGCTGGCGGCGCGCCACTCCAGTGGCGCGTCTCCCCGAACGATGAGAAGACGCGCCACTGGAGTGGCGCGCCCCCAGCAGATTAGCGGAGGAGGTCGCCGAGGTTGATCTGCTGATCGGCCCGGCCGACGTTGAACGAGGCTTCCCAGACGGCAATCTTGCCGTCGCGCATCTGCCAGACTTCGACTCCAAATCCCTTCATGGCGACGCCGCTCTCGGCGTCCTCCCAGGCGCCATCCCAGACGTTGACGATGGTATCGCCCATCAGCGCGCGGTGCTGCTTGGTCAACCGGTAGTTCTTCTGTTTGCCGCTGCGGCCCGTGAAGAAGGCGTGCAGGGCCTCGCGCCCGCGGAACTCTGGCAACGTGCCGAAGCGCACGACGCAATCCTCGGTGAAGCCGTCGACCAAGGCGTCGATGTTCCACGGCATGAACAGCGATTCGACATGCTTCACGAAGGCGCGGGCCTCTTCGACGGTCCTCGGGTTCGCTGGCGTTTCATCCCGGCGCAAAGCTTGGATAGCCATGATGTTTACCTACCCTTTGATGTTGAGCAGCTTGGCCGCGGTGCCGCCCAGGATCGCGACCTTCTCGTCGTCGCTGAGCGAGGTCGAGGCAAAGATGTGGTCGACCGGCTTCAGTTGCCAGGGATAGGGATAGTCGCTGCCCAGCACGATCTGGCTGGCGCCCACCTGCGCCGCGAGATGGCGGATCGCCTCGGGCGAGAAGATCAGCGAATCGAAGTAGAGCTGCTTCAGATACTCGGTCGGCTTCTTCCTGAGCTTGATATCGGCATTGCAGCCGGCCGGGCCGACCATGCAGGCATGGTCGGAGCGGTCGGCGTACGACGGCAGGTAGCCGCCGCCGTGTGCTGCAATCACCTTCAACCCGGGGAAGCGGTCGAGCGTGCCCTCGAAGATCAGGTGCGACAGCGCGATGGTCGTCTCCAGCGGATTGCCGATGGTGTTGCCCAGCCAGCCGTTGCCGGTCAGCCGCTTGTTGATCTCCGGCACACCCTGAGGATGGATGAACAACGGCACGCCCAGTTCCTCGGCCTTGGCCCACACCGGATGGAACTTGGCGTCGGAGAAGTCGACGCCGGCCACGGCGCCGCCGATCGCAGCGCCCTTGAGGCCCTGTTTCTTCACGGCGGTGTCCAGCTCCTGCACCGCGAGGTCGGGCGCCTGCAAGGTGAGCGAGGCGAACGCAGCGAAGCGGTCGGGCTTTGATGCGCAGAGCTCGGCTAGCTTCGCATTCTGCAGCTTCACGATCTGACCGGCGAGTTCGCGATCGCGGCCGTACCAGAAGGGATTGATCGACAGCACCTCCATGTCGACGGCCTGAGAGTCCATGGCCTTCAGGCGCTCGTCCATGTCGATGAAGGCTTCCGTGGCGCCTCGAACGGACGGGGTCTGGATCGCAGCCCCATCGGCGCCCAGCAGTGCGCCGGCCTCGCGGATGTGGCAGTGCGCATGCACGTCGATGGTCTTGACCTTCCGGCCGTTGACGGCGACGGGCAGGGTGCTGGGAGCGCCTTGCGCATGCGCGCGTTCGAGCAAGCCGCAGCTGCAGAAAACGATTCCGGTCGCTGCGGCGGTGCCGCCCTTGAGGAAGTTTCGGCGAGTGGTCATGGGTTGTCCCTCCCAGGACTGGGCCGGCGTTTTCGCCGGCTCTCCAGGAAAGCCTATTCCTTTACAAGGCCCGTCGAAATATCCCCGCCTGTGATTGTGATATGCGAATCCGCTGAGGCGCCTAATAGACGCCGGGCGTCACGGTGCCGTAGGCGCCGCGCAACCGGTCGTTCCAGCCGAAGCCGACATAGCCGCCGGCCGCGTCGTAGAGGTAGTCGAAGCCCTCGAGGAACATGCGGCCGGTGTTCACGAACACGCCGGGGTCGTGCACGACCTCGACCCTTTCCGGATGCATGGGACTGTCGCGCGCGCCGGCCGTGAAGCCGTAGTAGACTGCGGGCGGATTGCGATGACTGGGCATGAAGAGGCCGATCCGGGTGCCCTCCGGCACGCGCCGGCCGCGCTCGAGGCGTGTGCCCTCGGGCGGCGACAGGAACATGTAGTTGATGCCGGTATCGACCAGCACCGTGCCATGGCCGCCGACACCGTCGACCATGACGGTCATCGGCGTGGCGCTCCAGCCCGGCACGCCTGCCTGCGATGACGGTCCGGGAGCGAGCTTGATGAAAGCGAAGTTGCGCGTGCGCTCGGCCGACATGCCGAGATGCACGCCCTCGCGCGTCACGATGTAGCCCGGGCGCACGGAGGAGAGCGGCGCACCGGAGGCGAGCGAGACCAGGTTGGTGAACGGGTTGCGGGGTGCGCTGTCGTCCGTGCGCTGCGCCGAGCCGCGGGCGAAGCCGACACCCATGAAGGCGACGCCGCGAGGACGGTACTCGGGCCGACAGTCTCGCGCATTCTCGAGGCAGGTGATCTCGGTGACGCGCAGGACCTGCACGCGCGCCGTGGCGACCGGCGTTGCCTCGTCGCGCTGGATCACGACGTTGGTGGTGTAGCGCTCGCCCTTCAGGACGCGACCGCTGCTGTTGTAGACCAGTTGTCCCGGTCCCTCCGACACGTCGCCCGACCCAGGCGTGTAGTGCTCCGCCGCAACGACGATGCCGGTCGATCCCGTGTCCATGCCGAAGCGATGCGGTGCCGCGCCCGGCAGTCGCAGCCAGACTTGCGGCACGTGCCACATGCCGATCGGGCCATTGGCGTAGGGAATATCGATCGTCTGCAGGCCGCTGTAGTCCTGCGCGATGGCACCGGCGCTGGACAAGCCGATCACCAGGCAGGTGGCAAGAGGGGTGCGAATGAATTGCTTGCACCACAGTTGAAATGACATCGATTATTCCCCGCTCTTTGGCCGTGATATCTTGCCGGCCCTCCAGAGGAGAGTCAGCCCAATGCTTTCAAGATCCATGACAGTTGCGATCGTCCTTGCGGCCAGCCTCGCCGGCCTTGCCGCCGAGGCACAGCAAGGCAACACCATCAGTGTGCCGGTGAGCGGGCTGCGCAACAACAACGGCAACGTACGCTGCGGACTCTTCAATTCGGCCGCGACCTTCCCCAAGGACGGCCAGCAGTTCATGGGAGTCGTCGCGCCGATCGCCAACCAGCAGGCGACCTGCGTCTTCAACAACGTGCCGCCGGGCACCTATGCCGTGTCGCTGTTCCATGCCGAGAAGGGCGAGACCCAATTGCGCACCGGCTTCTTCGGCCAGCCCGAGGAAGGCTACGGCTTCTCGCGCAATGCCACTGGTACGATGGGGCCGCCGTCCTTCAACGCCGCCGCTTATAGCTATGCCGGCGGCGCCACAAGCTGGCCCGTGTCGATCATCTATCCGTAGATCTGCTGGGGGCGCGCCACTCCGGTGGCGCGTCTTTGTCGTGCTTGAATGACGCGCCACCGGAGTGGCGCGCCCCCAGCGCTTCACTCGTGCGCGTGGGGTGGATTGCCCTTCAGGTGATAGACCACACCGGTCTTGGTGGCGCCAAGCTGGATCCAGTCGCGCGCCTCGGCTTGGAGCGCGATGAAGAACCTTTCAGCACGGCCCAGAGCCTCGTCGGTCAGGTCCTCGCGGCGGCGGAACTTCAGCTGGAAGGCGAATTCGCCGATCAACGGCGAGTGATCGCCGCGGCTGCGCCACAGCGCCACGTTGGACATCGCCGTCATGCGGTTGCCGAAATCGAGCTCGCCGATGTCCTGCAGCACCTCTTCGACGATGGTGCCGCCCACCAGTTCCAGCTTCTCGTGCTTTTCCCATTGGATCGTCTGCAGCGCCGGCAACGCCTGGGCGATGCGCTGCATCGATATCTGGTCGTTCACCACGGCGGCGTTCAGGTGGAACTCGGCATTGTGCGAATAGAGCATGCGCATGTCGCCCAGCCCGTCCTTGAGCGGCAGCGCCTCGGCCTTGAACTTGATGCGATAATCGCCGTTGATGCGCGGCCGCATGTCGAGCGCCGCCGTCTTCTGCGGATCGGTGTGGCGATACTTGAAGACGATCTCGGGAATGCCGATCGGGAAGCCGTCCTGGTAGGGAATACGGCGACGCAGGATGAAGGCGTTGTTGTAGAGCCGGAAGTCGTGGGTATCGATGAACAGCACCTCGCGGATGGCGAGCGGCCGCGCCTGGAACGTCGTCGGCTCGAAGATCACGCCGGTTTCCCGCGCCGGCCGGCGCAGCACCTTGGCGAAGTCGAACAGGCTCTGCCGCGAGGTGAAGTGGTTGGGCTTGAGGATCAGCTTGCATTCGAGATAGCGGATCTCGTCGTACGGCATGCCGTCGGCGTACTTGCCGGCCGCGATGTTCGGCAGATGGCGCACCCGGATCATGGGCTTTGCCGCTTGCTTGGCTGGTGCTTTGGTCGTCGCTTTCATGAGGCCCCCTGGGGCCGATTATAAGTCAACCCGGTGTTCAAGGCTCGCATTTTGGCAGCAGCGCCCCGGGGCACTGGATATCCCCCGCTGTGCGCACGATGAAGCGGCCCATCTCGTAGCCCGCGGCCGGCGGCGAGGGGGCCTCGTCGACCGGGGTCAGCACGACCATGACGCGCCCGCAGCCTGGGCAGGCATAACGGGTCTCGCGCCCTGCAGAAACTGTGTAGCGCGACAGCGGCAGGCGCTTGGTGCAGTTCGGGCAGGTCGCCTTGAGGTCGGAGTCGGTCAGCGACGCGTCCCGGAGCTCGGCGTTCAACACGTCGCTCAGCGTGATCGCCGCGGCCTTGTGCGTCACCAGCTCGCGTTTCATCACGTTGTCCAGGAGCTCCAGCATCTTGCGCCGCGTGCGCTCGCGCTCCACCGCATCGGCCGCGCCTCGCGTCGCATCGATGGCGGAAAGCACGCCCTGCGCCACGCTCTCAAGTCGGCTCGCGTCGTCGGCCGGCACCGGCTCGAATGCAGGCTTGTCGATCGCCAGGGCCTGGTAGGCCGCGTCGAGGCTGCGCACCAGCAAAGGCTCGTCACCGCGCCGGTAGAGCGAGTGGGCGGCGAAGACCCGGTTGATCGCCCACACCGGCTCGCGCGGCGCCACGATGACACGCGCCTGGCCCTGCAGCAGGGCGCGCCCGGCCGAGCGTCGCACAACCACTTCGATCGGAACGTCGACCGCTTCGACGGATGTGTAATCCATGATGCCGCGCGCCAGCCCGTGCCGCGCCACGAAGCGCCCGACGGCCTTGTCGCGCAACGTGATGTCGGGCTCCACGAGGATTCCGTAGAGCCGTGTCATCAGGACATTGTGGGTCGGATCGAAGAGGAGCTGGAACAAGGGACGACCTCACCCGGCAGCTTGCCTGCGGATGGGCGGCGGGTCCACGGCTACCAGACGAACGGCTGGCGGAGGAAGCGGCGGCGCGGCTGGTCGTCGAAGATCACCATGAAGAGTTGTGCGAACAGCGTCTGGACGCGCGGATCGTTGGGGTTGGTGGCTTCGGTCCAGGCGGTGGTGAAGGAAAGTGCCAGGTCGTTGCGGCAATAGACGGCGAACACGTTGAAGGGCCGGCTGGCGATCGGCGGCTTGTGCCTGACTTGGCCCGCGCACACGGCGGTACCGGTGAGGTCGTTGGCCGCGTCGAACACCAGCACCAGGCGGTAGTCCGGCCTGGTCGGCTCGGGCGGAGGGGCATAGGTGAAGGTGAGGTTGGGTCGGGGCTTGGCCGCCTGCATGACCGGCAGCAGGGCGCGCTTCACTTCGGCCGGCGGGATGCCGGGAAACGGTTCGCCCTCCATGATGACCTGGAAATTGCGTCCGTCGGTCGCGGCGAAGAACTTTCCAGCACAGTGGGATCCGAAGCTTGGAATTCACGTGACTTGAAGTCGCGGC
>JADMIO010817153.1_pt1 | contig 43301 bp, 40 predicted proteins | sample 8958161 | NCBI WGS metagenome assembly JADMIO01 (sample SAMN16585339, study PRJNA669376) | soil metagenome | isolation source: Crop rotation soil | place: USA: Cullars Rotation, Alabama | collected 2011
CTTTCCCGGCGGTGCGCAGCCCGCCGCGCCGCCACCGGTTCCCGGTGGTTTGCCGCCGCGTCCAGCGGCCGAGGCCGACCTCCTCGACGACAAAGGCGGGATCCCGGAGGGATTCACCCCAATCTTCAACGGCAAGGATCTGACCGGCTGGCACATCAGCAAGACCAATCACCACGGCACGACGCCCGACTACCGCGTGCTGCATGGCCTCATCGTCGGCAACCAGAATCCCATCGGCCAGGGCGGCATTCTGCTCACCGACAAGAAATACAAGAACGTCGAGGTCTACATGGAGGTCAAGCCGGACTGGGGCAACGACAGCGGCTTGTTCCTGCGATCGACGGAAGCTGGCGAGGCCTACCAGGTCACGCTGGACTATCTGCCCGGCGGCGGCATGGGCGGCGTGTATGGCGAGCGGTTGACGGGCCTCACTGCCGCGCCTCCGCCCGCGGGCATTCCGGTGCCGTCGATTCTCTGGACGGAAGTCTGGCGGCGCGAGTCGTGGAATTCCGTTCGCGCGCGGATCGAAGGCGACGTGCCGCACATCCAGGTGTGGATCAACGGCGCGCACATTCGAGATTGGAGAGACACGGCCAATCATGCGGTCAACGGGGCGACTGACGGCATGATCGCCATTCAAATCCACGGCGGCGGCCGCGCGCTGCCGGGTGGGTTCTGGCGCTGGCGCAACATCGCGGTCAAGGAACTGCCGTAGAGGTCCCGATCACTCGCGGTGAACCGGATGCCGTGCCGAGGCACGGGACGGACCCGGTTCACCGTGCGGTCACCCGCCGCCAGAACGCCGAGGACGGCCACCGCGGGCCGGCCTTGGCATAGAGTTCCCGGCGCTGCTCTTCGTAGCGCAGCGCGATCTGCGCGCCCTGCGCGACGGCGCGCGTCCACGCCGAGGCATCCCCGCCGAGCGCTTCTTTCACGATGTCGGCGCCGTTCGATCCTGACCGCAGCGCCGACACCAGCCCATCTCCACTGATCGGGTCGCGCGCGAGCGCCGCGTCGCCGACCGCGATCCACCCAGGTCCGGCACACGGCCACGTTGCTGATGTCACGGCGCCGATGGTCGTCGACACGCGCACCGGCCTGATGCGGCGCCGATGGATGGGCGCGTGCTCGAGCGACGCCGCGGCGGCCTCCTCGTAACGGGCGTGGGGCACGAGTGACAGGTCGGTCATCCACCCGGTGAAGAGACGTCCACCGGCAACAGGCGCTGAATACCACCAGCCATCGGCCGTCGCCTCGACGATGAGGGCGTCGGGATGCTCGGGGTCGCCGTCGGCCGTGCCGGAGACGAGGCAGAGATTGCCGATGTGGCGTCGCGCGCCCAGCCGTACGGTTCGCGACGAACGTCCGGTCGCCAGAATCAGCGCGCGCGCTGTGGCCGAGTGCCGCACGGCACCGGAGGAGAACTCGATCCACCAGCGGCCGTGCTCGTATGTCGCCACGTCGACCGTGCCCGTGCACACCGTCGCGCCTGCGGCCGCGACATGCTGCGCGAGCCAGCGGTCGAACTGAGGGCGGTCGACATGCCACGCCGGTCCGTACGGGTGCGACAGAAATGACGTCCAGACCGGTTCCGGCCGTTCCCAGGCGGCAGCCATTTCGGGACAGGCCCATGTCACGCCGGACGGGATGCGGGTCCAAATGTCCTCGCGCTCGAGAAGTGGGCGACCCTCGGGCGACAGAACCTCGGCGGCGATCGGACGATGGGGCCGTTCGCGATCGACGACGAGGACGTCCAGTCCGACCCTGACCAGCCGGAGGGCCGCAATCGCGCCGGCCGGCCCACCGCCGACCACGACCACGGAGCAGTCCACGCGTGCAGACTACTGCAGGTCGTCGGTAGGTGCGGGCTTCAGCCCGCACCACGTCGTCTCGTGCGGGCTAAAGCCCGCACCTACAGCGGGGAGGCTTTCGGAGGCTCAGGTAGGTGCGGGCTTCAGCCCGCACCACGTCGTCTCGTGCGGGCTTCAGCCCGCACCTACAGCTCGGCGTGGCACGCAGTATTCTCGGAAGACGATGAGGGCGAAGCGGCCGCTCAGGGAACCCGTGCGCGAGGCGCCCGGGCCGAAGCTGAAGAACTACATCACGCCTGCCGGGCTGCAGCGCCTGAAGGACGAGCACCAGTTTCTGATGAACCGGGAACGGCCGGCGATGGTGCAGATCGTGGCGTGGGCCGCCGGAAACGGGGATCGCAGCGAGAACGCCGACTATCTCTACGGGAAACGGCGCCTGCGCCAGATCGACTCGCGCATCCGGTTCCTGACCAAGCGCATCGATGCGGCCGAAGTCATCGATCCGGCCGCGCCGCGGTCGGCGGCCGCGGCCTCGCGCGCCTTCTTCGGCGCCACCGTCACCTACACCGACGCCGCCGGCCGGGAACACGTCGTCAGCATCGTCGGCATCGACGAAGTGGATCTCGACCGGCGCTACATCAGCTGGATGTCACCGCTCGCGCGGGCGGTCATGAAGGCGAGCCCGGGTGACCGCGTCGTCCTGCAGGCGCCGACCAGGACGGAACATCTCGAGATCGTCGACGTCGAGTACGTGCCGCTGCCGATGGAGCCGTTCCGCGAACCGCCCGGCGCCGAGTCGGCGCCCAGGTCGAACCAGCCTTGAGCAGTCGGCCACGTCGCATACGATGGTCCGCCGTATGCCCGTGTCGCCCGACGTCGAACGCCCTTTCTTATCGCGGCGCGAAGCGACGCTGCTCGCAATCGCGGCTATTGGAGTCGTGCTCGCGGTCACGTCGCTCTTCTGGCGCCTCACGCTCGACGACGCGTACATCACGTTCCGCTATGCGCGCCATCTGGCGGAGGGGTACGGGTTCGGCGCGTGGAATCGCACGGGCGAGCGCGTCGAGGGCTACTCATCACCGCTCTGGATGATGCTGCTCGGCGGCGCGGCCCGCCTCGGGATCAGCCTCCGACTCGCGTCCAAGGCCTTGGGGTTGGCGGCGGCGTTCGCGGTGCTCGTCGTTCTGTTCTGGCGCCGCAACGATCGCCCGTCTGTGCTGACCGGCGTCTTTCTCGCGTTGTACTTGCCCTTCATGCTGTATGCCGCCTCCGGCATGGAGGCCATTGCGTTTACCGGTCTCGTCACGTGCGTGCTCGTGGGTCCCGCGACGTGGCAACCGGTCGTCGCACCGCTTCTCATCGCCATGCGGCCCGAAGGGGTGCTCGTCGCCGGGATCGATGTGCTGGCGCTCGTGTGGCGTCGTGAACGCTGGAAGTGGGTGCTCGCCACGGCGATCCCTGCCGCCTTGATGTTCGGCACGGTCATGGCGCATCGCTGGATCACGTACGGCGCGCTCGCTCCGAACACCTACTACGCGAAGGTCGCCGGTGGAGGGATTGGGCACGTGCGCCTCGGCCTCGCCTTCGTGGGCGACTGGCTGCTGGCCCACGCAGCGGTCGCGGTCTTTTTCGCGATCGGGGCGTCGGCGGTCGTTCGCGGCGGTGATCGCCGCGGGACGATCTGTGCCGCGCTGCTCGTCACGTACACCGTCTACGTCGCGGCGGCCGGCGGCGACGCCCCGACGGCATTTCCGTTCTGGCGGCAGTTCGTCCACATCGCGCCGGCATGGGCGCTCGTGACCATGACGGGTCTGACGCGCGTGATCCGCGACCGTCGATGGCGACAGGTCGCCGCCGCTGCCGCCCTGGCGATCGCGGCGGACGTCGGCGGCTTGGTCGTGCAGGGAACTGGCGGCCCGCGCTCCAGCGCGAGCGCCTACTTCGCGTGGATTGGAGCGCTGGCTGGTCCGACGACGGTCATTTCCAGCAGCTACGCCGGCGCGCTCCCGTTCAACGTCGACGCCGTGCACATCGACGCGCTCGGCCTGAACACGACGCACATCGCGAGGGAGGGCACGTTCGATCCCGAAGGTCCGCAAGACTCCAAGAGCGACATGCGCTGGGTCATCGATCAGCGGCCAGACATCGTGGAGGGCTACCTATCCGGCAAAGCGCTCCTCCGCGGCGGCGGCCCCGAGGAGATCCTCGGCAGCCGCCGCCGCAAGATGATCCTGGAGATGGTCACATCGCCATCGTTCCAGCGCGAGTACGTCTTCGTCCGGAACGGTCCCTACGACGCTCTCGATCGCGCCGTCTTCCTGCGCCGTGACTTCTGCCAGGCGCACGTGACAGCAGACAAGCTCGACTGCGTTCCGGTGTCGGAGACCGCCCTCGCCGCCTTCGCGAGCCGCTGAGCCGTCATGGCTCAGCGGATACGACGACGTTCCTGACCCGCCACTCGTCCAGCAGAGCGGGATCGGACGGACCGTCCGGCGTCAGAGCGAATCGCACGAAGATCACGTCGCCCGCAAATGCCGAGAGGTCGACGTCGGTCGCCTGCCACCCGTCAGTCGGATTCAGACGCGCGATGGCGATCCAATCGTCCCCGTTCAGGCTCACCTGAACTTCCGCGCGCGAGTGGCTGCCAATCAGCCACGACTCGAAGGCAAGGCTTGCCGAGCCACTCGCCGAGAGATCGATCGGCGCGTCGAGCGACAGGATGCGCGGCGTTCCGTCAGCCGACGTCGACGCGCTCCAGCCGTCGACGAACGCGGTCCAGCCGCCGTCGAGGGAGGTCTCGGTGCCCGCCGCCGAACTGCCGTCGCCGCTGGACGTCTCGTTGCTGGCCCCCTTTACGGCCGTCGAGACACTCGTCGCGCGGACCGGCGAATCGACTCCGACGAACTGCGCCGGCCGGCCCGTCCCGCCCGGTTCGACGCACGTCGTGCCCGGCGTCGCGGTGGCCGGCGTGCGTTGCAACGTGACGTTGTCGACCTCGGTCCACGGATCGGTCGACCCTGTCGACGGATAGATGGAAATGGTCGCGTTCGCCCACGCTTTCGTCGTGAACACGCGCATCGTGTAGGTCTGGCGCACCTGATTCGGCGCCAGCCAGAATACGCACGAGATCGAATCCGAGAAGTCGAGGTCGTGGATGAGCACCTTCATCCGGTGCCGGTTCGGACTGCTGTTGCCGAGCTCGAGCGTCGCCGTGAGGATCTGGTCGTTCACCATCGTCTGGTTCGTCGATTGGAAGACGACGGGCGCGGGCGACGTCCCGCTGCGATACATCTGGAGCACACCACCGGTGATTTGCGTGACCACCGGACCGATCGTCTGCCAGGGCGACAATGTCCCGGTGGCGAAGTCGCCGTTGGTGAGCAGGTTCGGCCCGGCCGCGCCGCCCGGCGCCGCCGGGACGGTGGGATCGAAGCAGAACGTGTTGGCGACCGGCCCGCCCGGGACCACCGAGACCGAGACGTTGTCCACCTGGTAGAAGCCGCCGCTGCCCGCGGTGGCGGCGTAGATGGTAATCGTCGCGTTGGTCCAGGCCTTCGTCGTGTGCAGCTGCATGCGATACATGCGCAGCGGCGCGCCGGGGTCGAGGAAGAACGTGCACGACGCCGAGTCGGTGAAGTCCAGGTCGTGCACGAGCACCTTGACGCGCTTGCGGATGCTGTCGGTGTTGCCCAGCTCGAACACGGCCTGGAGCGACGTGCCGTTTGCGACGGTCAGTCCCGTCGACTGCAGGAACTCACCTTCGGTGCCGCCGGTCCGGTAGAACTGCAGCACGCCGTTTGTGACGTTCGACACGACCACGCTATTGTCCGGCTGCCCGAACACGGTCCAGTTGGTGGTGCCGTTCGCGAACGTCCCGTTCTGCACGAGATTGGCGGCGAGGGCGAAATTGATCCCGTTGGTCGAAGTGCCGGCGCTCACCGCCACCGGCGTGCCGCTCGTGACCACGCAGTTCACGCTGCACGGGACGTTGTTATAAACCTCGTCCACGGCGCCAGGCGCATTCATCGTGCGCACGTAATAGCTGCCCGTCGGCACGAGGATGCTGTAGTGACCCGCCGAGTCGGTGAGCTCGCCGCCGAGGAACGCGCTCGAAGACGTGCCCACGGCGACGAGAACGTTGGCGAGCGGTGAGCCGGTCGAGCCGGTCACGATGCCCGTGATGGTGCCTCCGGCCGGCAGCACGAAGTTGATGTTGGCCGTCGTGAGGCCGAGCGTGACGGTAATCGGCGTCCCGGTCGTGGGCGTGCACCGCGCCCCGGCGCAGATCATGTTGTTGTAGAGCTGATCGACGAGGCCCGCCGAGTTGCGGGTGTAGGCGTAGTAGGTTCCCGCCGGAAGCCCTTCGGAGGCGTACACGCCGGAGGCATTCGTGGCGTACGTGTTGACGATGGCGCCACTGGCGTTCGTGACGACGACATACACGTTCGGGAGCGGCGTGCTGGTGCCATTGGTGACCGTGCCCGTAATCTGGCCGCCCGGATCGAGCGCGAAGTCGATGCTCGTCGTGTTCACGCCTAGCGTCACGGGCACCTGGCTTCCCGTCGTGGGATCGCAGGCGATGCACTTGACGTTGTTGTAGACCTCGTTCTGAAAGCCGACCGTGTTCTGCGTCATCACGTAGACGCTGCCGGTGCCCGACCCGCCGTCGCTGATGTAGTGCCCGGCGTTGTCGGTGAACGCGGAGGCGAAGTGGGTATGTCCGGTCGAGTCGAAGAAGAGGACGGCGACGTTGGCGATGGGTTGCCCGTTGGCCGTGTTGGTGATGGTGCCTTCGATGCGGCTGCCGGGATCGAGAACGAAGTCGATGCCGGTCACGGCCGAGGTCGCGACGCTGATCGGCGTCACGCCGCTCGTGTTGCACGTCGCCGAACACTTCACGTTGTCGTAGATCTCGTTGATGTAGCCGAGCGAGTTCCGCGTGAAGATCGTGTAGCTGCCCGCCGGCAGCGGCAACGTGTAATTGCCGGTGCCGTTCGTCGTGGTCGACGCGGTGGCGCCGGTCGACACATTCGACGTGAAGATGAGGGTGCCCGCGAGCCCGAGGCCCGTGGTCGAACTGGTCACCCGACCGGAGATGCTCCCCTGGGCGAAGGCCGGCACGCTGCCGAGCGCCAGTAAAGCCAGCGTCAGGACGAGTTTCGCAAGACGTGAGCCCGGTAGGAGCGCGCGACCGGAGCGGAGACAGAGACGGCGTGTGACCACGGATTCCCCCTAAGAAGAGGCGTAAAAGGGGGGAGCCATTCGGAGCGTACTGCGTCGTTCGGGGGTCTGTGAATCAGGTTTACAACTGGTTCGGCCGGGGGCTCTCACTCGATGCGCAGCCGGAAGAGCGATGACAGTTTTCGCCGCGCCACCCAATCTCGTCGGGTGCCATCGCTTCTCGACCGGCACTCCGATGCGCGTATTCCTGCATCAAGTGTCCGAGAAGTCTGGCACCGGACTGGCACCGACGCGACCCCTATGCGCATCCGGACCTCACCCGCCGTTGCCACGCTCCTTGCCGTCACGCTCCTTGCCGGCGCGCCCTGGGCGCAAGCCGTCAAGCCCTATGGCGCCGCCACGCCGCAAGACGTCGTCTCGACGATCAAGCAATCGGCGACGGCCGGCGACTTCCTCGCGGCCGTTCCGGTCATCGCTCCGGCCGGCGTCAAGGACATGGCGAACGAGGCGGTCACGGGGATCGTGATGGTGCTGGCCTTCTCGAACCCGGACGACCCGATGCCCGGATCGCCGAAGCCCTCCAAGGCTGAACTCGACACGCAACGCAAGAAATACAAGGACGCGGTCGCGTTGGCCACGCAGACGCTGAAGCCGTACGGGCTCGACACGATCGTGGGCAAGCCGATCATGGCCGACGCGACGCAGAAGGCCCTCACCGCGACGCTCGACAAGAGCGACAACGTCGCGCTGGTCACGTCGATCTACACGTCGATGGTGAAGATCGCCCCGCTCCTCGGGATGAAGGAGAGTCCGAAGCCGCAGGGGTTGATCGTGCTGGGCAAGGTCACCGGCTACAAGATCGCCGGCGACAAGGCGACGGCGATGAACGGCAGCCTCGCCATCGAATTCGTCCGGCTCGACGGCCGCTGGTACATCCAGCCGCCAGGGTCCGGCGCGACACCGCCCGCGTCGGCTGCAGCAGCGGCGACACCGGCCAGCGTGCCGCCGGCCGCCTCGGCGACACCGCAGGGCCGCACGGCCACGGCCGCGCGCTCAGCCGCGGCACCCACCCAGCCTCTGGTTGTCGCCGGCGGCATCCAGATCGCCAGGGTCGTCGTGCCTGGCGACGACTTTTCGGCGAAGCCATTCCATGCCGACAACGGCACGCGCCTGGTGCTCTGGGTCAAGATGCCTCCGGGCCAGGGCTTGATCGAAATCGACGACGACGCGTCGCTGCTCGAGCAGTTCGGCGACGATAAGGGGACCAATCTCGGCGGCAAGCTGGACAGCTTTCCGGACGAGTTCGAGGACGGGACCGGCGGCGTCATCGAAATCGAGAGCTCGGCCGTGCCGGCCGCGGGCGCGTCGGCGCTCGTCGCCGAAGGATCGCTCGGCATGACCGTCGCGACAGGGACCACCAAGACCAAGGTCACCAACGTGCGCCTGCAGAACAACCAGAAGTTCACCCTCGGCCGGACGCCGATCACGATCACCGAGGTCGAAACCGATGGCGACAGCCTGACGTTCACGCTCAACCTGCCGCGCCAGGCGATGGTCGGGATCAGGAATGTGGCGTTCCTCGACGCGCGCGGCCAGCCGATCGAAGGTCACCGGACGAGCAGCGGTTACACCAACGACGCCGGCCAGCTCGGCTTTTCCGTCAAGACCGGGGCCAAGACCGTGACGCTCGAGTTCGAGGCGTGGCAAGGGCAGCGCGCGATCAAGGTGCCGTTCAAAGTCCGCGCGGGTCTCGGCCTGAACTGAGCGGCGTTCAGGCGGCGCGGTGCAGCTGAGCTACACTGGCACGACCGCATGATCGATCCGTCCCTCGTCACGACGGCGTTCGAGATTCCCGGCTACCGCGTCGTCCGTAACGTGGGCCTCGTGCGAGGCCTCGTCGTCCGTTCCCGCAGCATCGTCGGAACGATTGGCGCGTCATTGCAGACGCTCGTCGGGGGAAACATCTCCCTCTACACAGAGCTCTGCGAGAACGCGCGGGCGGATGCGTATCGACTGCTGGTCGAGCACGCGGCCCATGCCGGCGCCAACGCGGTCATTGGGATGCGCTACGATGCCAACGAAGTGACCGCCGGCGTCACCGAAGTGCTGGCCTACGGCACGGCGGTCGTGGTCGACCGGCTGTAGAGTTCCACGCCGGCGTGCGCCGGAAACGACACCTCCACCCGGCATCCCCGCGTTCCTTCTCGATTCGCGATGGTGATCGTGCCGTCATGCCGGCGCGTCAACGTCTCAGCCAGCGAGAGGCCCAGCCCGGCGCCGTCGGGACGGAGTTGCCGCGCGGCGGCCCCACGGTAAAAGCGCTCGAACACACGCGCGGTATCGGCCGCGTCGATGCCAGGACCGGAATCGGCAACGGCAATCACGACCCGCGCGGAGACATCGTCGCGCGTGCGGGCGACGGTCACGTCGATCGACCCGGGTGGCGGCGTGTACTGCATCGCATTGTCGAGCAGGATCAGGAGCAGCCGCCGCAGCAGCGCGTCATTGCCGGCGATCGGGAAGGATCCGGATTGAGCGTCGCATCGCAGCGTCAAGCCGCGCTCGGCAGCCAGGCTCGACACGCCCAGGCAGACCTCGCGCGCGAGCGTCCCGAGATCGATCACGCTATCGTCGCGCGGCTCGAGTCCCGCGTCGGCCCGCGCCAGCATCAGGAGATCGGCGACGAGCGTCGACATCTGTTCGGCGAGCTTCAGCAGCTCGGCCAGCGTCTGCCGGTACTCCTCCACCGGGCGGTCGCGGCTCAACGCGACCTCAGCGGTCGCGCGCATGACGGCGACCGGCGTGCGCAGTTCGTGCGCCGCGTTCGCGGTGAACCGCGCCATTTCCGACACGCCTGACTCGATCCGTTCCAGCATCGAGTTGAACGTCACCGCGAGCCGCCGCAGTTCGTCGTCCGAGCCGGGCAGATCGAGACGTCGATCCAGCCGGTTGAGCGTCAGTCCCTGCACCTCAGCGGTCAGGCGGTCGACCGGGGCCAGCGCGCGGCGGCTGACCCGCCATCCGCCGACTCCCGCGATGGCCAGCACGACCGGGGCGGCGATCGCGAGCGCCCAACCCAGCCGCGCGATCGCGTCGCGTCCAGGGCCCATCGGCCATGCGGCGATCACGACGTAGGTGCGCGTGTGGATGAGGTTACGGGCGCTGATGACGCGGACGGGTTGCCCGGCGAGCAGCCGATCCACGACAACAGGGGCCGCGTCAATCGGCGGCAGCGACAGCGACGCGCGCATCGCGGTCCAGCCCTGGATCGGTGGCTGACAGAAGATCGCCGCCGATCCTTCGTCGGCCACTTCGATCAAGCCATCGCCGAGCGTGAGCTCGGCATACTCGTGGAACTCGTCGCGGATTTCGTCGAGCGAGAGCTCGTGCTCCATGCCGACGATGAGCCGGTGCGCACTCGCGATCCGCGTGCGCAGATGCGCGTCGGCGGCCTGGACGAGGCTGCGTCGCGTGAGCCACCAGCTGCCGCCGGTGACGAGGAGCGTGGCCGGCACGAGCACGGCGAGGTACCAGATCGTCAGCCTCGTGCCGATCGTCCAACGGTTCCCGATCATCCTTCGTGCTCCGGCCGCACGGCGTAGCCGACCCCGCGAATCGTATGGATGAGGCGCGGGCGCGCCCCGGCTTCGAGTTTGTGGCGGAGGGACATGATGAACGCGTCGAGGGTGTTGTTTTCGACCTCCCGCGCCTCGCCCCAAACGCGGTCGACCAGATATTCGCGGCGCACCACGCGTCCGGCCTCGCGGAGGAGGCACTCGAGGATGTTGTATTCCGTGCGAGTCAGCCGTACGACGGCACCCGCCCGCCTGACGGTCCGGGTGATCGGATCCAGCGTCAGGTCCGCGACCTCGAGCATCATGCCGCGCGGAATCGGCGCGCGACGCGCCAGAGCGCGCAGTCGGGCGAGCAGCACGGGAAAGGCGAACGGCTTCGCGAGATAGTCGTCGGCGCCGGCGTCGAGCGCGCGCACGACGTCGGCAGACGCATCACGCGCCGTGAGCATCAGGACCGGCGTGCGATCCTGGCGATCCCGCAGCTGGCGGACGACGGCGATGCCGTCACAGCCGGGCAGCATGACGTCGAGCACGACCGCGTCGAACGTGGCGTTGAGCGCGGCGTCGATCGCGTCCGGTCCGGTACCGACGGCCTCGACCGAATGGCCGACCTCCGACAGCCCGCGACGCACCACCGCCCGCATGCGCGCGTCGTCCTCGACGAGGAGCAGCTTCACGGCCTCATTCTCACTGATCTCACACGCGGCGACGGCTCTTCACGGAATCTTCAGGTGCGCATGGTCGAATCGTGACCGTATTCGTCTTTCCGCCGGGAGGCATCATGATCGCACCACGTTTCTGGACGGCAGCCGTCGTGACGACGCTCGTCGGAGCAGCGATGGCGGCCCAGTCGGGCTCCTACGCCAAAGTCGCCGAGATTCCGATCGGCGGGACCGTCACCGGGTTCGACTACCTCGAGGTCGACAGCGCCGCCAAACGGCTATACGTGACGAACACCACATCGGTGCTCGTGATCGATCTCGCGAAGGGCGCCGTCATCGGGCGATTGCCTGCAGGCACCCGCGTGCACGGCATCGCCATCGCGCCGAACGGCCACGGGTTCATCTCGAACGGCGCCGACAACAACGTCAGCATCGTCGACTTGAAGACGCTGCAGCCGATCGCCAAGGTGCCGACGGGCGCCAACCCCGACGCCATCCTGTTCGAGCCAAAGAACAAGGAGATTTATGCGCTGAATCACACGGGGGCGTCGGTCACCGTCATCGGCGCTGATTCGGGCAGCGTGGTCGCGACAATTCCGCTGTCGGGCGTCGCCGAAACAGGCCGAGCCGATCCCGGCCTCGGCCGCGTGTACGTCAACATCGAGGACAAGAGCGCCGTGGACGTCATCGACGTCGCGACGCATAAAGTCATCGCCACGTGGCCCGTCGCCCCGGCCAGCGAGCCGACCGGCATGGCCGTCGACGTCGCGCATCATCGCATCTTCGTCGGGGGCGGGCCGAGCACGGTGATGATGGACGGATCGACCGGCAAGGTGCTCGCGAGCATGCCGATCGTGTCCGGCACGGATGCGACCTGGTTCGATCCCGGCACGCAGATGGTGTTCAGTTCCGGCACCGGCGGAGGCGGGCAGATCACAGCGGGCCACGTGGACGCATCGGATAAGCTGTCGGTCGTGCAGACGATCCCGACCCTGCGCGGCGCGCGCACCATGGCGCTCGACCCCGCGACTCACCGTCTGTACGTTGTCGGACAGACTTATGCTCCGGGCGGCACCGCCATCGCCGATTCGTTCCATGTTCTGGTGCTCGGTCCGACGAAATAGCCGCGTTCGCGCCCGACGCAGGGATCCGTTGGCGGTGCCCCGCGCGCTCGCGTGGGCGGCCGGCACGCTGATCCTCGCCAGTGCTCCGCTCGACGCGCAGCAGCCGGCGGCGCCTTCGCTCACGGTCGAGCAGGCGATCGAGCGCGCCGTCGCGGCCAATCAGTCACTGGCGGCGGCGCGCCTGCAGCGGTCGGTCGCGGCCGCCGACGTCGCGATCGCCGCCGAGCGCCCGAATCCGGATCTCTCGTTCGAGGCGGAGCGCGAGACGCCCAAGCAGGCGGTCGGCCTGTCGCTGCCGATCGAGCTCGGCGGCAAGCGGCAGTCGCGGATCGCGCTGGCCAACGCGAGCGTGGGCGTCGCGGAGGCCGACATCGCCACGGCGGCCACGCAGGTCGAGAACGACGTGCGGCGCGCGTACTACGCCGCCGTTGCGGCCGACCGCCGGGTCGTGCTCGCGACCGAGACGCGTGCCCTCGCCCAGCGCGTGCGTGACACGGCGGCGACGCGGGCGCAGGCCGGCGACGTGGCTCAGCTCGAGGTCGTCCAGACCGACATCGGCGTCTTCGAGGCGGACCAGGACGTGTCGGCCGCGCGCGGTGACGCGGCGGCGGCACGGACCGATCTCAATGTGCTCATCGGTCAGCCGGCGGACGCGGCCTTCACCCTCACGTCGGATCTGTCACTGCCACCGCTGCCGCCGCTCGCCGATCTCCTTTCGAGGATCGACACGACCAACACGACGCTCCTCACGTTCGAGCGTCGCATCGCGGAACAGACCGCGCGGCGGACTCTCGCCGCCTCGCTCCGCGTGCCGGACGTCAGTATCGGAGGCGCCGTGACATACCTCGCGGAACCCGAGTTCCGCGCGGGATGGCGCGCAAGCGCCGGCGTGACGCTACCCCTCTTCACGAGCCACACGGCGGCCGTGACGCGCGAGGACGCCGAGCTCGCCCGGCTGCGCGCCGAACGCGATGCGGCCCGCGCGACGATCGCCGGATCGGTCGCGGCCGCGCTCGCGCGCGCGGCCGCCAGCCGCGAGCAGGTCACGCGTTTCGAGAACGACATCCTGCCGGCGCTCGCGCGGGCCGAACAGATGGTGCAGGAGGGGTACAGCGCGGGGCACACGCCGCTCGTGTCCGTGCTCGCCGCGCTCCAGCAGGCGCGCGAGAGCCGGACGAAGGGACTGCAGGCAGCGCTCGACTATCAGATGGCGCTCGTGGAGCTCGAGCGCGCGATGGGGACCAAGCTCAGATGATGTGCCAAAGGAGTGGAGCAATGACCCGACGCGTCCTCTGGCTCGCCGTCGTGCCGTTCGCAATCGTGGGCTGCCGGCGCGCGGCCCTCGAGGAGACCGAGACGAAGGCAGCGGTCGCGGTGAGCGTCGAAACGGCCACCCTCGGCCGGATCGACAGCACCATCGCGGCAAGCGGCGTCGTCGATCCGCTGCCGGGCGGCGACTGGACGATCATCGCGCCCGACGCCGGACGCATCGTCGACCTGCCGAAGGCCGAGGGCGACCGCGTCGCCCCCGGAGACGTGCTCGTCCGGTTCGACATTCCGACGCTGCCGGCCGAGGTCGAGTCGCGTCGCGCGGCCGTGACCCAGGCGCAAGCGCAGCTCACGCGCACGACCCAGGAGCTCAACCGGCTGGTGCCGCTCGTCGAAAAAGGGGTCGCCGCGCAGCGCGAAGTCGACGACGCACGGCGGGCGCAGGCGGAAGCCCAGGCAGCGGTGACGCAGGCGCAGAGCGCGGCGGCCGCGGCCTCGGCGCTCGCCGACCGCGCCGTGGTGCGAGCGCGCTTCGCCGGCGTCGTCGCCAAGCGGTGGCACAACGCCGGCGATTTGGTCGACGCCTCGGCCTCCGATCCCGTCCTGCGGGTCGTCAACCCGCAGGCGTTGCAGGTCTCCGCGTCCGTGCCGGCCGCCGACATCGCGCGCGTCATCCCTGGCCACACCGGCTTCGTCATCGGCCCGTCCGGCGAAAGCGAGCCGGTGCACGTCGTCAGCAAGCCGCCACTCGTCGACACCGCGACGCGGCTCGGTGACGTGCGGCTCGCGTTCGACAAGCCGACGCAGATGACGGTCGGCACCCCCGTGCAGGTCATTCTCGTCGCCGAGTCGCACGACAAGGCGGTGATCGTTCCGGCCGCCGCGGTCGTCCACGACGATGACGAGGTGTTCGTGATGGTCATCGACAAAGAGAACAAGGCGCATCGCCACGACGTCGTCGTCGGTCTCACGTCTCCGGAACAGGCTGAGATTCTGAGCGGCCTCGCGGCCGGCGACGTCGTCGTGTTCCGCGGGCAGGACGAGCTGCCCGACGGCGGCACGGTCACCATCGTCAAATGAATCCTGCGCGGATCGCCTTCCGGCACTCGCGCGCGGTCCTGCTCCTGACCGTCCTCTTCGCCGCGGCGGGTGCGGCGGCGAGCCTGGCCTTGCCGAGCAGCATTTATCCGCCGCTGCAGTTCCCACGCGTCGTCGTCATCGCGCACGCCGGGACGCTGCCCGGTCCCTCGATGGTCCTCACCGTCGCGCGACCGATCGAGCAGGCGATCATGGAGGTGCCCGGCATCCGCCGCGTGCGGTCGCGGACGTTTCGCGGGGCGTCCGAGGTTTCGGCGCAGTTCGAGCCGTCGACCGACATGATCTCGGCGCTCCAGCAGGTGCAGAATCGCGTTGCCGAGATTCGCGAGACGCTGCCCGCCGAGACCGAGCTGACGATCGATCGACTGACTCCCGCGGCCTTTCCAGTGTTCAGCCTGAATCTCACCGGCGGCATGTCGCCCGCCGACCTGCACGACGAGGCGTTCTACGTCATCCGGCCGGCACTGGCGCGCGTCTCAGGCGTCGGCCGTGTCGATGTCGCGTCGAGCGACACACGTGAGATGCAGGTGATCGTCGACCCGGCGAAGCTCGTGTCCGCGGGGTTGACCGTCGACGACGTGACGGCGGCGCTCAACGGCAACAACGTCCTGCAGCCGGTCGGCCACTATCCGGCCTCAGGAACGCAGCATCTCGTCATCGCGTCGGGACTGTGGGAATCAGCCGAGCAGATCGCGGCGACGCCGCTCGTCGGCAAAGAGGGCGCGATGATGCGCGTCGGCGACATCGCCCACGTCGTGTCGGGCGCGCCCGATCGGACGTCGCTCGTCGCGGGCAAGGGCGGCAGCGCGGCCGCCGTCTCGGTCTCGCAGCAGATCGGCGCCAACATTCTCGACCTCCGGCGTGACCTCGAAGCAACGGTCGCGCAGCTCACGCAGGCGCTGCCGGCCGGCCTCCGCCTCACGAAGACGTACGACCTGGCGGAGTTCGTGGCTACCGCCATCGACAACGTCCGCGACGCGATTCTCATCGGCGGCGTGCTCGCCGTGCTCGTCCTCCTGCTGTTCCTGCGCGACTGGCGGCTCACGGCGGTGGCGGCCAGCACGCTGCCGCTGACCGTCGTCTCGACGTTCTTCTTCATGTGGATGTTCGGCGAGTCGATCAACCTCATGTCGATGGGCGGTCTCGCGGTCGCAATCGGACTGGTCATCGACGATGCGGTTGTTGTCGTCGAGAACATCCATCGCCGGCTGGCGGGCGGCGGCGACATCGCCGAGGTCGAGGACGCGACGCATGAGCTCGTGGCGCCCGTGGTGGGCTCGACGCTGACCACGGTGGTGGTGTTCGCGCCGCTCGCGCTCCTCTCGGGTGTCGTGGGCGATTTCTTCAAGGCGCTCTCGATCACGCTCTCGGTCGCCGTGCTCATCTCGCTCGTTCTCTCGCTCACGCTGATTCCGCTCCTGTCGCGGGCCGCGCACCGCCATGCGACGCGGCCGGAAGCGCCGCTGTCGGGGATCGGCCGTATCTACGGGCGCACATTGCCCATGACGCTGCGGCGGCCGGTCGTCGTCTTCGCCGCTGCGCTCGTCCTCGCCGGCGTCGTCGCCGTCACGTACCTGAACGTCGGCACGGGGTTCTTTCCGGCCGCCGACGAGGGCGGCTTCGTCATCGACTATCTGACGCCGCCCGGGATGGCGCTCGAGGAGACGAATGCCCGGCTCTCGCGCATCGACGGCATCCTCAACGAGACACCGGAAGTCGCCTCGTACGTCCGGCGGACGGGCTCCGAGATGGGCATGTTCGCGACGCAGCAGAACAGCGGCGACGTGCTCGTCCGCCTCAAGCCACAGTCCGAGCGATCGCGGAGCGCCGAAGACGTGATCGGCGATCTGAGAGAGAAGCTCGGTGAGGCGGTGCCCGACACCGAGATCGAGTTCGTTCAGCTCCTGCAGGACATGCTCGGCGATCTCGAAGGCGCGCCGACGCCAATCGAGATCAAGATCTTCGGAGACGACCAGGCGAAGCTCGAGGAGATTTCGGAGCAGATTGAGGAACGGCTGGTCGACAAGCACGAGATCGCCGGCGTCGTCGACGTCATCGGCATCGAACGCGGCGGCCCCGAGGTGACCTGGCGCGTCGATCCCGTCGGCGCGGCGCACATGGGTCTCACCGTGGAGCAGGTGGCCGAGCAGCTCTCGGCGGCTTGGCTCGGCGAGGAGGCGGCGCCGCTGCGCCTGCTCGACCGCACCATTCCCGTTCGCGTGCGCTATCCGGACGAGGTGCGCTTCAGCGGGAGCCGGTTGGGGCAGACGATGATTCGCGGCGCCCGCGGTCAGTTGACGCCCGCCGCGTCGCTCGTCACGATCACCGAGCAGGGACCGCAGGCCGAGCTCTGGCGCGAGAATCTGCGGCAGATGGCGCTCGTCACGGCGCGCCTCGAGGACCGCGACCTCGGCAGCGCGGTCGCTGACGTCCAGCGCATGCTGGCCGGGCTGGAACTGCCCGTTGGCTACACGTACGAGGTCGGCGGCCAGTATCAGTCGCAGCGCACCGCGTTCCGGCAGTTGCTGATGGTCGCCGGTGTTGCCACCGCACTCGTCTTCGTGATTCTCGTCGTGCAGTTCCGCGCCTTCACCCCGGCGCTCCTGATTCTCGTCGCGGCGCCCCTCTCACTCGGCGGCGCGTTCGCGCTCCTGCTCGCGACCGGCACGGATCTCAACATCTCGGCGGCGATGGGGCTGATCCTGCTCGTCGGCCTCGTGGTGAAGAACGGCATCGTGCTGCTCGACTTCGCCGAGAAGCGGAGGGCCGACGGGCTGCCGCTCGACGAAGCCGTGCTCGACGCGGCGCGCGTACGCCTCAGGCCAATCCTGATGACGACGCTGTGTACGCTGTTCGGTCTCTTGCCGCTCGCGCTCGGTCTCGGCGCCGGCGCCGAACTGCAGAAGCCGTTGGCGCTGGCCGTCATCGGCGGGTTGACGCTGTCGACGCTCGTGACGCTGTACCTGATTCCGTCGGCATATGTCGTGCTGACGCGCCGCCGGGCCTGAGCGGTCGCGCGGCCCTGACTCCGCCCCCAGCGGCCGTGGCCCGGAGCAGTTCTGTTTCCATGGAGACCTAGCAGGCGGCCTTTCGGCCGCCTGCCGCTCGGCGGGCTGAAGCCCGCCGACGACGTCGAAATCGAAAACGCTCCGCCGCGCTATGTCTGAGTCGGCGGCGGAGTGCCGGACCGCGTCTGCTGCCCCAGCGCGGCGACGCCCATGAGCCCGCCCATGCCGAGCGCCTCGACGGCCGAGCTCGGGACGACCATGAGCGCGCCCTTCTCCTTGATCCCTTCGTAGAGCATGTTCATCGCGCGGAGTTGGAGCGCCATCGGGTTGTTCTGGTACGACGCGGCCGCGGTTTCGAAGCTGCGCGCGATCTCGACTTCCGCCTGGCTCAGAATCACGCGCGCCTGCTTTTCGCGCTGCGCCTGCGCTTCCCGCGACATCGCGTCCTGCAGCGCCGCCGGAATCACGATGTCGCGCATTTCGACCGACTGGACCGTGACGCCCCAGGGGTTCGTGCGCGCGTCGATGAGGCGCTGCAGCTCGTCCTCGATCCGCTCCCGCCCCCGCAGCAGCTCCGCGAGCGACGTCTTGCCGATGATGTCCCGGAGCGCGGTCTGGGCCGCCCAGCTGACCGTGTACCGATAGTTCTGCACTTCGAGCGCGGCCTTCTCCGGGTCGTGCACCATCCAGAAGAGCACCGCATCGACGTTGACGGGCACCGTGTCGACGGTCAGCGTTTGCTCGGCGGCGAACCCGGTCGTGATCACGCGCTGGTCGATGTAGGCGGCCGGCGTCTCGATGAAGGGTACGACCCAGAAGAGTCCAGGGCCGCGCAGACCCACATACCGGCCGAGCCGCAGCAGGACGACGCGTTCCCACTGCGACACGACCTTCGGCGACTGCGCAGCGACGTAGCCGACGACAATCGCGGCGACGACCCAGGCGGGACTGTGGCCTCGGAGCGCGGCGACGACACCCGCGAGCAGCGGCACCAGGAAGACGACGAGCGCGATGATGTTGAAGGGACTTCCGGCCGTCCCGGATTCTTCACGACGTAAGTTCAACGAGATCGCCACGCTCATCCTCCCTGTCTGGTTGTCAGTTGTCTGATCTGCCGCACCACGTCGTCGGCCGAGAAGCCGCGCGCCGCGGCTTCATTGAGCAGACGGCGGACGATCGCGATCAACTCGGGATCGCGATGTCCGGACTTGGCTGGCGCGATCGCCGGGGCCGCCGCGACGAACGTTCCCACGCCCCGGCGCGTTTCCAGCACGCCGGCGCGCTCGAGATCGCCGTAGACCTTGGCGACGGTGTTCGCGTTGATCGAGAGCTCCACGGCAAGCTGCCGGACGGTTGGCAGCTGCGTCCCGGGCGCGAGCCTTCCCGTCGCGATCGCGGCACGGATCCCGTCCTCGAGCTGCGCGTAGAGCGGCGTCGGATGCCGTGGATCGAGGGTCACGAACCCGGTCACGGGCCAATTGTACCATTGAACTAGTACAAGTCAACATCCATCGATCGCTCGCGTGTGGTGGCGAGAGCGTCTTCGATCTTTGTAGTCGGCGGGCTTTAGCCTTTTGTAGTCGGCGGGCTTTAGCCCGCCGAGCGACAGGCGGCCTAAAGGCCGCCTGCTACGTCTACATGGAAACAGAAACGCCGGCGACAGGGCGTTGCACAGGACCGTTCCTTGACACGCCGACGCCCCTAGATCTAGTGTGGCGCTCCGCCTCGACCGCACGCCGGGCGGTCGTGTCTGATCGATGTGCGGATGGGTCCCTCATCCCTCCCGGAGGTCGGCATGGCCGCGCCTCGTGGTCTACGGTTCTCCGCGCTCGTGGCCGCGTGCGCGGGCGCGCTTCTCCTCATCGCCGCACCGGCGGCGGCACAGAACGGGGCGATCGCCGGCACGATTCGGAACGCCGGCACCAACGCGTTGATTGGGAATGTGACCGTCCGCGCGTACAACCCCAGCGGCGTGCAGGTCGCCAGTTCCGTTACCAGCTTCAGCGGCACGTACTCGATCTCCGTTCCGGCCGGGACCTACTACGTGCGCACCGATGGCCAGGCGCTGACCCTCAACGTGCTCGACGAGCTGTACGACGACATCCTGTGCGTGCCGAGTTGTGTCGTGACTGCCGGCACCCCCATCGTCGTCAGCGCGGGCGTGACCCATGGCGGCATCGACTTCGGACTCCAGCCGGGCGCGGCTATCACCGGGACCGTCAAGGATGGGGCCAGCGCCGGCATCGCCGGCATCACGGTTCAGGCGTACACGGCCGCGGGAGTCGTGGCCGCGACTCGCGTCACCGCTGGATCGGCGGGGGCCTACGCACTCGTCGGCATGCTGACCGGGACGTACTACGTGCGGACGGTCACGACACCAGCGCAGAACTACATCGACGAGGTCTATAACAATGTGCCGTGCATGGGGTGCGCCGTCACGGCCGGTACGCCGCTGAGCCTGACGGTCAACACCATCACGCAAAACATCGACTTCGTCCTGGCCCCTGGTGGGACCATCTCAGGGGCCGTCACCGATCAGGTGACGAGCGGCGGCCTCAGCAACGTGGCCGTCGACGTGTACACAGCCGCCGGCGCGTTCGTCAAAGAAGCGATCACCGGTGGGGGCGGCGTGTACAGCGTCGCGGGACTGGCGTCCGGATCCTATGTCGTCCGCACGGCTGTCCCGGCGCCGCAGAACCACTACATCAACGAGGTGTACGACGACATTCCCTGCATCGGGCCGTGCAGTCTCGCCTCGGCGACGCTGGTGCCGGTGACGGCCGGCTCGACGACCGGCGCCGGATTCGCGCTCAGCCTCGGAGGAACCATCACCGGGTCGGTGACGGACGAGATCTCCAACGCGCCGATCAGCGGCGCGACCGTGCAGATTTTCACCGCTGCCGGGGTCCTGTTGGGCGCGTTTACGACAGATGCCGCCGGCCTCTACACCGCGCCTGGACTGCCCGCCGCGACGTACTACGCGCGGACGGCCGTCGCCGGCGTGCTCCCGTATTTCGACGAGTTGTACAACCAGCGGCCGTGTCCATCGTCGTGCACGCCGACCGCAGGTTCTGCCATCGCCCTGGCCGTCAACACGACCCGCAACATCAGCTTCACGCTGGCGCCGAACTTGATTCCCGACGGCAGCTTCAGCACCGGCTTGGCTGGCTGGGCTGCGTTCTCGGTTCCGGCCGGGTTGATCAACGCGAGCGTCATCAGCGGCGTGCTCAATTTCAATCGCGTGTCTCCGGCGACCGAGGCCGAGATGATTCGCTCGACGGGGCTCGCGGTCGCAGCCGACACGCCCTTCGAGGCGACGTTCGATCTCGCCAATACCGACAGCATCCGGAAGCGTCTGAAGGTCCTGATTCATCGGCCCGATTTCACCGACTCGTCGTCGTGCACGTTCTTCCTCGATGCGAACGCGCCGATGCGCACGTATCGGATGCGCATGCGTTCGACCGCGGCGCTCGACAACGTCACCATCAGCTTCTATGCGTCGACGACGGGGACCGGCGGCTTCTACCAGATCGACAACGTCACGCTGCAGCAGTTGCCGGGCGGACAGACCGATCGCACCGAGTGCATCGATCCGACGGTGCCGGCGGCAAGCGGCGGCGTCACCGGACCGAACCTGCTGACGAATGGAGACTTCGCGACCGGCACGCTCAGCCCCTGGATCGCGCTGAACGCGTTCGACTGGCAGATCACGAACGGCGTCCTGGAGTTCCGCCGCACGGCGTCGTCGCCGCCGCCGGTCGTGGCGCAATTCACCGGCCAGGGTGTCGCCAACGACGAGATCCTGACGGCGACGTTCCAGCTCGGCAACAGCGACACCGTTCGGCACCGGGTCAAGGTCCTGGTCCACGACTCCGATTTCTCCGATGCGCCGTCATGCGTGTTCTGGATCCCTCCGGCACAGCCGCTGACGTACTACTCGATGACCATCTTCACGACCAAGCCATGGACCAACGCGAGCGTCTCGGTGTATCCGTCGACGGGGTCGGTCAGCCCATGGACACTCCTCGACGACGTCACGCTGCAGAGCACGCCGTGGCTGGCCACGACCGGAACGTCGTGCTTCGAGAACACCGGCCCTCCCGATCTCAGGCCGGCAACTCGAACGCCGACCGCCGCGCCGGAGAGCGGCGCCGGCCAGCTCGTCATGACGCGCGATCGGCGTGTCGGGGACGCCGCGTCGGCTGTCGTCGAGCGCGGCGCCAGTGCCGCAACGGGAGCCGAGGGCCGGAGCAGCGCCGGCACGTGGGTGTCGCCCGATCAGAGTTGGACGCGCTCGGCGGATGGAACCTGGACCGCCACCGCGACCGGCGCCGGTGCGCGAGTGTTGGAGTGGCACGCTCCGGCGGCGTTCGCACGTGCCTCGGCTTCGATCCTCAAGTTCCAGTCGCACCTGGCGGCGCGATCGTCGCGTGCGGAAGTGCAGGTGAGTCTTGGTGGCGGCGACTGGATCGTACTCGCCCGGATTGGGGCCAGCGACACCTGGGACGACCTCGTCATTCCGCTCGACGGATTCATCGCGCAAAGCCTCGTCGTCCGCCTGGTCTTCGACGGCGTGCCTCCAACGGTCGGAGCTGACGCAGACGAATGGCACGTGAGAGATCTGGCGGTGGAAGGGCCCTAGCGAGTCGTCAGTAGGTGCGGGCTTCAGCCCGCCGAGTCGGTAGGTGCGGGCTTCAGCCCGCACCACGGCGTATGCTGTGCGGGCTGAAGCCCGCACCTACAGTGGGGACGCGGGACCTGTCCGCTACGTTTCAGCGAACGACGCGCTGCTTTAGAAACGCAGTCGGAGGCCGAACGACGGCAGAAGCGGCAGGCCTGCGTCGCGCGTGAACGTGAGATTCGGACGGTCGGACCCTGGGTTGTAGACCAGCACGGGCGCGAGGGTGCCGGCGTTCTCCCGATTCGTCGCGTTGATGACCTCTCCGTAGAATTGCCAACGGCTCGCGCGCGATGGCGCATACGTGAGACGCACATCCAGTCGCACATACAGTGGCAGCCGGGCGCCGTTGAGGTTGTCGACCGATCCGTTGTCGGTCGTCCAGACGAGAAGTCCGTTGGCGTCGCGCTTTGGGACGAGGCTCTGCGGCGCGCCGTCCAGGCCAGGAGCGGCGAGCGCCGGCGCGACGCGAAGACCAACGGCTCGCGTTTCAGGGAACCCGGACGCCGCCCGCAGCGTGGCGCCGGCCTCGAATCGGCGTGACACGCGCCAGTTGGCGACCGCGCTCACCGCATGCCGGCGATCGTAATCAAACGGATACCGCCGGCCGTACGCCTCGACCAACGCACGGCCCCACGTGTAGGACGCCCAGCCGGTCACCCGATCCTCGGGCGTCCGCGCCGTGCGCTGCAGGAACACATCGAAGCCATACGCATCACCGTCGGCATCGTTCCCGGGGACCGTCGTAATCTGCGGTGCGGCCGGGACGCTCGCCGCCAGCGCCGGCGGATACGCATATTGCGCCACCCGCGCCGCCGTTTCCGCGGGCGTCTCGAGCCGTCCCACGACGAGATCACCGAAGCGCTTGTAGTACGCCTCGAGCCGCGCGCTCACACCGGCCCGCAGGTCGCGTTCGAGCCCGCTGACGACGTGCCACGAGTTCTCGTACGAGAGCCTGGTGCCGCCCGTCAGATCGACGAAGTAGTCGGACTGCAGGAGCTTTTCATAGCCTGGCGCCTGGGTGTACCGACCCCCGGCGATCTTGAGCCGCGTCACCGGAGACAGATCGAACGTCGCGCGGAGCCGTGGTGAGACGGGCGTATCGCGGGCCAGGCTGCTCCAGTCGAGTCGCACTCCTGCGCGAAGATGGACGCGCGAAGACAGGTCGAACGCGTCGTCGATCCACGCGGCGGCGCGCGAACTCGGCGCGGTGGAGTCGAGCAGCGACGGCAGGCCGGCGCCTCCGAGAACGCTCGATCCGTTGGCCTCCGCGAGATTGCGGTCGCCGCGAATCCTCCAGTTCCACGACGTCGACAGCCGATGCGCTTCGATGCCGGCGCCGAGCGTGTGACGGGCCCCGGCCGTGGCCGTCACCTCTTGGCGAACCGAGAGGTCACGCACGCCCACCGATCGCGTGAACACGATCGCGCTCTGCTGGACGGCCACGTCTTCGTCAGCGGTATTCGACCGCGTGAAGTCGCTGCGGACCGACCCATCCACGCCGAGCGCGTCGAGATAGTGGTACCACGCCGCGGCTGTCTTCGTCGTGAGCCGATCTCCCACGGAACGCCCGTACACGATCGCGGCCACGTCGTTCGAGGCCGCATCGTCGAGCGCGATGAAGTCGCGTGAGCCGCGCCCGAACTCGGCGTCGGTCCGCTCGCGGCTGCGTAGCCCGAAGAACGACAGCCGCTGCCCGGGCCGCGGCGCCAGCGTGACTTTGGCTTGCACGTCCGCAAACGAGGGAAGGTCGTTCTTGGTGACGCGTTCCGCGAACAGGTCGTAATACGTGCGACGGCCGGAAACGAGCCACGACGCCGGCGCGCGGCCGGGCAGCCGTCCCTCGAGCACGACATTGGCGTCGGTCACCGACAGGGCGGACGACGCGGCGAACCGTTCGGCATTCGTGCCGTCGCGATTCTCCACCACGAGGATGGACGAGAGGCGGTCTCCGTAGGGCGCGTCGAATCCACCGGCCGTCAGCGTGAAACGATCGATCGTCTCCGGATTGAACGCGCTCGTCAGGCCGAACAGCCGATATGGATTGTGAATCTCGACGCCGTCCATCACCGTCAGGTTCTGATCCGGCCCGCCTCCGCGAACCGACAGGCGGCTGCCGAAGTCGTCGGCGGCGTTGACGCCCGGCAGTGTCTGAAGGACGCGGAACACGTTGTCGAGCGCGCCGGGGACGGCGAGCACCTGCCTCGGTTCCACGATCAGAACCGGTGGCGCGAGACGCGAGGCGGTCTCGTCGGCGACGACGTCGATGCCTTCCATGACGCGCGGGTTCGGCAGAAGCGCAATCTCCACCGGCTGGCCGGGCGTCACGTCGACCGCCTCCTCGAGATAGCCGGCGGCCGTGACCCGGATGCGCACCCGGCCGCTGCTGCTCCCGGCCGACAGCGTCAACTCGAACGTGCCATCGGCGCCGGACATCTGCGTCGCGTCACCGGCGCGGACGAGGGCGCCAGCCAACGGCCGCGGCGGCTCGCCGGTCACGACTCGCCCGGTGATGCGCGCCGCGGGCAGTTGCACCCAGCCGAGCGACACGAGAACGACCACAAGAAGCGCGGCAGTGCGAGCCATGTCCCAGGTGATGCTACATCGCGGTGTGCGTCCTCCGATGATGCCGCCCAGGACCTTCCGATGTAGATGATGAAGACTAGGTGTAGTGACAAGTATGGTAATACTCATACGCCAGCACCCCGATATGCGTGACTCGAGTCGCTGGTGTGGGAGGGCTATCCGATGGGAAGCGGCGTGCCTGGTGGCGGACGCACCTCGGTCCGATTCGTGCCGCGTCACGCGATTCGTGTGGTCGTGAACGACTGGGATCTTCCGATCCACCTGCAGGATGTCGGCTCCGGCGGGTTCGCGATTGTGTGCCGGCGGGCATTCGTGACCGGTGCGACGCACACTTTCAGGTTTTCGACCGAACGCGGGCAGGCGATTGCACTCGTGGCCAAAGCGGTGCACTGCCGTCCGATCAACCCGCAGGATCTGGACTTGAGATTTCTGACGGGATGGCAGTTCATGATCGGGACGACGCGTGATGAGGACGCGGCGATCCAGATGCTGCTGCAGGCCGCGACCGGCCTGGAATCGTCCTCCGAGGCGCCGACGCCGAGTGGTGTGCCGTCGAATTCAGGCCGTTAGAGCATTGTTCGCTGAAACGTCGCGGACAGGTCGGCGCCTCCCCGCTGTAGGTGCGGGCTTCAGCCCGCACAGCATCGGACGTGGTGCGGGCTGAAGCCCGCACCTACCGACATACGACGTGGTGCGGGCTGAAGCCCGCACCTACCGACATACGACGTGGTGCGGGCCGAAGCCCGCACCTGCCGACGCCTCGCTCTACCGCGCGCCGGCGACGCGCACGCCAGTCAGTTCGCGTCCGGCAAACCGAATCGAAATCGGTCGGCTGCCACTGACGGCCTGCAAGACCTCGCAGGCGAGAGACAGTGCCGCCTCTTCAGTGGGGCCGGTGAACTGGACGGGTCGACCGTCGGGATGCGACAGCGGCTTGGCCGCAAAGCGTCCGGCTTCGACCCGATAGGCGACGCCCCACACCTGACGCACACCGTCCCGTTGCATCACGGAAAAGTCGAGTCGATAGACGGTCCCGTCCTCGAAGCCGACCCGGTACCGCGAAGGCAGACCTTCATCAAGCATCGAAGGGACTCTCCTTTTCAGGCGGACGTCACCTCTGGATCGTGCCGTGCTGCGCTGGGGCGAGCTTACTCTACTATACTTCCTCGACCGTCGCGGTTTCTATTCGTCGACGATGAAACTGGCACCGATGATGCCATCCAGCAGGCGCTCCAGCGCCTCCTGAGCGGCCGCGCTCACCGGCGCCCAGCCGCTCATATAGGTCCCCATCCGGAGACGCTCGCAATGCGCGACGCGGGCGAGCACGACTTCACTCGCGCCGTCCGAGAGGCTGAACCGGACCATCCGCTGCATGCCTGGTTCGACCGGGCTCTCGGTCAAGAGCGCAAAGCCGTTATCGCTGATGTCGCGGACGATGGCTGTCCGGCCGTCGGACTCGAATCGAGCGCACAGCAATCCGTGGGCATCGAGGCGTGGCGTTCGGCGCCGCGACGCTGAATGGCCGGATGGAGAGCCGCCAAGCGGCGAAGTAGCCATCGCCTGAATCTCGACGCAGCGAACGAGAGGGGAGCCGTGGGGGAGCGGCGCCGGAGGGCGGACCGGCGCATGTGAGGCGGACGTATCGAGTCGACTCTTGAAAGTATACGCCTCGCGACCCGAGGGATGTTGACTGTTGTGTCGGATTACAAAACTGAAAAGACTCGATCGTCGGCTCGGATGTCGACTCGCGCAGCTTGCGATTGAGCCCGCGAGACGCGATCCGCCCCGCCGGAAGGTGGCTACTTGAATTCGAGGTGGACCAATCCCAATTGAGGTCGGGTCAGGGAATCTCTGGATTCGGATCGTCACGACGCCGGCCAGCCACCGCGAACGTCATGATGACGCCGCTCGCCAACGCGACGACGGCGCCGGCCCGGAGCAGAGCAGGACGCATCGCCTCCCATTCGAGGATGGTCCGCGCGTGCTCGGCCCCGAGGAGCGTGGCCGAGAGACCCTGCAGGCACATAAGGCCACCCAACAAACGCATCGTCTTTGGCGCCCGAGAGGCCGTGGCAGCGAGGATCACGACGAGCCCCATCACGAGGCGGACCGCGGCGGCCATGTAGGTTCCCGTCGGCGTCGCAAAGTTGTGGCGGCGAACCGCCGTCACGCTGTCGGGTGACACGAGCCCAACCACGGCGAGGCCCACGGTCAAGACGGCCACGAGCAGCGCAGCGACCCTTACAGGTCGTTCCATCCGCGCAGCCCACGCACGAACAGTGGCCATGCGGCCGATTGTAGCCCCTGCGCGGGTGTGCGGAGCCGGAGGGCACCATCGGCCCGTCGAACCGGAGGTTCGTGACCGTCGTGACAGTCCGAATCTCTTGCGGAATAGTCTGCTGTCACGTATAGTGATGAACACTACTTCATACAAACGTCGAGTGGCGTAACGGTATTCATGCCTATGAACTCCACCACCGATCGCCGCCGGCATCCCCGTGTCACCGTCACGCAACCCGGCGGGCCCGCGGTGCAGGCGCCCTTTACGCTGCGAGACATCAGTCGAGGCGGGTTCTGCCTCGAATCGCAGAAGCCGTTCCAGACCGGTCAGCGCGAACTGTTCGAGTTCTCGACGCCGGCGCACCCCTCCGTCACGCTGGCGGGGACCGTGCGGCACTGCCTGCGGATCAATCACGCTGATGGGACGTCCACTTTCCTTGCCGGGTTCGAGTTCGAGGCGCTGGTTCCCGATCAGATCAGGATGGTGGACCTGCTTCTGGACGAAGCCAGACATGGCGTGACGCGATGATCGTCAGCGGACACCCGCCGGCGCCACGCGGACCGGCGAACTGACCGCCACCCACTGTCCGCTGATCTTGACGACCACCTCACTTGCACCGCGCCGTCGCGCGCGGGTCCCGTGATGCGCACCCCGACGCCGGCTCCCTCCGTTCTGGTTTGACGCGTGCTGCATTCGTTGAGTCGGCCGCGACGCAACAATCGCGATGGGCACCGTGCAGGTGCCTTCTACCCCCGGCAGGTGAGCGCTGTGTACCAGAGTAATTTCCCGAGGGACGCTCGCGACCGACGCGCCTCGTAGCACGTCCCCCGCCCACGGCGCTCGCCGCCACCAAGGCGTCGTTCGCGCGCGCGTGAAGCGCCCGCGAGACATCTCCCGGCATATGATCGAAGCTTCGAACACCCTCACGGCTCCGAGATCGACAGGAGGCCATTGTGAAGACGGTCCTTGCCCTTGCAGTTCTATTCGTCGCCTTCCAACAACCCGGCACGACGCAGACGGCTGAGTTCACCCGCGTCTACCCGCTGAAGAGCCCGGGACTGGTCGCTCCAGTGGTGGTGTCGAAGTCCCAACCCGTCTACACGGACGAGGCGATGCGGGCGAAGGTGGAAGGCACGCTGGTCCTGGACGTGACCATCGGATCGGACGGGCACGTCCGGGATGCGCTCGTCACGAAGCCCCTCGATGCGGGACTGGACGAGGCGGCGGTCGCGGCGATGTCTGCGTGGACGTTCACACCCGCAACCCTTGAAGGGCGACCGGTCGCCACGCGTGTCACCATCGACTTCGCGTTCCGGCTGCACTGACGATGTTGTTCGACAGATCCGGTCTGGGTGGGCAGAGGACGGAGGTCCCCGGCACCCGTGGCGCATGTTCACGTCGTGTGGGCAGACGATTTGCCGGTCGTGGTTCGCCAGAGGTGTAGAATCCGCGGATGCGACGAACCCGCGTCATTCTGCTGGGCCTTACGTCGGCCTTCTTCGTCGCAACGGCGTTTCGGGATCCGTTTCACTCCAATGTCGGGCTGCTTCTTGCGGTGATCGCGTTCATGATCGCGTACCGCGAATCGCGCCGCGTCACCGACCCGAAGGGGTGACGAACATCGGCCGTTGCGAGCTGCAGAAGCGCGAGACGTCCACGCCCGTCTACACGGCCGCGCAACAGCGTTTCCGCAGACGAGCGACGTCCCGCTGGACCGCTTTTGAACTTCCCAGCGCGTCACGCACGGCCGTCAGGACGGTCCCTGTCGCCTCGTCCTCTGCCAATCGGTAGTAGACCCACAAGCCGCGCTTGTTCGTGCTGACCAGACCCGCGCGCCGAAGATACGCCAGGTGCCGCGACACCTTCGGCTGCGGCATCTGAAGAGCCTCGTATAAATCACAGACGCACACCTCGCCGTTGGTCAGCAGCCCGATGATCCGAAGCCGGGTGGGATCGGCCAACGCCGCAAACACCGTCGGGAACCGTTCCAACGCGGACTGCATATGCGCCTTGACAAATATACTACCGCGGCGGTACCGTCCATATATCTGCATACGCGCATGCAGAGAAGGAGTCAGCATGGAGACGGAGAACAACGGCTGTTGCGGCGGCGGGTGTTGCGGCGGCGGCGGTTGCTGCGGTTCGTAGCACACCAGGAAGGCGGCGGCAGGGTTCCGGAGCCCTGCTGCCGACCTGATCGAGCCGCGGTTTACGGCAACGGATAAGACCGATCACCCTCCAACGTACGCCGTCCCGCACTTCGGACACGCGACGTGGCCACGCGGCCCCCGGTAGTGACACACCGGGCAGGTGATCTCGATCGGCGGCCACTCGATGACTTCCGATGAACGGACGGCCATCGCGCCCTCGTTCGGCTCCATCGGGCGGAGCGGGCCGAAGCGGCGTACCACCTCGTCCAGCAGGTCGGCCGGCGGGTCCCCGCCGGCGCCGTCCTCAGGCACGACCGTGGTCGGTCGTCCCGCGCGATTGAACTGGACGTGGTAGCGCATGAGTTCACCTGCGGAGTGGGGCTTCCGCAAGTCTAACCGAGGGCGCGCCAACGGGCGCGAATGTCAGCCCTGATCAAGACTTGTCGCGGCTGCTCCCTGACATCTCAGGGCTATCGCTGATTGCTCGTCGACGCGGGAACCGTTCACGATGCGAAATGGATTCGCCGCCCGCCTTGCGCTGCTGCCCGCTCTGTCGCTCTGATGCTGTGAGTTCCTCGAGTATCGGCGCCGATCTCGTCGTCGGCCGCTGCGCGGGCTGCGGCGCATTGATTACGGTGTCGGTGAGAGCGCAGATTCCCCCCCCGCGCGTGCACCGCGAATCAGATTGGTGAGTTGCCGGAAGGCTGGGCAAGTGACGCCTGCGGTCGAGTGGTTCAACATCGTGGCGGTGTCATGCCTTCCCCTTCTCCGCATCGGAAGGTACACTCCGGCTTCGCAGCCGAATGGAACAGTCAGGGAAGGGGATGAGTGATGGCAGGTCCCAAAGCTCAGAACACCACCGTCGCGGGTTTCATCAGCGGCGTTCCCGACGACCGTCGCCAGGACGTGGAACGTGTTCGCAGCCTCGTCCTGAAACACCTCCCGCCCGGGTACGAAGAGGTCGTCAGCAAAGGGATGCTCGTCTATCAGGTGCCGCGGTCTCGATACAGCGACACGTACAACGGACATCCCCTCTGGTACGCCGCGCTCGGTGTGGAGAAGTCGTATCTGTCACTGCACTTGATGCCGGTCTACGGAAGCCCAGTTCTGGCGCAACGGTTGGCGGACGGATTTCGTGCTGCGCGCAAGACGCTGCGGATGGGGAAGGCGTGCGTCCGATTCAAGTCGGCCGACGATCTTGCCCTCGACGCCATCGGTGAGGTGATTCGCAGTGTTCCGATCGAGCAGTGGATCGAGATCGCCCGGGGGGCGCGCCGCCCTTAGAACCCTTCGCCCGTCCCCCGATGCGCCGCGGCGAGTGCGGCATCCAACTGTTGGTCCGAGAGCCGATCGATCCCGAGCGGCGGGACGTAGCCAGGGAGCCGCCGGTCGGGGTCCGTCAGACGCCAAAACAGCACCGGGACCGCAACGCTCCCCTCGTCGTACGGAGCAGGTTCAACACACCACTCTTGTCCCCGATGTCTGAAGGTACGCATCGTCCCTTTCACGTTCGATGGACTCTGGGGGGAACGTCTTCAGGGTACGCCGTTACGGTCGTTGCGTCTACAGGCCGGCGCCGACATCTCAGGACGGCCGGACCCATCGAGGGGTGCGTCGTGGAGAGAACGTGCGTCAGGAACTGGTGAGCGATTCCCGGCGCACGTTCGGTAGGGCGAGTCCTGCGTCCTCCAGAGTCGAACGCAATCGCAACCGAGAGCGACGGCGCCCTTCTCCACCAGAGTTTCGGGCAACATGCGCCACAGCGATAGGCGCCGGACTTTGGGTCGCGGACGTGTCGCATTCGTGCCGCCTACCGCTGACGCGGCCTCGGATCGAAACGGCGGAACGTTTCTATCTCCTGACGCTCCCATTCGTGGAGGCAGGCCGGACAACGGTAACTGACCCACACCCGTCGTTGGGGCGACGTGACCGCCGCCGGCATCGCCTCGGTGCGACACTTCGGACACGGTTCCGCCGATACGCCGTCGTGCGGTTCCATGTGCTCGAGCAACGCAATTTCGTCGCCAGCGCGAACCGCGCTTCGCGCAGCTTGTTGCGTTCGCTCCGGCGACCGCGCTGATCGGCGGATGGTAATGCCCAGAATCACGTGTGGCGCGTCGGTCGCAAGTCAGACGTGCGAAGCGAACGTGAGTGGAGGTCGGGCGATAGCTCGGCTCCTCGGAACAGAAGCGCCGTATCAGCGACCCCCCAGCAGCTGTAGACGCGACACGGGGTCTCAGCTCGGGAGCGTGGTACCATCCGCCCGCACCTCATATGGCGACTGTGGAGCGGGTCGGTAGGTGAAGGAGCCTCCGCGCTGGAGGCCGATCACCGATGCCGAAAGATGCGCACCGTTGGACATCATCCGCGGCGTCGCGCTGATTGGCGTGTTGCTCGTCAATCTGCACAGCAACTTTCGCATCTCGCTGTCGGAGGATCTCCTCGGCGCTTCCGCTGAGGCCGGGTGGCCGGACCGCGCGACCAACCTCGCCATCGCCACGTTGCTCGAGTTCAAGGCGTTCACGCTCTTCTCGCTCCTCTTCGGAGCCGGGTTGGCGGTGTTCGACGAGCGGGCTGAGCGGCGGGGCGCCAGCCCTGTAAAGTTCCTCGTCCGTCGGCTGTTCGTCCTGCTCCTGTTCGGGCTGTGCCACCTGTTGCTGATCTGGAACGGCGACATCCTCACCCTCTACGCGGTGTGTGGCGCCTTGGTCCTGCCGTTCCTACGGCTACCTGCCGCCGGATTAGGCGTGGTCGGGGTGGCGTTCTTCGTTCTCCCGTACGTCACGGCGTGGGGGTTCGGCTTTCCCAGCGAGAAGACACTACAGGCGTTGGCGACCGAAGCCGCCCGCGTCTACACGGGCGCCGATGTGGGAGGTGTCATCGCCTTTCATCTGCACGAGACGCGATGGCTGATTCTGCCGTTGCTCATCGGCGTGTTGCCCCGAACCTGCGGGTTGATGGCGTTGGGCGCGAGCGCCTGGAAGGCGGGACTCTTCAGCCATCCCGACAGGCACACACGACCGCTGACGGCGATCGCGTGGATTGGTGGCGCGGTCGGCGGGACGGCGACCCTCCTCCTGACTCTCCATGTGCCGACGCCGCTTCCACCCGCACTTCTCAACGCCACGTCGTCCGCTCCGCTCGCCCTGGCGTATGCAGCCGGTCTCCTGCTCGCGCTGCAATCCTCAACGGTGTCTCCTGCGGCGGCGCCATTTGCCGCCGTGGGGCGGATGGCGTTGACGAACTACCTCGCGCAGTCGATCGTACTGAGCGTTTTGTTCTATGGGTATGGGTTCGGCTTGTACGGCAGGATCGGTTCGGCCGCAGCCGTTGGCATCGGCCTCTCCCTTTACGCCGCGCAACTCGCCTTCAGCGTCGGGTGGCTGAAGATCTACACGTTCGGTCCGGTGGAGTGGTTGTGGCGGACACTGACCTACGGCTATCGGCAGCCGATGCGGGTCGCTGTTCCGGCTGACCCGGCACTGTGATCCATTTCTAAGACTCAGATCCGTGAGTGCTTCTTGATGTACGTCCAACGTGAACGTGGCTGCGCGGAAGTGCAAAGGCCCTCGATCAACCGCCAATCGCATAAGCTGACGTGGATGAAGCGGACGTTCCTCCGCACGTCGCTTTTGACGGCCCTCCTTGCCACAATCGGGTGCGACCGCATCACGAAGCATTGGGCGGCGGCGTCTCTCCCCACCGACGTTCCACGTTCGTTGTTCCACGATCTTCTCCGCTTGCAGTACGCCGAGAACCGGGGTGCGTTCCTAAGCTTCGGAGCGAACTGGCCGCCGATCGTGCAGATGCTCGTCTTTACCCTCGCGACGGGAGCGATGCTCGCCGCGTTCGCCATGGCGGCGCGGGGCTTCCGGAATCCCATCGCCCTGACCGGCGCCCTGCTCCTCATCGCTGGCGGTTGCTCGAACTTGATCGATCGGATCTTTCACGACGGAGCGGTGATCGACTTTCTGAATGTCGGCCTCGGTCCTCTGAGGACGGGCATCTTCAACGTCGCGGACGTGGCGATCATCGTGGGCGCATTGCTGATGGTGGTGGCCGGCGCGCCCCGGCGCTCAACGGATCGTGCGAGTTGATGGAGATCCGCTTCGCCCAGAACGGTGATAAAGAATCGCTCACCGACATAGATCGTGAGGCGCGATTCTCCGCAGCGCCTCATTGAGGTGGGGAGTCTCCGACCTTGTCCACAATGAGCCTCATCTCCTCTATGTTGAAGATGATGGTTAAAGGTGGCGCGGATAGAGCGGTGCCCGATGTCGAACTCCCGATCCAGCTGATCGCCGCGCAGCGTCGCCGCGATGTCGAGCAGTTGCCGCGTCGTCAAGGCGTCGTGCGCGAGCAGGCGATCGAGGATCGTCACTCGGCGGCAGAACGCGATGCAGTGATCTCAATCGCCGTTCGAAACACGTCTGATAACGATCTTGATGAGGGTAATGGCGATGGCGAACGCGACGCCCACGAGGACGGCGATCACGAAGTCGGACATAGGGCCCTTCACTTCTGCGGAGTGGGACAAGGCGGCGCCTGCGTAACGGTCATCGCGTAGTGCTTAGCGGGATCAGGCTTCACGATCGGCATCGCGGAGCGGAAGTTCGGGTTGGGTGTACGGATCATCGCGCAATCGATCGCGCTCCCGGCTACGACCGGCGCATCCTGCATCGTCAGCGTTAGGAGCGCCGGCGCACCCAGTTGGGGTGCCGGAGCCGAGTCCTGTCGAGGGGAAATAGATGGCCTCTGCTGCTGCCGACATTCCGCGTTGGGAGCGAACTTGACGCACGGCGGGCCGGCGATCGTTGGAGACTGCAATCGGCTTTGTGGCGTTTGCGCCCGAAGGTCGGATGCGACTGCGACGGCGAGCACTGCCACTCCGAGAATCAGACGGCGCATGGGGCAGCTCCTTTGACGGATGCCGTCATTCTACGCGTAGACCGCAACCAGCCGTTTCTAGGGGCTAAAGGGCACTGACGGTCTTCAATCGCATCCTGGGGCGCGTAAGTTCTGCTTGGACTTTCTTCACACTGCACCCAATACGGCGCGTTCTACCCCGGCCTGGACACCCCGCCGGTGACCCAAAACGGGCGCGGGCTATGCAGGAGAAGCTGGGGAGGCATCATGGTCACCGCCTGCGGGATGTGCGGCGGCAGGGTGCGTCTGGAATTTGATGCGCTCTCTCGCGTGCCGGTCGGGACGGTCCAGGCGTGGATCTGCCCCCATTGCTTCGGCCAGAACCACGGCAACTACCCGGCCGTGTTGACCGCGGTGGACAAGGCATAGACCTCCGCGTGGCGGCCTTGCTCTTGCAACGTCCGACTCTATGCCTTCAGATCCTCTCCTAATCGTCGAGGATGATGCCGATTGTCGCGCCATGATGGCCACGCTGTTCGAGGTTCATGGCTACAAGGTGGAAACCGCGCGCGACGGCGAAGAGGGGCTCGAGCGGGCGCGGGAGCATCGGCCATGCCTGATCCTGCTCGACCTCATGATGACGGGGATGGATGGCCGGACATTCCGGAGAGAACAGCAGCGCATTCCTGAGATCGCTCAGGTGCCCGTCGTCATTGTCTCCGCGCATCCGGACGCCCCGTTCATCGCGAAGCAGCTCGGCGCCGCGTGCGTGGAGAAGCCGGTGCCGTTCGATCACCTGATGGCGACCGTGGACGCGCACTGCCTACGGACGTGACCGGTTGCGCTACTTCGCCTTCTTCTGATCGCTCTGATCCCCGTACCCGCTCTTCACGGTCTTCTTCGTCTTCCGCCCACGGTCCGCCTTCTGTGACGGCCCCACATCATCCGATTCTTTGAAGCGACCAAAGGCGGTGCGATCGACGTAACAGAGCTCAGTGGGCTACTGGGAATCGGCGTGCATAACCGTCGTTGCGCGCGAGGCTACGGCATCGGCCAATTGGTCGAGCATTCGCGACGTCGTGGGGAGGTCGACACAGCCATCCGTGATGCTCTGTCCCCGCCGGAGCGACGCCCCGCGAGGGGCGGGGAACGACTGCTTCCCGGCCACCAAATTCGACTCGATCATCGCCCCCATGATGGGCAGGCCACGGCGAACTTGACCGGCCACATCGGCGCAGACGTCAGGTTGCCGGGTGTAGTCCTTATTGCTGTTGTCGTGGCTACAGTCGACCATGACCAGTGGGCAGAGACCAGCAGCCGCCAGTGCCGCGCTAGCCGCAAGCACGTGTGGTTCCTCGTAGTTTGGCCCAGCGCCACCTCCACGGAGTACCAAGTGACTATCCTGATTGCCTCGGGTCGCGATGACCGCAGACCGGCCCTCCTCGTCGATACCGAGGAAGTGGTGTGGCGTACGAGCCGATCGCAGGGCGTTCAGTGCGGTCTGCAACGTGCCATCAGTTCCGTTCTTCAGGCCAATCGGCATCGACAGGCCCGAGGCCATCTCGCGATGCGTTTGGCTTTCGATCGTCCGGGCGCCGATCGCAGCCCAACTCATCAATTCCGCGAGATACTGCGGGCCGATGGGGTCCAGCACCTCTGATGCGATCGGGATCCCCGAGTCGGCCAGATCACGGAGCAGCGTCCGGCCGATCCGCAACCCACCTTCCATATCGTAGCTACCGTCCAAATGCGGATCGTTGATCAGCCCTTTCCACCCGGTCGTCGTGCGAGGCTTTTCGAAATACACCCGCATCAAGATCAGAAGGTGAGCGCCATAGATGCCGCGTTGCTCCGCGAGAAACTGCGCATATTCCCTCGCCGCCACTGTGTCGTGAATGCTGCACGGCCCGACCACGACGACCAAGCGTCGCGTTTCGCCATGGAGAATCTTGGAAATCTCTTCGCGCACCGTGGCGACGCCCTCCGCACCGGATTCAGTGACGGGGATCTCCGTTCTTAACGCGCTTGGAGAAATGAGCGGGTGGCTGCTGGCGACTCGAATGTCGACCAGTCGCTTACTGACCTCTGCCACGCGCCGATCGTAGCACTCGCTACGGCCGCAGCCGTTGGCATCGGCCACGCCGCGCCACTCGCCTTCAGCGTCCAGTGGCTGAAGAGCTACAAGCCGATGCGCATCTGCCGTTCGAGAATGCCCGCGCTATTCACGAGCGCGGCACAAGGGTGCCGAGTCGATCTGCTCGATGGAAGAGGCCCTCAACATCGGCCCCTGGAGACAGTCGGCTCGGACCGCCCTTGTCACCCGCTTGACGAAACAAAAGCGAAGGCTCTACGCTCGGCTGATGCCGCGCAAGAAGTGCCGCGTTCTCTTCAAGGACGTTGAAGGCGTCGTTCACTCGACGGAGGTGGAGGCCGAGTCCCTCTACGAAGCCGCCGCGCTGGGGCTGCGCGTGTTCAAGCGCGCGGAGTGGATGGGCGACATCGGCGCCGCGACGCGGATCACTGTCCAGATTCACGAACCTCCTGTTGAACACTTCTTGATGTACGCCCAACTGGAGACGTGGCTGCGCGGGAGTGCGAAGAGTCCGGCGGAGCAGGTGGTGAAGAAGCGGTTGAGGGAGATGCTTGCGAGTTGACGCACCGCTGCTACGATCGCCGCGCGGAGGCCTTCGATGCAACGACGTTACGTCAGCGCCGTGATCCTGCTCGCGGTTGTCGTGGCGGGATGTTCCCGAGCGGCTGCGCCAAGACCAAAGACCGAGGCGGCCGATCGCGTCCAGATCGAAAATGCAGGCATGAAGATTTGGGATGCGTTCACCCACCTTGATGCCTCGGGCATCACCGCCTTCTACGCCGATGACGCCGTGCTGATGCCGACCGCCGCGCCGATGGTTCGTGGAAAGGCGGCGATTCACAATTTGATCGCGGAAGAGTTCAAGCAATTCACGGTAAAGAGGATCGTCCCGACGATCATGGATGTGACGGTGAGCGGCGACCTCGGTGTCGAAACGGGCACGTTCATCTTGGACCTTGCCGCTCTCGACGGGACGCCGATCTCGCAGCGAGGTAAATACCTTCACGTCTGGCAGCGCAATCGAAATGGCGAGTGGAGGGTGATTCGCTACATCCCGAATTTCGACGACGCCGAGAAATAGCGTGCTCGATCGCGTCCTGATCTCAAGCTGCACCATCACGATCATCCCGAATCTGACGCGCGGGTGTCGGCCCTACGGTGGGATGGCGCGTGCTGGACTTCCACGCCGAGCGCGCCTCGCGACATGACGTTCTGGACGGCTTCGAGATCCGCCGGTCCGTCCACGCCAGCCGGACCAGCCTCAGAACAAGACGCGCCCACCGGCCGTCACGCGGATGAGCAGATTCGAGAACCCGAACGACAGGTCCTTGCGATCAGAGAGCCTCGAAATCCGGAACTGTGGGACGACCGAGAGGTGCGTGCCGACGTGGCGGGCGAAGTCAAACCCACCCGTGACCCCTGATGTCTGATTCGCCAGCGACGCCTCAGGACCGAAGGGGTCCCAAGGGAGACGTGATCATCGAACTACTGCCGCGCGCGTATTGCTCGACGGAAGTTCCGCGAACCCAGATCAACCCGCCAACGAACGTCAGCGTAGCTTCCGGTGCGATGGCTTCACGGCAGAGCGATCAGGCTGCCCGATTAATGATCGCTCATATCGGAATTTGAACGTGTCGGTTCTGGATGAGGTGAAGAAGATAGGCAACGAGCAGAGCCAGACCGCTGTTGCGGACGTGAAACTGATACGTCTCAAAACCGGTCGCCATTATGCGCCACTGCGCCAAGAGCACCCGCCGATGCGCGTCGGTCAACTTGCCTAAGGCGTATTCAACGTCCTTTCCAAGCTCCGCGCGAAGAAACTCAAACACATCGCCATCGAGCACATGCTGCAACATGACACCCGTGTCGATGTGGTCGTACCTGCCGCTATCGACCGCGCCGTTTAAGTGCGTAGCAAGGACGGCCCACCGAAGCGTCTCGGTCTGCTCATCTGGTGTCTGGACCATGGATAGCGCCCGATCTTACCAGCTACAGCTAGTGGGCGACTTCGGCTGAGCAGCGATCCGCCACATTGGACGGGCTAGTCCCGACCCCGCAGCATTCTGAACCCGCTGAGCGCAATAGGACGGCAAGAGCAGCCCAAACATAGCGCCCGCCGCCACCAGACGGGCGTGCATTCGCCGCCGCTACTGCGAACGCTGCTGCGGTGACGAATGTAATTGTGGGACGAGTGTGCATCAGCGGCAGTGGCTACTCTGAGGATTCGGGAATCCGTAGATGGCGGCTTGCCTGAGGCGGGCAAGGCGGGCTCGTGCGTGAGGGTGACATAAGAGACGAGCTGTGTCCCGTCTTTTGTGACCGTCCAGATGTGGCCGCAGTTCGGGCAAGCGGTAATAGTTCACGCCCACGATGTCTCGCTAAGGGATGCAAGCAGGCGAGGGCCCGCGTCGCCTCATTTGGGGGTAGTGGGCTAAACCCTCAGGTGGATACAACTTTGCGTAACAAAGTCGATGGACTGCTACTATTCCTGCTATGGACACAGCAACTATTGCGAAGATTTGCGCGGGGCTGGCCGTCGTGGCGACCGTAGGCTGGTCGGCGTTAGGGTACTTCGGGATCACGACGCTCAAAGACATTCGGGACGAATTACGCTCCAGGCGACCGCATTAGCCGCAGGCCGGATCTACCGCACCACGCGACTTTCTCGGACCTCCGATCGATCAGCAGGTTCACGAGGTCGGGCACGTCCATAGGCGCGTGGTGACGTCTGCTGCCATGGCAGCGGACGTATGCAGCGTCGAGTGGATCTACCCGACCCGAAGGGGGTCAAAGACCTTTGGGAATCGTCAAAACGTGTCGGAACACGTTACCGTTTTGCACCTGCGGCCGCCTCCCGCGCCTTCCATGATTTTGGGCGCCGCGACTAAAGATGCGTCTGTACACACGCACTTCCCGGAGTTGCGCGATTCCGGGGACCCTCACGTAAGGCTGAAGGTGTCGTGGTGCCGGGTGTGCATCGGCGCTGACGCAGCGAATTACCACGTCTCCGGCGCGTTGCTCGGTGCGGGTCGCTCAACATGGTCACCTCAGTGCGGCCTTGCGCCCCGCACCGTACATCACCCGTTTGCCGTCCTGCGCTCGGCCGTCCGCAAGGCGATCAAGGCTCAAGTCGATAATCAGGCCATGCTAGGGCGTAGTCGGCATCAAACGTTGCGAGCACCGCCGGGCGAACGGATCACGAACAGGCACAGAACAGGATCAACTTGGGTCCACGAGCGGATCCACACGAACGACGAAGGGTCGCGCCTGAAGAATTCTAGGAAAGCGGTGAAAATGGTGAGCCCGGAAGGAATCGACGCCACTGGGCCGATCCGCGATCGACCCAGGGCCGATGATGGATTCCGGCGAAGCAACGGTGAGCGAAGCGAGGAGTTGGTGAGCCGAATGTTCGCGAGTTGGAACCAGCTGAACGAGTGTCTGCGGCAGATCGAGCGCCTTCGATGCGCAGCGTGAGTGCTCGGATCGCGCCCTTCCCTTGCTTCGCGCCCGTGGAAGACCCGGAGCATCAGAATGGAGCGCCATCGCACGGGTACTGGAGGTCGTACCTCCCCCCGAGGGCCTGGAACAGGAGTTCGCGGTGTTCCTCGTGGCCTCTTATGTCAACGACCGCGATCTTGCGGATCCGGAAGACGGATTTGTCATCGTCCAGGCCGAGTGATTAGATTGCCCCGGATCATGAAAGGCAAGGATGAATGAAAATCGGACTCCCAATTACGGCCTGGATGCGCCGCTGGCGGTGCGCAATATGCTCATCGTCGCCGCGCTGGGGATCATCTCGCTGATCACGCGGCTGCTGGGCGTGTGGTCCCGGCAGGATGTCATCGCGGTGATCGCCGGGCCGTTGATCTCGGCCGGCCTGAGCTGCGGCGCGATGGCGTCGTGGATGATTTACGACAGCAAGATCGGCAAGGTGCGCGAGCGGGAAACATACCTCAACAAGATCCATTGGAACGGAAACGAGCGCGTGCTGGATGTGGGGTGCGGGCTGGGATTGTTTCTCATCGGCGCGGCCAAACGGCTCTCGACCGGCCGCGCCGTCGGCATCGACAAATGGCAGCAGGAAGATCTCCGCGGCAACAACGCAGCTGGCACGTTACGCAACGCGATGATCGAAGGCGTCGCCGATAAAGTCGAAGTGCACACGGGCGATGCGCGAAAACTTCCCTTCCCTGACGCCAGCTTCGACGTGGTGCTCTCGAGCAACGCGCTGCACAACATTTACAACGCGGGCGAGCGGCAGACCGCCGTGCGCGAAATCGCGCGCGTGTTGGTGCCTGGCGGGCGCGTGCTCATTGTCGACGTGCGGCACACGTCGAAATACGCCGCCACGTTGCGCGACGCAGGGTTGACGGATGCGCGCTGCGTGCAAGGCGTGTTCTCGTATCTGCTGACGCTGATCACGTTCGGCTCGGTGCAATGGGGCTACGTGATCGGCAGCAGGGCGATCGGCAGCAAATCGTGATGCGATTTAGACGTCGCCGAAAATTCCGTGGGCTCGATCCCGGTGCGATCTCGACGATTTCGATGCCTGATTCGCACGTTCTGCCAAGCCTTCAGGCGGCGAGCAGACGAGACGCGGCGATTGGCTGTCAAGATGAGAACGATGCCGCCGATCAGCGTCAGGAGATCGAAGAATCCTTAAGGAAAGAAGTGAGCCAAAATTTCACGAGTGGGAACCTCATCCGCTGTTTTCTTGCCGGCGGTCTGACAGATGGGGTCACAAAGGGCGGATGGGCGTCAGATTGGTCGTCAGAACGCCAGCGGCGCGAATCGCCGCTGCAACGCGCATCGAATTTCGGCCTGAATTTGGTGAGCCCGGAAGGAATCGAACCTTCAACCAACAGATTAAGAGTCTGCTGCTCTGCCAGTTGAGCTACGGGCCCACGACGAGCGGGACGTTCAGTGTATCAGGTGCGCGAGTTGGTGCGCCCGGCAGGATTCGAACCTGCGGCCTTTGGCTTCGGAGGCCAACGCTCTATCCATCTGAGCTACGGGCGCGCACCCGGCGCCGACACCAGCCCGGCGCGCTGGCGCGAGAACGCCTGATCACAAATGGTGCGCCCGGAGGGACTTGAACCCCCAACCTACGGGTTCGAAGCCCGGTGCTCTATCCAATTGAGCTACGGGCGCACAGCCGCTCAATCTATCACACGCGCTCCCGGTCCGCCCGAGCCACACCGGGTGCGGCACATATCTCGCACAGCCGACCCGCAGCGGGCGTCGTGCGTCTTCATGCGATCAGCTCTTCGTCGTCGCGACATCGGGCTCTCGTCACGGTGATCGTGACGGCGACGCTCGTCACGCTGACCGCCAGTGTCACGTGCGCGCAGGAGTACTCGTCTGACGCGCGGCTGATCGCCCTCGGCGGTGTCGGCGGTGACCTCGAGAACGCGGCCCTCGAGATGGCCGCGAGTCCCCGGCCGTATCGGACCATCGTGGTGCCACTCGGCCTCGTCCAGCTCGTGAGGGATCTCGAGCGACTCGACCCGCGCGACGAACGCTTCGATCCGCTGGCGCTCCTCGCCTACGCAACGGCGCCCATGCACTATGTCGTCGGCCGCACGCAGGACCCGGCGCGCGACGTGTTTCTGCCGGCGCTCGTTCGCGGCCGTCTCTCGCCCGACCTCGGCGTTTATTCCGGCAGCTCACTGCCGGACGATCTGTCGATGCAGGGGCTCGCCGCGCCGCGGTGGGGCGGCACGATCCCGCTCGTCCGTCACGCGCACACGCGGCACGGCATCTACGTCGGTGCCGGACCGTACCTGGGGGTGCGCACGTCATTCGCCGCCGACAATCGATTGCGCGCGCTCCTGGCAGGCGGTGCGTCGCGAGTGCCCGACGCCCCGCTGTTCATCGAAAGCGGGTCGGACCTCCAGATCGCGTTCGCTCTCACGGCCGGCTATCGTGCGAGGTTTCCGCTCGTGGCTCGTACGCGCTCCTCACGTGACGGCCTTTATGTCGGCGTCGACTACCGGTGGCTCCACGGGTTGCTGTACCGAGCTTCGGCGACGAGCGCAACGGTAACGACGAACGCGCTCCGCCTGATAGCGACGCCCGCCCCAGGTGACGCTCTCGCGTTCATCGCCGACGACACGCGGTCGACCGTTGGCGCGGGCCGAGCGGTCGACGTCGGCGTCGCCGTGGTCGCCGGACCATGGGAAATCAGCGGCGCCGTCAGTGGCATGGGGAATGGCATCGAATGGCGGAACCTCTCGCGCCGCCGGCAGGGGCGCACGAGCCTGGTGAATGGATCAACGCTCGTCGAGCTTGCTCCACTTGGAATGGCCGACCGCGTCAGCGTGTCGTTTCCCGTGAGCCATTCGGCCAGCATCGCCTATCACGCCGACGCGTGGTCCGCGATGGGAGACGTCACCCGTGGCCTGAATGGAACGTCGCTGCACGCGGGGTACGAACGCCGGCTCGGCCACGTCGCTCTACGCGCCGGGATGCGCTACGCCCTGGCGAAGTGGCTCCCGGCCGCCGGCCTTGGTCTCGATGTCTCGACGCACACGGCGCTCGACGTCGCGGCGTTCACGACGACCGCCGTGTTCGACCGCGATCGACGTGCGGGCATTGCCGTGTCGTTCAGACTCACGAAGTGATTCCGACTGGGCAGAAGGGGGCACGGGGCGTTACCGCCTTCGTTGCCACCGCACACGGCCAGGCTACTAGAGGATTTTTCGCTGAAACGTCGCGGACAGGTCGGCGCCTCGCCGCTGTAGCTGCGGGCTTCAGCCGCTGTAGGCGCCTCGCCGCTGTAGGCGCCTCGCCGCTGTACGTGCGGGCTTCAGCCCGCACAGAAATACGACGTGGTGCGGACTTGAGCCGCACAGAATCCACGTGGTGCGGGCTGAAGCCCGCACCTACCGAGGCCCCGCTGCTGCGGGCTGAAGCCCGCA
>JADMIO011153600.1_pt1 | contig 43297 bp, 41 predicted proteins | sample 8958161 | NCBI WGS metagenome assembly JADMIO01 (sample SAMN16585339, study PRJNA669376) | soil metagenome | isolation source: Crop rotation soil | place: USA: Cullars Rotation, Alabama | collected 2011
CCGCGACTTCAAGTCACGTGAATTCCAAGCTTCGGATCCCACTGTGCTGGAAAGGCTTGCTGCCACCAAGCTCGCCTGGTGGCGCGGCGAAGTGGCAAACCTGTTCGCCGGCAACCCGCAGCACCCGGTCAGCAAGGCGCTGTTGCCGTTCCTGGAGAGGTTTTCGCTGGAACGAGCCCACCTGCTCGGGATCATCGACGGGATGGAAATGGACCTGACCCAGTCGCGCTACCTCGACTGGCCCAACCTCGAGCGCTACTGCCATCTCGTGGCCGGGGTGGTCGGCCTGCTTGCGGCGCGCATCTTCGGCTACAGCAACGCGCGCACCCTCGAATATGCGCGCGAGCTCGGCATTGCCTTCCAGCTCACCAACATCATCCGCGACGTAGGCGAGGACGCGCGCAAGAACCGCATCTATATCCCGATGGAGGATTTGAAGCGGTTCAACGTGACCGCCGCCGACATCCTGAACGCCCGCGAGTCCCCGGCCTTCCAGGAGCTGATGAAATTCGAAACCGAAAGGGCCAAGGCCTATTACGCCAAAGCCTTCTCCGCCCTGCCGGCGGAGGACCGCAAGTCGCAGCGCGCCGGCCTCATCATGGCCGCGATCTACCGCACGCTGCTCGACGAGATCGAGCGCGACGGCTGGCATGTCCTGACGCAGCGCATCGCGCTCACTCCGCTGCGCAAGTTCTGGATCGCCTGGAAGACATGGATCGCCGCGTAGCGGTGGTTGGCGCCGGCTATGCCGGCATGGCCGCCGCGGTTACCCTCGCCAAGGCCGGCGTGGCCGTGTCGGTGTTCGAATCCGGACAGGTGCCGGGCGGCCGGGCGCGCCGCATCGTCTCCGAAGGCAAGCAGCTCGACAACGGCCAGCACATCCTGGTCGGCGCCTACACCGGGCTTTTCAGCCTGATGCGCGACGTCGGCGTGCCGAGCGACGCCCTGCTGCGCATTCCGCTCGAGCTGCGCTACGTGAAAGGGTTTTCCTTCCGCAAGCTCTGGCTCCCCGCCCCGCTCGGCTCGCTGGCGGGATTGCTCGCGGCGCGCGGCATTCCGCCGCGCGAGAAGCTCGCGGCCGTGCGCTTCGTCGTCGCCATGAAGGCGAAGTCGTTCAGGCTGGAGCGCGACGTTCCCGTAGACGATCTGCTCAAGCACTATCGGCAGGACGGCCGCATCGGACACTACTTGTGGCGGCCGCTGTGCGTTTCGGCGCTGAACACGCCGAGCGCGCAGGCTTCATCCAGCGCGTTCCTCGCCGCGCTGCGCGACACGCTGGCGGGGCCTGACGACGCGAGCGACCTGCTGCTGCCGCGCGTGGACCTGTCGAAGCTGTTCCCCGAGCCTGCAGTCGAATTCCTGCTCAGGCATGGCGGACAAGTCCACCTGCGCCACCCCGTGCAGGATGCGGCCCGGCTCAAGAGCGAGTTTGCGTCCGTGATAGTCGCCGTTGGACCGCATCAGCTGAAACACGTCCTGCCCGAAGTGGCGCACGAGTACACCTACCAGCCGATCAACACCTGCTACCTGCAATATCCGCCCGAGGTGAACCTGCCGTTCCCGATGCTCGGACTCGATGGCGGGCTGGTGCAGTGGGTTTTCGATCGCGGCGCTCTAACCGGCGAAAAGGGCCTGCTCGCGGCAGTGATCAGCGCGCAGGGCGACCACCAGCAGATGACGCAGGACGAGCTGGCCGACGTATGCCAGCGCGAGCTCCAGGAGGAAAGTCTCACCCGGGGAAAGCCCTTGTGGGCCAGGGTGATCGCGGAAAAGCGAGCCACCGTCACCTGCTCGCCGCGCGTGCACCGGCCGGCAGTCGAAACCGGGATTCCCGGCGTGTTCCTGGCAGGCGACTATACGGATCCGGAATATCCGCCGACCCTGGAAGCCGCGGTGCGCAGCGGCGTGCGGGCGGCAGCGACGGCCTTGAAAGGACACTGAGCATGGAGCAACGGCAACTCGGCGGCTCGGGACTGATGGTCCCGGCGCTCACTCTCGGCACCGGCACTTTCGGCGGCGGCAACGAGTTCTTCAAGGCCTGGGGCGCCAGCGACGTGGCCGAAGCGACGCGGCTGGTCGACATCTGCCTCGAGGCCGGCGTGACGATGTTCGACTCGGCCGACGGCTACTCGAACGGCATGGCGGAAGAGATCCTCGGCCAGGCGATCAAGGGCAAGCGTGACAAGCTATTGATCTCGACCAAGGGCTCGTTCCGCCGCAGCCCCGCGCCGAACGATGTCGGCTCGTCGCGCCACTATCTGCCGCGCGCGGTGGACGCGAGCCTGAAGCGCCTGGGCACCGACTACATCGACCTCTACCAGCTCCACGCCTTCGACGCGCTGACGCCGATCGAGGAAGTCCTGCAGACGCTCGATGACCTGGTGCGCGCCGGCAAGATCCGCTACATCGGCTGCTCGAATTTCTCCGGCTGGCACCTGATGAAGTCGCTCGCCTACTCGGAGCGCCACGGGCTCGCGCGCTACGTCGCGCACCAGGCTTACTACTCGCTCGTCGGCCGCGACTACGAGTGGGAGCTGATGCCGCTCGCCCTCGACCAGAAGGTCGGCGCCGTGGTGTGGAGCCCGCTCGGCTGGGGCCGCCTCACCGGCAAGATCCGCCGCGGCCAGCCGCTGCCCAAGGTGAGCAGGCTGCAGAGCAAGATTGCGTTCGACAAGGGACCGCAGGTCGCCGAGGAATACCTCTACGGCGTCGTCGATGCGCTCGACGCGGTCGGCAAGGAAACCGGCAAGACGGTGCCGCAGGTGGCGCTCAACTGGGTGCTGTCGCGGCCCTCGATCTCGACGGTGATCGTCGGCGCGCGCAACGAGGAGCAGCTGCGGCAGAACCTCGGCGCCGTCGGCTGGAAGCTCACGCCGGCGCAGATCGCAAAGCTCGACGCGGCGAGCGCCGTCATCCCCGCCTATCCGTACTGGCACCAGCGCGGCACGTTCCCGGAGCGCAACCCGCCGCCGGTGTAGAGAACGACCCTACAGGTCGCGCAGCTTCGACACGGCCTGGTCGATGCGGTCGACCGGGATGATGTCGAGCTTCTCGATCCGGCCTTTCGGCAGATTGGCGCGCGGCACGATGGCCTTCTCGAAGCCGAGCTTGGCCATCTCCTTCAGCCGCTCCTGCCCGCGCGGCGCCGGACGCACCTCGCCGGCCAGGCCGATCTCGCCGAATACCGCCACCTTCTCGGGAATCGGCCTGTCGGTGAGCGAAGAGACGATTGCCAGGCAAACCGCGAGGTCGGCCGCGGGCTCGCCGATGCGAACGCCGCCGACCGCGTTGACGAACACGTCCTGCTCCCACGTGGCGATGCCGGCATGGCGATGCAGCACCGCCAGCAGCATCGCGAGGCGGTTCTGCTCCAGGCCGACCGACAGCCGCCGCGGATTGGGCGAGTGCGCGCCATCGACCAGCGCCTGGATCTCCACCAGCAGCGGACGCGTTCCCTCGAGCGTCGCCAGCACGCACGAGCCCGGCACCGACTTCTCGTGGTTGGAAAGGAACAGCCGCGACGGATTGCTGACGCCGCGCAGCCCCTTTTCCGTCATGGCGAACACGCCCAGCTCGTTCACCGCGCCGAAGCGGTTCTTCACCGCGCGCACCAGGCGGAAGCTCGAGTTCGGGTCGCCCTCGAAGTAGAGCACCGTGTCGACTATGTGCTCGAGCACCCGCGGCCCGGCGATGGCGCCTTCCTTCGTCACGTGGCCGATCAGCACCAGCGCCATGCCCGAGCGCTTGGCATGGCGCGTGAGCTGCGCGGCGCATTCGCGTACCTGCGCAACCGAACCGGGCGCCGACTGCAGCGCCTCGCTCCAGACCGTCTGGATCGAGTCGACCACCGCGATGCGCGGCCGCGCGTCCTCGAGCGAGCCGAGGATGCGCTCGAGCTGGGTCTCGGCGAGCAGCCGCACGCCGGCCGCGTCGAGCGCAAGGCGCCGCGCGCGCAGCGCCACCTGCTCGGCGGATTCCTCGCCCGATACGTACAGCGTCTTTTCCATGCCCGACACGACCTGCAGCAGCAAAGTGGATTTGCCGATGCCCGGGTCGCCGCCGAGGAGCACCACCTGCCCCGCGACCAGCCCGCCGCCCAGCGCGCGATCGAGCTCCTCCACGCCGGTCGGGATGCGCTCCAGGTCCTTCGCCGCGACCTGCGACAGCATCACCGGGTCGACCATGAAGGCCGGCCGCTTCTTCTCCGCCAGCGTCTCGCTCAGCGTGCCGGCGGCCCCGCAGGAGGGACAGCTGCCGAACCACTGCAGCGCGGAAGCGCCGCAGTCGGAGCACACATACGCCGTCTTGGTCTTCGCCATTCCTACGCAGTCTCGGCGACCGGCACACGTTGCGCGAGTGCGCACAGCAGCTCGTAGCTGACGGTGCCCGCCGCGGTCGCCACCTCGTCGGCCGACAACCCCTCGCCCCAAAGCGTCACCGGGCTGCCGATGTACGCATCGTGGATATCGCTGATGTCGACGCAGATCATGTCCATCGATACCCGTCCAACGGTGCGGGTGCGCTTGCCGTTGACGAGCACCGGCGTACCGGTGGGCGCGTGCCGCGGATAGCCGTCGGCGTAGCCGCACGCCACGACGCCGATGGTCATCTCGCCGACCGCTTCGTAGGAGAAGCCGTAGCCGATGCGCTCGCCGGCCTGCAGGTGCTGCGTGGCGATCAGCTCGGAGGTGAGCGTCATCACCGGCTTCAGGTCGAGCTGCGCAGCGGTCTGGGAGGCGCCCGTTCCGCCAAACGGCGAGCAGCCGTAGAGCATGATTCCCGGGCGCACCCAGTCGAAGCGCGTGTCCGGAAAACGGATCAGCGCGGCGGAGTTGGCCAGCGAGCGCGGCGCCTGCGCCAATCCCTCGATCGGCCGCGCCATCTCCTCCAGCCAGCCGACCTGCGCCTGCACGCCGCCGGGACCGTCGGCGTCGGCGAAGTGGCTCATCAGGGTCACGCTGCGCACCTGGCGGTGCATGCGCACCGAGTTGTAGGCCGCGCGCAGGTTGTCGACGCTGAAACCGAGGCGGTTCATGCCGCTGTTCAGCTTGAGGTAGACGTCGATCTCGCCGCCGAGGTCGGCCGCCCTGAGCTGCTCGACCTGCTCCGGATTGTGGATCACCGGGGTCAGCGCGTACTTGGCGAGCAGCGGCAGGTCGACCGGCTTGAAGAAGCCCTCCAGCATGAGGATCGGCTTGGCGACGCCGGCCAGGCGCAGCCGCGCCGCTTCCTGGAAGTCGAGCACCGCGAAGCCGTCGGCGCCCTCGAGCGCGCGTGCCGCGCGCTCCAGGCCGTGGCCGTAGGCGTTCGCCTTGAGCACCGCCCAGACCTTGGCGCGCCCCGCATAGGCCTTGGCCACCAGCAGATTGTGCGCGAAAGCGCCCGCAGAGACGGTGGCGCGGATCGGCCTTGGCATCGCCCGTTATAAACCTTCAGGATCCGAATAAGAGAAGACTATTGTGCTATAAACCGCCGCTGCATGAACGCAGGCTTCTACATCATCATGGCGGCGCAGTTTTTCTCGTCGCTCGCCGACAACGCGCTGCTCGTCGCCGCGATTGCGCTGCTCATGCAGGCCGACGCTCCGTCGTGGCTCACGCCGTACCTCAAGTTCTTCTTCGTCATCTCGTACGTGGCGCTTGCGCCCTACGTGGGCGCGTTCGCCGACCGCCTGCCCAAGGGGCAGATCATGTTCCTCGCCAACGCGATCAAGATCGCCGGCTGCCTGACGATGCTGTTCGGCGCCGACCCGCTGCTCGCCTACGCGCTGGTCGGGCTGGGCGCCGCCGCCTACTCGCCCGCCAAATACGGCATCCTGACCGAGTACCTGCCGCACCGGCAGCTGGTAGTGGCCAATGGCTGGATCGAGGGGCTCACGGTGGCCTCGATCCTGCTCGGCACGGTCCTCGGCGGCGTGCTGATCCACGTGCGCGTCTCGGGCGTGCTGCTGGCGATCGACATGCCGTTCATCGAGACCAGCATCGACACGCCGGCCGAGGCGGCGATCGCCCTGATCGTCGCCGTGTACGCCATTGCGGCGGTGTTCAACCTGCACGTGCCCAACACCGGCGTCGCGCTCAAGCCGCTGCCGGCGAATCCGGTCGACACGCTGAAGGATTTCTCGCGCTGCGTGGTCTACCTGTGGCGCGACCGGCTGGGACAGATCTCGCTCGCGGTCACCACGCTGTTCTGGGGCGCCGGCGCGACGCTGCAGTTCATCGTCATCGAGTGGGCGCGCGTGGCGCTAGGCTTCGACCTGTCGCGCGCCGCGATGCTGCAGGGCATCACCGCGCTCGGCATCGCGATCGGCGCGGTGCTCGCCTCGCTCTGGGTCTCGCTCGACCGCTCGGTGCGCGTCATCCCGCTCGGCATCGTGATGGGCGTGGTGGTGATCGTGATGAACTTCGTGCACCAGGTATGGCTGGCGGTCATCCTGATGATCCTCATCGGCGCCCTGGCCGGCTTCTTCGTCGTGCCGATGAACGCGCTGCTGCAGCACCGCGGCCACCACCTGGTCGGCGCCGGCCGCTCCATCGCGGTGCAGAACTTCAACGAGAACAGCTCGATCCTGATCATGATCGCGCTGTATTCGTGGCTGCTGAACGTCGGCCACTCGATCTACCTGGTGATCGCGGCCTTCGGCGTGTTCGTGGCCAGCACCATGACCTTCGTGCAGTGGTGGTACATGCGCAATCGCCGCGTGCACCGCGAGGAAATCGAGCGCCTGCTCGCCTTTGCCCGGGCCGAAGTCCCGGGTAAAGGGCATTGAAAACAACGAAGGTGATGCAACTTCAGAAAAAGCTATAGGCCAGCCATCGTCCGTCTGGCAAAAACAAGGTCCGACCAGGCCTTGGACTTGTCCGGAAGATTCCGCAGCAGATAAGCCGGGTGGTAGGTCACGATGAGCGGCCGCTCCGCGTAGCGATGCACCCGGCCGCGCAGGCTGGCGATGCTCGCATCCGTATTGAGCAGCGTTTGCGCCGCGAAACGCCCCATCGCCACGATCAGCTTGGGCTGGATCAGCTCGATCTGGCGCAGCAGGAACGGCGTGCACTTCGCCACCTCGTCGGGCTCCGGGTTGCGGTTGCCCGGCGGGCGGCACTTCAGGACGTTGCAGATATAGACGTTCTCGCCGCGGTTCAGGTCGATGGCGGCGAGCATGTTGTCGAGCAGCCGGCCGGCCTGGCCGACGAAGGGCTCGCCCAGCCGGTCTTCCTCGGCGCCCGGCGCCTCGCCCACCAGCAGCCAGTCGGCCTTCTCGTCGCCGACGCCGAACACGGTCTGCGTGCGACCCTTGTGCAGGCCGCAGGCGGTGCAGGCCGGGACCGCCTGCTTGAGCTCGATCCAGCTGTTCGACGCGGGCTTTGCCGGTTCTTCTTTTGCCGAAGCCGTTTCTCTTAGCTTCCAGACCGGGGAAAAGCCCATCTCCGCCAGGACTTCATCGCGCCGGCTCATTACAAAGAGAGCGTCAGAACGAGCGCGTCTTCGCGCCCGGAGTTCGCCGGGTAGTAGCCGCGGCGCACAGCCACTTTCCTGAAGCCGAAGCGGGTGTACAGAGCCTGCGCGCCGGCGTTGCTGGGCCGCACCTCGAGGAAGATGCTGCGCGCGCCGCGCGCCGCGGCGAGGCCGATCGCCTCGCGCAGCAAGGCGCTGCCGTGCCCCCGGCGCTGCCACGCGGCCGCAATCGAGAGGTTGAGCAGGTGCGCCTCGCCGGCGGCGATCATCAATACGAAGTAGCCGGCGAGCTCGCCGTCGACGCGCCAGGTGCGGCATTCGTAGCCCGCGACCAGCGAATCGGCGAAGTTGCCGCGCGTCCAGGGGTGGCTGTAGACGGCCTGCTCGATCGGCATCACTTCGTCGAGGTCGGCCTCGCGCATCGGCGCGAGGATCGGAGCGGGCTTGAGGACGGCGCTCATCGCGCGGCCCGCCCGTCGGCCAGCTCCTGCGTGGTGAGCGCCACTTTTTCGCGCAGGTACAGAGGGGCGGCCTCGGCCGCGGCGATCCCTTCGCCCGCCGCAAGGCGCGGCGCCGCAAGGCGGGCAACGGCGAGCGCGGTAGGATGGATTTCGGGGTGCACGGAACGCATTTTATTTCGAAGCAGGTCCGGATACGCGGCAAACCCGCTGCCGCAGCCGATCCAGCCGTCGCCCGCGGGCAACGGGGCCTCCCGCGGCGCCACGCACTGCGCAGGAACGGCATAGAACCAGCCCGACGACCGCTTCTCGAGGGCGGCGTAGTACACCTCGTGCATCCGCGCATCGAGGCTGGCGGCGACGCGCTCGGCGCCGCTCTCCTCGGCGATCGCTTCCAGCGTCGGCACGCCCAATACGGGGAGGCCGCGCGGCAGCGCCAGGCCCTGCGCCAGGCCGCAGGCGATGCGCAGCCCGGTGAACGAGCCCGGGCCTGCGCCGAAGGCGATGGCGTCGAGCTCGTCGGCCCTGACGCTGAATGAATTGAAAAGCTTCTCGAGCATGGGGAGGGCCAGCTCGGAATGCCGGTGGCCGGCGCGCCGCTCGGCCGCGGCGATCTCGCCGTCGAGCCAGAGGGCCACCGAGCACCACTCGGTCGAGGTCTCGAGGGCGGCGAACACGCGCAATTGCGGCATGGCTGATTCTATATACTCTCGCGATCATGAAAGAACACACGATTGCGGTCATCCCGGGCGACGGCATCGGTCGCGAGGTCGTCCCCGAAGGCGTGCGCGTGCTCGAGGCGGCCGGCGCGAAGCACGGCATCCGTTTCAAGTGGCAGGAGTTCCCGTGGAGCTGCGACTGGTACAAGGCGCACGGGCGCATGTGCCCGGAGGACGCGCCTGCGATCCTGAAGAAGTTCGACGCCGTGTACTTCGGCGCGGTCGGCAACCCGTCCATCGTCCCCGACCACATCTCGGCATGGGGACTGCTCATCAACTTCCGCCGCTGGTTCGACCTCTACGTCAACCTGCGGCCGGTGCGCCTGTTCGAGGGCCTGCCCTGCCCGCTCGCCGGCCGCAAGGCGGGCGACATCGACTACGTGGTGGTACGCGAGAACACCGAGGGCGAATACGGCAACATCGGCGGCCGCTACAAGGAGGGCACTCCGGAGGAAGTCGTGATGCAGCAGTCGGTCTTCAGCCGCAAGGGCGTCGACCGCATCATGAGGTATTCGTTCGAGCTTGCGCGCAAGCGCAAGAAGCATCTCACCTCATGCACCAAGTCCAACGGCATCACCATCACCATGCCGTACTGGGACGAACGTTTCGCCGAGATAAAAAAGGAATTCAAGGACATCAAGGCGGATCAGTACCACGTCGACGGGCTGACGATTCAGCTGGTGCTCAACCCGGACCGCTTCGACGTGATCGTCGCCTCCAACCTGTTCGGCGACATCCTCTCCGACCTCGGGCCCGCCACCGCCGGCACCATCGGCATCGCCGCCTCCGGCAACATCAATCCGGAGCGCAACTTCCCGTCGATCTTCGAGCCGGTGCACGGCTCGGCGCCGGACATCGCCGGCAGGAAGATCGCCAACCCGATCGCCGCCATCTGGTCGGGCGCGCTGATGCTCGAGCACCTCGGCCACGCCGAGGCCGCCGCCGACATCGTGCACGCCATCGAGCGCGTCATCATCGACGGCCCGCACACGCCCGACATGAAGGGCAAGGCCGGCACCGCGGAGGTCGGCGCCGCGGTCGCCGAAGCGGTGCGCGGCCAGTCGCGCAAGACCGCGCAGCCCGCCCGCTAGGCTACTTCTTCTCCGCCGGCGTCGAGGTCGCGGGCCCCATGCCCCAGACCTGGATGATGCATTCCTCGCCCTTGGCGCCGTCGTAGTGCACCTTGTTGGCGTAGTGGATGACGTAGCTTCCGGCCGGCACCGGTACCGTCGACTCCGGGTCGAACTTCTCGCCGGTGCCCACCCACCAGGTGCCCGAGATGACGACGAAGAAGCGGTCGTTCGGATGGAAGTGCGGCCGGCTCATGTTGCCCGGCAGCCACTTGAGGCGCATGACGTACGGGCCGGGCTTGGACGGGTCGCCGAACAGGATCGCCGACTCGTTGGTTCCCGCCGGGTTGCGCACCCACTTGATCTCGGCCGGCGTCTTGAAGTCGGCGATGGTGCGGTCGATATCCGCCGCCAGGGCCGGACCGCTAAACAGCATCAGCAGCAGCCACTTCCTCATCACGCCTCCTCTATTTGGTAAATTGCGGCATGAAATCGTATCGGATCGCCTCGATCCCGGGTGACGGGATCGGCAACGAAGTCATTCCCGCCGGACAGGACGTCCTAGCGGCCCTCGCCGCCAAGGAAGGCTTCGACCTCAGGTTCGAGTCGTTCGACTGGGGCTCGGAGCGCTACAAGAAGACCGGCGCCTACATCCCCGAAGGCGGCCTCGCGCGGCTGAGGACCTTCGACGCCATCCTGTTCGGCGCCGTCGGCGCGCCCGACGTTCCGGACCACGTCTCGCTCTGGGGCCTGCGCCTGCCGATCTGCCAGGGCTTCGACCAGTACGCGAACGTGAGACCTACGCGCGTCTTGCCCGGGGTGAAGAGTCCGCTGGACAAGGGCAATGAGATCGACTGGGTCATCATCCGGGAGAACTCCGAAGGCGAGTATTCTGGCTCGGGCGGCCGCGTGCACCGCGGCCTGCCCGAGGAGCTCGCCACCGAGACCTCGGTCTTCACGCGCAAAGGCGTCGAGCGCATCCATCGCTTCGCATTCGAGCTGGCGAAGAAGCGCAGGAAGAAGCACCTCACGCTGGTCACCAAGTCGAACGCGCAGCGCCACGGCATGGTGCTCTGGGACGAGATTTTCTATGAAGTGGCGAAGGGCTATCCGGATGTGCAGACCAACCGCGTGCTGGTCGACGCGATGACTACCGTGATGGTGCTCAAGCCCGGCTCGCTCGATACCATCGTCGCCAGCAACCTGCACGCCGACATCCTGTCCGACCTGGCGGCGGCGCTGTCCGGCTCGCTCGGCATCGCGCCCACCGCCAACCTCAATCCCGAGCGCAGCTTCCCGTCGATGTTCGAGCCGATCCACGGCTCGGCCTTCGACATCACCGGCAAAGGCATCGCCAACCCGATCGCCACCTTCTGGACCGCCGCCATGATGCTCGAGCACCTCGGCGAGCCGAAGGCGGCCGCGCGCCTGATGACGGCGATCGAGCGCACCACCGAGGAACAGGTGCTCACGCCCGACCTGGGCGGCGTGCACGACACGCGGGCAGTGACCAACGCGGTCAAGCGGGCACTTTAGGAAGCTGCACGCGCCGTGCATTACGCCGACACCGCCCGCAACCGCCTGGTCGGCATCGGGCTGGTGTCGCTGACCTACCTCATCTTCAGCCTGCTCGACGGCAGCGCGAAGTGGCTGGTGCAGGGCATGCCGGTCGTGATGGTGGTCTGGCTGCGCTTCTTCAGCCAGGTGGTGTTCGCCGGAGCGGTCCTGCTGCCGCGGCGCGGCCTCGCCGTGGTCCGCACGCGGCATCTGCGCTGGCACCTGCTGCGCACCGCGATGGCGGTGGTGATGACGGCGATGAATTTCGTCGCGCTGCAGTACCTGCAGCTCACGGTGACCTCCTCCATCTTCTTCTCCTCGCCGATCATCATCGCGCTGATCAGCGCCCCGCTGCTCGGCGAGAAGCTCGACCCGGCCAAGCTGCTGGCGATCGCCGCCGGCTTCTGCGGCGTGCTGGTGATCGTGCATCCCTGGTCGGCCGACTTCCACCCGGCCATGCTCCTGTCGGTGCTCAACGCCTTCCTCTACGCCGGCTTCATGATGACCACGCGCCACCTGGCCGCCTACGATCCGCCCGACACGATCCAGTTCCTCCCCGCAGTGGGCGCCACCCTGGTCCTCGCCCCGTTCGCGTTCTTCGGCTGGGAATGGCCCGACTCGTGGCGCGAGTGGACCGTCGCCTGCCTGCTGGGCGTATTCGGCGGCGTCGGCCACCACCTGCTCGCGCTCGCCCACCGCTACGCGCCGTCCAGCGTGATCGCCCCCTTCGTCTACCAGCAGGTGATCTACATGGCGCTGTTCGGCTACCTCGTCTTCGGCGACGTGCCGGGCACCTCGGTGTGGGTGGGAGCGTCGATCGTCGTCGCCAGCGGCCTGTATCTCTTCTCGCGCGAGCGCAAGAGGGGATAGAGGCCGCTGATGAACGACTCCGTCTCGATTCCGCTGTGGCTGGCGCTGCCCGCGGCGGCGCTCGCCGCCTGGGCCGCCTACGAGCACATCCTGATGCCGCTGCTGCGCTGGGCGGTGATGCATCCGGCGAACCAGGTGATCGACGAGGTCGGCGAGCGCCTGCGCATCGGCATCCGGCCGTTCCAGCGCACCCGCCGCCAGGCGCTCATCCACCGCCTGGTCACCGACCCCAAGGTGCACCAGGCGGCCGAACGGCATGCGGCGGAACACGGCATTTCCCTCGAAAAGGCCATGAAGGTGGTGGAGCGCTACGCGCGCGACACGGTGCCGGCGTTCAACGCCTATCTCTACTTTCGCATCGGCTATTGGCTCGGCAAGCGGCTCGCGCAGATGCTGTACCGGGTGCGGCTCGGCTACGTCGACTCGGAGAACCTGGCGCGCGTCGAGTCGGATGCCACGGTGGTGTTCGTCATGAACCACCGCTCCAACATGGACTACGTGCTGGCGGGCTACCTGGCTGCCGACCAGACGGCGCTCTCCTACGCGGTCGGCGAGTGGGCGCGCATCTGGCCGCTTTCGCACCTGATCCGCTGGATGGGCGCCTATTTCGTACGGCGCAACTCCAAGGACGAGCTCTACCGCCGCGTCCTCGAGCGCTACATCGTGATGGCCACCGAGGCGGGCGTGCCGCAGGCGGTGTTCCCGGAAGGCGGCCTGACGCGCGACGGGCGCATGCGCGAGCCGAAGCTCGGCGCCATCGACTACATGATGCGCGGCTTCCGCGCCGACGGCGAGCGCGACCTGGTCTTCGTCCCGCTCGGCATCAACTACGACCGCGTGCTCGAGGACCGCACCCTGCTGCGCTCCGCCGACCCGGAGGCCGGGCGGCGCAGCAAGCTCGGCGCGCTCGGCACCACCTTCGGCTTCGTGTTCCACAACCTGCGCCTCGCGTTGCGCAATCGCTGGTACCGCTTCGGCTATGCCTGCGTGAACTTCGGCGCGCCGGTCTCGATGCGCGACTACTGCCGCGCGCGCAACCTCGACTTCCATCGCCTGACGCCGGAAGAGCGCAAGCGTGAGATGGCGGACCTCGGCCGCCACCTGATGGACGCGGTGGGCCGCATCGTGCCGGTGCTGCCGGTGCCGCTGATCGCCACCATATTCGCCCGCTACGGCGAGAAGCCGATCTCGGAGCTGGAGCTCAAGGTCCAGGTGGAGCGCCTGGCGGAAGAGCTGCGCGCGCGGGGCGCGCACGTCTATGTTCCGCGACGCGACTTCGACTACGCGCTCAACGTAGGGCTGCGGATGCTGTTGCTGCGGCGCCTCATTCGAGAGCGCGACGGCCTGTATTTCGCCCACAGCGAAGAGCTGCCCCTACTGCGCTATTACGCGAACTCGATCGCGCACCTTGCCTGAGGCGGCGGACCGCCCGATAATTTCGACCGGGGGGAACAGCGCGATGGCAGGGAAGAAGCGGCCGGTGAAGGCACGCACCGGAACGCGGCGGCGTTCCGCCGCTCCGCGCTATCCCTTCGTCAATCTCTCTTCCGACTGGTACTGGGAGCAGGACGCCCAGCTGCGCTTCACCCACGTCCAGGTCGGCGAGGACGTCTCCGCCGCGGAGCAGGCCCTCGCCGGGAGCCTGCTCGGCCGTCTGCGCTGGGAGACCGGCATCGAAATCGAGGGCGGCTGGGACGCGCACCGCGCCCTGCTCGCCGCCCGCAAGCCGTTCCGCGAAGTCCTGATGTGGCGCACGCTGGACGACGGCAGCCGGCGCTACATCAGCACCAGCGGCCGGCCCATGTTCGACGCCAAGGGCAGGTTTGCCGGCTACCACGGCGTCGGCCGCAACGTCACCGAGCAGAAGCAGGCCGAGGCGCGGCTGCGCGCCAGCGAGAGCCGGCTGCGCGCCATCGTCCAGACCGAGCCCGAGTGCGTCAAGCTGCTCGACGCCGAAGGCAACCTGCTCGACATGAACCCCGCCGGGCTGCGCATGATCGAGGCCGAGGCCCTCGGCCCGCTGCTCGGCCAGTGCGTCTACGGGCTGGTGGCGCCGGAGCACCTGGACGCGTTCCGCGATCTGGTGCGGCGGGTAATCGCCGGCGAAGAGCGCAGCCTCGAGTTCGTGATCGTCGGCCTCAAGGGGACGCGCCGCTGGATGGAGGTGCGCGCCGTACCGCTGCGCGACGAAGCAACGCGCGCCAACGTAGTCCTGGCCATCACGCGCGACGTCACCGACCGCAGGAATGCCGAAGCGCAGCTGCGTGAAAGCGAGGCGCGCTTCCGCGCCCTGACCGAGCTGTCGTCCGACTGGTACTGGGAGCAGGACACCGAGTATCGCTTCACCCGCCTCGAGGGCCGCAACCCGGCCGGCCAGGACAGCGACCTCGCCCAGCGCCTGATCGGCCAGCCGCGCTGGACCAGCGGCATGGAATGCGAGGGCGGCTGGCGCGCGCACCGCGCGCTGCTCGACGCGCGCCAGCCCTTCTACAACGTTCTGATGTGGCGCAAGGGACGCGACAACCGGCAGCGCTATGTGCGCATCAGCGGCGAGCCGGTATTCGATCCGCAGGGCCGCTTCACCGGCTACCGCGGGGTCGGCCACGAGGTGACCGAAGCGAAGCGCGGCGAGCTGCTGCTGCGCCTCGAGCACGAGGCGGCGCGCGCGCTGGCGGTGGCGCACGACGCCGCTTCCGGCCTGCGCGGAGTGCTGCGCGCGTTCTGCGAGGCCGAGGGCCTGCCGTGCGGGCGCTACTTCGCCCTCGACGAGACCACCGGAGAGCTGCGCTTCTACCAGTCGTGGCACGTCTCCGATCCCGACATCGAGCGCTTCATCGAGGCCTCGCGCACCCTTGTCTACCACGCCGGCCAGGGACTCATCGGCGCGGTCTACGAGCGCGGCGAGCCGGTATGGAGCCGGGACATGCAGACCGATCCGCGCGCGCACGCCAAGGCGCTGGTCGAGGCGACCGGCATCCGCGGCGTGTTCGCCTTCCCCGCCCTCGCCGACGGCAAGGTGCTCGGCGTGCTGGTATTCGCGGCGAAGGATGTGCGCGAGCCCGACGAGCGGCTGCTGCAGTCGGCGCGCGTGGTGGGCAGCCAGGTCGGGCAGTTCCTGCGCGGCCGGCTGGCCGAGGAGTCGCTGCGCGACAGCGAGGCGCGCTTTCGCAGCCTGACGCAGATGTCGACCGACTTCTACTGGGAAACCGACCTCGAGCACCGCATCTCGTCGCTCACCCACGGCCCCGGCTACACCCCGCTCGAGCCGCGGCTGCTCGGCCGCACGCGCTGGGACGTGCCCTACGTCAGTCCAGACGAGGCGGGCTGGGCGGCGCACCGCGCCGCGCTCGACGCGCGCAAGCCGTTCCGCGACTTCGAGCTGGGCCGCGCCATGCCCGACGGCAGCCTGCGCTACATCTCCCTCAGCGGCGAGCCGCGCTTCGCGCCCGACGGGCGCTTCCTCGGCTATCGCGGCGTCGGCCGCGACGTGACCGAGATCGCCATGGCGCGCGAGCGCATCGCCAACCTCGCCTACAGCGACCCCCTCACCGGCCTGGCCAACCGCACCAGCCTAGGGCCTTCGCTCGAGCAGGCGGTGCAGCGCGCGCGCCGCCGCGGCGCCAAGCTGGCGGTCATCTTCATCGACCTCGACGGCTTCAAGGAAGTGAACGACCTGCACGGACACGATGCCGGCGACGAGGTGCTGGTCGAAGTCGCCGCGCGCCTGCGGGCGCACCTGCGCGCGAGCGACCTGATCGGCCGGCTGGGCGGCGACGAGTTCCTGGTGGTGCTCGAGGAAGTGCAGGACCTGGCGCCGGTCGAGACGGTGGCGAAGAAGCTGCTCGGCGAGATGCGCCGCCGCTTCGTCGTTCCCGGCGGCGAGGTCGAGGTCACCGGCAGCATCGGCATCAGCGTATTCCCGGACGATGCCGCGGACGGCGCGGCGCTGATGAAGCACGCCGACAGTGCGATGTATGCGGCCAAGCAGGCCGGCAAGAACCGCCTGGCGTTCTACACCGCGGGCCCGGCGGCCAATCAGGACGCCGGCAAGGGCGGCGTCGGCGAAGCCGCTTCCGGCGAGCGCAGCGGCGCCGCCTAGCGGCGGATCTGGCGGTTGGCGTCCTCGACGTCGCGGCGCATCTTGTCGCGTTCCTCCCGCGACATCGGCCGGCCGCGATCGGGCCGCTCGCGGCCCCGATCCCGATAGGCGTCGCGCATGTCGTTGCGCATCTGCTGGCGGTCTTCCTGGGTCATCTGCTGCGGACGCGCCTTTCCCTGGCCCTTGCTTTGCGAAATAGCCGGACCTGACAACGAGATGACGAGCAGAAGCGTTAACAGCCGCATGTGGCGCATGGTAATGATGGCAGCGGCCGCCAGTGTAACAATTGGTAATGGCTGAATTGAAAACCCGCATCCTGGTAGTCGACGACGACCTGCGCATGCGCGACCTGCTGGTCCGCTACCTCGGCGGCGAAGGCTATGAGGTCAAGGCCGCGGCCGACGCGCCGGCGATGGACAAGCTGCTGGCGCGCGAGCGCTACGACCTGGTGGTGCTCGACCTGATGCTGCCGGGCGAGGACGGCCTGAGCGTCTGCCGCCGGTTGAGAAGGGAAAACGCGGCATCCGGGGCCGCGCCCGCGATCATCATGCTCACCGCCAAGGGCGACGACGTCGACCGCATCGTCGGCCTCGAGATGGGCGCCGACGACTACCTGCCCAAGCCCTTCAATCCGCGCGAGCTGCTCGCAAGGATCAACGCCGTGCTAAGGAGGAAGGCCCCGGCGGGCCCGCCCGGCGCCCCCGCCGAGGGCGGCACGTTCGCGTTCGGCGCGTTCTCGCTCAATCTCGCGACGCGCACGCTGACGCGCGAGGGCAAGCCGGTGCAGCTCACCACCGGCGAGTTCTCGGTGCTCAAGGTCCTGGCGCAGCATCCGCGCCAGCCGCTGTCGCGCGACAAGCTGATGGAGCTGGCACGCGGCCGCGAATACGAGGTATTCGACCGCTCGATCGACGTGCAGATCTCGCGCCTGCGCAAGATCGTGGAGGACGATCCGGCTCATCCGAAGCACATCCAGACCGTGTGGGGCTTCGGCTACGTGTTCGTGCCGGATTAGGAAAGAGCCGCGTGAGCCTCCTGGCCCGCTCGTTCCTGCTGATCGCGGCGCTGATCGTCACCGCGGTGCTGGCTTCGTTCCAGATCTACCGGGTGCACAGCCGGGAGCCGCGCGCCAACGAGCTGGCGCAGCAGACGGTGAGCACGGTCAACCTGACGCGCGCCGCGCTGGTCAACGCCGACCCCTTTCGCCGCCGCGAGCTCTTGATCGAGCTGAACGAGACCGAGGGCCTGCGCGTTTTTCCCGCCACCGCCAGCGAGAAGCTCGAGGCGCTGCCCGAGGATCCGCTGCTCGATCGCGTCACGCCGCGCATCCGCGCGGCCCTCGGCGGCCAGACCCGCTTCGCCGCCGAGCGCGACGGGGAAGACGGCTTCTGGGTCAGCTTCTACATCGACGAGGACGAGTTCTGGGTGATGCTGCCCTGGGAGCGCTTCGAGCCCGACTTCGGCCTGCAGTGGCTGAGCTGGGGCGTCGCCCTGCTCGCTCTGGCGCTCGGCGGCGCCTGGCTCATCGCCTCGCGCACGACGCGCCCGCTCGCCGCGCTGACCGCGGCGGCGCGGCGGCTGGGCCGCGGCGAGGCGCACCAGCCGCTCGCCGAGGAAGGCGCGCGCGAGCTGCGCGTGCTGTCGACCGCGTTCAACCGGATGGCGAGCGGCCTGGAGAGCATGGAGCGCGACCGCGCGATGGTGCTCGCCGGCATCTCGCACGACCTGCGCACGCCGCTGTCGCGCCTCCGACTGTCGCTCGAGATGAGCGGCGCCAGCCAGACGGCGGCCGAGGCCATCTCGGCCGACGTCGACGAGATGGACGCCATCATCGGCCAGTTCCTCGACTTCGCCCGCGGCGAGGACGAGAAGCAGGAGGAGCACGACCTGCGCGGGGTGCTGGAGGAGCTGGCGGAGCACTACGCCCGTCTGGGCAAGACCCTCGTCTTCGGTCGCAACGACTACCTTTCCTTTCGCTTCGCCCGGCTGGGGGTGCGCAGGGCGATAGCGAATCTCATCGACAACGCCCTGCGCTACGCCGGAGAGCCCATCGAAATCGTGAGCTATGCCGAGGGCGGCAAGGCGATCGTCGAAGTACGCGACCGCGGTCCCGGTATTCCCCCGGGCGAGGTGGAGCGGCTCAAGCGCCCCTTTACGCGCCTCGACCGTGCGCGCGGCAGCCGCGGCGGCTCGGGACTGGGCCTCGCCATCGTCGAGCGAGTGGCGCGCGCGCACGGCGGCACCGTCGAGCTTGCGCCGCGCGAAGGCGGCGGCCTGGTCGCGCGCCTGATTCTTTCAGCCTAGGGCAAAGCGCTCTAGCGTTTCGTAGGCGCCGCCCGCCGAGCGCACCAGCGCGAACTCGCGCACCGGCCAGTGGACTCGCGGTAGCGGCGGCAGCGGCTGCTCCGCCGCCTTGCGCAGCAAGGTGACGTGCGCGGCGAACGGTCGCCGCTCGAGGATGAAGCTTTCGCGATAGAGCTCGATCTGCAGGCCCCCGGCCAGGCGCGACAGCGCGGCGGGCGTCTCGCGGGGACCGGCCCACACGATCTGGTTGTGGCGCCAGTAGCGCGCCTCCTCCAGCGGCAGATCGAAGGCGGCCTCCTGCACCCGTCGCGCCGCGCCGGACGCTCGAGCGGCGTCCGCCTCGCCCAGGAAGGCCAGCGTCAGGTGGATCTTGCCGGCCTGCGTAAAGCGGCCGGCAAGCGGCCGAGCCCAGCGCTCGAGCGCAAGCGCCGTCTCGCGCGGCGGCCAGATGGCGAAAAACAGACGCATGGCGTTCCCCCTAGCAGGAAGAACGCCTGCGCCGGCCAAAAATTCCGCCGGTTACTTCCGCCCGGCAATCCGACGCAGTACTGTGATGAGTAACAGTGCGCCGGTCGCGGCCTCCAGCCAGATCGTCGCATTCATGGCGAGCGTGTGAGCCGAGAACGGCGCAGCGTGGTAGTGGGCCAGGCCGCCGAAGGCGATCAGCGCATAGCCGCCGAGCGCCGCCAGTCCTAGCCTGCGGTAGTCGAACTTGAGGAGCAGCAGGCCGGCGACGGCGAGCGCGGCTTCGGCGATCCAGGCCGCGTAGACGCCGCCGCGCGTCAGCGACGGCGGGAGGTTGGGATAGTCCGGCAGGAACTCCGCGTTGTGGATGTGATGCAGCAGGGTCGCCGCCATGCACGCGGCCGTGGCGGGGACCAGGGCCGTGCTACGCGCCGCCATTCCGGGCGCGGCTTGCGATGGCGCGCAGCGTGTCGCCGATCCATTCGTCGCGCGCGGGGAGCCACTGTAGCGGCACCTCGAAGAGCAGCGTGCCCGGCGGCGAGCTGAACTTCTGCTCGTAGCGGATGCGCTCCTCTTCCTGGGGCGGCAGGTCGGCGTGCACTTCCATCGCATAGCCGGCTTCGCCCATCTGGCGGAGGCGGAAATCGCGCACCTTCGCCCATGGCAGCTGCAGGTAGATCGGCTCGCCATGGAAACGGAAGCGCTCGACCACCGTCAGGCCGTCGGCGTTGGCGCGCAGGATGAGGTAGGGCGCGCGCCGCGAGCGCCACCACATGCGAATCCCGCCGAACACCGCGAACACGCCGACCGCCCCGGCCACCAGCGCGCCGATGCGCTCCACCTGCCCCTGCGGAAACTCGTACCAGACGCCGCCGATGAAGGCGAGGCCGAGCAGCGCCAGCCCGACGCCGGCGATGCGGCCGCCGCGCGGGTGGTCGTAGAGCTCGAACTCGCTGGGCGATCCGGATTTGCTGTTCATTTCGGCCATCTTGTCCCCCCTTCTCCCCGTTACGAATCGTTCAGGTGCTTGCGGGTGAGCTCGGCGAGCGCGCGCTCGACCGAATCCCCCGACTTGGCGAGCTGCTCGGCGATCAGCTCCATCTCGCGCCGGCCGCGGTTCTGCGACAGCTTCCAGCGCGTCTCGATGCGTGCCACCGGGATCTCGAAATTGACGATGCCTTCGAGCATCATGTCGACGTACTTCTGCGGCAGCGCGTCGAACTTGGGCAGCCACTGCGGGTCCATGTCGGCGACCAGGCGCCGCTGCGACTCGTATTTCCTGTCCCGTTCGGAGACCACCACCGGGACCCCGTAAGCGTGGATCGCGGCGTAATTCCAGGTCGGCACGCGTTGCTGCTCCTCGTACCACCTGGGCGAGACATAGGCGTGCGGCCCGGCAAAGACCACCATCGCCTCGTCGTCGAAGAACTCCTTCCACTGCGGGTTGTTCTTGGCCATGTGGAGGTCGAGCACGATGCGCTCGCCTTGCTCGAGTATCCGCACGGGGAGGTGCGAGGCATGCAGGACGCCCCCGGTGCCGGTCACCAGCACCGCGAAGTTGTTGGCGCGCATGAAGGCGACTACCTCGGCGCGGTCCTCGATCCTGTTGTAGGTGGGCGAGTACATGTCACTCGATGAGCGCGACCGCCATGGCGGCAATGCCCTCGTCGCGGCCGACGAAGCCGAGGCGCTCGGTGGTGGTCGCCTTGATGTTGATCGCCGACGGCGCGACGCCCAGGTCCGAGGCGATGTTGCCGATCATGCGGGCGATGTGCGGCGCCATGCGCGGCGCTTCGGCGATGATCGTGGCGTCGATGTTGGCCACCCTGAATTTCTGCTCTTTCAGCTTGGCCGCGGTGTTGCGCAGGAGCACCCGGCTGTCGATGTCGGCGTACTGCGGCGAGCTGTCCGGATAGTGCTGGCCGATGTCGCCGAGCCCGGCGGCGCCGAGCAGCGCGTCGCAGATCGCGTGCAGCAGCACGTCGGCGTCGGAATGGCCGAGCAGGCCCCTGGCGTGCGGGATCTCGACCCCGCCGAGGACCAGCTTGCGGCCGGCGGCGAACGCGTGCACGTCGAAGCCCTGGCCGATCCTCATGCGCGGCCCTCGAGGATCGAGGCGGCGATCGCCAGGTCCTCCGCCCAGGTGACCTTGAGATTCTCGCGGCTGCCCGCCACCAGGCGCGGCTTGAGGCCCAGCTGCTCTAGCGCGCTCGCCTCGTCGGTGACCGCCCCCTTGGCGACGCGCAGCGCCTCGGCCAGCAGCCCGGCACGGAACATCTGCGGCGTCTGCGCGAGCCAGAGCTGCGCGCGGTCCTCGGTCGAGGCGACGCGCTGCGCGCCGGCCTCGTCCTTGGCGGCGCGCTTCACCGTCTCGGCCGCCGGCAGCGCCAGGATGCCGCCGATCTCATCGCTCTTGCATTCCTGTATCAGAGTCCTCAGATCCTTCTTCGACAGGCAGGGCCGCGCCGCATCGTGCACCAGAATCCAGTCGTCGGCATCGACCGCCGACATGGCCGCCACCAGGCCGTTGTAGACCGAGTCGCGGCGCGTGGCGCCGCCGCAATACAGCGGCTCGAGCCTGCCCTTGAAGGCGCGCCAGTCGTGGCGGGCGAACGCCTTGTCGCCCGGCGCGAGGACCACGAACACCGTTTCGACCGGCGGCACACAAACTGCTCGGATGGCGTGCCAGAGCATCGGCTTCCCGGCCAGCGGGGCGTATTGCTTGGGCTGCCGCTTCGACAGGCGCGAGCCGCTTCCTGCCGCTGGAATGATTGCGTAGAACGCCATTAAAGTTCTTGAAATTCAGGACGATATAATTACACGCTTTTCCCGTTGATGCATCGCGATTCACTGCCCGCTCGCAGGCGCTACACCCAGCTCGTCGGCTCGGCGGACGCGCTCGCGCTCGCGCGCCTCGCGCAGGCGGAGAAGCCGCTCGCGGTGGTGAGCGCGACGGCGCTCGATGCCCAGCGCCTGGCGGAGGAGATTGCCTGGCTCGCGCCCGGGCTGCGCGTGTGCCTGCTGCCGGACTGGGAAACGCTGCCATACGACCAGTTCTCGCCGCACCAGGACCTGGTGTCGGAGCGATTGGCGACGCTCTACCGCATCCAGCGCGGGGACTTCGACCTCGCGGTGGTGCCGGCGCCGACCGCCCTGGTGCGCCTGTGCCCGCCCGCCTATCTCGCCGCCCGCACCTTCCTCATCGAGTCCGGCAAGCAGCTGGCGCTCGACGCGCTCAAGCAGCAGCTGGTGGTCGCCGGCTATCAGGCCGTCACGCAGGTGGTCGCACCCGGCGAGTTCTGCTTCCGCGGCGGGCTGATCGACCTGTTCCCGAGCGGCAGCGCGCTGCCCTACCGGCTGGACCTCGACGACGACGTGGTCGAGGCGATCAAGACCTTCGACGTCGACTCGCAGCGCACGCTGTACTCGGTGAAGGAAATCCGCATGCTGCCGGCGCGCGAGTTTCCGCTCGACGAGGACGGCCGGGCGCGCTTCCGCAGCCGCTGGCGCGAGCTGTTCGAGGGCGACCCGTCGAAGAAGCGGCTGTACAAGGACATTTCCGCCGGCATCCCTTCCGCCGGCATCGAGTACTACCTGCCGCTGTTCTTCGAAGCGGTCGCCACGCTGTTCGACTACCTGCCGGCGAACGCCACGCTCGCGCTGCACGGCGACGTGTCCGCGGCGGCGCAGGAGTTCTGGCGCGACGCCACCTCGCGCTTCAAGCTGCTGGGCGGCGACGCCGACCGGCCGCTGCTGCCGCCGACGCAGCTCTTCATGCCCGCCGAGGAATTCTTCCAGAAAGCGAAGGACTTTCCGCGCGTCGACCTGACGCCCTCGGAAGCCGAAGAGAAGGACCAGCCCTTCGCTGCCCAGCCGCTGCCGCCGGTGGCCGTCGACCGCCGCGCGCAGGACCCGCTCGCCTCGCTGAAGAAGTATCTCGACACTTCCGGCCTGCGCGTGCTGGTCGCCGCCGAGTCGGCCGGCCGGCGCGAGACGATGCTCGCGTATTTCAAGGAATACGGCCTGGCGCCGCAGCCCTGCGCGAGCTTCGAGGAGTTCCTGCAGGACCAGACCAAGGCTTTCTGCGTCGGCGCCTCCCCGCTCGCGCACGGCTTCGCCATTCCCGCCGAAGGCTGGGCGATCGTCACCGAGGCCGAGCTCTATGCCGGCGTGGTGCGCCGGCGCGGCCGCACCGCGGAAAAGCGCGCCTCGGTCGAGGGCATGCTGCGCGACCTTTCGGAGCTGAAGGTCGGCGACCCGGTGGTCCACGAGCAGCACGGCATCGGCCGCTTCCAGGGGCTGAGCACCCTCGACCTGGGAGACGGCGCCAGCGAATTCCTGCTCCTCGAGTACGAGGGCGGCGACAAGCTCTACGTGCCGGTCGCGCAGCTCGGCGTGATCGGCCGCTACAGCGGCGCGCAGCCCGAGGAGGCGCCGCTGCACAAGCTGGGCAGCGGCCAATGGGACAAGGCGAAAGCGCGCGCCGCCAAGCAGGTGCGCGACGCCGCGGCAGAGCTCCTGGCGCTGTACGCCAAACGCGCCGCGCGCCTGGGTCACGCCTTCGGCATCAATCAGCACGACCTGGAGGGCTTCGCCGACGGCTTCGGCTTCGAGGAAACCCCCGACCAGGCGTCGGCGATCGAGGCGGTGGTGAAGGACATGGCGGCCGGCAAGCCGATGGACCGGCTGGTGTGCGGCGACGTCGGCTTCGGCAAGACCGAGGTGGCGCTGCGCGCAGCCTTCGTCGCGGTGGCGGACAAGAAGCAGGTGGCGGTGCTGTGCCCCACCACGCTGCTCGCGGAGCAGCATTTCCAGACCTTCAGCGACCGCTTCGCCGACTGGCCGGTGAAGATCACCGAGCTGTCGCGCTTCCGCAGCTCGAAGGAAGTTTCCGAGTCCCTGAAGAAGCTCGAAAGCGGCGAGATCGACATCGCCATCGGCACCCACAAGCTGCTGGGCAATGAGGTCAAGTTCTCGCGCCTCGGCCTGGTCATCATCGACGAGGAGCACCGCTTCGGCGTGCGGCAGAAGGAGGCGCTGAAGAAGCTGCGCGCCGAGGTCGACGTGCTCACCCTCACCGCGACGCCGATCCCGCGCACGCTGGCGATGTCGCTCGAGGGAATCCGCGATTTCTCGGTGATCGCCACCGCGCCGGAAAAGCGCCTCGCCATCAAGACCTTCGTGCAGCCCTTCTCGGAGGGGCTGATCCGCGAGGCCGTGCTGCGCGAGCTCAAGCGCGGCGGCCAGATCTACTTCCTGCACAATGAAGTCGACACCATCGAGCGCATGCGGGAGCGCCTGGTCCGGCTGCTGCCGGAAGCGCGCATCGCGGTGGCGCACGGCCAGATGCGCGAGCGCGAGCTGGAGCGCGTGATGCGCGACTTCACCGCGCAGCGCTCCAACGTGCTGCTGTGCTCGACCATCATCGAGACCGGCATCGACAACCCGCACGCCAACACCATCGTCATCGACCGCGCCGACAAGTTCGGCCTGGCGCAGCTGCACCAGCTGCGCGGCCGCGTCGGCCGCTCGCACCACCAGGCCTACGCCTACTTCCTCACGCCGCCGCACGACGCGCTCAACAAGAACGCGCTCAAGCGGCTCGAGGCGATCCAGATGATGGAGGAGCTGGGCTCGGGCTTCTACCTGGCGATGCACGACCTCGAGATCCGCGGCGCCGGCGAGGTGCTGGGCGAGGACCAGTCGGGCGAGATGCAGGAGATCGGCTTCAACCTCTACGCCAGGATGCTGGATCGCGCGGTCCGCCGCCTCAAGTCCAAGAAAGCGGGCGACGACTGGGAAGGCGCCGTCGACATCTCGGCCGAAGTCAATCTGCATGTCCCCGCCCTCCTGCCCGCCGACTACTGCAGCGACGTGCACGAGCGGCTTTCCCTCTACAAGCGCCTGTCGGACGCGGAGACGCGCGAGGCGCTCGACCTGCTGCACGAGGAGCTGGTCGACCGGTTCGGCCAGCTGCCCGAGCCGGCGCTCGCCCTGCTCGCCTGCCACCAGGTGCGCATCGCCGCGCGGCCGCTCGGCGTGGTGCGCGTCGACGCGACGCACGAGTCGGTGCAGCTGCAGTTCATGAAGAATCCGCCGATCGACGGCGGCAAGGTCATCGCCTTCATCAAGCGGCGCAGCGGCGCGAAGCTCGCCGGGCAGGACAAGCTGCGCGTCGAGGTCAAGATGCCCGCCTGGCAGGAGCGCGGCCAGGCAGTGCAGGACATCCTGAAGCAGCTCGCCGCATGAACCTGGTCCTGCAGGGTCCCACGCTGTCCCGCGCCGACATCGACGCGGTCGCCGATGGCGCGCGCCCGTCCCGGATCGACTCTATCGGCGAAAAAGCGGTCAGGCTGAAAGACGCCAGCCCCCACGACTCGATAGCCAAGCTGTGCGAGGCGCGGCGCATCGACTACGCATGGATGCAGCCCGGCCGGCGCTTCGCCGACCTGAAGCTGCTGGCGATGGACATGGATTCGACGCTGATCACCATCGAATGCATCGACGAGCTGGGCGAGTACGCCGGCAAGAAAGCCGAGATCGCCGCCCTCACCGAAGCCGCCATGCGCGGCGAGATCGCGGACTACAAGGACAGCCTGCGCCGGAGGGTGCAGCTCCTCGCCGGGCAGCCCGAGTCGATCCTCGCCGACCTGTACACGAAGAAGCTGCAGCTCACGCCGGGCGCGGAAAAGCTGGTCGCCGCCTGCCACGAACAGGGCGTCAAGCTGCTGCTGGTGTCGGGCGGCTTCAGCTATGTCACCGAGCGCCTCAAGGCTCGCCTCGGCCTGGACTACGTCCTGTCCAACACACTGGCTGTCAGCGATGGGCGGCTGACGGGCAAGCTGGTCGGCGACATTGTCGATGCCGACGCCAAAGCCGCGCGATTCGCCTCGCTGCTGAAAGAGCTCGGCATTCCGAAGGAAGCCGCCGTCGCCATCGGCGACGGCGCCAACGATCTCAAGATGATGGCGCTGGCCGGCCTGTCGATCGCCTTCCATGCCAAGCCGGTCGTGCGCGCGCAGGCGAGCTGCGCCCTGACCTACTCCGGCCTCGACGCAGTACTCAACCTCTACGAATAGATAGATCGGTGTCTGACACCGATCTACTTGGCGGCGATGACCATGATCTCGACCAGCGCCTTCGGGTCGGCGAGCTTGGCTTCGATGCAGGCGCGGGCCGGCAGGTTCTTCGGATCGACCCAGGCGGTCCAGATCTCGTTCATCGGCGCGCGGTTGCGGATGTCGGTGACCCAGATGGTCGCCTGCAGGATCTTGGACTTGCTCGAGCCGCACTTGGCGAGCAGGCGGTCGATGTCGGCCAGCACGTCCCGGGTCTGCCCCTTGACGTCCTGGTCGATGTTCTTCGCCACGATGCCGGCGAGGTAGACGGTGTCGCCATGCTCGACGGCCTGCGAAAGGATTGCGGTCTGGTCGTGACGCGTGATGGCCATGCTTGTTTCCTCCGGAATCGGGGCTACTTGGGTTTATCGACCTTGCGGTCTTCGCGCTTCGCCTGCTCCATCGCCTCGGGCTCGAGCTCCTCGGCGGCGCGGTTGAGGCGCACGAATATACCCCAGGCGGCGAGCAGCAGCGCCGCGGTCACGCCGATGCAGGCGACGTAGGGAAGCATCTCGGGGCGGTCCTGGCTGAAGCGGAACACCAGCACCACCGTCTCGATCGACAGCGATACCACCAGCACCACCATGAAGCGCGACAGGAAGCGCCGCACGCGCGTCGGCGCGCTCATGTGCGCCTCGCGCAGCACTTCTTCCTCGAGGATGGTCTGGCCGAGCTCGAGCGCCGCCACCGCGACGGTGAGCAGCGCGATGCTCTCGAGCACCGCGTTCAGCCGCTCGTTGAGCGCGGTGTCGGCCCACAGGTGAATGCCCGACCACAGCTGGATGCCGGCGAGCGCGATCAGCGCCGCGGCGCTGAGGATGAACAGCAGGCTGACGACCAGATGCCCGGCCGGAAAGACCTTGCGCAGCCAGCCGAGGCGGCTCATGCGGCCCCCAGCGCGCGCTTGTCGTACCCCGCCACCGTCTTGTAGCGGTCGGACAAGGCTTTCAGCTCGTCCGGGCTGATCACCGAGTCGATGCGGTCGAACGGCCGGTCGCCGGTGCGCTGGTAGATCTCGCGCAGGATGGCGTCGGGCGGATTACTGCGGTTCTCGAGGACGACGTTGGAGGTCGGCCCGAGCCGCTGCGCCTCGTAGGCGCGCAACGCCTTCTCGACGTTGCCCTTAGCCTTGAGCAGGCACTCGGCCAGGGTGCGGGCGTCGAGGATCGCCTGGCCGGCGCCGTTCGAGCCGCGCGGATACATCGGATGCGCGGCGTCGCCGAGCAGGGTCACGCGGCCGAAGCTCCATGCCGGCAGCGGGTCCTTGTCCACCATCGGATACTCGAGCACCACTTCCGCCGCGCGGAAGAACGCCGGCACGTCGAGCCAGGTGAATTGCCAGTTGGCGACATCGGCGATGAAGTCCTCCACGCGCGCGGTGCGGTTCCAGTCCCACGGCTTGTAGTCGGGCGTTTCGATTTCCCACAGCCAGTTGACCAGCTGGCGGCCCTGCGGGTCGATGTTGTTGCGGATCGGATAGTGCACCAGCTTGCCGGTCTTGAGCCAGCCGGCGCGGACCATCGAGGCACCGGAGAGGACCGGCATCCAGCGCGTCACGCCGCGCCACATGTTGATGCCGGAATAGCGCGGCGGCCCCTCCGCCGGGTAGAGCTGCCTGCGGATGACGGAGTGGATGCCGTCGCAGCCGATCGCGGCGCCGCCTTCCGCGGTGGAGCCGTCCTTGAACAGGATCTTCACCTTCTCCGCGTCCTGCTCGAAGCCGGTGCAGTGGACATCGAGGTGCAGCCGGTCGGGGCCGATGCGCTGCTTGAAAGCCTCCAGCAGGACCATCTGCAGGTCGCCGCGGTGGATGGAGAGCTGCGGCCATTCGTAGCCGGCGCGCCGGCCGAGCGGCTCGCGGTAGATGAGCTGCCCGAAGCGGTTGTAGAACGCCGCCTCCTTGGTCTCGATCGCGACACGCTCCAGCGCAGGCTGCAGGCCCAGCTCCGAAAACGCGCGCATGGCGTGCGGCAGCAGGTTTACGCCGACCCCCACCGCCTTGATCTCCGGGGCGCTCTCGAACACCCGGCAGCCGATGCCGCGGCGCGAAAGCTCGAGCGCCAGCGTCAGGCCGCCGATCCCGCCTCCAACGATGAGGACGTCGGGCATGCAGCGAGTTTACTGCGGCGCGACCCCGAGATAAGCCTCTTCGAGCCTTGCGTCGTGAGCAATTTCACCTGGCGTTCCCGACGCAACTATGCGACCCGCCTCGAGCACATAAGCGCGATCGGCGAGCGCGAGCGCGAGGCCGGCCATCTGGTCCACCAGGAGAATGGTCGCGTCTTCCGTGCGCAGCCGGTCGAGCGCGGAGAACAAGTCGTCGATGACCGACGGTGCCAGGCCGAGCGAAGGCTCGTCGAGCAGCAGCAGGCGCGGCTTTGCCATCAGCCCGCGCGCGATGGCCAGCATCTGCTGCTCGCCGCCGGAAAGCAATCCGGCACGCTGCTGCTGCCGCTCGCGCAGGCGCGGGAAGCGCTCGAGCATGCCGGCAATCTCGTCCTCGGCGCCCGCGCCGCGCAGGAAAGCGCCGAGCCGCAGGTTGTCGAGCACCGACAGCTCGGGAAAAACCTGCCTGCCTTCCGGGACCAGCACCACGCCGCGCGCCACGACGCGGTGCGCAGGCAGCTGCGAGATGTCCTCGCGCGCGAAAGCGATGCCGCCCGCCACCGGGCGGTGCAGGCCGGAGAGCGCGCGCATCAGCGTGGACTTGCCGGCGCCGTTCGCGCCCAGCACGGCGATCATCTCGCGCTCGCGCAGATGCAGGTCGATGCCCTTCAGCACCGGCTCGGCGCCATAGCCCACCGCGAGGCGGCCGACTTCGAGCAACGCCTCGCCCGCCGCGCCCGCCCGGCGGCCCGAGGGCCGGCCGCGGCCTTCGCCCAGATACGCCTTGCGCACGGCCGGATCGCGCTGCACCTCGGCCGGCGAGCCGGACGCGATGCGCGCGCCCGCATCCAGCACCACCACGCGGTCGGAAATTCCCATCACCACCGCCATGTCGTGCTCGACCAGCAGCACGGCGACTCCGCTGTCGGCGATGCGCCGCAAGAGCTGCGCGAGCCGCGACTTGTCCTCGCGCGACAGGCCGGCAGCGGGCTCGTCCAGCAGCAGCACCGACGGGCGCGTGGCGAGCGCGCGCGCGATCTCCACCAGCCGCTTGTCGACATGCGGCAGCTCGGCGGCCGGCGCGTCCAGGCTGCCGGCGTAGCCGACAAAGGCGGCCAGTGCTTCGGCGCCGCCGCTACCGGAGGCGATCGCCAGGTTCTCCGCCACGGTCATGGAGGCGAAGAGCTGCGTCGTCTGATAGGTACGCGCCAAGCCCGCGCGCGAGATCTTCCAGGCCGCGCGGCCCTGGATCTCGCGGCCGCCGAGGCGCACCGTGCCGCTCTGCGGCCTGTAAAAGCCGCCGAGCATGTTGAGGACGGTGGTCTTGCCGGCGCCGTTCGGTCCGATCAGGCTGGTGACCTGGCCGGGTGCCGCTTCGAACGACACGTCCTGCGCCGCGCGGATGCCGCCGAACGCAATGCCGAGCCCGCTTACCTCCAGCCCAGCGCGCACCGCTGGCGCGAAGGAAGCCGCTTCCTCTGTCCTCCTGACGGGTTTCTTCCTCGACAAAAGCCGCCCGAAAGCTCCGACCACGCCGTCCGGCGCGATCCACAGCACGCCGAGCAGCAGCGCGCCGAAGAACAGCAGCCGGTACTCGGCGAGGCCGGCGAGCACTTCCGGCAGCAGGACCACGATGGCGGCGCCGACCAGCGGCCCGGCGATCGAGCCGGCGCCGCCGATGATCACGGTCAGCACGAACAGGATCGACTGCGAGAAGGCGAAGGTCGAAGGCGTGACGAAGCCGGAAAGCGAGGCGAACAGCGCCCCGGCGACGCCGGCGCAGACCGCGGAGAGGGTGAACGCCGCGGCCTTGATCGCCACCGGATTGAGGCCGACCGACTCGGCGGCGACCTCCGCATCGCGCACCGCGCGCATCGCCGCGCCCCAGCGGCTGCGCGCCAGCCGCCAGAAGCCGAAGGTCGCGATCGCGGCCACCACCAGGCTGACGATCGCGATTCCGCGCTCGCCCATCGCGTTGGGCTGGGCGATCCCCATGATGCCGTTCTGCCCGCCGGTCACGCCGCGCCACTCGACCGCCAGGTTCTCGACGATGAAGCCGAAGGCGATGGTGACCATCGCCAGGTACGGCCCCTTTACCCGCAATGCCGGCAGCGCCAGCAGCGCGCCGACCAGTCCCGACAGCGCCGCGGCGACCGGGAGCGCCAGCCAGAAGCTCCACTTCGCCGTCACGGTCAGGACCGCAACGGTATACGCGCCGATGGCATAGAAGCCGACGTGGCCGAAGGACACCTGCCCGGTCAGCCCCAGCAGCACGTTCAGGCCGACGCCGACGATCGCGGTGAGCCCGAGCGTCGCCATGATGAAGACGTAGTAGCTGTTGGCCTGCGCGGTAAAGGCGATTGCGGCCGCGAAGGCCACGATGAAAGCGGCGGCTCTCATACCTTCTTCACCTGCGCGCGGCCGAACAGGCCGTTCGGCATGAAGGCCAGCGCGACGATGACCAGGGTAAAGCTCAGGATCTGGGTATAGCCCGACCCCAGGAACGAAGTGATCAGCGCCTCCGCCAGGCCGAACAGCAGCCCGGCGAGCATCACGCCCCAGGCGCTGGTGATGCCGCCGAGGATCGCCACCGCGAACGCCTTGATGCCGAACAGCGTACCCATGTCGGAATGCACGTTGGCGAGCGGCGCGATCATGATGCCGGCCACTCCCGCGAGCAGCGTCGAGGCCGCGTACGCCGCACTGATCACCAGCGGAACATTGATGCCCATCAGCCGCGCAGCGTCCGGATTCTGAACCACGGCCAGCATTGCTTTTCCATACCGGGTCTTTCGGGAGAAAGCGCTGAGCACCGCCGCGAGCGACAGGCCAACGGCCGGGATCGCGAGCTGCAGCCAGGAAACATGGATCCCGAATACCGATACGCCGCCGGCGAAGTACATCGGAAAGCCGCGCGGCTCCTTGCCGAAGGTGAACAGCACCGCGTTATCGACCACGATGCCGAGCGCGACCGTCGCCATCAGCCAGGCGTTCGAGCCGCGGCGCGCGAACGGCCGCACCGCCAGCAGCTCGACCAGCAGCCCGTAGGCCGCGCACAGCGCGAGCGCCAGCGCCGCGGCCGGCAGCAGCGGCCAGCCGAGCGTTACCGCGAACGCGTAGGCGAACACCGCGCCGAGCATCATCGAGCTGCCCTGCGCGAAGTTGACCGTGCTCGACACCGCGTAGGTGATGTAGAAGCCGAGCGCGAGCAGCCCGTACATGCTGCCCAGGCCAAGGCCGGTCAGGACCGCGGAAGCGAGCATGTTTTTATTATGGAATCAAAACAAAAGGCCGCCTGCGGCGGCCTTTTTGGACCCGGCGGCGGAAGCTACTTGCTCATTCCGACCGGAACGATCTGGTTGTCGATGAACTGCGTCCAGACATAGTCGTTCTCGTTCACGGCGTCGTGGTTGTCGGCCGTGAAGGGCTTGTTGTAGGCCTTGATCAGCCCGTCGTACTTGCCGATCTTGTAGTAGCCGTCGCGGATCGCCGGGCCGTCGAGCTTGCCGGCGGCCTGGATGGCGAGCGCGGTGAGCATCATGGCGTCGTAGGCGTTGGCCACGCCGACCGCGGGGGTCACGTCGCCCGGGCCCTTGATGTCGGGGTACTTGGCCATCAGCGCCTTCAGCACCTTTTCGCCGACCGGCGATTGCTTGCCGAAGAAGCTGTAGGTCTGAACGAAGTGCACGTCCTTCGCGCTCGGGCCGGCCAGCTCGGTGAAGCGGCCGCCCGCCGGGCCCCAGTGCGAGACGATCGGCGGCTTCCAGCCCATGCGGTCGAGCGACTTCACCACCTGCGCCGACGGGCCGACGTTGCCGACCAGAAACAGGCAGTCGGCGCCCGCGTTCTTCAGGCGCGTCAGCTGCGGCACCACGTCGACGTCATTGCCCTCGAATTTCTCGATGCCCGCCGCCTTCATGCCCTTGGCGTTGAGCGCGGCGGTCAGGCCCTTCTCGTTCGACTCGCCCCAGGGGTTGTTGACCAGGATCATGCCGCAGTTCTTGGCGTTGAACGTCTTCTGCGAGTACTGCAGCATCGCCTTGTCGACGATCTCGTCCACCGCGGAGACGCGGAACACGTAGTTGTCCTTGGCGCCGTTCTTCGTAATCGGCGTGCCCGCGGCCCAGGGGCCCATGAACGGCACCTTGGCCTCGTTCATGATCGGCACGATGGCGATCGACACCGGCGTGTCGAGGCCGCCGAAGAGCACCGTCACCTTCTCCTTGAACACCAGCTCGCGCGCGGCGATCACGCCCTTGGCCGGCGTGGCCTCGTCGTCGCGGCGGACCAGCTCGAGCTTCCTGCCGAGCACCCCGCCCTTCGCGTTCAGCTCGTCGATCGCGACCTGCAGGCCGCGGGTGATCGCCTCCCCGGCGCGGGCGGACTGTCCCGACAGCGCGGTGACCAGGCCGATCTTGATGGTGCCCTGCGCCTGCGCGGCGAAGGAGAAAAGAAGGAACGCTATCGCTGCTGCGAATCTCATTGGTTGGCCTCCCGATGGACGACGGGCAAAGCTTAGCAGGAGCCATGCCATGTTAGGCTTCCCGCATGAACGACCCGGTCAAAATAGTCGAGGAGTACTTGCGGATCCACATGATCCCGGACCCGGCCACCGCGAAGAGGCTCTTCTGCGCCCCGGAGATGGAGATCCGCTTCACCGGCAACCGGCTGATGCACGACCCGGCCGAGGCCACCGCCTTCAACAAGGCGCGCTACAAGTGGGTGAAGAAGAAGTTCGGCCCGACCCACGTGGTGGCCGGCGGCACCGAGGAGGAGACCACCGTCTACCAAACCGGGACGCTGTACGGCGAGTGGCTCGACGGCACGCCCTTCGAAGGCAACCGCTACGTCGACCGCTACGTGGTCAAGCGCGGCAAGATCGTACAGATGGAAGTCTGGAACGACAGCGCCGAGTGGCTTTTGGTGCGCGCCGGGCTGGCCAAGCCCTAATCTGGTGCAGCCCCTCAAGTCCCACGGCCGCTACGCCTACTCGGCGATCACCCGGCGACCCGACTACAGCTGGCCCGGCGGCAAGCGCCTCGCCGTCTACCTCGGCTTCAACCTCGAGCACTTCGAGTTCGGCTCCGGCCTCGGCGCCAGCCTCGGGCCGCGCAGCCCCGAGCCCGACGTCCTCAACTTCTCCTGGCGCGACTACGGCAACCGCGTCGGCGCCTGGCGCTGCCTCGAGCTGTTCGACTCGCTCAAGCTGCCCGCCGGCGTCATCCTCAACACCGCCCTCTACGACTATTGCCCCGAGCTGGTCGAGGCCTGCGTCAAGCGCGGCGACGAGCTGATCGGCCACGGCCATACGAACTCCGAACGGCAGGGCGAATTCAGCGAAGAGAACGAACGCTCGTTGCTTCGTTCCTGCAGGGAAAAAATAAGAAATTCATCGAAGCAGAATCCGGCGGGCTGGTTGAGCCCGTGGATCTCGGAGAGTCATGTCACGCCCGACCTTCTCGCGGAGACCGGGTACAAGTACACGCTCAACTGGTGCCACGACGACCAGCCGGTCGAGTTCGCCACGCGCAAGGGAAAGATCTGGTCGATCCCCTACCCGCAGGAGCTGAACGACATCCCGATGATCGTCGCGCGCCTCGGCGGCGCGGAGGAGTTCGCCGACACGATCGTCGACAATTTCGACGAGATGCTCGCGCAGTCGAAGAAGCAGCCGCTGGTGATGGGCATCGCGCTGCACCCGTACATCGTCGGGCAACCGTTCAGGCTGCGGCACCTGCGCCGCGCGCTCAAGCACATCGCCGGGAACAAGAAGGTCTGGCTCACAACCCCAGGGAAGATATGCGACTTCGTATCGCGGTGATGGTGTTCGCGCTGCTCGCGGCCTGCGGCGGCAGCAGCCTGATCAAGTCGGAGAAGAATCCCGACTTTGCGGCCAAGCCCTTCAACAACGTTCTGGTGGTAGCGGTGCACGCCGACGAGCTGGTGCGGCGGCCGTTCGAGGACCGCATCGTCGCGCGGCTCAAGGAACGCGGGCACAAGGGAATTCCCTCCTACGACCTGCTCGGACGCGGCAAGGTCGATGAGGCCAGGCTGCGCGCGGTGGTCGGCCAGTCGGGCGCGGACGCCGTGCTCATCACGCGCGTGACCGGCGTCAACCGGCCGTCGTGGACCCTGCCCGGCGCCACGATCGCGTACGGGGTCGGCTGGGGCGGGTTCTACGGCTACTACGACACCTTGTGGACGACCTCCGAAGTTCCCGCGCAGCAGATCAGCGGGACGGCGTCGACGTTTTCCGAAACGCGCCTGTTCGACGCCAGGAACGGCACGCTGGTCTGGAGCGGCGTGATGGAAACCCGCGACGGCGACGACATCAGCGGCATGATGACGCAGTACATCCAGGTTATCTTCGACGCCATGGTGAGCGACCGAGTCCTATGAAAAACGCCGTTCTTGCCGTCCTTGCCGCGGTGCTGCTCGGCTGCAGCACCGGTCCCAGCACCAAGGTCGACATCACCTGGGCGGCGCCGCAGGTACCGCCGGCCAAGTCATTCAAGAAGCTGCTGATCATCACTGTCGCGAGGGAGGAGTTCGTCCAGATCGCCTTCCAGGACCAGATGGCCGCCAAGCTGAAGGCGCTCGGGATCAACGCCGTGGCCTCGAAGCGCTACTTCACCCGCTATACCGATGCCGAGAGGGCGCGCTACAAGCAGGCCGTCGAGGCTTCCGGCGCCGACTTCGTGCTGCTCGCGCGGCTGACCGGCGCGGAGGAGACCACCTACGAGGACCGCGGCCTGATCGTCGGGCCGAGCGGCGTGCCTTACGCGGATGCGGGCGGCGTCCAGGGCGCGTTCGCGCGCTACGCCTACCCCTCGAGCTATGTGGCGGGCGGCGACTTTTCGACCACGACCATCACCGCGGAGACTTCGATCTACGGCACGCCTGGCGAGAAGCTGATCTGGGCCGTGCGCACGCGGACGGCCAACGCCAACCGAACGACCGGCACCGACTATGCGCAGGAGTACGTCGAAGTCATCCTCGACGCCCTGAAGAAGGACAAGGTGCTCTAGGCCTTCGCGGCGGGATGCGGATGCGCGCGGCGAATGGTCGGCGAAACGACTTTGTCAGAGACGTGAAAGTCCCAGACTGCGGCGCCCCCGCCGCTTGAGGCGAACTCGGCGACCAGCTTCGGCAGGTCGTCCAGCTTCTTGAAGGTCTTCCCGGCGAGGCCGAAGCCGCGCGCGATGCCGGCGAAGTCGCAGTAGCCGAACACCGAGCCGTCCTCGATCATCCCTTCCGAGCGCAGCTTGTGCACCTCGGAGCCGTAGGCGCCGTCGTTCATCACGATCACCAGGATCTTCAGCCCGTGGCGCCGGATCGTCTCCAGCTCCTGCACGTGCATCATCAGGCTGCCGTCGCCGTCGAACAGCACGACCTGGCGGTCCGGACGCGCCGCCGCCACGCCCATGGCGAACGACACGCCGTTGCCGATGGCGCCGAACTCGCGGATGGTGAGGAACTTCTCCTGCGGCCGCGACGGCATCTGCGCGAAGAACCATGAGCAGTGGCCGCTCGAGTTCACCATTTCCCAGTCGCGCGGCAGGGCTTTCTCCAGCGCCGCCACCACGTCGCGCGGATCGAGCAGTCCCGGCTCGATCTCGAAGACATGACTGTCGGGCTTCGAGTCGCGGATGCGAGCCGCCATCGCATCGGTACGCCAGCTTTGCTTGCGGGCCGACAGCGCTGCCGTCAGCGCCTCCACGCCCAGGCGCGCGTCGGCGCGCAGGTGATGGCGCGCCACCTCCTGCCCCTGGCTGACCGCCACCGGATCGATGTCGACCTGCAGCATCTTCGCCTTCGGCCAGAGCTGGCCGCCGCCGCCGGCGTGATAGGCGAGCGAGCAGCCGACCGCGACGACGAAGTCCGCCTCCTTCAGGTACTCGAGGCCGACCTCGGGCGTGAAGCTGCCCGAGATGCCGATGCAAAACGGATCGTCGTGGAACAGCCCCCTGGCGGGCAGCGTCGTCGCGAGCAGGCCACCGGTCTTCGCCGCCAGCGCGCGGCACGTCGCCGCGGCTCCGGCTTCGACCGCGCCAAGGCCGGCCAGGACGACCACCCGCTCGGCGCCGGCAACGAGCTGCGCCGCCTTGGCGACGTCGTCCGGATGCGCCGGCATCGGCGAAGGACGCGGCAGCAGCTCGCGCGAAGACTTCGGCAGAGTCTCCGGTCCGCTCCACGGCCGGCTCTGCAGGTCGAACGGCACGCCGACCACCACCGGCCGGCGCTCGCGGCGCGCCTGCAGGAACGCATCGCGCACCGCCACCGGCATGCGCTCGGGCATGTGCAAGCGGTGATAGGCGGCGCCCGTCGCCGTGATGAGCGGCGCCTGGTCGATCTCCTGGTTGTACCAGCCGCTCTTCAGCGGCGCTTCCCCGGCGAACACCACCAGCGGCAGGTGGGCGCGCACGGCCGCGGGCAGCGCCGTGATCAGCTGCGTCACGCCGGGCCCGCACGTGACGGTCGCCACGCCCACATCGGCCTTCTTTCGCGCATACGCCATGGCGGACGCGAGCGCGCAGTGCTCGTGGCGTACATAGACCATGCGGCAGCCCTGCTCGGAGAGCCGCGCGGCCCAATTCATGTTCGCGTCGCCGAGGAGCGCGAAGCACGTATCCACGCCTTCCTGCGCAAAGGCCTTGGCGAGGACGTCGTATACGCGGGTCTTGGCTTCGCTCATGGAGTTACCAGAAAGAATCGTCCTTGCGCTCCCGCACGGCCTTGACGCGATGCTTCGCGATCTTGCGGATCAAGGCTTCCGGCAGCGGCTCGGTGTAGGGAACCTGAAGCATGCCACTCGTGGTCCTGTGCTTCGCCAGCTCCTTGCGAAACGGCTTGAGTCCAGCCGCCAGGGGCGTGAAGTTGAGGTGCGCCTTGTGCGCGGAGAAAGCGAACAGGAAGCGAGGCTCCACGAAGAACGGCGTCCCCCACTTCATCGCCTCCTCCGCCTTCGGCGCCACGCTCTTGAGGATCGCGTACAGCCGGCGCAGGTGCGGCTGCCCTTCCCGCGGCGCCGCCCTTATGTACTCGGCGATCGTCGCCGGCCGCTTGCCTACCGCGGGCATGCCTTGGCGCCGTGCTTCGTAAGCACGCTCCAGATCGGACCGTAGAGGCTTCGGGTATCCCTCCCCTCGAGCATCAGGAACGACACGCGGCTCTCCCCGATGCAGAGCGAAGCCGTGACCGGCTGCGTATGGAGCTGGAGTTTCGAGTCGGGGTCATGGAGATCGATATGAAACCAGACTCCGTCGAGGTTCGGATTCGGAACCCCCGACGTCCAGCCGCCCTTCTTCTCCGCAGCATGGGTGCGAAACGCGTATTCGATGCTCGGCGGCTTGGTACGAAGATGCTTGCGCGCCGCAAAGTCGCGCAGCTGCGGGAAGTCCGGCTTGAGCTTCTCGATATCGGCGGCCACCGATTTCAGGACGCCAGCGCGATCCTGGGCCTGCGCCGGGGATCCTGCCGCCAGGCTGGCGGCTCCGACGAGGAAGGCGGCAAGGCCTCCCAGCGCGCGCGCTCTGCTAAAGATGGCGCGTCTCGGCAGGCGGCGTCCACCAGCTGTTGTCGCGCCCGTTCGCGTACTTGACCGGCGCACCGATCAATTCCTCCGGGGTAACGTTGTCCAGCGACGCGAGCTGGATGGAGACAAAGTCACCTCCAATCTGCTCCACATGTCCGCGCCCGAACGATCGGACGCCACAGTGCTTGCAAAACAGATGGTGGGTGCTTTTCGTGGCGAACTGGTAGTCATTGAGCGCTTTCTCTCCCGAGAGTAGCCGGAAGGCGCTCGGCTTGATAGAGGCGGACCAGTTGCGGGTCTTGGTGCAGATCGAGCAGTTGCACTTGCCCGTTCCCGCGCTCAGATCGATGTCCGCCTCGAAGCGGACCGCTCCACAGTGACAGCTTCCCTTGTAGGTCTTCAGCATCGGTGACCGTCCTTCGCTCGGCGAAAGGTCGGGACTATAGCCGCCGAGCTTGTCGCGAATATTAAATAGACCACCGCATAACACCACCCGGCGGGCCCAGAGTGCCCGACCGACTCAATGCCAAGGCGTCAGTCGACAACGCGCTGTCAGGCGTCATAGACGATCTCGAAGCCATTGTTTTCAAGCACGGCAGCGACTCGCCGCAACATCTCGATCCCTGTTTGTTCTGCGCCAATCTGGGTTGGCGCATTCGCCACCCCGCGGACGAGTGCGAAGGCCTCATCGGCGTCCAAGTCCGTCGCGTCCATTAACGCCGCCGCGAGGTCGTCGTCTGACACTGCTGGATTGCTTCGCAAGATGCGCACGGTGGCCATTGGCGCCGAGGTGTCAACTAAATCGGGGGAAGCTTGGCGTCGGTCAACAACGCGCTGTTAGGTAGCAGCCTCGAGGAACTCCCCCAGTATCTGGGCTTTCCGATAGCGATCAGGACCGTTGATGTCTTCCTGCGCTTCATCGAACTGGACCCAATGGACAAACGTCGGACCCTGGAGGGTAGTTGTCGCCTCGGGCTCGCCAACAACGGTTCCAGAGAACGATTGCTTCCAACCGCCCGAGGTGAGAACGCGAACCCTCGACCCGGCTGGAAACAGCAACTGCTTTGGCTTGGCGGCCATTCGCTGCTACCTAACGTTCGCGTTTTGCCGCGCCGCATGCGCAGCGTAGCGAGCTGGAAGCGTCGGACAACGCGCTGTTAGGTGACTGGGCCACACTATGAGATTGGTTCTGAGATATCACGCGACAATCTCTCCATCACAGGTAACCTCAAAAAGGGCACCTTTGCCATTTACGTGGACAACAACTGTGTCTCCTCTTGGCTCAACCTCGAACCATGGCTGGTCCTCCGCTGTGGCACCGAGCTCGTAGGTCTTGCCATCTACGAGTTCCACTTCTTCGGCCCACGGCTCAACAATTAGTAGGTCGCACTGCTCCGTGCCGAGGATGTGCAGCTTGGCGCTCAATTTGGTAGTCACCTAACGTTCCGGTTTTGCCGCGCGCTGCGCGCGGCGTAGCCGCAAGCGTAACGCGTCGCGCAACAACCGGCTGTTAGGTGACTGCGATTGCCTATCCCCACAGCGCATACGCCCCCGCGACAACAAGCAAAGCAGCTACGAGAACACCAAAGGCTGCTGCCTTTGCATTCCACCGGCCGGATGCGTGCCAGGCGACCGGCAGCGAGGCCGCGCCAACAAAGGCCAGGCCCACTGCAATGGCGCGACGCAAGGGCAGTGAGACATCGGGTTGCATGGCGGTGAGCGCAGAAAGGGTTATCAGAGCGAATGCTCCAACCAACAACCACATGAGCTCGAATTTCCTGCTAGCGCTCACTCGGCAGTCACCTAACGTAGAGCTGTGCGGCGCGCCGCCGCGCAGCCATTGTGTGAGGGCGGCGGCTTGCGGCGCGTCCGCACCAGCGCCATGTTAGAGAGCACCATCACCGATCACCCTCGATTGGAGGGTTGGCCACCATTGGATGCGCGTAGTAGCTGAAGAACGCAGCCAGCGCGAACAAATAAACGAAGCCGACGAAGGTCCATAGCGGGAAGGCCCACGCGCCCAGGTTGAAATCGGGGAGTGCGGGCTGTGCCATGAAGGGTAGCAGCGCGAGGGCGGCGAACAAGCCGGGAAGTTGATAGCGATAGGTCAGAATCGTGCCGCAACGATGACATGGGAACTCCAACCTGGAATTGAATCCCCGGATACCCCGCATATTCCGCAAGTTTGCCAGGGCGAAAGATGTCCGCAAACCAAGCTCTGTGTGGCATTTCGGGCAGAGCGCCACAGTGCTCTCTAACGTTCGCGTTTTGCCGCGCCGGGCCGAGCGCGAAGCGGCGAGGTTGAGGCGTCGGACAACAACGCGCTGTTAGGCGGCAACATGGTTGTTAGTGAGGTGGCCATACTACGAAAAGAACCAACAAATATATTGCGAAGGCAACGGCCGGTATCAACACCAGCGCTCCCACTAGCAATAGAAATTGCCGCAAAGAGAAGATGGCTGCACCGACCTTAAGCTTCGCGCCCCCTTCGTCAGCCAAACTGGCTCGGGCGTCCAACGGCCGCCACGCGCTATCGGGGCCGAAGAGCGCGCCACAGCGGGTGCACGCTTCGGCCTGCAGACCTACATTCGTCCCACAGTTCGGGCAAGACGCCATTGCCGCCTAACGTTCGCGTTTTGCCGCGCCGCATGCGCAGCGCAGCGAGCTGCAGGCGTCGGTCAACAACGCGCTGTTAGATTGCAGGTAGTGCCAGCTAAACATCAAGTAGCTCCCCGTTGGGTCTGATCAGAAAGCACTCGACCATCGGTTGTCGCGGATCAATGCCACCACCATCAATCATTCCATGCACTCGAAGAATCTCGTTGGGTTTGTCATCCCAAATACCCTCGAATTCCACCTGATACCTGGTTCCCGAGGGGGCGGAGACAAAAAACGCTTCAGGGGTATCGACTAGGCACGAAAGCTGGCGATAGGAGCGGCCGCGGTACTTCGCTAGTTGTTCAAGCAGTACCGTCTTCGCCTCAGCGGTGCTCATGCGCCTGCAATCTAACGTTCCCAGTAACCGGCGCGCGCCCGATTACCGTAGCAAAGCGTGGCCCTCGCGCGCGCGTCCGCGTTAACTGGGTTGTTAGGCGCTTTCTCCGGCACGTTTTCTCCAGCCATCCAGCCGTTGAACCTCAACTGAAACGAACTTCCCAACTGCGGCGGGATCTGCTATCGCCAGTGACAAGTTTAGGACAGCGACGCCGCAGTCGACCAATGTGTAAGGGTGAACGGCCACGACCTGTCCATAGGCTTGGTATCGCCAACCGCCTAAGGTGAGAAGTTTCTTCACGCCACCAGGGTTGTCAGAGATCGCCGCTCGCCCAGTCTTGTCGCTCGCGTAGAAACCGGAGAATTCCGCCTCAAAGGTGTCTCCGACCTTCGGATAGGGGCCCTTGCCGTAGCGGAAGCAGTCCATGCATTCGTACTCTTGGCCACCTACCTCGACCACTGCTGCAGTTCCTTCTCCACCTTCCATCGAAAGCAGCTTGGCCTTCACAAAGCGCCTAACGTGAAATCATCAGAAAGACTGCCGTATAACACGGCTAGGCGTCGCGGTGATATGAACGGAATCAGGGTGTTGGGCGCTGCGTCGGATTGTTATCCGGCAGATTTCGGGCAAGTGCTTGTTCTTGTTGGTCGCAAAGACGAATCGATAAGAAGACAACCCCCGCTCGCCTGCGGCTCACTGCCCCCTTGTCAGGGGGCCGGACCGGTTAGCCGACCCAGGCGCGGGCGTTGCGGAACATGCGCATCCAGGGGGAGTCTTCGCCGGCCTGGTCGGGGGACCAGGACATCTGGACGTTGCGGAACACGCGCTCGGGGTGGGGCATGACGATGGTGAAGCGGCCGTCGGCGGTGGTGAGGCCGGTGATGCCGAGCGGGGTGCCGCTCGGGTTGTAGGGATAGAGGTCGGTCGGCTTGCCGCGGTTGTCGACGTAACGCATGGCAACGATTGCCTTGCCCATGTCCTTGCCGGAGAAATCCGCCTTGCCCTCGCCGTGCGCGGTGACGATGGGGATGCGGCTCCCGGCCATGCCCTTGAAGAAGAGCGAGGGACTCTCGGTCACCTCGACCATGACGAGGCGCGCCTCGAACTGCTCGGAGCGGTTCTTGAGGAACAGCGGCCAGTGGTCGGCGCCGGGAACCAGCTCGCGGAGCTGGCCCATCATCTGGCAGCCGTTGCAGGCGCCGAGGGCGAAGGTGTCCTTGCGCGCGAAGAAGCGCTCGAACTCGGCCCGCACTCTGGGGTTGTGCAAGATGGTGCTCGCCCAGCCGCGGCCGCCGCCCAGCACGTCGCCGTAGGAGAAGCCGCCGCCGGCGGTGAAGGCCTTGAAGCCCTCCAGCGTCACGCGCCCGGCGATGAGGTCGGTCATGTGCACGTCGACCGACTCGAAGCCGGCGCGGTCGAACGCCGCCGCCATCTCGATCTGGCCGTTCACGCCCTGCTCGCGCAGGATGGCGATGCGCGGCCGGACCTTCGAAACCACCTGGATGTCTTTTTCCTCGTAGGACAAGGACACGGAAAGCCCTGGGTCGCCCTTGTCCAGGATGCGGTCGTATTCCTCGCGCGCGCAGTCCGGGTTGTCGCGCAGGGACTGCATGCGGAAGGTGGTCTCGCTCCAGATGCGCTGCAGGTCGGCACGCCCGGCGGCGAATACCTGCCGCGCGTTGCGCACGACGCGAATCTCGTCGCGCGGGTTGAGCTCGCCGATGACGTGGCTGTGGTCGCCGAGGCCCGCCTGGCGCAGGAGCGCCATGACTTCGCCGCGGTCCGCGCGGCGGATCTGCAGGAGCGCTCCGAGCTCCTCGCTGAACAGGGCGGCGAGCGTCGCGTCGCGCGCGTGTCCGGCGAGCTGCTCGGCGCCGTCGCGCTTGAAGGCGTCGATGTCGTCGGCGGCCTGGTCGAATGCGATCGGGTCGAGGTTCAGCGTGACGCCGCAATGGCCGGCGAACGCCATCTCGCAGGCGGCGGCGAGCAGGCCGCCGTCGGAACGGTCGTGGTACGCGAGGATGGACGGCCGCAGCCCCTGGATCGACTGGAAGAAGCTGCGGAGCAGCGCCGGCGAATCGACGTCGGGGCACTTGTCGCCGAGCTGCGAGTAGACCTGGGCGAGGATCGAGCCGCCGAGGCGGTTCTTCCCCTGCCCGAGGTCGATGAGGATCAGCTCGGTTTCGCCGGCATCGGTGCGCAGCCGCGGGGTCAGCGTGGCGCGCGCGTCGTCGCACGGCGCGAAGGCCGACACGATGAGCGAAAGCGGCGCCACCACTTCGCCGCCCTTCCAGGCGGTGCGCATGGACAGCGAATCCTTGCCGACCGGGATCGATACGCCGAGCGCCGGGCACAGCTCCATCGCCACCGCCCTCACGGTGTCGTAGAGCGCCGCGTCTTCGCCCGGATAGCCGGCCGCCGCCATCCAGTTGGCCGACAGCTTCACCCGATCGAGGGTCGGAACGCGCGCCGCCGCCAGGTTGGTGAGGGCCTCGCCGACCGCCATGCGCCCCGAGGCCGGTGCGTCGATCAGCGCGAGCGGCGTG
>JADMIO011281657.1_pt1 | contig 43292 bp, 34 predicted proteins | sample 8958161 | NCBI WGS metagenome assembly JADMIO01 (sample SAMN16585339, study PRJNA669376) | soil metagenome | isolation source: Crop rotation soil | place: USA: Cullars Rotation, Alabama | collected 2011
CGCGACAACTTGTCCACGTGGAATTCTAAGCTTAGGATCCCAATGTGCTGGAAAGAAGCCGATGAAGAACAGCAGCGCAAAGCACGTGAGCGTGTGGAGAAGCTTAAAGAAGTCAGCATAAAATTTCCGGGAACCAATATGTATGAAATGGAAAGTACACCGGCTTTCATTCGCAAAAATGTACAGCTAAACCCCGTTCCGCACTCAAGCGAGAACAATGTATCGCGCTATACATTGGGCACAGATGACCAGAATAAGCCCGAAATTAAGCCGACTAACTCGTTTCTCCACGATAATGTAGATTAACCACGCCCCGTTTCCAACTGCTTGAGGCAGGCAGGAATCCCCCGCGTCCCGTTACCCGACGGGACGCTTTTTTTGCTATGTATTTATTAGTTGTATCTTTGGCTTTACAAGCGCAATTATTTCATCACCAAACATCCTCACTGAATTTCCGTATAACTAACATTTATAAAACCTGAACGGCATTTCATTGCTTACCGCGAAAATGTTGTACGTGAATCACTGCATAAAACTCAATCATAATAAAGAAACAATACAGTTAAGAAACATCCCTTTGCTTGGCTGTATTTGATATCAATAAAAAGGGAATCACCAATTAAACCACCACCATGGAAAAAGGTACAGTAAAATTTTTCAATCATCAAAAGGGCTTCGGCTTTATTAAAGTTGACAGCACCGGCAAAGAAGTTTTTGTTCACGCTACCGGCTTAAAGGACAAAGTTCGCGACAATGACGTTGTGGAGTTTGACCTGCAGGAAGGACAAAAAGGATTGAACGCTGTTAATGTGAGGTTAGCGCAGTAACCCGCATTAATCACCGCTTACTAAGCCGTGTTTCAGCAATGAGGCACGGCTTTTTAATTGTTCAGAGTTTAGAGTTTAAAGTTTAGGGTTAGTTAAATAGTTTAACTCTAAACCCTGAACTCTGAACTTCTTCAGTACACCACCGCTTTTCCTCTTGCAATTCTTTTTTCTTTTTCCAGCACTTCAAAAACATAAATTCCATTTGGCAAATTGCCTCGGTTGAATTGAAAACGTTCTCCATTGATGCCTGTGGTCTCTACTACTTTTTCTCCAAGGAAATTGTAGAGTGAGAAGGAGGCGTTACGAACTTCTTTGCCGAAATTAATTGTGGCGATGATAGAGAAAGGGTTGGGAGAGATCTTTAAAAATGTACTACCTGTTTCTTCTTTAATGCCAACAAATGGTGAAAGTTTGACAACCCAAAAATCTCCGCCACCGCGAGCGTTCGTCACATCATCATTTGAAGAGCGTGCTCCTCCTGCAATTATAAGACCCCCATCAGTAGTCATTTGCATTGAATATGCTCTATCATCATCAGTTCCTCCAAGGATTTTCTGCCACTGAATATTTGTTGCCGCATCCAGCTTTACTACCCAGTAATCAGGACCGCCATGATTAGCCGTTAGATCACCATTATTGGAAAAAGCATAACCACATATAATAAAGCCACCCTCAGGAGTCTGCTCTATAGAAGTTGCTGATTCAAAACTTGTTCCGCCCAAGCACTTCTGCCATAACAGGCTTCCCGAACTATCCAATTTCACTATCCAGTAATCTCCTCCCGCATTACTGAAGTTGTGATTGCCTGAGACGTCTCCGTTATTGGAAGCAGCAAAACCAGCTACAACAAAACCTCCATCTGTAATCTGCTGTACAGAGTATGCTTTTTCGTCAAACATACCACCTAGGGACTTCTGCCATTGAATCGTTCCTGAAGCATCCAATTTTACTATCCAATAATCTGCATCTCCCTGGTTACTTGTTAAATCACCATTATTAGAAAGGCTATAACCTGCAACGATAAAGCCTCCATCAGCTGTTTGATGAACAGCGTTTGCTTCATCATCATCACTTCCCCCTAAACATTTTTGCCACTGAAGTGTACCTGAACTATCGAGTTTTATAACCCAATAATCACTTCTGATAAAACCATGATTGCCCGATACGTCTATGTCATTTGAATATGTAAAACCTCCAACAATAAAACCTCCGTCAAATGTTTGCTTAACGGAGTATGCTTCATCCCAAGCGGTCCCACCAAGACATTTTTGCCACAGAATGTTTCCGGAATAATCCAGTTTTACTACCCAAAAATCTCTGCTGCCAAGGTATCCTATGACGTCACCGTCATTTGAACTTGTCATACCTACAACAATAAAACCTCCATCTGTTGTTTGCAGTATTGAGTTTGCATGGTCATCAGAAGTCCCCCCAAGGCATTTCTGCCATTGCATCGTTCCGGAGCCATCTAACTTCACTATCCAGAAATCCTTCCCTCCATGATAGCCGGAAACATCTCCCACTGTATCATTTGACAACGTGAAGCCGGCAATAATAAAGCCGCCATCAATAGTTTGCTGAACAGAATGTGCTTCATCGGTACTTAGTCCTCCCAAACATTTCTGCCACTGGATTGCGGGCTGAGAGAAAGAGAAATCATAAATTAAAAGTAAGAAATTAAAAATGAGACATAGTTTTTTCATGCGTCAGATTTATTTGTTATTCGAATTTAGAATTTGTCAATACACCACCGCTTTCCCTCTTGCAATTTGTTTGTCTTTCTCTATCACTTCAAAAACATAAACTCCATTTGGCAAATTGCCGCGGTTAAATTGAAGACGTTCTCCATTGATATTTGACACCTCTTCTACTTTTTCTCCAAGTAAATTGTAAAGAAAAAAAGTTGCGTTGCGGAGTTCTCCGCCAAAACTTATTGTGGCTTGGGTGGTGAAGGGGTTTGGGAAAATATTGATGATGTTATTATTTGTTCCTTCTTCAATACCAACAATAGTAGTAAGTTTTATAACCCAATAATCCCATCCACCATGATTTCCTGTAACCATGCTGTCATTAGATTGAGAATAGCCGGCAAGTACATATCCACCATCAGAGGTTTGAAAAACGATGTTGGCAAAATCCTGGTTTGTTCCGCCAAGGCATTGCTGCCACTGAATATTTCCTGCTCCGTCAAGCTTCACTAACCAGTAATCTTCGTTACTGTTTCCGATTCTTCCGTTCACATCTCCGTCAAATGAGTCAGCGAAACCGGCAACAATATATCCTCCGTCAGTGGTTTGCCGGATGGAGTATCCTTGCTCGTATTGTGAGCCTCCCAATGACTTTTGCCATTGAATGTTGCCGCTGCCATCGAGCTTCACCACCCAGCAATCTGTAGTGGTAGTCTGAGTATGGTGACCGGTAACGTCTCCGTCATCTGAATTACTGGAGCCACAAACAATGTATCCGCCATCCGTTGTCTGCTGAATGGAATATGCTTCATCTGACTGGGCACCTCCCAGAGATTTCTGCCATTGAAGCGTGCCGGTGCTGTTGGTCTTTACAATCCAGAAGTCTTTTAAGAAATTATGATTGGCGGTCACATCGCCATCCGTTGACGCAGCATAGCCGGCCATGATGTATCCGCCATCAGAAGTTTGGGAAACAGACTTGGCGGCATCGAAATAAGTGCCGCCATAGTTTTTTTGCCACTGAATGGTTCCGGTGCTGCTGAGCTTAACGAGCCAGTAATCATTGTAACCATGATTACTCGTAAGATCGCCATTATTGGAATTGGCATAGCCCGCAACAATGTAGCTGCCATCGGTAGTTTGTTTAACGCATTGGGCGCCGTCATTTGAAGTTCCCCCCAAACATTTCTGCCATTGAATGGTGCCGCTGCCATCGGTCTTGATAATCCAGGCATCGCCTCCGCCATGCTGCCCGGTTACATCTCCGTCATTAGAATCGGTATAACCGGCAATAACGTAACCTCCGTCAGTTGTCTGCTGAACATAAGAACCATAATCACCGGAAGTTCCTCCAAGAGATTTCTGCCACTGAATGCTGCCGGTATTGTCGAGCTTAACGAGCCAGCAATCACTGGCGGAGTTGGTGCTGTGATGACCTGTTACATCGCCATTGGTTGAATAACTGGTACCAACAACAATGTAGCCGCCATCGGAGGTTTGCTGAATGCATGCTCCATCATCTTCTGCGTCTCCTCCAAGAGATTTCTGCCACTGAATGAATGGCTGTGCAGATGAACGCAAAGCACAAAGAATGATGACCAAAAGAATAAGAGTAGTTTTTGTTTTCATGGCTATCAGGTTTTTGGATTCAATAACAAAGTTAACATTTAGGAGGAAATACCTATGTTTGTCACACTTCAAAGACGAGATGCTATGAAAAAAATTTTCTCAACTATTTTAGTTGTTTCCTTGCTGTCAACCACTTTTATTTTTGCGCAACCAAAAAAGGGTCAGGCGTAAATCGTGTCCCGCGGAATACGGGTTCTGCTCCAATAGCTCACAATTATATTTATAATGTCTGCGAGCTCAGATAATTTATTGGGCTTTACAAAATACCCTTGAGCATTTAGGGCATAAGCGCTCTCAATCTCTGCAGAGTTTCTGGAGTCGGAGAGAAATATAAAAGGAATGGCGTGCATCTTTAATTCATGGTCGGCATTGATGGATGCCAGCAATTCAATGCCGGTCATCTTAGGCATATTTAAATCACAGATGATAATAAATATTTTGCTGCGGGTATCCTGGATATACTTTAATGCCAGTGTGGAATCGTGAAATGTTTCAATGGTAAATGTTTCCGGAATGTCTTTAAATGCCTCAAGTGTAAAAAGCAAATCATCTTTGCTGTCGTCAATTAAAATTATTTGTCCGCGTCTTCTCAAAGCAGGGCGCAATTGGCGTATAAAATTAATATGACAAATCCAGCAGGACCATACATTATCGACCATTAAACAAAAAACATCGCCCCAACGCATTTTATAACGCACCGTCTACTATAAAAACTCTCATTACTTTTTCAGGGCATACAATTATATTTGTTTATCTAAAAAACTATAAAATGAAATTCAAAAAATCTTTTACAGGCAAAATTTTCCTGGTGCTGGCGTTTAGCTTGGTTGCTGTGCTGAATGGTTGTAAAAAAGATGACAATAACGATGACAACGGACCTTCAAGCCCAAGCGGCAATGAAATATGGATGCAAAGCAATGCTTTTAATCCAAGCTCCAAAACTGTAAGTGTAGGTACTACAATTACATGGAAAAATAAAGATTCCAGCTCGCATACGGTGACCAGTAACAGCGGCAGTGAATTGAATAGCGGTACTGTCTCAGGCGGAGGAACTTATACACATACATTTTCAACTGCGGGAACGTTTTCCTATCACTGCACATTTCATTCCGGAATGAATGGAACGGTGATTGTTCAATAGAAGGATTGAATCACTCTTTTTTCAGGTTGGGATGAGTATATTAGATTTAGCGAAATGCTAAATCGATAATAAAATGAAACCAGGAAAAAAATATATAGGAAGGTCAATTATTTTGATGCTTGCTTTAATGGTAGTTACAGCGGTTAGTTGTAAAAAAGATGATAATAAACCCGTGTCTCCACCATCTTCGTCAGGTCCGCCAGCTAACGAAGTATGGATTCAGGGAAATAATACATACAATCCTTCTTCCATTACCGTGAATGTAAACACTACGGTTAAGTGGACAAATAAAGATACCTACTACACGCACACCGTTACAAGCAACAGCGGTGTTTTCGATAGCGGAAGCATTCCGTCAGGCGGAACATTCAGTTATACGTTCACCTCAGCAGGCACGTACCCATACCATTGTAACTTTCATACAATGAGCGGCCAGGTTATTGTGCACTAAGCAGGCATTTTTTCATTTGTTTTTTTATCCGGAATTTTTGTTTTGAAACTACGTTGCGCTTTGCTGCGTAGACACCGTCCCTTTCATTATTACTGATTGCAAAAAATAACGCTGACCCAGCCATGCTATTGTATTGCCCAAATTCATCCGCAACCGAGGATAAATTTCTACACGGAAGCGCTGCTGACCGCTGAACACAGCATTAATTTGAAAGTGGAATTTTTTTTGCTCTGATAAATACGAATCTTCGAACCATTAAAACTCAAATAAAATGAAAGCTAAAATACTTGTGACTCTGTTTTTTACGTTAGGTTTTTTGCCTTTAATGGCGCAGAATACACATACATGCAACAGCGGAATTATGGCAGGAGTTACTTCGGGCTCGGTACGGTTGTCGGGTTTTGACAGCCGCGTGGCAGGGGTGGTGCATGGTGATCATATTTTCGGAATGGAAGCCGGATTTTTTACCAAGCTTAACATTAAGCCGTTGTATTTCAAACCAGCAGTTATGGTTCACTACATGAGCGGAATGGTTGATGTTTATAATACAGAAGGCATGGCGTATGCTAAGTCAGATTTTAAAATGACGCGACTCCAGGTTCCGGCAATGTTCGGAATAAATATTTGTCATACTGTAAATGCAGAGCTGGGTCTTGTGTATGACCATGTGCTTGGAATCACCACGCAATACAATGGTTATTCTACCAATGTTCCGCGGGATGGTGTTGGATACCGTGCCGGAGTGAATGCAGAGTTCGACAGGTTAACGTTGGGAATCAATTACCAGGCAATTGCCAACCGCGCCATTTCTAAAGGAACCTTTGATACACCCGATGAATTGATTTTATCAGCTGCTTATGCCTTCGGCAATGGAGCAGGCTCCAACCCTTACGGAAGAAAATAAAGACTGAAAATTTTTGGAAGCAAACTTTTCTGCTTCCACTTTTTACCGTCCCGCTTTTCGCTCGCAGGAGCTCGCTGCAATCGGGCTTAGTTGTGAGCTGCTGTAATTCTATCTGCTGATAATTATCTTTTGAGAAAAGGTTTTCTCTTTGGTTTTTACACAGAGAAAATAAATACCATTGCTCAATGAGGAGACATCTATAATAGGTTTTGGAAAACGTTCCTCTAGAACTTTCTTCCCAAATACATTGTACATCTCCACACTTTCAATTTTTAATCCTGCATTTTGAATCCTTAATTCATTGGTAACAGGATTCGGAAAAATATTTACCTGCGAAATCGCGTTTGCTTTTTCAATCCCAACATCAAATGAAAGTTTTACTACCCAAAAATCATCGGTGCTTGTGCTATGATTACCTGAGACATCTCCATCATTCGATTGAGTGGAGCCAGCAACTATAAAACCTCCATCCGTGGTTTGCTCAATTGATGAAATGTGTTCGGTGTCTGTTCCGCCAAAAGATTTTTGCCATTGAAGCGTTCCCGAACCGTCCAGCTTTATTATCCACCAATCAAGAGATCCATGATTTGCTGTTACATCACCATTATTTGAAAGTGTGGTGCCGGCAATAATAATACCTCCATCAGATGTTTGCCTTACAGCATTCCCATAATCAAAATCAGTTCCACCTAGGCTTTTCTCCCATTGTAGACCTCCTGAACCGTTCAGCTTTACAATCCAACAATCACGAGAACTGTGACTAGAAGTAACGTCACCATCAGAAGAGCCTGCATGTCCGACAACAACATAACCTCCGTCTGTGGTTTGTACAGCAGAAAATGCCTCTTCTGAAAAACTTCCACCAAGACATTTTTGCCATTGAAGAGCTCCTGTGTTATCCAATTTCACTATCCAAAAATCATCCCAGCCATGAAAGCCTGTCACGTCTCCGCTGTTCGACCACGTAAGTCCAGCTACTATAAAACCACCATCTAATGTTTGTTTGATTGAATATGCTTCATCAATGCCAAATCCTCCCAGGCACTTCTGCCATTGCAGACTTCCAACGCTATCAACCTTTACAACCCAGAAATCATTAAGACTCGGGAGAGTATCATGAAGTCCTATTACATCTCCGTCCGAAGAACTTGTTTCTCCGGCAATGATATATCCTCCATCAACTGTTTGCTGAATCGAATTGGCAATTTCAACATCCGTTCCACCAAAGCATTTCTGCCATTGCAAAGTGCCGGATGCATTTAATTTCACGATCCAGAAATCGGATGAAGAACCATGTAAGCCTGTCACATCTCCATCATTAGAAGCAGAATAACCTGCAACCACATATCCTCCATCTGCTGTCTGTTGAATAGAATACGCTCCATCACCTTCCGAGCCCCCTAAGCATTTTTGCCAAAGAAGAGTTCCGGAACCATCAAGTTTTATAATCCAGAAATCAGAATTAAAGGAAAGAGAATCATGATGACCCGTTACATCTCCATCTGTTGAATACGAATTACCCGCAACAATATAGCCTCCATCGCTCGTTTGCTGAACGGACCACGCAGCATCACCACTCGTTCCTCCCAAACATTTTTGCCATTGAATACCCGATTGAGCAAAAGAAAAATTATAAATAAAAAATGCGGTAGTGAAAATCAGGAGTAATTTTTTCATGACAGTCAGGGTTAGATTTCTAATGTAAAAATAACCAATTTTTTTTCATCCCCCCTTTTCATACGCCTACCGCTTTATTTCAATAACACATCGAAAATAATCGGCTTACTTTTCCATCCACGGTAGTTTTGCCTGCGGGTATTTCTTATTAATCTTTAAATCAATTATCATGAAAAAAATTACTTTACTATTATTATTTGCAATTATTTCTGTTGCATCGCAGGCGCAGCAGCAGTTTTCGGCAAACCTGCTGTTTACTGCGCATTTAACCGGCGGCCAGGAGACACCTGCCGTTCAAACTGAAGCGGAAGGTGTAGCAAGCTTCATTCTTAACGCAACGCATGATACGATGTGCGTTATGATTACTGTAAAAGGACTTAGCGGTCCTATCACTATGGCTAATATTTATGTTGGCGACACGAACGTGGCTGGTTTTCCCATCATTTCACTTACAGCTATAACCGGCAACACCATTACAGCTACGCTTACCGGTTCTGATATTAATGACACCAACATTGCACGGTTCTTCAACGGACAACTTTATGTTAATGTGCATACAGGTGCAAATCCAAACGGAGAAATCCGCGGACAAATCAGGCTTGAAACTGACCACGCTTTTGTAGCCATACTGGAAGGCGCACAGGAAGTGCCGCCCGTTCTCAGCAATGCTATCGGCATAGTGATCATTGATGTGTACCGCAACATGCAAACGGCAGACATCTTTGCGCAATTCACCGGGCTGGGCAGCCAGGTAATGGGTTTCAGCTTGTATCAGGGAACGCCTACTGTTACCGGACCTATATTGGTAAATTATGACTCCGTCATCACCGGTAACACCATTAACATTGAAGTGGACGACTCTCTTTTCCTCAGCGATCTGATGTCGGGTAATGTTTATGTAAATGTGCTTACTGCAAATAACCTGACCGGAGAAATAAGAGGACAATTTGCAACCAGCAACAAGCTTGCCTTTGACATGCGCTTGGATGCTGCACAGGAAACACCGCCCACCGCTTCTACGGCAACCGGTTTGGGAATTATGACTGTTAACGGAGCTATGGACACTTTGTGGTATGATGTTGTTTTTGATTCACTCACAGCTACTCCTACATCAGCGCATTTCCATATTGGCGCAGAAGGAGTGCCGGGACCTGTTGTTATTGATATCAGCTCCAGCATAAGCGGTAACCGTATTTCAGGTTTTATAACTGACCCGGCAATACCAGCTGACTTTATCAATAATGCATTGATGGGAAATGTTTACATCAACATTCACAACGCAACTTATCCGAATGGAGAAATACGCGGCCAGGTTGAACGCTATGCTCGCGAAGGATTTACATATATGATAAATGGTACGCAGGAAACGCCTCCTAATTCATCAACTGCAACGGGCTCAGGATTTTTATCGCTCGACCGCGAATTGGAAAACGTACACTTTGAAGCAATTGTAAACGGATTATCCGATACGCTTATCGCAGCTCATTTCCACAGAGGGGCTATAGGACTTCCGGGACCGGTAATTTTCCCGTTGAATCAATTTATAGCAACACCGTTTAATGATACAGTTTCAGTTTATGGCGATTGGATTGATGACGATACTCCCGCATTTGACACTGCTGCTGTTGCTGCACTTTTTGCAAACGAGGTTTATGTTAATTTCCATACTACGTTATATCCTAACGGAGAAGTGAGAGGCCAAGTGCTGCAGGGTGGCGATTGCTTTGAGACTATTACTGCAGTTCAGACTTTCCAAAACGAAACAGGCGAGTTTGTAATTTATCCTGTGCCGTCTTCAGACATTGTGTCTGTTGATTACAATGCTAAGTTCGGCTCTGATGTACGCATTGTGCTTTATGATATCAGCGGAAGAGTGGTAAGCGTAGAAAAATTTTCTGCCGTGTCAGGAATGAATAAAATAAAAGTGGATATCAGCAGGTTTAACCCGGGTGTTTATTTTATTAAGATAGAGAATTCAGGCAAACAAATGTTTTATGGTAAACTGATTAAGGGTTAATAAGTTTTTTCGCATAAAATTTAGTTTTCTTGTGAGCGAGCTCTGTGAAAGGGCTCGCTTTTTTATTGGCGTGTGAAAAACTTTTATCCTGCTCAATCAAAATCCTGAAACCATTTTTGAAACATTTCTGTTTCAGCTTTACAGAACATAAAATCTCTCCATCATGAAACGAAATGTCTTCTTAATTATATCTGCAGTGCTTGCCGTTTTCTTTGGAATGCACATGCTCATTGCTCCGGGTAAAATGCTTGAGAATATGCTTAACTCAAACAGTGCAGATTTGCAGCATGCTCTGCAATGGTCTGGCACCATGCTGGTGAGCATCGGCATCATTAATTTTCTTTCGCGCAACGATGCGGGCTCTGCAGCCCTGCGAGCCGTAATGATTGGAAATATTATTTTGCACGTTGCGGGCTTTGCAGTTGACGCGTACGATTACACTATCGATTTTATTAAGATGCCCGGTTTGATTATGGGTGCTGTTGTGCACGGCTTGCTTATCATCGGCTTCGTTTATTACCTGATGAAATTGCCGAAAGCCGCTACATAAATTTTTGCCGCAGGTTTAAGAGAATTATTTCACCGCAAACCTGCCGCAGGCAATTTGTCCCTGCGTTGAAATTATTTTGTAAAAATAAATTCCTGGCGGAAGCTGACTCACATCAACACTAACGCGAGTTGTTTCATTTGAAAAACGAGATTGAAAAACTTTTTCTCCGATCATATTGTAAATCTCCACGTCCTTAATTTTCAGTTTTCCGTTATCAATTGTCAATTGATTTGTTGTCGGGTTTGGAAAAACAGAAACTCTAACAGAATTTTTTTCTTCTTCAACTCTTACTACCTGACCTTGATTTAAAGCACCCCACGTTTGTGCTTGCGGAGCGGAAGTCCAGTCGCTGTTCATATCGGTGTCTGCACTTGATATGCGTTGTGCCGTGTTGCCGTTAGGAGTGGTAGAACTGCCTTGCCAATTCACTGCAATAGATTCAACCATAGGGGTTGAAATGTAGGAGCAGGGAGCTCCTCCGCAATCAGAAGGCAGCCAAAGATTTTGCCCCTGCACGGTAGTAACATCACCCGGAAAAGCTGCCGGCGCTCCGCCATTATTAGTGAATGCCACTGCATCCTGAATTGTTCCCGCAGAATCTTTTACAAGTAATACGCGGTTGGAATAAGTAAGCCCTGTTGCACCTCCATGAAAATCCCAGGCATTGTCATAGTTGGCAGTGTAAGCAGCGTGAGTATATTCATTCTTTGAAACAGTTTCAGAAGCCGGAGCAGCGCCCGTTGCTGTTGCAGGGGTTAAATGAACTACAATGATATCTCCTACAGCAACACTTACCTGCGGCAATGTGACAAGTGTTACAGAACTGCTGATACCTTGTTGAATGGTGAATCCGTTTACACTGCCTCCGCTTACTGCTACCAGTTCAATTAAATCATGAGAGCTGGAGATGTTTGGATTAATTTCATTAAGCATCAACGTTGCCTGTTGTGCAGTTGTGTAAAAAGCACAGCACCAGAAAAGAACCGTGCAGAAAATGTTTTGCAACTTAATTTTCATAGGCCTAAATTAAAAAAATAAAATAATAGAGTTGCTGCAGCTCAAAGCTTCAGCATTACAGAAAAATTTATGACGCGGCCGTCAACAGGCGCCCAAAGTTTTTTGAATTGCGGATTGGCCGGGCTGCCGCGCACGATATCTTCAGTTTTAGTCTGACGGTAATCGAGTAGGTTTTCTCCATTAAGCACAAAAGTGAAGTGGCCCGTCTTGAACTGAACAGATGCTGCAAGAAAAAAATAATCGCTGGTTTTGCTGCCGTCTTCACGGTATTGAAAACCGTTATAGGATGTCTCAAAACCGAGGCGCCAGTCTTCTGTTGCCTCTATAACAAATGTAAATGCAGCACGGTGCAGAGGAGTATAGGTTAAATAGGGCGGTGCATTTTCAGGATTTTCAGGAAGTGTATAGGTATATCCCATATAAAGTTCATACGGCTCTTTGCTTATACGAATATAATTGTCAATTCCTTTTGTAGTAACCGGCCCGGTGCTGTTGAAATAAAAGTCAGCAACAGTATCATAAGCCTGCAGAATACTATGCCTGATTTGAGTGATAAAAAATGTCTGGTTTATAAAAAGCGAAGTATTGTTTGCAAATATTTTTTTAAAGCTCCATTCCAAAGTTCCTCCTGCAGAATTTTCCGCAACGATGCCGGAAGGAAGTTGCAAAGAGGGAACGTTTTCATAAAAAGAGTTTGAAGTCAATTCCAGCAGGTTTGGTGTTTTATAACCGGTTCCGCCAGTAAGCCGGATGGAAAAATTTTTACCTGCGTGAAAAAGCACTGCAGCTGATGGCAACAAAAACCAACCATATGTTGAATGATAATCACTGCGCATGCCGGCCTGCAGATTAATCTTATCCGGAATAGTAAGTGCATACTGGGCAAAAAGCCCGAATGTATGTTCCATATAATCATCGACAGGAAAAGTATCATTGCTTAATTTTTTAAAATCATCCAGCAAATAATTCGTACCGAAAAGGATTATACTTTTTTTCGCGGGAATGGAATAAAAGAGCTCGGAATATTCATTCCACTGGACGCCGTTAAAAGCGGACAGGTTTGATTTTTCATCCCGGCTAAAACGGTTAACAGTTGATTTAAAAGATAGCGTGTTTTTGTTTCCGGAAGTATGGTTAATATCAATGTCGACCGCCTGCCGCTCGGTTTTTGTGCCGGTAAAAAATTGGTGCAATGAATCTATATTGGATGCAATAGCGTGCATGTCGCCACCGGTGCGGTTTTCAGACAAGGCGGTAAAACCCAATTTTAATTTTAATGCATTGTTGAAGTCGTAAAAGAAACGCGGATGTAAAAGAAAAGAGTGGAGAAGAGGCACGTCAGAAAAATTATCATGGTTTACATCTACGGCCTGCTGTGTAGTGTAAGAGCCAAGCAAGGTGTATCCACTGCTATTCTTCCTGCCGGAGAGATATGCATTGAAATTTGTTTCGAGCAGCGTAGATTGGTTAACTGTGAATACAGATTCATTCGAATCGGAAGGTTCCTTCGAAATAAAATTTATGACTCCTGCTATCGCACCGCCTCCGTTAAGTGTGGAAGAAGGCCCTTTTATAATTTCAATTTGTTTTAAATCGAGAGGAGGAATTTGCAGAATGCTAAGCCCGCCGCTAAGTCCTCCGTATTCAGGCATGCCATCCCGAAGCAGCAGCGTGTATTTGCCGTCAAGCCCCTGCATGCGCACAACAGAATTATTATTGACGGGCGACAGTTGCTGAATCTGTATGCTCGAGACATCTCCAAGGATGCTTGAAACATTTCCCGGCTTGATGGAATTTTCTTCCGTCAAATCTTCCTGTCCCAGCACCTCTGCTTTTATAGGTGCATCTTCAATGCGCGAATTGGTGCGCGTAGAAGTCACGACAATTTCTTGCAGTTGTGACTGGTTTTGTGCAAGCAATACCTTCAATGGCTGCACCTCTGTACGAGGGAATAAAACATTAAATGTTTTTTTCGTATATCCAATCAGACTCACTTCGAAAGTAAGATTTCCGTCAGCAATGTTTGCCAGTTCTGCATTACCGTTTACATCGGTAGCGGCTCCGTTTGTTGTATGCTGCAATAGAATTGTTGCCCCGGTAAGGGCTTCACCGGTGCTGCTGTCGCGCACGGTTACGCGTAACGTATTTTGTGCGGCAACCTCGCAGAAAGTAAAGCAAAGGAGGGGTATTAGATATAAGCGGAAAAGATAATGCACAATTTTATTTGAAAAAGAATTAACGATGCAGCATCCAGCAGACCAAGATTTTAAGAAATTCTCTATTATTCATAGCTGAATGTTTTGTTACCACCAAAGATAATTATCAAAACATAAAGTTAAATTTTATTCCTGTTGCGTACGTTTATTTTTATTGCTCAGCTTAAAATTTAAGAGGAGAAGTACAGTTCCTGCCAAAAGCCCGTATATGGAAAAGCGCGTCAGCTCTCTCTGTAAACTATTTGTTATGGGGTCAATAAAAAATGAAATGAATAAAGTTATAGTTGCTGCTATAGAAAGAATACTGCCCGTTAACCCCAGTGATTTTTTATTGCTGTTGATATTGACGAATGAAATAACAAGATGCAGCAGTGCAGCAAATAAAATATAAATGTGATTGGCACGAAACATCATTCGCACCGGAATATTTTCGTGCGGCACGTGCGCCAAATTTAAACGCATGTACAGCCCTGTGAAAACAAAGCCTGCAAAAATTATCAGTCCGAAATAAAAATGGATTTTCTTTAATATCATTCTGCTTCCTGGTGGAAGCTAAAATACAAAAGCGTAAAATTTACAGCGCAAGACTTATTAAACGGTATAAGATTATAATGTACTTCGACCTAACCGGTGAACAGATTGCAAGCGTCAACGACAGAAAAAATGTTACCTTTGGTTCTCTAATCATTAAATCACATTAACATGACAACAAAAGAATTTGCAACAAAATGGTTCAGCAACATTGATGCTAAGAACTTTGACGGTCTCAGAAGCATGACCGGCAGTAACCACCGTTTCAATAACCCGGTAACACCGCAGCCGCTCGGCACGGATGAACATATCGGCATGATACAAGGAATGACCAGTGCTTTCACCGGTGCTCATACTATTGAACAAATTATCAGCGAAGGCGAATGGGTTGTTACCCGCGGCCGCTGGACAGGAAAACACACAGGGGACTTCAACGGAATTCCTGCAACAGGAAAGAATGTTGACTTTACATTCTGCGATGTAATGCGAGTAGTTGACGGCAAGCTTGCTGAAGAGTTTATGGAATGGAATGCCATGACACTTATGACTCAGATAGGAGCAATGCCGCAGATGGCATAAGCACATCCCGAACCAAAATTAAAAGTCCGCTCAAGGCGGACTTTTTTATTGAAAATGATTTACTGTTTTTCTATAATGATTTCAGATACTCCACCAAATCTTTTTTTTCTGCTTCAGTAAGAGAAAGTTTTTTGAAATTGTCATAGTGATTCACAACGTCCATCAATGTTGCAAACCGCCCGTCATGATAGAAGCCACCTTTCATGTGCGCCCATAACCCTTTTAATCCCTGAGTAACATAAGTACTATCGGGCGAACGATTCGCTTGAAAATCATCAATACCTATCTCTGACGCTTTATGTGTATTCCATCCGGGTTCACTGAAAATAGGCGGGACGTGACAGCTTGCACACTGGGCTTTACCATTAAATACTGCCATGCCGCGCTGTGCGGCTGCCTTATTGTACATGCTGTCGGGTGCCGGCGGAGCAGGAATGGATAATTGATAATACTGAAGCGCTGCCAGCTTATCCGTTATCATGTCCGGAGTATTGTGTTTATGGCCGGCTCCTGTTTTTGCGGCTACCGGATATTTTTTAGCGTCATCCAGACGCGCGTCTCTGAAATTTCCTTTGCCGGCTAATTCAAGGTTGGCTACATACGCATTCCAATACGTAACATCACCCCAGCCGCCTGTCCATGTATGAAGATTTTTTCCGGCATGACCAAATGCTTCGGGGATTAATGTTGCTGCCGGTTTTCCGTCAGGACGAAACGCTTTTCCATCCAGGTTAAGTTCAGCGTCAAACTTTCCGGGTCCCCAGCTGGCTAAAACTTTTTTTACGGTAGCTTCATCTACGCCAAGCGCATCCGTCAGTGGTTTTAAATTGGGAGCCATAGAAATAACAGCACCTACATTTAAGTCGCGGTTGGGCCAGCCATCCAGCCGGTGCCCGATGCCGGGCGCAAAGGCATCGTCAACAGTTGAATGACACGATGCACACGTTACTCCTATAGCTTTAAGATTTTTATTGTTGTCAAAAGTTCCTTTAACACCTACCACAGCATTGAGTTGCAAAAGTGTAAGCGTAACGGCCGGGTCGTCTAAATTTACTTTTCCGGCTTTAATGGCAGCAGCTACATCGGCAGGAATTACATCCATGTCAACTTTTAATCCTGCTCCCAATGCAGCTTTAGGAGAAAGCCCTGCGCCAACACCGCCATGCTTGTCTCCGGCAATGGCTCTGTTCAGTTGCAGTGCATCGGTCCAGAACGCTTCGTCACCAAAAGTTTCGTGCCGAAATATTTGTTTGCCTTCTTCCAGCATTTTATCTGAATTCCTAATGTTTGCATCAGCAGGATCTTTAATAATGCGTTCTTCTTTACTTGCAGTTGAAGATGTACATTGCACTAAGGCCATAGATACCACAAACAAAATGATACCTGACATAACGAAAAGAGATAAATATTTTTTCATGAGAAAAAGATTTATGTTTATATAGTATTAGAGTAGCTGAGAACAAATAAAGTTACAAGCTAATTCAGTCCTAGATGGAGTTTTTCGACCTAAAGCAAAATGCTGTAGTTATGAGAAGGAAAAATGTCGGTGAGAGAGGAAGATATGTATGGAAAATACCTCTTGTCGATTTTTATTGCTGATTATTTTTCCTCAATGAATTAATAAGCGCCACAATATTGAGACCTAAAGCAACAAATCCAAGTAAAAGAAAAAGATATACTGGTTTCACCTACACCTGCCCTTTGCCGTGGCAGTTCTTATACTTCTTGCCGCTGCCGCAAGGACATGGGTCGTTGCGGCCGATTTTTTGCTCTACGCGAACAGGCTGCACTCTTTGTTCTTGTTGTTGCTGAGGTGGGGGAGGAGCGCCATTGCCGCCTTGTCCTATCGGGGCACGCGTATCTCTGCCTGCTGAAAGTCTTGTGTTATCCTGACGTTGCGGGCGCTGTGCTTGTCTCACCTGTCCAGGTTCCTGCACAGGAATATTTCCTTTCATCAAAAAAGAAATAATGTCTTTGTTCACGCGGTCAAGCATTTGGCGGAATAAATCGAACGATTCAAACTTATAAATGATAAGCGGGTCTTTTTGTTCGTACACTGCGTTCTGCACGCTTTGTTTTAAATCGTCTAGCTCGCGCAAATGTTCTTTCCATGCATCGTCAATCAAAGCAAGCGAAATGCCGCGCTCAAATGCTGAGTTAATTTCTCTGCCATTGGTTTCGTATGCTTTTTTTAGGTTAGCCGCTACCTGTATTCCGCGTACACCATCAGAAAAAGGCACTGCAATATTTTCAATCGTAGCCCCCTGCTGTTCGTACACTTGTTTGATGACAGGATATGCTTTAGCAGCAAGCGATTGTGATTTGTGTTTGTAATGTGCCAGCGCTTCTTCAAAAACTTTCTGCCCGACTTCTTCCGGTTTCGCAGATAAAAATTCCTGCTCGTTGACAGGTGATTCTATTGAAAGGAAACGAATCAGGTCAAGCTGGAATCCTTCAAAGTTGCTTTGCTCCTGGTATTCACGCACCAGTGATTCACTTACATCAAACAGCATGTTGTTGATGTCGATAGAAAGGCGGTCGCCAAAAAGAGCATGCCTGCGCTTGGTGTAAATTACTTCGCGCTGCGAATTCATTACATCATCGTACTCGAGCAGGCGCTTGCGGATTCCGAAATTATTTTCTTCTACTTTTTTCTGCGCGCGCTCAATAGATTTTGTAATCATGGAATGCTGAATCACTTCGCCTTCTTCAAGCCCCAGTGTATCCATCAGCTTGGAAATACGCTCAGAGCCAAACATGCGCATCAAGTCATCCTCAAGCGAAACAAAAAACTGTGATGAGCCCGGATCACCCTGGCGTCCAGCACGTCCGCGCAGCTGACGGTCAACTCTTCGAGATTCATGTCGCTCTGTTCCGATGATAGCAAGGCCGCCTGCTTCACGCACTCCCTGTCCAAGTTTAATATCAGTTCCTCGACCCGCCATGTTGGTAGCAATAGTAACTGTTCCTGCTTGTCCGGCTTCAGCAACAATTTCTGCTTCGCGCTGGTGCTGCTTTGCGTTAAGCACGTTATGTTTTATGCCGCGCAGCTTTAACATGCGGCTTAGCAATTCTGAAATTTCTACCGATGTCGTTCCTACCAGTGATGGTCTGCCTGCATCACGCAGCCGCGCAATCTCATCAATCACTCGATTGTATTTTTCACGCTTGGTTTTATAAACAAAATCTTCAGCGTCTTTTCTCACTACGGGTTTGTTGGTAGGAATTACCACCACATCCAGCTTATATATCTGCCAGAACTCACCGGCTTCTGTCTCTGCAGTTCCTGTCATTCCCGCAAGCTTGTGGAACATGCGGAAATAATTTTGCAGCGTAATGGTTGCGTAGGTTTGTGTAGCAGCTTCTACCGTTACATTTTCTTTTGCTTCAATCGCCTGGTGCAGTCCGTCAGAATATCTGCGTCCCTCAAGCACACGACCGGTTTGTTCGTCTACAATTTTTATTTTTCCATCAGCAATAATGTACTCAACGTCCTTATCAAAAAGTGTATATGCTTTTAGTAATTGATTAACTGTATGAATACGTTCCGACTTAATAGAAAAGTCACGCATCAACTCATCTTTCTTCTGAAGCTTTTCCTCTGCGGTAAGAGAAGATTTTTCTAAATCAGCCGTAACAGAACCGACATCAGGCAGAATAAAAAAGTTGTGGTCTTCTCCTGATTGTGTAATCAGGTCGATGCCTTTTTCCGTAAGCTCGATGGTATTATTCTTTTCATCAATTACGAAATACAATTCGGCATCTACCTTGTGCATTTCACGCTGGTTATCCTGCAGATGATAGTTTTCCGTCTTCCGCATCAACTGCGCTACACCTTGTTCACCCAGTAATTTTATGAGCGCTTTGTTCTTCGGCAGTCCGCGGTGAGCACGAAGCAAAGCCATACCGGCTTCGTCTTCTTTTTTCTCTGAAATTAATTTTCGTGCGTCAGAAATCCTTGTGTTAATGTAATTACGCTGAGCAGTTACCAATTTTTCAATTCGCGGTTTCAACTGGTGAAACTCATGGTTCTCACCTTTAGGAGTCGGGCCGGAAATAATAAGAGGCGTACGTGCATCATCAATTAATACAGAGTCTACTTCGTCAACTATAGCGTAGTGATGACCGCGCTGAACAAGCTCATCTGCACCGCGCGCCATATTATCACGCAAATAATCAAAACCAAATTCGTTATTGGTGCCGTACGTTATATCCGCTGCGTATGCTTTCCTTCTCTCGGGAGAATTGGGCTGATGCTTGTCGATACAGTCAACCGTCAATCCAAGAAATTCAAAAATAGGGCCGTTCCATTCCGAGTCACGTCTGGCCAGGTAGTCGTTCACCGTAACAATATGCACGCCTCTTCCTGCAAGTGCATTCAGATATATAGGCAACGTAGCCACCAATGTTTTTCCTTCTCCCGTTCCCATCTCGGCAATTTTTCCCTGGTGCAAAACCACACCGCCAATGAGCTGCACATCATAGTGCAGCATATCCCAGGTAATTTCTCCGCCTGCTGCCAGCCATTTATTTTCCCAAACTGCCGTGTCTCCGTTAATCTTTACATTGGTTTTATGTGCTGCAATATTTTTGTCGTGGTCGGTGGCAGTTACTTCAAGCGTTTTAATTTCTTTAAACCTGCGTGCGGTTTCTTTTACAACAGCAAATGCTTCAGGTAAAATTTCGAGCAGTATTTCTTCTGTCTTTTCATTGCGCTCTTTCTTTAACTTATCAATCTGAGAAAAAATAGTTTCCTTCTCCTGCATTTCCATATCAGGATTTTCCTCTACGCTTTTTTCAAGAGCCGTTAATTCCTCGTCAATGCTTTGTAAATAATCCTGAATTGTTTTCTTAAACTCAAATGTTTTACTCCTCAGCTCATTGTTGCTTAAGCCGGACAGCTTCGAAAAAATTGCATTAATTTTTCCGACATACGGACTCAATTCTTTTAAATCTTTTTCCGCTTTACTGCCGAAAAGACCGGAAAGGGCTTTATTGATAAAACTCATTAGAGACTAGAATCTAGGTTTAAAGGTGGCGAATTTAATGTAATGCTCCAATTATAGGGATGGTTTTTGGATGGATATTGTCTGCAAAACACTTGCCGCGCTGTTTTATCAGACAAAGCGGCAGAGTTTGAAAAATATCAGCCCTTTTATACTTTTACTTTAAAAGAAACTGACATGAAAACAATTACTCCTCTTATATTATTTTTTCTCATCACTATTTGCACCAGCGCCCAACGCTGTGATTGGGTAGATTATCCTCGGGATAATACTGGTTCAAACAGTGCTATTGCAACAGATGCGGCAGGAAATGTTTTTACAGTGGGCACTTTCTCAAATATTATTATCCAAGGTGATACGATTCCGGCGCCTTACGGACAAAATGATTGCATCCTTATAAAGTATGACGCATCGGGCAATTATTTATGGTCCAAAGTTTTCGGCTCTTCGTGGATTGATGCCGTTTACAAAATGGCGATAGATGCTTCAGGGCACATTTATGTTTCAGCTTCTATGCAGGACTCAATCAGGATGAACGACACCGTCTTATACAACACTTCTAACTACTTTGTGCTTCAATTTGACAGTGCCGGAAATTTTCTCCGCGCCAGGTTTGGGCTTTCCATAACAGCGCTTGCAGCCCTTGGCAACTATGTATATATGGCTTATGACGTTGCAGTAGCAACAGTAGAAAAGCTTGATACCAATTTGAACGTAATCTGGAGTCGGGCTGTGTCACCACCGAACGCAATCTCATTTTATTACAATGGCGATTTATATGTAACTCCCAACGGGCATCTTATTGCCAGCGGTGTAGAATTCTCACAAGGAGGAAGTCCGGCAACTTTTGATACGATTACAATTAATTTTTCGCCACCGGCGTATGACGAAGTGGTTGTCATTTCTATGGACACAAGCGGAAGCGCATACTGGGGCAGGCCGCTTTACCCCGCTAATGGATTGGCTGAACAGACCAAAGGCGCTGCCGGTGATAATGCAGGCAGTGTGTATTTGACAGTGTACGCTCAAGACACGATGATTTTTGCAAACGATACGTTGGAGAATACAGTCACGCCAGGCCATGACTATGCTGCTATTCTTAAATATGACAATGCCGGTAATGAAGTGTGGGGACGTGCATTGTACCCGGCAGCGAATAATACTTCTGATTTTTATGATGTGATGGTAAATAGTGCGAATGAAATTTTGCTTGCAGGGATTACCGGCATAGGCACATTTGAGCAATTAAATTTTACTAATACACCGCAAGCTATTGTAATTAAAGTAAACCCAAACGGCAACGCTGTATGGGAAAAACATGATTTGTTAAACTCGGGCTTAGTTAAATATTTCAGGTGTCTTGCGCCAACAGGCAACAGGTATGCAGCCGCCGGAAATTTCAACGCTCAATTCAAGCTCGATTGCTTTGATGCAGGTTTAGGAAATTCTGGTTCCTTCGCAACCGTCATCAGCGAAAATCCTGTTGTGGATGCAGCATTTTCCGTAAATCCGTTAGACCCTTTTACATTCCATTTTACAGACCAGTCAATTGGAACTGTTGTAACATGGACGTGGAGTTTTCCGGGAGGAACTCCTGTTTCATCTACGTTGCAAAATCCCGTAGTTATATTTTCTACTCCGGGCAACTACACGGCAACATTAGTAGTGTGCGATGGCATTTGCTGCGACAGTGATTCAATACAAATTCTGAATGTCGGTGTTGATGAAATAACCGGAGATGGAATGAACCTTTCAATTTCTCCAAACCCTGTTAGTTCGGAGGTTGTAGTTCGTAGTTCAGAGACAATAAATGAAATAACAATTCTGGATGTGTTGGGGAATGAAATTTATAGAGAGGAAAATATAAACTCAAACCTAAAACTTCAAACCTCAAACTTCTCGCCCGGAATTTATTTAGTGAATGCTAAAGTTAACGGGAAAGAGATAATGAGAAAGTTTGTGAAGTTGTAGATTTTTTCTTTGTGTTTTCCTTGTGTCTTCGTGGCTTGGTGGCAAACCATTTAACAATTTAGCCACTAAGGCACTAAGTCACTAAGGTTCACTAAGCAATTTCAATGGTGATATTATAAGTTCAATACTTCTTCATATACTTCCAGTTGCGGGGCTTGCCTTCGGCAACCCATTCAACCGTAGTCTCGATTCTCTTATTTTTTGTCTCTTCTGTTTTTGCTTCAGTAATCCACTGCAGGTACTCGTATTTCATAGAAGGTGAAAAATTCTCAAACACATCCCTTGCTTTTTTATTTTTTGAAAGAGCTGCAGCAAATTCTTTCGGCATCGGAATTTCTTTTTTCGCTTTTGGTTTAGGGCGCTCTTGTTTCACTCCCTCATCATTCAGCTTTTTTGCCTGCTTAAAGAAATCAATCAGCACGCTGTCAGGAGGTAAATCTTTTATGGAAGTCATTCGACCCATGTTTCCCATGGCTTCTCCTCCCTGCATGGCGTTCACACCCAGGTATCCTTTAGGGTCTTTAATAAGTTTGTATTTCCAAAAACCGCCGGCACAATGCTGCTTGAATGCAGCAAAGCTGAAGTAAGGTCCTTTGTAGTCGAAGCTAGGCATTCCCCACTTGATAGTTTCCTGCACATCAGGATTTGCTTTGTGAACCAGCTCGCGAAGCTTCTTCATAATAGGTTGCGCAAAGGGCTGCGCCTTGGCAATGTATGCGTCAATGCGTTTATCTTTTGACATGTTATCTACGAAATACGAATCTGTGCGAATATACGAATGGAAACTATTTTACTGCTTCACAAATTTCGCGATACGCTCTTCTTTTTCTCCTCGTACTTTTAGAAAATAAATTCCGGCTGGCAATGAGGAAACATCAATGCGAACTCCTTCTCCTTTGGAGAGGGTTGGGGTGAGGCATTTTTCTCCCAGCGAGTTGTAAATTTCAACCTCCTTAATTTTTAATTCTCCATTATCAATTGTCAATTGATTTGTGGCTGGGTTAGGGGAGAGTGAAAATGCCTTTCCATTTTCTACTACAACTTGATTATCCGTTGGTATTGAATGCAGCTTTATAAGATAAATGTTATAGCAAATCATTAAACTGCAGTTATATGAAAGTGCATTCAGTGTATAGTTTCCGAATGAATGTGGTCCATAAGAAAAAAGTTGTCCGGAGGCGTATATATTACCAGAAGTATCAGCACCTAAGCCATAGCCACGGTTCCCGAAAAGTCCCGTTGATTCTATAGCCCACTGACACATGCCTGATGAATCATACTTTGCAAAAAAAGATTTTTCACCGTATGGAATGAGTGTATAGCTTCCAAAAATAGTAGTGTCGATAATACTTCCAGTAATAACGCAACTGCCCTTGTTATCAGAAGTTATGCCAAATCCATATTGGTTTCCAAGCCCGCCTCCCGCTTGTTCGACCCAGTGACAATTACCGGATGAATCATATGACGCAATAAAAATATCCGCAGCTCCTGAACTCATCAAAGAAGCGCATCCAAAAGAAACTGTATCCCGAAAATATCCTGTCAAATAAACGTGTCCGTAAATGTCAGCATCAACGGCAAGTCCTTGATCAAAGTCTGCTCCCCCTGCCGATATCGCCCAAGCCCAGGAGCCATTTGAATTACATTTTGCTAAATAGATATCTTGGCTTCCATTACTAGTAATATTATTACCACCAAATATTCCAGTTCCAAAGAAGGCGCCTGTTACATAGACATTATTGTCCTTATCCGCATCAATATCCATAAGATAGGTAGCACCAAAGGTTACCAGCGATAGACAATTACCGGCACTATCGAAACGAGCAATGAACTGGGTTGAAGAAGGACTAGAAGAAACCGTTGAACAAGGGAAATTAGATAAAGAGTAGAGACGTCCGGCAACAAAAATAGTCCCTGAATCACCCGATGCAATAAAGGATGCATTGGCCCCTTGTAAAGTGTCGATTCGTTTAACCCACAAGTTCACGCCGGCTGAATTATATTTAGCAAGATAACTTCCTCCTCCGGAAATTATATTACTTCCAAAACTTGCAGAGTTTGAGCAAACCCCAGTAACATAGATATTTCCGGATGCATCCAAGCAGATATCACCTCCGTAATCATTTGAATTGCCGCCCGCAGCTTGTACCCACTGCACTACGCCTGATGAATTATACTTTGCTAGGAAAATGTCAGTAAGGCCTGCACTTAGAACATTCATGCTTCCTGCGGAAAAAGTATCTTGAAAGGTTCCGCACATATAGGAATTGCCTGATGAATCAACTGCTAACCGGGCATAATTAGTCGTTCGTCCTGCCTGCTCTGCCCATTGCACATTTACCTGTGAAAAACCATTCAGTGAAAAAATAACCATGGCAATAAAAAGGCGTATTCTTTTCATCAGGTTTTAAATTTCAAATGTAAAGCTACGCCTTTCCCAATAGAAAAAAAATTCTAGCAGAAGGAACAATTTGTAACTGGAAAATCAGGTTTGAAAAAGTAAACCCAATTTTCAAATTATCTAATTCAAATTAGTATTCGTCTTCGTTAAAAAAGAAGTCGTCTTTGGTAGGATAGTCGGGCCAAATTTCCTCAATGTTTTCGTATGGCTCACCTTCGTCTTCCAGTTCCTGAAGGTTTTCTACCACTTCTATGGGCGCGCCGGAACGGATGGCATAATCGATAAGTTCGTCTTTAGTAGCCGGCCAAGGTGCATCTTCCAGATGCTGCGCCAATTCGAGAGTCCAATACATTTATATATGTCAATTAACGTTTATTCAGTTATGCTTTTTCGTTTCGCGAAGAAAGAATTTTTTTAAAAAGGCACGCAAAAGTATAAAAATCTTATTCACAACCTAATCGGGGGTCAGTTATCATTTTTCGTTACCTTGTTATTGCCTTAGACCATGTAAATGAGTATTTCTGCATCAAAATCTGTACCTGACCTAACATGGAACATTCATCCATTTTTTTATCTTCGCCCCGCTCTAATAATTCTTATTTATTTTATTCTGCAGTCTTAATTCTTAATTTTTAGATACATGGCAATTATCAGTCGAATCAGAAAACGTGGAACTTTAATTATCGGTTTTGTCGGGCTTAGCATGCTCCTTTTCATATTGGGTGACGTGGTTACATCAAACTCAGGATTGTTCCATAGCTCCAGTGACGTGGTGGGCGTTATTAACGGTGAAAAAATTCACTATCACGAATTTGAAGACAGGGCGGAAAAAAGGATTAAGAGCTACAAAGACCAGATACATTCAGACAATGTTGACCAGAACACTTCTGACATGCTTAAAGAGCAGGTGTGGGGTACCGTGGTTGATGAAAATACTTTGGGCAAAGAGTATGAAAAGCTGGGATTAAGCTGCGACAAGGACGAATTATATGATATGGCTACCGGCAAAAATGTTGACCCTGCGGTACGACAAGCGTTTACTGATTCAACCGGAAACTTTAACCCGCAAACGGTAGTGCGCTTTTTAACTGACCTTCCCAACCGCGATGAAAAGCTGCAGCAGAACTGGAGCGAATTTGAAAAGGCACTTCAAGCCAGCCGCATTGCAGATAAATACAAAGAGCTGATAAAAGGTTCTCTTTACGTTACTACCTCAGAAGCTAAATCGGCTTTCAGCGACCAGAACCGTTCAGCATCGGTTAAATATGTTGCAGAATTTTACCGCAGCATTCCCGACAGCACCGTGAAGGTTACTGATGCTGACCTGGAAAAGTATTATGAGGCGCATAAACATGAGTACAAGCAGGACGAGGCAACACGTAAGATAGAGTATGTGACTTTTGATGTAGTTCCATCGCAGGAAGACCAGCAAAAAGCAATGGAAAAATTAATGAGTCTGAAACCGGAATTCCAGGCTACCAAGGATATGATGTCATTCCTTACCCAGAATTCTGACGGAATTCCTCCCTACGACAGCACTTACCATACGCAAGCTTCATTGCCTCCAACCATTTCGGCTGCAGTTACCTGGCCAATAGATTCAACCGTAGGTCCATATTTCGAAGGAACTTCAATTAAGCTGGCACGCGTTACGGGTGAGCGCTTTCAGCCCGACTCTGTAAAAGCAAGTCATATTCTTTTAAGATTTGAAGGAGATACCGCTAAAGTAATGGCTCGCCTGGACAGCATGAAAGCGGCTGCAAAAAAATCGAAGACGGCATTTGAAGAAATGGCAAAGAAATTTTCTACAGACCCCGGCTCTGGCTCTAAAGGCGGAGACCTGGGATGGTTTACGGCAGGCAGAATGGTTCCTGAATTTAATGATGCATGCTTTAACGGAAAAGTAGGAGACATGCCGATTGTAAAAACACAATTCGGTGCGCACCTGATAAAAATTACCGACCAGACAAAAATAACTCGCCAGGTTCGCTTAGCTGTGCTTGAGAAAAAAATGGAGCCGGGCAAAAAAACATATGACGATTATTTCCAGAAAGCGACTGAGTTTGCAGCTAACAATACAACGGGAGAACAATTTGATAAAGCTGCTACTGAGAAAGGTCTTAGCAAGCGCACAGCCGATAACCTTAAAGAAAATGAAAAGAACATTCAGGGTTTAGACCAGCCGCGCGAAATGGTTCGCTGGGCTTTTGGCGCTAAAAAAGATGAGGTGTCGAAAGTATTTACCATGGGCAACACCTATGTGGTTGCACATCTTATTGAGATTAAGGATAAAGGTATTCTGCCGCTGGAAGCAGTGCACGAGCAGGTGAAGGCAGGTGCCATTAAAGATAAGAAAGCAGAAATGCTGACTGAAAAATTCAACAACGCTTTGAAAGATGCAAAGACCATAGACGAGTTGGCAGCTAAGTTGAACACCACCGTAAAGACCAATGACATGCTTCAGTTTGCAACGGCTGCATTCCCTGAGGTGGGCAGAGAGCCTGCTATTACAGGTACGTTGCTTGCTTCAGATGCAGGAAAGATGAGCCAGCCGCTAAAGGGTAATAATGTTGTAATGGTTGCAATTGTAGTTCAGTTTACCGACCCCCAAGGCGAACCTGACATAAGCACTGTACGAAACCAAAAGCTTGCCAGCCTTAAACAGCGCAGCGAACGTGATGTTCCCAGTGCACTTAAAGAAAAAGCAAACATTGAAGATAACAGGGGAAAATTTTATTGAGAGCTCCCGGCAGAATAGAAAACAAAAAGCCTCGATTTTTATCGGGGCTTTTTTAGTTATAGCATGTTACGAATTCATTGTGCCGTCAGGACTTTTTTAAAATCGTCAGGATTTTATAACTGTCGGGACGGAAGTCCTGACAGCACAGGAAATTTACTCCTTCAAAAATTTTTCTGACCAATTTATTTTTTCTCCGGTAACTTTCACAATATAAATTCCGGAGGGGAGACGACTTACGTCAATTGATAATGGATAATTGACAATTGGCAGAAAAACTTTTGCTCCCATTGAATTGTAAATTTCTATCTCATTAATTTTAAATTTTCCATTTTCAATTATCAATTCATTTATGGCCGGATTAGGATAAATAGTAAACCCTGCATGGTTTCCACCTGCTTCTATTTCACCGGTGGGTAAACAAAAACTGGAATCGGTAATGGCTGGTGTGCTGGTAGTAAACGGAGGCACTACCAATGTAGGAGTAACACTTGTCACTACAGGATTTGCAAGCGCAACGGTGGGAGCTACTGCCGTATCTGTCGTTGCAAATGTTGTTTCTATGCATCCTGTATTTCCGCTTGCATCGGTTTTAATAAGATAAATAGAACCGAAATTTGTTTTTCCTCCTATTACATATCCTCCGTCAAATGTTTGCTGCACAATGGTGTTACCATAGCCACCGCCATCATAAAATTTGTACCATTCTCTTATTCCGGCTGTATCCGTTTTGAGGAGAAACGTGCCCATGGAGCTGTTAGCAGGATTTTGCGCAGCACCCGTCACAATGTATCCACCTGAAGCCGCTGCCTTTACCGACCATGCAACATCCGTTAACCCATTTCCATATCTATTACACCATATAAGATTACCCGCTGTATCTGTTTTCATAAGACAGATATCAGACCCGTTGCCTCCTATTTGTCCCGTAACTACATACCCGCCACCCTGCGCAAAGCAAATGCTGTAAGCAATTTCAGTGTCAATTCCTCCGTACGTTTTAAACCATATTAAATTACCTGAAGAATCGGTTCGCATGATAAATATATCTTCACTTCCCGCACCAAAACTGTTGGTGTATCCGGTAGCAATAAATCCGCCATCAGGTAATTGCAGAATGTCTTTTGCCCATTCCACAATAGCGCCTTCGTAGGTTTTCATCCACTGCAACGTGCCGTTTGCATCAAGCTTTATAATGCATGCATTAATATCTGTAGCAGAAGGGAGTGCAGTCAGCCCGGCCATGATGTATCCTCCATCAGCCGTTTGTTTTACGGCACTTGCCCGGTCTACGGCACCGGTGAAAGTAAAGGTCTTCGACCATTGCAGCGTTCCTGAAGCATCTGTTTTGCCAAAGTAGCTCCGTGGCTGGCTCGCTGCCGGTGAGCTTCTCTGCTGGCCTGAAAAAATATATCCACCATCTGATGTCTGCTCTACCCACCAGCCAATTTCCTGTGCGCTGCCGCCATATTCTTTATACCACTGAATGGTTCCCCATTTATCGGTCTTTAGAAGAAAAACATCGCCATTATTGTTTGAGCTTATTACCGTGTAGCTGCCTTGTCCTGTCATAATAAAACCGCTGTCGACAGTTTGTGCCACATAATATCCATCAGCAAACGGTCCATTGGTAAATGTTCCCGGAGTATATGTTTCCTGAAATTGTTGCCCCATGCTTACTTTTAAAAAGATGAGGCAACATGAAAAGAGTAAAAATTTTTTCATAGCGCTTGTTTTGATGCTTCAATAGTAAGTAAAGTAACCTTCAACGGTTTTTATTTTTGGCGAAAGAAACATTTGCCTAAGGGAAATGTTTTTTTCCTTATGCAAAAAGAGAGGTCAGGCATTTCCGAAAACAAAAAGTCCCCGCACAGCAGGGACTCTTTTATTATGGGGTGGTATAAATTAACCGAGGTATGATTTCAGAATTTTACTTCTTGAAGTATGCTTCAAACGCCTGATGGCTTTTTCTTTTATCTGGCGAACGCGTTCGCGGGTCAAATCAAAGTACTGACCAATTTCTTCCAGCGTCATTGCCTGTTCAACCGTTAATCCAAAGTAGAGGCGGAGTATATCGGCTTCGCGCTGGGTTAGCGTTTGCAACGCACGTTCAATTTCTCTGCGCAGCGATTCGGTAAGCAAATTAGAATCGGGCTGAGGAGAATCTTCCGATTCCAGCACATCCATCAACGTGCTTTCTTCACCGTTCGGCAGCGGAGCATCCATAGATACATGGCGGCCGGATGAGCGCATGGTATCTTTGATATCTGTTATCGACAGGTCAACCACTTTTGAGATTTCCTCGTGTGTAGGTTCACGTTCAAAGTCCTGCTCCAACTTTGAAAATGCTTTATTGATTTTATTCAGTGAACCAATTTTATTCAGCGGCAAACGGACAATTCTGCTTTGCTCTGCCAATGCCTGCAATATACTCTGGCGAATCCACCACACGGCATACGATATAAATTTGAATCCGCGGGTTTCGTCAAAACGCTCGGCAGCTTTTATCAAACCTAAGTTTCCTTCGTTGATTAAATCACCTAATGTTAAGCCCTGGTTCTGGTATTGCTTTGCAACGGATACAACGAACCTAAGATTGGCTTTGGTAAGTTTTTCGAGCGCCTTTTTATCGCCCTGTTTTATTTTGCGGGCAAGTTCAACTTCTTCTTCGGCAGTAATAAGGGAAACCTTACCTATTTCCTGTAAATATTTTTCAAGCGATTGTGTTTCTCTGTTGGTAACCTGTTTAGTAATTTTTAGCTGGCGCATTCGGTATTTTTCTGTTTCAGTTTATGCCGGAATATTCCGACGGTTAGCTGAAACGGGCATAGGCACTTTATGTTACACAACGCGTTTCGGATGTAAGATATTATATGAAATCGTCATCCGGCAGAGATGATTCCGTGGTAAATGGACGGACTGTTAATTGGAAAGCAAGTATTTAAAAAAGTGCTTGATTTTTAGTCTTTGTCCTAGTCCTAATCCTTGTCTTTTTTGACTAAGACAAAGACTATGACTAGGACTAAGAAAAAAAAATTACGCTTGCGCAGCCGGTCCGCCAAAGTTCATAGGAATACCTATTCCTTCGGTCTGTTTTATGGTGCCGTGAACGGCTTCGTATTTAGAGATGTTATCCTGAAGCGCAGCCATTAACCTTTTGGCATGCTGAGGGGTAAGCAATATACGGGCTTTTACTTTTGCCTTGGGCACGCCCGGCATCACTTTTACGTAATCAATCACAAATTCTGATGCGCTGTGCGTAATGATGGCAAGGTTAGAATAAATGCCATCGGCAACTTCTTCACTCAATTCTATGTTAAGCTGGTTTTGGTTCGGGTTCTCTTCCATGATGATTTATTTTCTGTAAAGATACTAAATGGTTATATGTTATCAGTTATTGGTTATCCGACTATTTTCGCATATATGAAACGGATAGTTATAGGCATCCTTATTGCATTTGTGCTTCTGTCTTCTACGTGCAAAAAAGCAATGCAGGTTCCTGACCCGGAGTTGACTAAAATTTTCGGTAAATGGAATTGGATTAGTACCTCAGGAGGATTTGCCGGAAAAATCAGAACGCCTTCTAACATGGGTTATACAGTAAGAGTTGAGTTCAGTAATGCAGGTATTTACCAGGTTTTCAAGAATGATACCTTGACTGACAAAAAGAAAATTTCTTTTTCAAAAAGGAAATCTATTCGAAGCGACAAACAAGTATGGGTTGTTTCTTATGAGCCTCTCCCGGACATATTTAAAGACACGAATCCTGCTTTACCTGCTGAAGTTTCATTCAGCGGCCAGGATACTTTGATGCTGAATGACTATGTGTATGACGGGTTTACTTATACTTATGTGCGGATAAAATAAAAATCAGTCTGACCCCTAAATCCCCTAAAGGGGACTTACCTGCGCGCCGGCCCCCTTTAGGGAATTAAAGGGTGAGCGAAGGGAAATTAAAACTTAATTTGCTTTATCGCACTCAGCGTATTCTTTTCAATGCGTGATAAGATATCTGCTGTAGGAGCTTTTACAAATTTTTCTCCCGTCAGATTTTCATAAAGTTCGATGTAGCGGTTTGAAATTTCTTCCACTTTTTCATCGCTGATTTCCGGCATGGTTTGCCCTTCCAAGCCGCGGAAATTATTTTCCATCAGCCACTCACGTACAAATTCTTTAGAGAGCTGCTTTTGCGCTTCGCCTTTTTTCTGACGTTCTGCATAACCATCAGCATAGAAGAATCGTGATGAATCGGGTGTATGTATTTCGTCAATCAAATAAATTTTGCCGTCACGTTTTCCAAACTCATATTTAGTGTCAACCAGTATCAATCCTCTTTCGGCAGCCAGCTTGGTTCCGCGCTCAAACAATTTGCGGGTATAATTTTCAAGCATGTCATAATCTTTTTCTGAAACCAAATTATGCTTGATGATTTCTTCGCGGGTTATGTCTTCATCATGGCCAATTTCTGCTTTGGTAGATGGAGTAATAATCGGTTCAGGAAATCTGTCGTTCTCTTTCATTCCATCCGGCATAGGTGAGCCGCACAATACTCTTTTACCGGCTTTATATTGTCTCCATGCATGACCGGATAAATATCCGCGTATCACCATTTCAACTTTAAATGGTTCACAACGGTGACCGATGGTAACATTCGGATCAGGCACACTGCTTACCCAGTTATCCACAATATCTTTTGTTGCATCCATCATACGGGCTGCAATCTGATTCAGCACTTGGCCTTTATAAGGAATAGGGCGCGGCAGGATTATATCAAAGGCAGAAATACGGTCGGTGACAATCATCACAAGTATTTCTCCAATCGTATAAACATCTCTTACCTTTCCGTGGTAAACATTCGTTTGCCCGGGAAAATTAAATTCTGTTTTTGCAATAGCATTTAAATTTTGAGTCATGGTTTCCATGTGAGTTATATTTTGAGTTTGATGATAATTATTTTTTCGAATAAGCTTCAATAATATCCCTTACCAACCTATGGCGCACAACATCCTGAGCGTCCAGGTAAACAAAGTCGATACCATGTACGCCTTTTAATATATGCATGGCTTCCACCAATCCTGATTTTTGATGCGAAGGCAAGTCAATCTGCGTAATATCTCCGGTAACAATAAACTTAGCCGAAGGACCCATGCGGGTAAGGAACATCTTCAACTGGTTATGAGTAGTGTTTTGCGCTTCGTCCAGTATGACAAATGCATTATCCAAAGTACGTCCGCGCATGAAAGCCAGCGGAGCAATTTCAATGATTCCGCTTTCTATATAAGTTTTTACTTTTTCAAACTGCAGCATATCATACAGCGCATCGTAGAGCGGGCGCAGGTACGGATCAATTTTTTCGCGCATATCACCCGGCAGAAAACCTAAGCTCTCTCCCGCTTCCACGGCAGGGCGGGTTAAAATAATCCTGCGTATTTCCCTGTTTTTAAGTGCGCGCACAGCAAGGGCAACAGCCGTATAAGTTTTACCCGTTCCTGCGGGACCAATAGCAAACACTATATCATTGTTTTCGCAGCTGGTAACCATGCGTTTTTGGTTAATCGTCCGTGCTTTTACGGTCAAACCGTTCGGTCCAAAAACCAAAACATCACTGGAAGATGCGGGAACAACTTCTGTCTCCTGCTTCTTTTTATCAGAAAAGAAATGCTCAACGTTGTCAGGCGTCAAGCTGCCAACTTTCTGGTAGTGCTCAATAAGCCGCGCAATTTTTTCGCTGAAACGATGAATATTCTTATCGTCACCTATCACTTTTATCTCGCTTCCGCGTGAAATCAGCTTCAGTTCAGGAAACTTTTTGCGGATAACATCCAGGTTGGTATCGTTGACTCCAAAGAATTCAACCGGATTCAGCGTATCAATGGCTATAACTACTTCACTCAAGACCGTAAATTTTTATGGAAAAATATTTCATGAAAAAATCCGTAACGCTGCCGGAAAATATGCGTTTAAAACCTCTCAACTATGTTTAATTTTGCACTGCAAATAAACGAATTATTTCCTTCACTTTTCCCCCCGGACGCCCCGATTTCATGCAAGTTATAACTCTCACCACCGATTGGGGAACCAGCGACCATTTTGCCGCTGCCTTTAAGGGAAGAATTTTGTCTTCGCTGCCCGGTGCAACCATCATAGATATTTCGCATTCTGTAGAGCCGTTCAATACCATTAAAGCTTCATATGTTCTGAAAAATTCATACCAGAATTTTCCTGAAGGCACCATCCATTTTGTGGGTGTAATGCGGTATGATAACATCCGCTCTCATGAACCGCTCGAGAGGGAAATAAAACGCTTGATTATCCGTTGCAACAATCACTTTTTTATTGGGAGTGATTCGGGAATTTTTTCTTTGGTTTTGGGTGAGGCGCCTAAAGAAATTGTGATGCTTCCTGCCCTTGATTTCAGAAACGAAGCAGCAAAATATGTGGAAGTCATTGCCCACATTGCTGCGGGAAAACCAATTTCGGAATTGGGTGCAACAGCTGAAAGTGTTTCACAAAGCTACATGCTGAAACCGGTGGTAGACAACGGAATGGTGCGCTGCAACATTATTTATATCGATTCTTTTGGTAATGCTGTTACCAATCTTTCTTCTGAGCAATTTGAAGAAGCACGCAAGGCACGCAGGTTTACACTTTGGTTTCCCGATAACTCACATTACCTCAATAACATCAGCAGTCACTATACCGATGTGGTTTCCGGTGAAGCTGTTGCTTTATTTAATAGTGCCGGCCTGCTTGAAGTGGCTCAAAACTCAGGTAATGCTAACAAGCTTATGGGCTTAAAGCTGATGGACACGGTGCGGATTGAGTTTTACGAGAATCAATAAGCCATTTCACCAGACTATCTAATTTTATGGCGAATATTACCGCCATGAAAATTTCGAAACCTTCTCCAACAGATTTATCGAACTATTACAAATCGTATCTGCATTATACTCCTGAAGATGATTTATTGCAGGTGTTAAAGCAGCAGAAAAATGATATAGAAAATTTTGCTGCAAGTGTTCTGTCTGATAAAGAAACATTCCGTTATGCAGAGGGAAAATGGATGCTGAAAGAAGTGATAGGACACCTTTGTGACACGGAAAGAATTCTTTCATACCGCGCATTGCGCATTTCTCGTAATGATAAAACACCCATGTCGGGCTTTGATGAGAATCATTACACTCCAAATTCAAATTACAAAGACAGAACATTAAAAAATATTGCTGAAGAATTAATTGAAGTGCGTCAGTCAACCATCTTACTTTTTGAGAATATGAGTGAAGAAATGTTTGACCGCAAGGGAATTGCCAACAACAACGAGGTAAGCGTAAGAGCAATTTTATTTTTCATTGTTGCACATGCACGGCATCACATAAAGGTTATACGTGATCGTTACCTTGTCTAGTGCAAAAAAATGCGATTAAAACTTTACTACAAAATCAACAAACGGAATACCGATTCCGATTACTTTAACAATTTCTCCTGAGTTTATAAAAGCCAGGTCAACGCACAGCTTCTCTCCAAAAAAGCGAATGCCATAAGAGATATATGCAGGGTAGGTATTAACAGTGCGGTAACTGTTATAATATTCATAGACTTCTTTGGTAGAAGGAATCAGCCAGTTCTCTGTGACAAAAGCGATTTTTTTACTTGCTCTTGCCATGCCGCTAAACGTAATGAAAGGACGCGTGGTAAATTTACCGTTAGTGAATCCATAGCCTGCTCCGACAGTTACATTATTATCTGCTGAACCATAGGTACCAATTGCATATGTAATTCCTACCTGGTCCCTGTCATCTGTAGGAATGCTTGCATATAGAAGTCCTCCTCCAAGATGGAAATGGTTACCGACTTTGAACGATGCTTTAGGAGTAAAATAGAATAAGGGATTGCCTCCTCCAAAGGTTGAGAAGAATTCAATTCCTCCACCAATAGATAAAAAATCAGTGGCACCCACATTAAATGAATTCAAAAATAACATGGTGTTTTGATAATATCCTTCACCCGCTTTCAACGGAATTGCAGAAGGTCCAATTAAATATCGTGTTGCATTTGGATTAGGAAACCAATAAACACCATCTCTGAAATCACCCTCCGAAATCTTTTCCATGGACTTAATATTTTTTTTCAGAATAGTGACTTGCCCCACATCTTTGGCTTCAATGCTTACGGTACTATCCTGCATCTGAGTTACTGTTCCAAAAATTTCTGTTCCATTCTTCAGAACAATCCGGTACGTTTTGCTTGTATCCTGCTGCGCAAAAACAGAATTCACAGTAAGAAGGAAAAAACATACCAATGCAGCTGTCAGGGCTTTCATATTTCCAGGTTAAAGATGCAATTATTTCTGATAAAAGTTAAAAATCTATTTTGTAGTAGAATAGCGGTAAAAAACCCAGCTGGTAAATTTCTTTGATAGGTTCTTCCTGCGGATGGCTTGGGTCGTAGAAATAAGTCAGCTTTAAAATATTTTTTGTGTTGAGCAGGTTCACCAAATCAAAAGCAATCTCGTGCGTAACTTTTTTAGCATTGATTTTTATGCCGAGTTTTAAATCAAGACGGAAATAATCACGGAACTGTTTGGTATTTCTTAGAGAATCTATTACGACAATTTCACCGGCTGCATTGCTTGCGGCTGTATCTACAGGCGTGTAACGCAATCCTCCGGCATAAGTAATTTTAAGTCCGGTTGAAAGAACAGTATTTTTGTTTTTGCCGAGTGCAAATTCCTTTCCGCCCAAAAAATTAGCTGCGTAGTTTCCGTTGAAGGCGGTATTGCGTTCAACTCCATCACTGCCTTTATATTTTGAATCATATAAGGAAGAAGTAAATAGAAGAAAATACGTCTTGCTGAAGAATTTTTCATAGGTAAATTCCAATCCGTAATTTTTTCCGGTGCCTTTATTCTTGAGCGTTGGAGGAAAGAAGCGACTGAACTCTGCACCTTCGTTCAGTACTGAATAGGATGACTTGCTGTCTGATACCGGCACATTGTATAAATACATATAATATGTTTCAACTTTTATTCTTGAGCTCTTCCTTAATGAATAATCGTAACCCAAAACATAATGTATGCTGCGGGTAAAGTCGAGCGAATGGTTATGCATGTACGTGCTCCAGTCGAACGGCACCTGGTGGAAATAAATATAGTAGGGCTGCATCTGGCTGTGCAAACCTGCGGCTGCGCTCAGTGATTGGTTGTCTTTTAAGTTCCATCGCAGCCCAATGCGGGGTTCAAGTGCAATACTGCGATGTATCGTTAACAATTGTCCGTGCAATCCGGTATTCAGAATAAATTTTTCTGAGAATTTGTGTTTGTACTGGAAATAGGGTTGAAACAGGTACGCGTCTCCCTTAAAATTGAGCCGCCGGTTGTAATAATAATATGTCCGGTTGTAAGTGCTGTCCTGCAAATCAAAGTCCATCCGTACTGCATCTATACCCGTCTTTGAACTTGAAGCTGCATTGTATTTTTTATTGTAGGAAATATTTGCCGCTAATCTTCCTGTCAGAAAATTGTACCGGATATCCGGCACAATGGAATCAACTTTGAATTCTGAATTACGGTAAACGTAATCATCATTAGCAAAAGCTTTGCTCTTTTGATAGCTCAATATAAATTTCCAGTAGGCGCTATTCTTTACAATAAACATTTTCGAGATTCCTATCATTCCCATTGACGTGCGGAAATCCTGGTCCTGGTTATTTTCTCCGTAGATTTCCTCAGTAGGTTCTGTGTATTTGCTTACAAGAATATTAATTCGGCTGGTACCGCCAATGCCGTAAATGGAAAAATTACTTTGAGGAAAATTTATTTTGAAAGATAAATCCTGGTAATTAGGAACTGCCTGCGTACCTATTTTTATTTTCATCGACTCAAACAATTTCAATGTCGAATAGCGGTATGCAAACAGGTACGAAGATTTTTTTTCTTTCGAGAGCGGACCTTCTGCTGATAATTCAGTTCCTAAAAAACCAAGCTGTGCCGTGTACTCATGTTTCTCATTATTTCCATTTCTGAATTTTAAATCAAAAACCCCCGCAATAGAATTACCAAACTCGGCAGGGAATGCACCGGTCAAAAAATCAGAGTTGTCAATTACCTTGCTGTTAATGATGCTAACACCACCGCCTGTTGTGCCGGGCACGGCAAAGTGATTGGGATTGGGTACGTCCACACCGTTAATTCTCCATAACACACCCAGCGGAGAATTGCCGCGAACAACAATATCATTTCGTGAATCATCACTGCCTTGCACGCCTGCAAAGTTTCGCGCCATTCGTCCCGGGTCAGAACGGCTGCCCGCATAACGGTTGGCTTCGTCAACCGTAAACATCCGCGTGCTGCCCATGGCCATATCATTAAGCGCTTCATTCTTTACCACTCCACTTATTTCAAATGCCTTCAGCTCGGTAAGACTTTCTTCCAAAGAAATATTTACAATAGTTTCTTTACCCGAATTAACAATCACATCACTCAGCCATGCCATTTGATATCCAAGCAATGATGCTTTTAAAAAATATCTTCCCAATAAAACTTTTTCAATTCTGAAATAACCACTGCTGTCGCTCAATGCGCCTTGCTTCATCATGGTTGATGAATCAGTAAAAAGAGCTACAGTCACATAAGGCAATGGTGCACCGCTTTCTTTATCCGTAATTCTTCCGCGAACGGTTTGTGTTCTGTCCTGTGCGGTCCCTTGCAGAATATTTAAAAAAAGGAACAAACAAAGTACAGTTTTATATAAATGCATCAGATGCGCGGTCTTGCCCACAAAGTAAAAGGAAAAAGCAGGAATTATGTATTATTGTCAATAAGTATCATTTTAACATTGAAACCAATTCATCTGAAAAACGAATAAAGAACGTACTTTCACCCACTTAATCAAAATACGCAGGTTTAGCAATTAAGAGGTTCTATGTCTCAATTAAAATTCAACGGTAACCAATCCGCATTTTATGCAGACCTGAAAGAAAGGGTCAATCAGTATTTTGCAAGACGAAACAAAGGTCAGCATGGCGACCACCGTATATATTTCAAAGCAGGTATTCTGCTGACAACTTTTTTCGCTGCTTTCATTCTCCTTGTTTTTTTCACTCCCCCTGTTTGGTTCAGCATTGCACTTTGCATTGTGCTGGGCCTGGCAACTGCCGGTATCGGGTTTAATGTAATGCATGATGGAAGCCACGGAAGCTTTTCTTCAAGCCGCCTGGTTAACCGCCTTGCCACACTCACACTTAATTTCCTGGGCGCAAGCTCTTACTTCTGGAACATTAAACACGTAGTGGTGCATCATACCTTCACCAATATTGACGGGCACGATGACGACATCCATAACGAACCCTTTCTGCGCATGTGCAGTTCACAAAAGAAATTATGGATTCACCGCTTCCAGCACATTCATTGGATTGTTATGTATGGCTTGACGTACACATCATGGGTGTTCTACCTTGATTTCAAAAAATATTTTTCCAGGAAAATTGCCGCGAAGGAAAATATTCCCATGCCCCTGGTCAATCATTTTGGTTTCTGGATAACCAAGGCGGTGCACATCTTTATCTTCTTTGTGCTTCCGCTTCTGTTTATGCCGTTATCGTATTTCATTGTAGGGTATGTTATTTTTTCGTTTACCACAGGATTTGTGACCAGCGTTATATTTCAACTGGCACATGCCGTTGAGCATACAGAATTTATGGAGGTGAAAGCTGAACAAAAAGTTCTGGAAAACGATTGGGCAATTCACCAGGTGAAAACAACTTCAAATTTTGCTACAAGAAGTAAGCTCGTCACTTTTTTTGCCGGAGGCCTGAACTTCCAGATTGAACACCATCTGTTCCCGAAAGTGTCTCACGTTTTTTATCCTGAGCTGAGCGTGATTGTGAGAGATGTTTGCGCTAAGTACGGAATCACCTATGGCGAACATCGTACATTGGCATTGGCCATTGCCTCGCACGTGAGGTTCCTTAAAAAAATGGGTAGGTAATTAACTGTCTCCGAACTCCGAACTCCCGACTTACTCTTCCATCCACGAGTGGAAGTAATTATCATTCATAATTTTTACGGCATCTTCTGTAATCCATAACGGGCGGAACGTATCCACCATTACAGCCAGCTCTTTGGTTTCTTTAGAACCTAAACTTTTCTCCACGGTGCTGGGATGCGGTCCGTGAGGAATTCCTCCCGGATGCAGCGTTATCATTCCTTTGGTTACGTGCTTGCGGCTCATAAAATCACCATCAACATAATAGAGCACTTCATCACTGTCAACATTACTATGGTTGTATGGAACCGGAATGGATAGCGGATGATAATCAAACATGCGCGGAACGAAAGAACAAATCACAAAGTTGTGCGCTTCAAAAGTCTGGTGAGTTGGAGGCGGCATGTGCACCCTGCCGGTAATGGGTTCAAAATCGTGAATAGAAAAGATGTAAGGGTAGTGATAACCATCCCAGCCAATTGCATCGAATGGATGTGTGGCATAAACATAATCGTACAACATTCCCTGCTTCTTGATTTGAATTCTGAAATCTCCTTTTTCGTCATTCGTTTTTAAATTGCCGGGCGTCTTTATGTCTCTGTCACTATAGGGAGAATGCTCAAGCAGCTGACCGTATTCATTGCGGTAACGCTTGCATGTTTCTACTGCGCTGAACGATTCAATAATCAACAATCTGTTCTCAGGTGAATTAAAATGTATTTGATAAATGGTTCCGCGAGGGATCACAATGTAATCGCCATACTTAAAAGGCAGCGAGCCATAAATGGTGTCCACTCTTCCGCTGCCAATGTGAACAAAAATCACTTCATCGGCATCGGCATTTTTATAAAAATAATCTTCGGTAGATTTTTTCGGAGCAGCAAGAGTAAGATGCACATCATTATTTACCAAAACCGGTTTGCGGCTTTCAAGATAATCATCAACCGAAGCAATGTTAAATCCTTCAAAGCTTTCGTGCTTCATGTGCCGCTCGTAGGCAATCTTCGGTTCGACAGATTTTCCTTTGCCTGCTTTTTTTATGAGAGTAGGAGGGTGGCAATGGTAGATAAGAGAATAGACACTTGAAAAACCATGCGTAGAAACCAGCTCTTCAGCATACAACGAACCATCCGGTTTGCGGAACTGCGTGTGGCGCTTAGGGGGAATTTTTCCGAGAGAAAAATAGTGCGGCATATGAAAAGATTTAACCCTTCAAAGTTATATAATTATTCAGGAGAACAGATTAAAAAAACAGCCCCGCTGTTGGGGCGGGGCCGTAAAATCGATTTTTTAGAACGGATTATTTTACAAAATTGCTTCTGTAGATATTTTCACCATCTGTAACATTAATGGTATAAGCGCCTGCAGCAAATTTGTTGACGTCAAGAATTTGCTTTTTTGTTCCCGGTGTCATAACACCTTTTGCCACTACCTGGCCCATGCCATTGAAAATGGTAACCACTGCATTTGATTGCACAGGCATTTCCATGCTCAGCGTAATCATATCAGTTGCCGGGTTTGGATAAACAGAAAATCCCTGCACAGAATTGGAGATTGAATTGATACCAACAATAGCAGGTATGTAGTTTACTTCATCAATAGCTACAAGGAAAGAATTGGCTCCGCTGATACCGCCATCATCCACATAATATCTGAATGCAAAACGACCGGTAACCGGATTAGCAAGTCCTGAAACAGCAAGTGAATACTGTGTCCAAACCAAAGGATAATCAGTGGTGGTCAGGAATTCATTGATGTCAACCATCAGGTTAGTGAAGTCACCCACATCGGTGGCAAGTGTGCCGATATTATTTCCTGCTACCTGCGAGTAAAGAACCTGCATGCGGTCAGGATATACAGATGTTCCAACGCTGGTGCTCCGCGTCCAGAATGAAAGTGTATCACCATTGTTCAATGCAACCTGCGGTGTAAGCAGCCAGTGGCTGATGGTGCCCTGTGTATTTACCGCATTAAAGCTTGAGCTGATGTAGGTAGAATCAGCTCCTGCATATGCAACAAATATGTTCGAGGTGTTTGCATTGGCCGGATAGCCCTGCTCCCAGGTATATCCCGCTGCTACCGGGCTGCTGTGGTTAATATCCTCCCAGCCCGAACCTGCAAGAGTTGTAATGTCGTTGAATGATTCTGTAAACGCCTGCGCATATGCGCCCGTTACAGAAAGACCAAGAAGTAAAGTGAATAGTGTGCTACGTGTAATTTTTTTCATGGCAATTGTTTTAAAAGTTAGACTGTAAAAATAAAAAAAATTCCTCTGAATATTAAATCTACCGAGGAAAAAAAATTATTCTTTTACAAAATAACTGTTCATACTTCTATTTCCACAAGTAATGCGGCACAGGTACAATCCCGGAATAATATCATGCACCGTAACGTGCTCATTGCCGCTCAAAGATGAAGCAAATGTTTCAAAAACTTTCTCACCCAGCATGTTATATACTTCTATGTGTGCAGGTGAATGTGAAACCGGGGCGTAATGAATAGTAAATTCTCCGTTGTTGGGATTGGGATAAATTAATAATTCTGAAGATGAAGAAGCAGCAGGTATGCCCGTAAGCACTAATGAATCTACAACCTGGAACTTGTCAAAGCCCGCCTCTACAAGGTGGCCGGGTGTGGCATCGGCTGCGCGCACTATTAATTGCATGGTAGCCGAGGGAATGATGTAATCCTCCATTCGTAAAACTTTGTTTACCCATGAAGAATTGCCGGGAGAATTTTCTAAAACAGTTTCTATAGTTACGGTTTGAGTTCCGTTGGTTAGATAAATATTCAGTGAGTCGTTCGGTGTGCCTGTTCCACCATCATTAAAAAACCAGCGTGAATACATTACATACGGTGATGGCATAGATGTAGCATCAAAGACAGGAGACGTAAGAATGGTTGCACCACCATCAACGTCATCGTTAGAAACATTTGCGCTCGAATTGCCGGTAACATAAGCTTCCAGCTCGCAGTCAGTTGCTACATCCACATCGGGGTTTGCAGGATTACCATTGTATACAGTTCCTAAAGGAATAGCCCGCACCCAATTGCCCGTTGAAGCGTTTCCGCTTTCCGTCCATCCCCAGTCCCATGTAAAGTCATCGTAAATACCCGCATTCAGAGTGATTGTAATAGGAGAACTTACCTGGCTGAGACTATAATTATTCATGCACTCGGTAATCCATCCCCATTTGCCGGCAATTACTTCATAGGCGCCTGCAAATATTCCGGGAATAGTGAAGTTACCATTGGCATCTGCATTGGTATCAAGAGTGAAATCAACATTGCTGAACCTGATGTTGGCAAAAGGTACGCCCTGACTGGTTACGGCATCAATCACGTGACCGGTATAGTTAAACGGAACAAGCGGAACTAACTGCACATTCAGTGTTACTGTATTTCCTGAAGTGAGTGAAACATTATTGATGGTCTTGGTAATATAGCCCGGGCGTGAGAACTGCACGCTGTACGTTGCCGGAATGCCGATTCCCGTTTGATATGAACCTGCGAGGTCGGCAGTTTGATTTATTTGTGTAGTGAGAATATTTACCAAGGCATTCGGAACCGGGTTGCCCGTAATAGAATCCGTAACATTTCCCACCAGGTAGCAAGCCGGCACATACGTTGGAGTTAATACATAAAGACCGTTGTCAATGTCAGATGCAACAATGGTTCCCGAGGGAAGAAACGGATATACACCCCAGCATCCGTTAAAGCCGCCGCCACCGCCTTGCGTGTAAGTATCATACCATCCCACGTTTACCATGTTGTGAGGGTTGGTTACATCGGTAATTACCACTCCATCTTTATACCATGATGTAACGGCATAGTCTCTTCCGTTTTTATTTATGATGTGCGTATTGTGAACAATAGAACCCGAACCCGGATTTTGTGATTGAATCTGGTCAACCCTTTCCAGCACAGTGGGATCCGAAGCTTGGAATTCACGTGACTTGAAGTCGCGGC
>JADMIO010871480.1_pt1 | contig 43281 bp, 36 predicted proteins | sample 8958161 | NCBI WGS metagenome assembly JADMIO01 (sample SAMN16585339, study PRJNA669376) | soil metagenome | isolation source: Crop rotation soil | place: USA: Cullars Rotation, Alabama | collected 2011
AGGTGAGCCAGTGTGATTACATTTGCGGCCTAACTGTGGCCAGTCCAGTTACGCTGGAGTCACTAGTATTTAGGTGACACTATAGAAGCGGCCGCGACAACTTGTCCACGTGGAATTCTAAGCTTAGGATCCCAATGTGCTGGAAAGAGATACCGTGGGTGAGCCAGACGTTACGGTCGAGGTTCTGGAAGCGATCCGCGACGAGCTTCGTGTCCTGCGGGCCGATACCAACGCCCAGTTTGGGGCCGTGCGCGAAGGGATTCAGCTGCTGCGGGCAGACAGCAATGAACGATTCGGCGTCGTCGAAAGCTCCTTGCTGGATTTGACGGAGCGGCGACACGCCCTCGCCCGATACGCGCGGATGATGTCGGGACCAGATGGAGGGATCGAGGCCCGGGTGATTGCCCTCGAGAACCGGGTCGACAAGCTCGAGTCGAAGTAGGAACGACGCGGGCCGAGCCGGAGAGCGATAAACCGCCGCGCGCCCTTCCGCCGGCGCCGAAGAGGCCTATGATGCCCGCGGCGCTCGATGTGTTTTTCGGCCACCGGCAGCTTCGCCGTCGCAACCGTGATTGCGGGGATCGGTGCCGTGGCGATCAAACAGGAAAAGCCGCCCTCCCACCGGATGTTGGCGTTGGTTCCGCTGATCTTCGCGGCCCAGCAGGTGGCCGAGGGCGTCGTCTGGGTGACCATGGCCGAGCCGGCCCACGCGCGGCTGCACGCGATGGCCGTGGCCCTCTTTCTCAGCATCGCGCTGGTCGGCTGGCCGGTGTGGGTCCCGAGCTCGCTCTTTCTCGCCGAGAGGAATCCCCGCCGCAGGCGCGCGCTGGCGGTCCTGTGCTGGATCGGGGTGGTCGTCGGCGTGTACGCGGCCGTGCTTCTGGTTCGCGGGCGGCCAACCGCGCACGTGGCGGGGCACAGCCTGGCCTACAGCTACCGGGACCGGGGACCCGCGCTGGTGCTGGCGCTGTACCTGCCGGGCTACGTCCTGCCGACGGTGGTGCCGTTCTTCGTCTCCACGATCAGCAGGGCCAAGATCATGGGCGTGGTCCTGGTCGGCTCGTTGCTGGCCACCTTCCTCATCGAGCGACAGGCCCTGGCGTCCGTGTGGTGCTTCTTCGCGGCCATTCTGAGCGTTCTGATCGTGGTGAGCATCGGCAAGGACCACCGTCTGGTCATCAAGCCCGCCTAGGCCCCGGGCGTGCGGCTTCGGTCGGAGCAGCGCAGCGGCTGGGGGGCTGTTTGTCAACGTTTGGAAATCTTTGTTCACATCGATGTCACAAAGCGTTCAGCCACTAGCCGCCAGGATGGCCCGACCGCGTGCCGGGTGAGCATGGCGCCGTTCTCGCGAGGAAAGGGGAATCGAGCCAGATGAATCAGCGCGGAACGGTCAGCGGAGGCTGGGGAGTGCGCGTCGGCGGCGGCAGGTGGTGGCCGGCGCTGGCGTTGGCGGCGGCGGCGGCGGTCGCGGGCTGTGGGGGCGGCTCCGGCGGCGTGACCGGGGGAGCGGGTGGCCACGCGGGCGCGGGCGGGGCCGGGGGGGGCGGCGGCGCGGCGGGTGCCTCGGCGGGCGGCGGGCACGGTGGCGCGGCTGGTGCTGCGGGGCAGGCAGGATCCGGCGCGGGGAGCGGCGGTCATGCGGGCTCCGGCGGCGCGGCGGGTGCCGGCGGCGCGGCGGGCACCGGCGGTCATGCCGGTGGTGGCGCTGGTGGCGCCGCGGGCGCTGCGGGCAGCGGCGGGGTCGCAGGCGGCGGCGTGGCGGGAGGCAGCGGGGGGCACGGCGGCGCGGGCGGGAACGGTGGAGCCGCGGGCGCGGCCGGCGGCGGGGCGGGCGGTGCCGCGGGCGGGGCTGGCGGGAGCGCCTGCGGCGACGTCGGGCAGGCGTGCTGTGCGGCGAGCACGTGCAGCGGGAATCTCGCCTGCCTTCACGGCGTGACATGCAGTTGCGTGAAGGAGCTCGTCGGCCGGTACATCCTCCGCACCGACGGCGCGCTGGTCTACGAGGACGATCCGCCGTCCACGGCGCAGACCCCCGTCCTCCTCGACAGCACGGGGCTGGCGCTGGTCGGCGCGACGGGCGTTCAGGAAGGCGCGCACCACGGGTGCGCCGTCCTCGGCGCGGCCAAGACCGCCTGGTGCTGGCGCATCGACAGTCACGGCAACGGCCAGGGCCAGCTGGGAAACGGGACCACCGATGCGTTGACGACGGTGTTCCGCGCCTCGCAGGTGCTGACGGCGGCGAACACGCCGCTCACCAACGTGGTCGCGATCGCCGGCGGCGAGGTCAGCTTCGCCGCCCAAAACGGGAGCCACGCGGGCGGCTCGTGCGCGGTGACCGGCGACGGGAAGATCTACTGCTGGGGCGACGTCTCGGACCTGATGAACGGCGGCGCCGCGCTCACCTCGCCTTACGCCGTTCCGATCACCACCGACGGCACGACGCCGCTGACCGGCGCTCTGGCGGTCAGCCTCGACGGCACCTCGGGGTACGCCTGCGCCATCGTCCAGGGCGGGTCGTCCAAGGAGGTGCGTTGCTGGGGCCGGAACCAGGGCGGAGCGCTCGGCCTCGGTGACACGACGGTACGGCAGTATCCAACCACCGTGACCGGCGTCGGCGCACCGACGAAGGTGTTGACCAGCGGACCGGCCTACAGCGGTTACGACCACAGCACCACCTGCGTCCTCGACGGTGGCAACGTGAAGTGCTGGGGGGACAACGAGTACGGCGAGGTGGGGACGGGCGCGACCAGCAATTCCCCGACGCTGTCCCCGGCGCTGGTCACGCAGATGGACGGCGTCACGCCCCTCGGCAACGTCGTCGATCTCCACGGCGGCGACGCCTCGTTCTTCTCGAACTTCTGCGCCCTGACCAGCGGAAACACGCTGACCTGCTGGGGATACCTGCAGCAGGCCTATCCTGTCGCCTTCGCCACGGGGAACGTCGTCACCGTCGGCGGGACAGGCAACTGGGTGCGCTATTTGACGGAGGACGGCGTCTACCACCTCGGCACGGAGAGCAACCACGCGGGCACGACGCGCACCCCGACCTGCGGTCCCCTCAACTGAGGGAGCCGCGGCGACTCTCTCCTCGTCGCGCCGATCCTCGCAGCAGCCCGGGTGAAGAACGACCTCGGCGGAAACCCGCCGGCCCGCCGGCCTGGCGGTTGCGGCGCGCGCAACGATCGCGTGGCCCGCAAGTCGCGTACGATGCGGGACCGGCATGACCCCGTCCATCGCTGAACGCCGTCAGGCGCGCGCTCGGGCGCTGCTCGTCGCCGGCGTGCTCGCGGCAGGGTGCGGCGGCGGGGCCGCGGCGCCGACCCCCGGCGAGGCGGGCGTGCTCGATGGCGCCTCCCGGGACGCCGGCGACGGCGCGGCGGCGACGGGAATCGTCGTGCACGCGACGGTGACGGCCACCGTCGATGCGACCGCGGGGGTGGGTGGGCGGCTGGCGCAATTCATGTCGACGTCGTTTCAGCCGGCCGACTGGGACTACACGTTCTTCCAGCAGAACCCGGATACGACCGCGCTTGCCGCGCTCGGGCCGCGCCACATCCGGGTGCAAGCGGTCGACGGGTCGGTGCCGTGGCGGGCGAGCTCCCAGCCGCCGCAGCCGAGCGACTGGGACTTCACCGAGCTGGACGCGATCCTGCTGCCGATCCTCGAGATCGGCGACGAGAGCCCGGAGCTGCAGCTGGCGGTGGCGCCCGCGCTGCCGGGGCTGGTCGACGCCAGCGGCCACCTGGTCGTCAGCGATGCCAATCTCACGACGCTGGCGAGCTACTACGCCAACCTGGTTCGCTACTACAACACCGCCGCCGGGTTCGACTGGGGCGGCGCCCACTTCGGGACGGGCGGCGCGCGCCCCATCACCTTTTGGGGGATCTTCAACGAGTACAACATCAACGGCCTGACGCCCGCCGAGTACGTGCGGCTCTACGACGCGGTGGTGCCCGCGATGCTGGCCGTCGATCCGACCCTGAAGTTGTCGGCCGGCGAGCTGGCCGACTACGACTACATGAACGGCGACCCGCGCAACAACCTGCCGGCGCTGCTGGCGCCCCCGTCGAGCGGCGGGCTCGCCGCCCAGATCGACATCCTCTCGACGCATTTCTACGGGACCTGCTACCAGACCGACACCGACGCCATGGTGTTCGCCAGCGTGGCGCCCTTCGTGAGCGACCTCGTCTACATCAAGCAGCAGCGCGCCAGCCGCGCGGATCTCAGCGACGTGCCGATCTGGATCACCGAGAACAACGTCAACTCCGACTTCGAGATGTCCGACGGGACCAGCGCCTGCACGCCCGGTCACCCGTACGTGGAGGACGCGCGCGGGTCGAGCCCCTTTTTCGCGGCCTGGCGGCCGTACGTCTTCTCGCAGACCGGCAAGGCGGGCGCGGGCGCTCTCTACCAGTGGGTTTACGCGGACAAGGTCTCGGGTCGGCAATACGGGGAGGTCGACTTCGACACCCTGGCACCCCGCCTCGGCTATTGGGTCGATTATTGGCTGGGGCGGATGTTTCCCGCGGTCCCCGGGCCGTCGATCCTGGAGACAACGACCACCCCCGCCGGCGCACCGATCGAGCTCCTGGCCACGCGCGCAGACGCCGGCGACGTCACGATCATGGTCGTCGACCGCGCGATCCGCGCCGCCGGCGACAACAACGGCCCGGGCGATCCGGTGACCGTCGTCCTGGACCTCTCCGCGCTCGGGGCCTTCTCGTCGGCGTCCGAGCTGGCCATCGACGCCGAGACCGACGTGGCTGCGGGACCAACCGCAGCGCCGATCCCGGCCGCCCCGCAGATCACCGTGGCGCTCCCCGGCTACGGCGTCGCCTTCGTCACCCTGAGGCGCTGAGCCCTGAGCGCCATCGTTCCCTGCCTTCGTGGGTGACCACAGACAGGACGACGCAACCTCGTCCGCGGGCCCTAATCATCCGCGTTCGCCTTGGCCACGTGGGATTCTCCTGCATCGTGGACTTAGCTTCACGGTTGAGGGGAGGGCCGACGATGAAGCGAGTGCTGCTGGCTGCTGTTTTGGCGCTGACGAGCGTGGTGAGCGTTTCCGGCTGTGTGGTCCGCGAACGTGTCGTGGCGCGTCCGGCCGGATGCCCGGGCGGCGTATGGATCGAGGGTCATCGCGGTTACTACGGGGAATGGCACCGCGGTTACTGGCGTTGCCCCGGCCGAGCCTGGCGATGAGCGTCCGGGGCCGCGACAGTCTTGTCGCGGTTTGCCGGTGAGGCGCTCCCCGCGCCGTCGGGGAACCCCGGTTTTTCGCGAGCTTGCATAAGGTCCCGTTGTTGCTTCAAATTCGGGGGATGGACGAACCACGCCAGCTTGCCGCCCCCCGACCGCTGGCCCGTTTCGTCGCGCTCCTCTTCGTTTTGGGGTGCGGAGGCAATTCGATCGGGGGGACCGGGGGAAGCGGCGGCGGAGCGGGGGCCGGCGGGACCGGCGGCAGTGGCTCGAGCGCGTGCCCGGAGAACGCGCGGCCGGTGGGGACCGTCTGCTGCGCGGGCTTCTCGACGCAAGGCTCGTCGACCGATCCTTACATCTGCGACAGGGGGACCTGGCAGTGCCCGGCCGGCGATTTTCAAGAGTCGGCAGGAAAGGGGTGCACGGGCGAAACCGGGAGCGGAGGCTCGGGCGCCGGGAGCGGAGGCTCCTTCGGATCCGGTGGAGCTACGGGTGAAGGCGGGACCTTCGGTTCCGGCGGAGCCACGGGTGAAGGCGGGACCTTCGGTTCCGGAGGCGCGACCAGCTCCGGCGGGAGCACCGGTTCTGGGGGATCATCCTCCTCCGGGGGGGGCACGGGTTCGGGCGGCGCCGGTGGGCGCGGCGGCGCCGCGGGCGGTGCGGCGGGAGGCGGCGGCGGGCGCGGCGGTGCCGCGGGAGGCGGTGGGCATGCGGGCGGGAACGGAGGCGCCGGCGGGCTCTCCGGTCAGGGCGGCACCAACGGCACCTGCGGCCCCGTCAACAACGGAGACGGCGGCTCCGAGTGCGGCAAGGCGGGGATCACTTGCTGCACCGGCGGCGCGTGCGATCCGGGGCTGCGCTGCATCACCGGCGCGGTCTGCGCGCGCGAGTGCTCCGTCGACGGCGGCGTCCCTTCTTGTCCGGCGGGGGGCACCTGCCAGTCGAGGTCCGCGTGCTGCGTGGGAACCGCCTGCACCGCCCTCGAGGTCATGGTCTGCCTCTAGCGAGCCGCGACAACACTGTCGCGGTTTCCCGGTCGTTGGATCGCGCGACGTGGAGGAGACTTAAGAATTCTCGCGGCGTTGCCTGAGGTCCGTTTGTTGCTTCACCGCGGGGCATGGGAGAACAACGCCAGCTGACCGGTCGCCGACCGTGGGTCCGCTTCGTCGGCCTTCTGTTCGTCGTCGGGTGCGGGAGCTCGTTGATGGGGGGAACGGGCGGAAGCAGCGGTGGGACGGGAACCGGCGGGCTCACGGAGACCGGGGGGGCCACGGGGACGGGTGGTGTCATCGGGGACGGCGGCTCGGTCGGCAGCGGCGGTTCCATCGGCCGCGGCGGCGGGGGCGGCGCGAATGCGTGCGCGCAGAGCACGTATCCAACGGCGACCGTCTGCTGCCTGGCTCTCGTGACACACGATCCGCTGACCGAGCCTTACGTGTGCGACGAGGTGACCGGGGCCTGGCGGTGCCCGGGGAGCACGATTCAAGAATCGTCGATAGCCGGGTGCATCGTCAGTGGCAGCGGGGGCAACGGCACCGGCGGGAGCGGCGGTTCGGGAGGCGGCGGTGGGAGCGGCGGGAAAGCCGGTTCCGGGGGCGGCGGCGGGCTCGGCGGCGGCGGCGGGCTCTCGGGTCACTCCGGCACGAACGGAACCTGCGGTCCGGCCAACAACGGAGAGGGCGGCTCCGAGTGCGGCAAGTCCGGGATCACCTGCTGCACCGGCGGGGCTTGCGATCCGGGGCTCCGCTGCATCACCGGCGACGTCTGCGCGCGGGAGTGCGCCGTCGACGGCGGCGTCATTTCCTGTCCGGCCGGCGGCACCTGTCAGTCGACGTCCGCGTGCTGCGTGGGCACCGCCTGCGCGGCCGCCGCGGTCATGGTCTGCCTGTAGCGTGATCAGGGGCGAGCACTGACGCTGTGAGGCCGTCGCCGGCGGCCCCCGGTCACTGCGGCGTCGGCTGCAAGTGGACGATGGTGCCGGGGGGCGTGACGCTGAAGGCGAGCGAGGCGTGCGGGCCGGTGATGTAGGAGGTCACGATCGAGACCGTGGGTTCGCCCGGCGTGTTGCAGATGTAGGTCATCTCGCAGGTGAGGGCCGCCCTGATGCACTCCCAGGTGTCGTAAGGAGCGGGGAGCCCGCCGTGGAAGGTGTAGGTGACCGGGACCGTGCCGCCGGCGTCCTCCGTCGTCCCGGCGTCCACCGGGATGGCCGCGTCGTCGGTCGCGGCCGCATCCGCAGGATCGGCGGCGTCGCGGGCGGTGGCGGCGTCGTGGGCGGCGGCGTCGAGCAGGGTGGCGGCGTCGTGGGCGGTGCCGCCACCGTCGCGGATGATGGCGGCGTCGTGGGCGGTGGCGGCGTCGCGGCCGGCATCAGGTTGGGTGGCGGCGTCGCGGGCCGACGCGTCGTGGGCCGAGGCGTCGCCGGCCGCGGCGTCATGGGCCGCGTCGCTGGCGGCGTCACCCAGGATCGGGACGACGACGGCGGCACTGACGAGCGGCTCGCCGTCCGGGCCGATGGCGGTGTAGACGCCGTCGGGGATCGCCACGCAGGTCCCGCTCGAGCAGCCGAGCACGAACGGAAGCGTGGCCAGGGCGAACAGGCTCAGGGCAAAGGCTAGTCTCGACACGGCTCCTTCATCATTTCGCCGAGCGCCGTGGATAGTCAATGACCGGGCGCTCACGGCCTCGACGGACGCCTCTCTTACGTCGGGAGGGGCAGCCGCTGTCGGGCGTCCCAGTACCCGGCCCACACGTCCCCCACCCGCTTCAGCCGCGCGCGCACGCTCTCGATGTTGAAACGCCCGGGCGCGAGGCGCGCGGTCAGCTCGTCCCAGTCCAGCGGGGTCGAGACCGGCGCGCCGGCGCGCGCGCGCAGCGAGTAGGCGGCCACCGCGGTGTTGGCGCGGGCGTTGCGGCCGACGTCGATCAGGATCTTGTTCTCGCGGCCGGCGCGGGGAATGGACATCGTGTAGGCGTCCGGGTGCTCGGCGCAGAGCCCGATGGCGATCGAGACGGCGAGCTTCAGGCAGGCGTCGACCGTGGCCGGGCGCCCGAGCGGCGTCACGACGTGCAGCCCCTTGCCGCCGGTCGTCTTCACCCACGATCCGAGGCCCAGCTCCTGGAGGGCGGCGCGCACGCGCCTGGCTGCCGCCACCACCTCCCGCCAGGCGACCGCCGGGCCGGGGTCCAGGTCGAACACCACGCGGTCGTGCTCGTAGGGGTGCTCGGCCTCGGAGTTCCAGGTGTGCACCTCGACGACGCCCATCTGCGCCAGCGACACCAGCGCCTTGTGGGTGTCGGCGACCAGGTACTCGCCCGTCTTGTGCAGCTCCTGGATGTTGACCCGCCGGAGGGCGGCCGGGCCCCAGGCCTTCGCGTGGCGGAGCATCACGCAGCCGCCCTTGTCGGCGGTGGGGTCGACCGCCTCGCTGCAGCGGAGCAGCGTCAGCGGCCGCCCGATGAGGTGCGGGACCATCCATTCGGCGACGTCGTCGTAGTAGCGCGCGACGTCCAGCTTCGTCACTCCCAGATCCTGGTAGATGACGCGTTCGGGGTGGCTGATGCCCACGCCCGCCACGACCGACCGGTCGCGGCCTCGAGAGGGCGCGCGCGAGCGAGCCGTCAATTGAGTCATGGCCGCACAACGTAACCACGCCGGGGCGGGCGCGCAGGGTGTACCGCGCTCGGGCCGGTCTCAGCGGGCCTTGCGGCCGGCGGTCTTCTTCGCCTTGCTCGCGGCGCCCCGGGCGTCGCCGGTGCCCTCGAGCTTGGCCAGCCCGGCGTCGGCGATGGCCTGGAAGGTCTCCAGCGGGTAAGCGCCCGCGATCTTGCGGCCGTTGATGAAGGCGGCCGGGGTGCCCTCGACGCCCACCGCGGCCCCCTCCTGCTTGTCGGCCTCGATGCGCGCCTTGTAGCGCTGGGCGTCCAGGTCGGCCTTGAACCGGGGGAGGTCGAGGCCCAGCTCCTGCGCATACCGCTCCAGGCTCGCGCGGTCGAGCGCGCTGTTGTTCTCGAACAGCTTGTCGTGCATCGGCCAGAACTTCCCCTGCGCGCCGGCCGCCAGCGCCGCCTCGGCGGCCGGCGCCGCGTTCTCGTGGAACGGCAGCGGGTAGTTCTTCCAGACGATGCGCAGCTTCTGGCCGTACTGCTTCTCCAGCGCGGCCAGCGTCGGCTCGACCCGCTTGCAGAAGGGGCACTGGAAGTCGGAGAAGAGGACCAGCACCAGGGGCGCCTCGGCCGGCCCCTTCGACGGCGCGTCGCCCGGCTTGACGGCGTAGACCTGGGCGTCGTCCTCGGGGCGCGCGGGGGCCTGGTCCTCGCCGCCGTCCGTCTTGTCGGGGGGGCGTACGGCCAGCGCGTCCTTCATCAGCGCCGCGTAGATCTTGGCGCGCGGCGTCCCCTGGGCGACCATCGCCTCGGCGTTCTTCAGCTCGGCGTCGACCAGCGGCTTGAACGCCTCGTAGGGCTGCGCGCCGACCAGCCGCTTGCCGTTGACGAAGAAGGTGGGGGTGCCGGTGGCGCCGATCTTGGCCGCCGCCAGCGCGTCGGCGTCGATCCCGGCCTTGCCCGTCTCGGCGTCGAGCGCGGCCCTGAACCTCGCGGCGTCGAGCCCCAGCGCCGCGGCGTCCCGCTCGTAGAGCTCGCGCCCCAGCGTGCCCTGGTCGGCGGCGTAGAGGCGGTCGTGCATCGCCCAGAACTTCCCCTGGGCGGCGGCGGCGCGCGCCGCGATCGCGGCCGGCCGCGCCTCGGTGTGAAACGGCAGCGGCAGATCGCGCCAGACGAACCGGATCTGCTCGGGGTACTCCTGGCGCAGGCGCTCCAGCGTCTCCTCGGCGCGGGTGCAGAACGGGCACTGGAAGTCGCCGAACTCGACGATGGTGACCGGCGCGTCGGCGGGGCCGCGCGCGGGTGCCCCCGCGACGTCGACGCGGAAGCGGCGCTCCGCGTCGGGATCGGGCGGGGCGGGGGGCTCGGCGCGCTTGTCGAGCCCGTCCCTGGTCAGCGCCGCGTAGAGCTCGGCGCGCGGCGTCCCCCTGGCCAGGAGCGCATCGGCCTTGCGCAGCTCCTCGTCGATGGCCTTCTTGAAGGCCTCGAGGGGCTGCGCGCCGTTCAGCGACCGGCCGTTGATGAAGAAGACCGGCGTGCCGCCCGTCGAGAAGCGCCGCGCGTCGTCGGCGTCGCGGTCGACGCGCGCCTTGCCCGTCTGGCCGTCGAGGTCGGCCTTGAAGCGCGCGAGGTCGAGGCCCAGCTTCAGCGCGTAGCCCTCCAGCGCGGCGCGATCGAGGTCCTGCTGGTGCGCGTAGAGGAGGTCGTGCATCTCCCAGAACTTTCCCTGCGCGCGCGCCGCCTCCGCCGCCAGGGCGGCAGGTAGCGCGTTCTCGTGGAAGGGCAGCGGGTTGTGGCGGTAGACGAGCGCCACGTCGGGCCCGTAGCTCCGCAGCAGCGTGTCCAGCGTCGGCTTGACCCGGCCACAGAAGGGGCACTGGAAGTCGGAGAACTCGACGATGGTGACCTTCGGGTGCGCGCCGCCGCGGACCGGGGCGTCGAGGGTCGGTACCCGGTAGACCGTCGCGCCGGCGGCCACGATCGTGTCCTCGCGCGAGAGCGCCGGCCGGGCCACCTGGAGAAAAGTAGCGTAGAGCTGGTCCCGCCGGACCCCCCGCGCCAGCAGCCGGTCGGCGCGCGCCAGCTCGTCGTCGACGACCTTCTTGAACTCGGCGAACGGTTGCGCCCCCATCACGGTGCGGCCATCGATGAAGAAGGTCGGCGTCCCGCGCACGCCCACCTTCCGGGCCAGCCCGACGTCGGCGTCGATCCGCGCCTTGCCGGCGTGCGTGTCGAGCGCCTGGCGAAAGGCGGAGACGTCGAGCCCCAGCTCGCCGGCGCGCGCCTCCAGCCCCTGGCGTCCCAGGTCCTGCTGGTTGGCGAACAGCTTGTCGTGCATCTCCCAGAACTTCCCCTGCGCCTCGGCCGCCACCGCCGCCTCCGCCGCCAGCGGCGCGTCCGCGTGAAACGGCAGCGGGTTGTGGCGGAAGACGATCCGGAGGTCCTGGGGGTAGGTCGAGCGGAGCTGCTCGAGCGTGGGGTTCACGCGCGCGCAGAACGGGCACTGGAAGTCGGAGAACTCGACGATCGTCACCTTGGGCGCCGGGGCGCCGCGCGCGGGCCCCTCGGCCGGGATCGCGACGCGTTCGACCGCCGGACCGTCATCGGTGATCAGCGCGCCCCCGGGCCCGAGCGGCGCGGAGGCGACCGGCGGGGGCGCGGGCGGCGGCGCCGATGCACAGGAGAGCACGGCGGTGGCCGCAAGGATGAGCCCGGAGCGCAGAGGACGCGGCAGCACGTCGCCGACCATACCGCAACGAATGAGGGGACGATCCGACAACCCTGCCGCATGACCTTCCAGGTGGAGTGGACATCCGAGGCGTGGACGGAGGCACGGGCGTTGACGGCGCGCGATCGCAGCTCGCTGATGGAGTCGGTCGGCGCGCTCGCCGGGCGGGCCGAGGTCGAGGCCCGTGGTCGCCGGCCGCTCGACGGTCGGCTGGGCGAGCCGCCCGATCCGATCTGGGAGGCGTGCCTCCGGGGGGGCCACCGGCTGCTCTACGCCGTGACTGGTCCCGCGCGCGACGGCGGCGGGCGCTCCGTCTGGGTCCTGCGCGCGATCATCGGAAGTCCGTCCGGTCGCCTGCTCCTGACCGCGCGGGAGACGCGCGAGCTCGAGCGGCGCCGGCGGACGCTCTCCAAGCTGGGCGGCGGCATCCCGCACGAGCCGGTCCGCCGCGCCTGGCTCGCGGAGCTGGCGCGCGATCCGCCCTGAGGCCCGGCCCGCGGTTTCGGCGGGGACGCCGAGCGGTGTACGATCGCCGCGTGCGAGCGTGGGTGCTGGCGGCAATCTCGAGCGGCATCATCGGCTGTGGCGGGGGGACCTCCAACGGCTGGCAAGAGGTCACCGTGCCGGGGACGATGGGGATGACGGCGGTCTGGTCATTCGCCCCCGACGACGTCTGGGTGGGCAGCGAGAGCGTCTCGCATTTCGACGGCAGCACCTGGACCGAGACGGCGGCCCCGGTGACGCCGTCGACCGGCCTGGTGGCCGACTTCTGGGGGTTGAGGCCGAACGATCTCTACGCCGTCGCCGGCGTGAGCCTCCTGCGCTGGGACGGTGCCGCCTGGTCCACCGTCGACTTCGGCGGGGCCATCGCGCCGACCGAGCTGCAGGCGGTCTGGGGGACCTCCGACGACGATCTGTGGCTCGGCGATTCGCTCAATAGCCGGGTGTTCCACTTCGACGGAACGTCCTGGTCGACCACCGTCGCCGAAACGTCCGACGTCGAGGATCTCTGGGGCGTCCCCGGCGCCGCGGGCGGGCCGCTCTTCGCTTGCGGGACGTTCGGGATCTCGCGCTGGAACGGCAGCGCCTGGGGCGCCGCCAGCGGCAGCGCCGTCGCCGGCGGCGCCAGCGGTCTGTGGGGGTTCGGCGCCGGCGACGTCTGGGCGACGGCCGCCGGTACTCTCGCGCACTGGGACGGCGCCGCCTGGCTCGACACCTCGCCGGATCCGAGCAGTAACTTCATCGCGGCGGCGCTGTCGGTCTGGGGCGCCGCGCCCGACGACGTCTGGGCCGTCGGCGATCTCGGCACCATCGATCACTGGGACGGCGCCCGCTGGACGCAGGTGCTGACGGGCACGTTTCCCTACTACCCGGCGCTCGCCAAGGTGCACGGCTCGTCGGCCGACGACGTCTGGGCGAGCGGTGTCAGCACCGACGGCGAGGACCGCGGCGTGGTCCTGCACCACACCCGCTAGCAGGTCGCTTCGGCCAGCGTCAGGGGGCGCGCAGGGCGAGCTGAACGGTCACCCGCGTCTGGGCGGGGAGCCCGGGCGGGGCGGCGCCGGCCGCCGCCCGCGCGGCGAGGCAGCGATCGCGCGGCGTGGCGCCCGAGTCGGCGGCGGCCGCGCGCAGCGCGCCCTGGGCGTCGGTCTCGAAGCTGAAGAGCGGCGGCGTCGTGCCTGCTTGCGAACGGCAGGCCGCCACCCAGGCGCCGGCGCCGACGGCGACGTAGGGGACGAAGGGCTCCTCGCGGCCGGGCGGCTGGGTGAGCAGCGCGCCGTGCGCGACCGCGCCGTTGCCGGGGAGCTCGAACCCGACGGCGCCGGCCGCCGACTCGTCGTGCTTCACCCGGGTCCGACAGCCGGCGCCCAGGGCGGCGAGGCCGGCCAGGGCGAAGAAGAGCGGAAGCGACTTTCGCGCGCGCATAAAAAAAGGGCAGGATCGACGCGTGCGCCGACCCTGCCCCATTTGAAAAAACTACGGAGCCGCCGTCTCGGCGCAGTTGAGCGTGCTGCCAGCGACCTTGCAAACGAACACCTTGCGGAGGGCGCCGAACAGGAACATGTCGTTCCGGGTGATCACGATCGAGCCATCGGGAGCAGCCGCCACGCCACCATAAGCGCAGCCGCCAACCACCGCGCCGGTACCACCGAGCGCAGCCACCAACAGGGCAACCGCCGAAATCCGCTTCCAGATCGAGGTCGATTTCATCTCATCTCCTTTGGGCTAACCTTCGTACGAGGGACGACTTCCAATATCCCAGAACTGTAGAAAGAGCAATTGGCTCGCGCCGGGCGAAATCAGAGATGCAACGCCCCGGCAAATTTTTGTTCGGTTTTTCGCGGTTAGCGGCGGATGGTCGCACCCTCGAGGAAGGTCGAAGCGCCGAGGTGCCGCCGCTCCCCGTCAGCAACCAAGGTTGAATATTTTTCGCCGTCGCGTTGTAAAAGGAGGCGTGACACTGCGGCGCTGGCCCTGGTTGCTCTTGGTCGTCGTCTGGGCGGGCGCGGGATGTCCCAGCCGCAGCCTGCCGCCGCCGCCCGAGGACGAGCCGAAGCACGACACCACGCCGGCCTGCGGCCAGGTGTTCAACGATCCCACGGTCCACGGTGGATCGGGGTGCTGCTACGCAGAGACCGCCGGGCTGCTCAGGAGCGCCGACGTCGCCGCGGCCTGCGGGTTGCCCGCGACGGAATACCTGGGGCAGACCCGCGATGGGAGCGCCTGCCGCCGGGCGCGGGCGCCGCATCGTCGGGCTGCACGTCTCCAAGCAGCTCTGCGACGAGAGCGCGGCCAAGGCGCTCTTGCAGAAGGCGATCGACGCCGTTCCCTGACCGCGGCCGCTACCTAGAAAAGGACCCGCGAAGGGTCCTTTTGATCCCCCGGGGACGAGCGCCGCCGGGCCCAGCCCGTCGTCGCTCACGCGACTACTGAACCATCGACTTCCAGAGATGGGAGAACGGCGCGCTCTCCCAGCGGGCGATCATCGCCTCGCGTCCCGCCGAGCCGATCCGGGCAGCGTGCATCGGATCGTCGAGCAGGCGCTCCATCGCCGACACCAGCCCGTCCAGGCCGAACTCGTAGAGCTCGGCCGAGATCCCTTTTTCGCAGAGCTCGGCGATGCCGGCGTCGGCGGGGACCAGCACCGGGATGCCGCTCGACATCGCCTCCATGTTGACCAGGCCCAGCGTGTCGACGCGGCTGGCGAACACGAACAGGTCGGCCGAGGCGTAGAGGCGCTTCAACGTGTGATCGCGCTGGACACCCACGAAATGCACGAAGCTGCGGATGCCCGGCAGCTCTTCCAGATCCTTGCGGTGGGGCCCGTCCCCGACGACGACCAGCAGGGGCGGGTTGGCCCGGCGCTGCAACTTCTGGACCGCCTCGATGATGAGGCAGAGGTTCTTCTCCTTGGAGAGCCGCCCGACGCTGAGGATGACGGGGCGGTTCCCGGCGTCGACACTGAGCTGCTCGAAGATCTCGTCCGAGCGGTGGCGGGGAGAGAACTCGCCCGGATCAACGGTCTGCGGAACCAGGTGAATCCTCTCCGGCGCGACGCCCAGCCCCCGCAGCGTGTCGCGCGAGGTCGACGAGAAGCAGAACACGCGGTCGACCTGACCGTAGAACCAGCGCAGGTAACTCCGGCCCATCCGCTCGAGGAACGGGGAGCCGCCCAGGAGGTTGATCAGCGCGGGGACCTCGGTGTGGTAGCTGGCGGTGAGCGGCAGCTGGAAGACCTTGGCCAGCATGAGGCCGACGAGCCCCATCGGGCCGGGGGTGGCCAGCTCGACGTGGGTGATCCGTTCGTTCCAGCCCCAGACGAGCGTGTCGATGAGCGACGGAACGTAGAACCGCAGCTGATCGTAGAAGGGGAACGAGAACGAGGTGATGGCCGGCAGCCGGTGGCGAGGCGCGCCCGCGTCGAGGGTGTGCAGCGGGCGGCCGCAGTGCGGGACCAGCACCTCCTGCTGCTCCGCCCGCGCGCGGTCGACGAAGCGAGAGCACCAGGTCGAGACGCCGTCGACGTGCTCGACCGAGTCGCTGAACACGGCCAGCCGGTCCGCGCGACGAGGAAGCGCGAAGAGCTCCCAGTCATTCCAGAGGCGGCGCACCTGCTTTTCCTGGCGGCCGAAATGGTGCGCGGCGAAGAAGACGGGCGCGGCGGTGACCAGCGCGCCCGCCACGTCCCGAACCGCGCCGAAGAGACGGTAGAGATCGAAGTCGTTCACGCCGTCGATGAGCCCCTCGATGGCCCGTTCGATCACCTTGTTGGAGAGCTGCGCGATGCAGCCGATGATGCGCGCGTCGTCCGCCTCGGTGGTCCGCTGCGGAATCTCGAGGATGTCGAACTGCTTGCCCGCCTCGATCTCCGTGCTCTCCAGGCCGGCGAACAGGCTGGCCACGAACCCCTCCAGGGGGCAGGCCGGCCGGGGCGAGGCGCCGCTCGGATCGCGTCCGGCGATGAGGTCCATCATCTCGACGAACGGGTTGCGGAAGTCGGCTCGCTCGGCGCCGCGCTCCTTCAGGTGATGGTAGGTGGTGTGCTTGATACAGACCGCCATCGTGTTGAGGTGCGCCTGCTCGCCCACCAGGCTCGCCTCTCCGGACAAGCAGGCCGACAAGAACGCGGCGGGCGCGTGGTCTCCCTCGACCTCCGAGTAGACCGAGCCGCAGCGCCGGTGAACGTGGTCGTCGGAGCCCGCCACCAGCGCCTTGCGGGCGGGCGCCGGGCCCACCGGGGCGATCCCATGCTTGCGCGACAGCGCCGCGATCGCCTCGGGCGTCAAGCGGTCGAGGATGGTGGCGAGATCGGGCTCGAGGCGCCGGTCGACCAGGCCGTTCATCCCCTCGAAGGTCGGGAAGAGCAGGATCGACTTCTCGACGATGTCGGCGTCGAGCCGCCAGTTGGGGGAGAGCAGCGGGTGGGCCAGCCCGTGCGCGATCTGCTGGCGGTTGAGGTAATCGCAGAGCTGGTAGATGTTGCCCCGCGCCGCCTGGATCTCCTCGTGCTGCGCCTCGGTGATGTTCCAGGCGAGCACGTGCATCACGCAGCCGTTCTCCGGGAAGACCGCGGTGATCTCTTCGGAGATGAAGAAGTCGGGACGATCGACCAACGTCAGCGCGCCGGCGATGGTGTCGTGATCGGTCAGCGTGACCAGGGACATGCCGCGCGCCTTGCAGAGCTCGTACTGCCGCGCGGGCTCGGCATAGCTCTCCGGGCACCCGAAGACGCGGGTGTACCATTCGTCATTACCGACCGAGGCTGCCGAATGGACGTGCAGATCGCAGCGTGTCGTGTTCATGAACCCGGGGGCAGGGAACGGGACACGCTACAGGGAATCCTCGTTCTGTCTAGTCCCTTCCTGTCGGCCGAGGTTGGCCGGGGGCGGCAAATGGCCTGAAAATGGGCCTCAGCGCCAAACGTGGGGGCACATCCGTTCAGAAGGTGGGCGCCGCCCGACGCGTCGTTTCTTTGCGCAATCGTTGCGGCCAGAAGCATGAAGACAATCGACGATCCTGGTAACTAACCGGGCATGCAAACGCGCGTAGGGCGAATGAAGCCGGCTTCGTTGTGAGTCTCGCGCTCGCGGTAGCCCTCGGCTGCTGGACCCTGGGTCGCGGGGAGCCGGCCCGTTCCGAGCGGCCGGTCGCGCCGGCGGGAAGCCCCATGACCCAGCTCATTCAATCGACGGACGCGCTGCAGGCCTCGCTCCGGCGCTCGTATCCCGCCTGGTCGCCCGAGGCAGAGCTGCAGCGCAATCTCGTCAGGCGCCTGGTGGGCGGATCGATGGACTACGCCGAGATCAGCCGGCGCGCCCTGGGCGGCACCTGGGTGAAGCTGTCGAACGAAGATCGGTCCGAGTTCGTCACCAGCCTGGGAAAGCTCATCGAGAGCCGGTACCGGATGCGCGAGAACTATCTCGGCTCGGACCTGCGAATTCGCTTCGACCGGGAGAACGTCACCCCGCGCGGGACGGCCAGCGTGTTCGCCACGCTCTCCGGGCACTCCCGCGGCAAGTCTCGGCAGATGGCGATCGAGTATCGTCTGCTCTGGAAGACCGATCGGTGGGTGGTCTACGATCTGGTGACCGACGGCGAGAGCTTGCTCGAGAGCTATCGCGACATGTTCGACCGGATCATCGCCCGCGAATCGTTCGACGGGCTCCTGCACCGGATCAAACGCCAGGCAGACGCCGGCCAGCGCGAGCAGTGACCCAGATCGCGTCGAGGGCGGACGGGCTTTGCCCGGCCGACCTCATCGCGGGGGGCGCGGGACCCTTTGAGGGTCCCGAACTAATAGAGGTCGAGGAACATGGCCGCCCAGATCATCCCCTGGTCGGCGTAGTAGAGCCAGGCGCGCCCGCGGTAGGGCTTGGCGTCGGTCGTGTAGATCTCCAGATAGTTGCGATCCCGCTCGATGAGGGCGGCCATGGTGGCGCGCTCGCGCTCCATGCGCGGGCGGTCGAGCGCGGCGCAGAGACTGAGGTAGGCCGGGCCCAGCTGGGTCCAGCTGGGATCGCCCTGGTAGTTGGGGGTGAAGAGGCGCGGGACCGGCAGCTCCGCCTCGGGGAGGCGCCGTTCGAAGTAGCGGAGCGGCACCGGGCGCGTGAAGCCGCGCGCCGCCAGGGTGGCGAGGGCGCGGCGCTGCATCTCGGGGTCGGTCACGATCCCGTAGAAGAAGGGCCAGACGTTGGCGTCGCCCGAGGGCTCCTGGCGGTCGAGCGAGTCGCGGAAGTAGTCGCCCATCCAGTGCTGGCGCACGATGAGGGCCGCGAGGTCGTGGCCGGCCAGCGGGTTCGGCAGCCGCGGCTCCGCGTCCAGCAGCTTGACGAGGAGGGCGATCATCGTGTTGGCGAACACCGTCGAGCGGCCGGTCATGCAGTCGCGCGGGCCCGAGAAGTAGCCGCTGGCCTTGGCCATTCCCAGCTGGGGATCGAAGACCGTCTCCAGGTAGCGGTGGATCTCGCGGGTCAGGAGCGCGCGATGCTTGTCGACGAGGTGCGGGGCGTCGGCCTCGCGCAAGGCGAAGAGCAGCATCGGCAGCGAGTCGCTCCCGTAGGCGTAGACGTCGCGCGGGTAACGCCGGTTGAAGATGGTGGTGGTGATGCGTCCGGCCTTCTCGAACCGCTCGAGCCCCCAGGCGAGCGACTGCACGACCTTCTCGCGCAGCCCCAGGCGGCAGAGGGCGGGCGTACACATCGCCAGATCGCGCATCCAGAACTGCTTGAAGTGACCGTTCGATCCCGCGAAGAACTCGCCGGTCCAGCAGTCGTCGACCACCTGGCGGCAGATGGCCGGCGCGTCGCCGGCGTAGCGCTTCCACCCGAAGGAGCGCCGGAAGAAGGAGCGCACCGCGACGTTGATCCCCGCGCCCCAGAGCACCAGATCGAAGGGCAGCGGCGCCGCCTCCTCGGGCCTGGCCGGCGGCAGCACCAGACGCTCGCCGGCCGACGTGGGAGCGGCCGGCGAAGCATCGACCCCCGAACCTTCGGACAAATTCCCTGATGACCGCACTGAACGTCCTCAAGCGTAGGCCGCTTGCGCGCGCGCGCAAGGCGCTCCGCGAGATTTAGTACGCGTCGCTGGCGCCAGGTGCGGCTTGACCTTCAGCCCGGTGCCGGTGTCGCGGCGAGCCGCTTGGTCCTGGCGTCGAGATAGCTGGTGTAGCTCTCGGCGCGCATCCGCGGCACGAGGCGGGTGAGCGTCCGGCGGATGGCCCGCCTCTGCGCCGGCCGCTGCAGGTCGGCGGGGTGAATCGCCAGCCGGGTGTCGACGCCCGTCCTGAGACTCTGCAGATCGGCGTAAAGTGCGGTGGCGGCCGCCTCGATCGGGCCCAGAGAGCCCCACCCGATGACCCGGCGCGCGTGACGATCCCCTCCGTGAACGATCCCGCCGAACACCTCGTAGAAGTCGAACCCGCGCCCGGCGACGACCGCGCGCGCCGCGTCCGAGAGGAGCCAGGCCGGCGGAACGAAGGCGCGCGTCGCCGTTTCCAGTCCCGCCCGACGCAGGATGGCCGTCGCCTCGTCGAGCCGCCGCGCCGTCTCGGCGGCGTCACAGTTGTGGAGCTCCCCCTGGCCGCGCGCGAAGAGATGCGCTTGGAACATCCCCCTGGGCGTCCAGGACCGCCCGCTCATCCGGTGGGTGAGGCCGTGCATCACCAGGCGCGCGCCGCCGTCGGCGAGCGTGCGGAGAAAACGCACCGTCGGCGGATCGCGGTCGACCGGGCTCGTTCCTTCGTGATTGGGGATGACCAGAACGGTCAGCCGGGAGGGCGCGATGCCCACGTCGCCGAGGAGAGCCATCGCCTCCTCGCACGAGGCGCGCGTGAGGGGCGAGACGTCGTGCAGCGAAACGAGGAGTGAGGCGGGGTGCGCGGCGCTCATCGCGGTCCAGTCGTCGTCGTGGTCGGGCTCTGTGCCCTGTTCAGCGGGCGCGCGCGGGCCGCCGATCCGGCGCGCTGTCCGGCGATGGAAGGCGCCGCGCCCGGGCTGGCCGAGGTCGACCCCGCGGTTCGCCTCCGCTGGATCGACGCGCGCCTGGCCCGCACCGCGCACCGGGCGCGCCTTTGGACCTGGGGCTGGGGAACCGCGCTCCTCGTCGGCACGGTGGCGAACCTAGCACCGCTGGCCTTCGTTTCCCCGGACCATCGCGTCGACTGGTACGTGGGGGCGGGCACCACGGCCATCGGCGTGGTCCCGCTGATCATCGCTCCGCTCGACGTCATCGCTGACTCGGCCGCGCTTCGCGCGAAAGTGACGGCGGTGGACCCAGGCGGCCAGCTCTGCCCGCTGCTGGCCGACGCGGAGCGGACCCTGGTCCGCGACGCCCGGAACCAGGCGGACGGCCAGCGCTGGTGGCTCCACGTGGCCAACGTGGCACTCAATGTGGGCGTGGGGTTGTTCCTGGGCCTCGGCTATGACCACTGGGGGGCGGGCGCCTTCAACGCCGTCTCCGGCGCGGCGATCGGCGAGGCGATCATCTTCACGCAGCCGACCTCGAGCATCGACGACCTGGCCAGCTATCGTTCCGGAGCGGTGGCCTCCCCCCCGGGCCCGCTGGCCCGGGCGCCGGGCGTCGCGCCCCGTGGCGGAATCATGATCGGCGCCACATTCTGACCGCCACCGGCGGCTCCAGGGCGCCGCCGGCCTTCGAAAAAATGCGACATCCCTGGCGGGATCCCTCAAAAAACAGGGGACTGTCCCGGCCGATCTCGGCGATTTTTCTGGCGATCGGCCGGCCCTCCTTTTGCAGGCGCAGATCGCGCAGGATCGCTGTGCGCCACGTGAGAGTCAGAGCTGGATTGCCGATCGGTTGGGCCGTCGTGGCTGCGCTCGGCTGCGAGCTGCCGCCGTCGCCCGCCAATTCGACGCCACCGACGAGCGCCTACCTCGACGACCCGGCCTACGCGCGGGCCGAGCTGACGGCCTCGCTGGTGAACCCAGGCAACCGCTACTCGGCGCTGCGCCTCGCCCACTACGCGACGGGCGACGCCGCCGACTGGGATCGCCTGCCGGCGTGGAACCCGGCCGCCGCGCCGATCGCGGCGGACGAGCTCGACGCGCCCGGGGGCGCCGCGCCGGCGGCGCTGCCCGGGTCGGCGGCGCCGCTCGCGCTGCCGGCGTCCGTCGCCGCGGCCGACGATCCGGCGCTCCTCGCGCTCGGCGAGGCGGCGTTCGCGCGCTACCCCGCGCAGCTGGCGCCCTACCTGAGCGTGGCGCTGACCTCGCGCGCGGCGGCCGCCCGGTACGGGCTGTGGGTCGATCCGGCGCGCGGGGTCGGGGGCCTCGTGCGCGCGCGGATGGGTGACGGGTCGGTGGCCGTGGCGCTGACCTGTTCGAGCTGCCACGCGGTCGCCGGCGCCGACGGCGCGATCGCGCTGGGCGTGCCCAACGCCCACCTGGATCTGGGAGCCGCGATCCTGGCGGCGCAGGGGATCCCGGCGGCGCTGTCGCAGGATCCCCACGCGGCCTGGGGGCCCGGGCGCCTCGACGTGACGACGGCGGCGGGGACCGAGCCGGCGCGCATTCCGGATCTACGTCCCGTGCAGTTCCTCAGCTACCTGCAGCAGGACGCCACGGTGCGGGCGCGGGATCTGACCACGCTGGCGATCCGGATCGAGACGCTGCTCATCACCTCCTGGGGCGAGGCGGTGCGTCCCGCGCGCGTGGTGGCGCTGGCGCTCGCCGCCTACGTCCAATCACTGGGCGCATCGCTGCCGCCGCTCGCCGACGCGGCCGCCGCCTCCCCCAGCGGCGCGGCGCTGTTCCAGGCCAGCTGCGCCGGCTGCCACGCGCCGCCCGCGCTCACCGGCGAGCCGGTCCCCCTGACGGTGATCGGGACCGATCCCGCGCTGGGGCTCTCGGCCGATCGGGGGACGGGGACCTATCGGGTGCCGTCGCTCCACGGCGTCGGCTCGCGCGGCCCGCTGCTCCATGACGGGACGCTGCCGTCGGTCGAGGCCATGTTCGATCCGGCGCGCCTCGACGAGGCGTTCGCGCAGAAACTTCACGGCGCCGGCGCGGTGCCGGGGCACCTCTACGGCCTCGGTCTCGCCGACCAACAACGACAGGATCTGATCACTTACCTTCACGCTCTCTAAAGGAACCGAGGTGCCACCATGAAATCGTTCGAACGAAACTCTTCGCTGCTCGTCGCTGTCGGGATCGCCTTGATCGCGCTGGGGGCCGCCGGGTGCGGCGCCTCGCTCACGCCGCCGGGGAGCGGCACGGGCGGCAGCGCGGCCGGCACGACCGGCGAGGGTGGCGACCCGTCGACCGGCGGCACGGTGGGGACCGGCGGCGTCATCCTCCTGGGGACGGGCGGCACGGGTGGTGTTCCGCTGGCCTGTAACCCGCCCCGGAGCGGCGAGGTCCCGAGCGAGCACCGCGCCACCGCCCCCGCCTGCAAACCGAGCAATCAACCGCCGGCGCCCGACGGGGGTGTCCCCTCCTGCACGGCCGACTCCGATTGCACGGCCAACCTGAACAGCCTCTACCGTTATTGCGTCCACGGCCAGTGCACGTTCGATCAGTGCCTGACCGACGCCGATTGCGGCTCGACCGGCGTCTGCGCCTGCTCGACCGACTACTACGGCGGGAACGCCGCCTATCACCCGAACTTCTGCGTGTCGGCGAACTGTCGCCTCGACCACGACTGCGGCCCGGGTGGTTACTGCTCGCCGAGCCGCGGCTACTGCGGGACGTTCCAGGGGTTCTACTGTCACACCGCCGCGGACACCTGCGTCGATCCCACCGCGGACTGCGCGAGCTGCGGCTACAACGCCTGCACCTACTCGCCCGCCGTGGGGGCCTTCACCTGCGGCTCCTCTGTCTGCGCCGGCTGAGACGCCGTCCGCCGTTGCAGCGCCCGAATCGCCGCCGTCAACGCTCCCAGAAAAACGAACCCCAGCGTGGCGGCGGTGATCGGCCACCCGATCGCTCCCGGCGTCCGGTAGTGGAAGCGCACCGCGTGGCGGCCCGCGGGCACCACGACGGCGCGGAGGATCCCATCCGCGCGGAGGAGCGGGCGGGGCGCGCCGTCGACCTCCACCGACCAGTCGGGATCGAACCGGTCGCCGAGGACGGCCAGGGCAGGGCGCGCCGCCGCGATCTCCAGCGCGACGTCGTCGGGCGCCCGCGTGGCGAGGCGCGCGGTTCCGGCGGGCTCGGTGGTCACGACGGTGGGGATCTCGGGGGCGGCCCCCTCGGCCACCAGCGCCACGCGGCGCGGATCGATGGCCGGCAAGCGGTCGAGGATCTCCCCTTCCGGGCGGCGCTCGACCGCCCCGACCAGCCAGGCACGCGGCAGCGCCCCGGCGCGCCGCCGGACCTCCCATCCGCCCCCGGCGGCCTCCAGCGGCAGCGACTGCCAGCGGGCCGGCCATTCGCCCGTGCGCGCGGCGATCCGGGTGACGCCCGCCAGATCGAGCAGCCAGTCCGCCGGATCGAAGCCGCCGAGCGCGTCGGGAAGCACCAGCGCCCGTCCGCCCGTGTCGGCCCGGGCCAGCAGCGCCAGCGTGTCGGGTGGCGCGAGCTGGTTGTAGCCGCGCAGGTCGTCGAAGCCGGCCCCCTCGCCCCAGTTGGCGAGCGGCACGATGTCGGCGTTACCCCGCCTGGTGAAGGCCCGCACGAGGACGCGATCCGGGGTGGCCGCCGCGAGCGCGGCCACCACCGCGGGCGCGGGCAGCACCTCCGCCGCCGGCCGCGACTGCCGGTACGGGAGCCACTGCACCGCCAGATCGAGGCAGGTCAGCGCGATCAGCGCGCGGGTGGTGGCCGCGGGCGACAGGCGGCCCGCCAGCCAGGCGTCGAGGAGGGCCCGGGTCGCCGCCAGCAGCAGCGCCGCGCGCCCGGCCGCCCAGGCGGTCGAAAGGTGCGCGCCGGGTCGCGTGAGGTGGTCCATCCCCGGCCAGCCGAGCGCGATCGCCCCGGCCACGCCGCAGGCGATGGCCGCGCCTGCCAGCAGCCGACCCAGGCGCCGGCGGATGGCCCCGGGATCCTGCGGACGCTCGCCGCGCGCGATCCGCGAGAGCGCGAGGCCGGCCACCGTGCTCGCGAGGAGGGCGAAGAACCACGCGTAGCGGCAGGCGCAACGGAAGAGCCGAAATCCGGGACAGAGCGCGTAGGCCAGATAGAACGGCGGCAGGTAGCGACCCGCGGCCAGCGCGAAGAAGCCGAGCGCCAGCGCGGCGAGCGCCGCCTCGCCACGGGCGCGCCAGCCGAGCGCCAGCACGAACAGCGCGAGCGGCGCGATGCCCAGGTAGCAGGTCATCTCGTGGTAGTTGTAGGCGCCGAAGTGGGTCCCGCGGAGATCGTTGCCGTAGAGATCCGGCGCCAGCAGGCGTAGCCAGTCCCAGGGGTTCCAGGAGAAGCTCCCCGCGAAGGCCAGGCGCTCGCCGGCGCCGCGCGCGCTGGCGAAGAGGTGCGCGATCACCGGCCCGTAGAACCCGGCCAGAAGCCCGCAGAAGAGAGCGACGCCGGCGGTCAGCCAGAGCCCGCGCGCGGCCAGCCGGCGCGCGCGGGTCCCGGCGGGCGCCGTCCCCAGCGTCCGGACCAGGACGACCGCGGCGACGAAGAGCCAGGTCATGTACGCCACCTGCGGATGCCCGCCCAGGGCGCCCCAGGCGGTGAGCGCGCCGATCGCCAGCCCGTCGCCGAGCCGCCCGCCGAGGGCGAGCCGGTCGGCGCACAGCGCCGCCCAGGGGATGAAGGCCATCGAGGCGAACATCCAGGGGTGATGGAAGCGGACGATGTAGACGCCGCCCCACACGAACGCCAGCACCGCCAGCGCCGCCCCGGGCGTTGCGGCGCCGAACCGGCGGGCCAGCGCCCAGGCGCCGCCCGTCGCGATCAGAAGATAGACGCCGAGGTAGAGGACCAGCCCCAGGCGATCGGAGACCCCGCTCCGGCGGGCCAGGGCGCGAACCGGCTCGTAAGCTGCCGTCTGGGGATCCGAAGCCAGCCCCATCCCCAGGAACTCGTGCGGGTTCCAGCCGCTGAGCCCGCTTTCGCGCAGGAGCTGCTCGCGCGGGAAGTACTGGGCCGCCAGGTCCTCCTGGTAGAGCGTCTCACCGCGCGCCAGCGGCCGCCAGAGGACCAGGAGCGGGATCGCCAGCAGCGCGGCCAGCGTCAGCCCGGCCCGAGCTCTCGCCGTCAGCACCTCGATGACCTAGCGCCGGCCGGCGGCGGCGTCCAGGCCGAGCTTGCTTCGTCGATGCCTGATTTTAGGTTCGTTGGATGCAGAATGTGTCGACCGGCGCGGGCCTGCCAGAGTCACGAAACGCCCCTTCCGAGGCGGCAGAGCGAAATGACGACTGCCCGCTCGAGTTTCAGCCGGAGTCGGGCGCCCTGGGTCCTTGCGAGGCGATCGACGAGGACGAGCTGGACCACGATCGGCGCGAGGATCTTTGATCGACCGACGCCGATCGCGGGCGCGACGACGGGTAGAGGTAGAGTAGCCGCCTCTGCATGATCCAGAGCCACCCGGGACCGACCCACGCCGTCTGGATCGATCTGCTCCAGCCGACCGCTGAGGAGATCGAGACCGTGAGGCGTTCGACCGGGCTGCGCGTTCCCACCGAGGCGCAGGTGAGCGAGATCGAATTGACCAGCCGGCTGGCGTTCGAGTCGGGCGCGTTCTACCTGTGGCGCCGCTGGTGGCGCACGTCGCCGAGAACGAGCTGCGGGCCACGCCGGTGGGGTTCGTGCTCTCGTCCAAGGTTCTTGTCACCGTCCGGTTCGGCCCGCTCGCCTCGTTCGACGCCGCGCACGAGGCGGCGGCCGCCCACCCGCCGGCCGACGCCGCCGAGGCATTGCTGCGAATCTTCGAGATCCTCGTCGACCGGGCGGCCGACGCGTTCGAGCACTCGGGCGCGGCGTGCGACGATCTGGCCCGGGCGGTCTTCCGCGAGGGCCGGGGGCGGGCCAAGCGGACGGTGAAGCTGTCGGCGGCGCTGCGCCGGATCGGCGACGCCGCCGACAAGATCTCGCGCATCCGCGACGAGCTCCTGGGCCTGGGGCGTCTCTGCAGCTATCTCATGGAGAGCGGCATCGCCGGGGCGCCGGCGCTGGATGCGGCGCGCCTCAAGGCCATCCGCGCCGACATCACCTCGCTGACCGACTACGAGGCGCACCTCTCGAGCAAGGTGCAGTTCCTGCTCGACGCCACGCTCGGCTTCATCAACATCGAGCAGAACGAGATCGTCAAGACGCTGACCATCGCCTCGGTGGTGGGGATCCCGCCGGTGCTGGTGGCCGGCATCTACGGGATGAACTTCCGGGTGATGCCCGAGCTGCGCTGGACGCTCGGCTACCCGTTCGCGCTGGCGCTGATCCTGGTGAGCGCGCTGGTGCCGCTCTGGTGGTTCAAGCGGCGTGGCTGGATGTAGCAAACCACCCAGGCGAGCGAGGAGCTCGGGACCCCGGGTCAGCGGCCGGCGCCGTAGCTGGCTGCGGCCGCGGCCAGCGCGGCGCCGGGCGAGAGCTGCGCGCCGGCGTCGCGCAGGATGGTCTCCAGCGCGCCGAGCAGCAGGGTGACGTTCCGGCGCGTGCTGGACGCGCCCATGAGGCCGATCCGCCAGGCCTTCCCCTTGAACGGGCCGAGGCCGCCGCCGATTTCGATCCCGAACTCCTCCAGCAAGCGCGCCCGCGCCCGCACGTCGTCGACACCGGCGGGGACGCGCACGGCGTTCAAGGAGGCGAGGCTGCGTTCGGGGATGTAGCTCAGTCCCAGCGCCTCCAGACCGGCCCGCAACGCCAGGTGGTTCGTGCGGTGGCGGGCGATGCGCGCCTCCAGCCCTTCTTCTTCGACCACGCGCAGCGCCTCGCAGAGCGCGTAGGTCATGTTGACGGGCGCCGTGTGGTGGTAGGCGCGATCGGCGCCCCAGTAGTTGCGGATGAGCGACATGTCGAGGTACCAGCTGCGGCACTTCGACTGGCGGCGGTCGATGACCTCCAGCGCCACCGGGCTGAAGGTGACGGGCGCCAGGCCGGGCGGGCAGGAGAGGCACTTCTGCGTGCCGCTCCAGCAGGCGTCGATGCGCCAGGCGTCGACGGCGAGCGCGTGGCCGCCCAGCGAGGTGACCGCGTCGACCAGCAGCAGCGCGCCCGCGTCGTGCACGATGCGCGAGATCTCCTCGAGCGGCTGGTGGGCGCCGGTCGACGTCTCGGCGTGGACGATGCCCACCCACTTGGTGCGCGGCCGCGCCGCCAGCGCCGCTGCCACCGCCTCCGGATCGATCGTCCGGCCCCACTCGGCGCTGACGAGGTGGACGAAGGCCCCCTGGCGCTCGGCCATCTCCGCCAGGCGCGCGCCGAACGCGCCGGCCACGCAGACGATGGCGTCGTCGCCTGGCTCGGTCAGGTTGGCCACGCAGGCCTCCATGCCGGCGCTCCCCGTCCCGGGCACGGCCAGCGTGAGCTGGTTGTCGGTCCGGAAGACCTTCTTCAGGAGGCCGCGCGTCTCGTCCATGATGGCGAGGTACGCCGGATCGAGGTGGCCCAGCGTCGGCGCGGCCAGCGCCGCCAGCACGCGCGCGGGCACGGTGCTCGGTCCCGGTCCGAGGAGAATGCGTTCGGGGATGTTCAAGGGATCCTCTCCGTCAATGGATTCTCACCTTCTGCCGCAGGAGCTCGGCCTGCAGGTGGCCGATGTCGAGATCGCGCAGGCTCACGCCGTCCTTGATCGAGACCGCCGCCGCCACGCCCGCCCCCTGGCCGGTCACCGTGCAGCACATCATGCTCCGCACGGCGGCGTGCGAGATCTCGTCGCCGGCGATGCAGCGCCCCGCCACCAGCAGGTTCTCGACCTTCCGGGGCAGGAGGACGCCGTAAGGGATCTCGAAGTAGCGCCCGGTCGTGGGCAGCACCAGCACGCCGTAGCCGTCGATGAACTCGGGGAAGATGCCGATCGAGTCGGCGAAGCGCGCCTGGTTGCGCACGTCGTGCTCGGTCAGGTTGTACCGCCCCTCGATCTTGCGCGTGTCGCGCACGCCGATGGTCATCCCGAAGGTGCGCAGCTTCGCCTTCTCGAACCCGGGCTCGAAGTGGTTCATCGCCTTGATCGCCTGCAGCGACTGGGCGCGCCCCTCGATCTCGCCGCGGGTCAGGTCCCAGACGTCGGTGCCGTCGTAGCCGGTCAGGTGAATCATGTTGAGGTAGGTCGCCTCGCCGGAGTCGGTGATGGTGCTCCAGGTGCCGCCGATGCTCTTCAGGCCCGGCGGGATCACGCCCGCCGCGCGCGCCTGCGCGAACGGCTTCTCGAGGTACGGGCTGAAGAGGTCGTCCTCCTTGCCGCCCTTCTGCACGTCCCAGTTGAGGCCCCAGTCCTTGTACGTCGTCGGGTTGGCGGCGACGTGGTCGAGGAACTTCTTCTTGTCGACGCCGCTCACCGAGAACATCACCGTCACCGGCAACATCCGCTCCTTGGCCGTCATTCGGCAGGGCGCGCCCGCGTAGTGGGCGAGGTCGGCGTCACCCGAGGCGTCGACGATCCGCTGGGCCAGGATGGCCCCCCGACCCGACTTGCTGTGCACGATGATCCCGCGCAGCGCGTCCCCCTCCATGACGGTGTCGATGGCCACCGCGTGGAGCAAAGGGCGGATCCCCGCCTCGGCGACGACCTGGTCGGCGACCACCTTGAACATGTCGGCGTTGATGGCCTCGCTCTTGGATTGCACTTCGGGCGCGGTGGCGCCCATCGCCTTGGCGCGCTGCTCGAGCTCGACGCCGATCCCCTCGCTGTCGACGGTCTTCTCGCGGCGGTACCAGGCCAGGCTCTCGACCCCCACGACGGTGATGTTGCCGCCCAGGCAGCCGAAGCGCTCGACGAGCATGGTGTCGACGCCGGCGCGCGCGGCCCCCAGCGCGGCGCCCAGGCCGCCCGGGCCGCTGCCGACCACCAGCACGTCGACCTCGGCGATCACGGGGACGTCACGCGCGCTCTCGCGGACCGTCTTCATCGGTCGGGCGATCGTACCGGAGCCGGTTCACCTTCGCGCCGGTGACCGGCGATTGTTCGCAAAGCTGTCACCTGGGCGCGGCGGCCGGGCGGCTCAGCGATAGCGGGAGGCGGGCGCCGTCGAGCGCGCGTTGGCCAGCGCGGCCTGCTGCGCCTCGGCGATCTTCTGCAGCGGCGAGGCGTCCTCCATGCCCGGGACGCAGACCACCTCGCCGAGGCGCAGGCCGGCCAGCGACGCGCGCGCCACGTCGTCCGGGCTCATGCGCGGAACCTTGCTCAGGTCCATCCCCTGCACCTCGTGGAACTCCGTCGCCACCACGCCGGGCAGGCAGACCTGCACGCGCACGCCCGTCTCGCGGAGCTCGTTGGCCAGCACCTCGGTGAAGGTCACCAGGAACGCCTTGGCCCCGGCGTAGACGGCGCGCGCCGGGAGAAAGCTCTCGGTCACCGTGCCCGAGAAGGCCAGCAGCGAGGCCACGTTGATGATGCCGCCCCGCTTGCGGACGACCATCCCCGGCAGCGCGGTACGGCTCACCTGGACGACGGCGCGGACATGCACCGAGAGGAGGTCGTCGGCGACCTTCGGGTCGAGCTCGACGAACTTGCGGTAGCCGCCGAAGCCGGCGTTGTTGACCAGCAGATCGAGCGGCGTCTCGGCGGCGCGCGCCGCCACCGCGTCGACGCCCGCGGGCGTGGCCAGGTCGGCGACCAGAACCTCCACCTGGGCCTGGTGCGCGGCGGAGAGGCGCCGGGCCAGCGGCTCGAGGCGCTCGCGCCGCCGGGCCACCACGATCAGATCATGCCCGGCCTGGGCCAGCTCGACGGCAAACGACTGACCGATGCCGGCGGAGGCGCCGGTGACGAGGGCGAGGGGTCGCGGCATGGCGGAAGGTTACGGGGGCGGGCCCTCCCGCACCACCTCTCGCTCGGGCGAACGGGCGGCAGCACCCGGTCGGAGATGACGTCCGCGTGCCGTTACGGATGACGGTTGGTAACGCGCGGGTGAAAGTTCGCGCCCTGCGCCCGTCGCCACCCAGGCGGCGAGCGCGCTGGCCCACGTGATCATCTTGGCGCAGGCGCTGCCGTTTACCGCGCGCTTCGGGTTGATTGCGCGCTGTCTCGGGCTCCGTTGACGGCCGTCAACGGGCCGTTTCGGCGGGGAAAAATCTCCGTAAACAACGCCGGCCGTCGGTGACGGCGCCCACCAACGAGGGCAAGATCGGGCTCTGTCGGAGTGGAGGTGAGAAGATGAGAATGACGCCAATCGAACCCCTGTCCTGCGGCGACGCCCGGGCGGCGATCCTGTCGAGCAACGAAGAGCTGCGCGAGCTGGCGGCGGAGACGATCCACGTCGCCGAGGGAGCCAGAGGCTCGGCGCGCGGCTTCGAGCCGCTGCGCGCGCAGGCCAAGGACCTGTGCGCCGCGGTCGCGGAGCACATGGACTTCGAGGAGCGTATGCTGGCCACGGCGCTGGGCGACGTCATCGGGTGGGGCTCCGCGCTGCGCGCCCAGATCGAGGAGGACCACGAGCGCCAGCGCGCGACCGTCGCGCTGGCCATGTCGGCGCTCGAGCCTGACAGCGTCTCGATCGCCCGGGTCATCGAGCGCATCCGCGCCTTCGCCGACGAGCTCCTCGTCGATCTGGAGAGCGAGGAACGCTACCTCATGACGGCGGATCTCGACGCGCTCTCGATCGACAGCCATGGCGGTTGACGCGCATTAGGGAGGCATCCGATCGGCGACCGGTGGTAGATAGCCATCGGGATGCCGTTTGCCGTTGCTGACGGAGGGCCGCCGAGCGCGGCGGGGCGGGCCGCTCCTCCGCGCGTGGAGGCGAGATGGGACCTCGGCGACTGGTTCTTGCTGGCCGCCATCACCGCGCTGCTCGTGGCCCGCATTCCCCTCCTCGCGATTCGGGTCTTCGACAACGACGAGCTCGAGCACGCCCACGTCGCCTGGAGCGTGTCGCGGGGCCTCCTCCCCTACCGTGACTTCTTCGAGCACCACACGCCCTGGTTTCACTTCACCCTGGCACCGTTCTTTCATTGGTTCCGGGTGGCCGAGTCGTTCGAGTCGGCGCGGCATTTCCTGATCTTCGGTCGCTTGTTCTCGCTGGCGCTCACCGTCCTCTCGGTGGTCCTGATCTTCTTCGTCGGGCGGCTGGGCGGCAGCCGCCGGGCGGGCCTCTTCGCCGGGCTCTTCCTGGTCGGGCAGCCGGTGCTGATGCAGAAGACCCTGGAGATCCGCCCCGACGTGCTGGCGCTTTCGTTCTTCATCGGCGCGCTCGGGTTCCTGCTGTCCGGTCTGGCTGCCGATGCGCCCCCGGCCCGGCGGCTGCGCCGGTTTCTGGGCGGCGGGCTCTGCCTGGGCGCCGCCATCATGTGCACGCAGAAGATGCTGTTCGTTCTCCCGGGCGCGCTGGTCGGTCTCGGGATCTGGATCCTGAGAGGCGGGCGGACGCAGGCGCGCGCCGCTCGGGTGGTCCCCCTCCTGTTCCTTTTCTTGGGGGTCGCCGTGCCGGCGCTGGTCACCTGGCTCGGATTCGCGCTCGCTGGCGGCGGCCGTCGATTCATCTACGACAACTTTCTCCTCAACGCGCGCGTCCTCTTGGGCTCGAACCGGGCTTTGCCGCTCATCCTCAAGACCAGCTGGCCCATCCTGCTCCTTGCCTTGGCGGGCGCCGGGGCCACGTTGTCTGGTCGGGGCCGAATCGAGCGGCGTGACGACGGGGGGCCGTTGCTCCTCTGCATCCTGGGCGGGTTCGTGGCGGGCGTCCCGATCGTGCGCGTCGCTTACGAGCAGTACTACCTGCCGGCCATGGCCATCGTTTGTCTGTTTGCGGCGCGCGGGGTCTGCTGGCTGCTCGACCGGATCCAGCATCGCCCTCGACAGGGCGGGCGCGCCTGGCTGGTCGTCGGCGCGGCCGCCGCGCTCTCGATCCTGCCGGCCCTCAATCTGCGAAAGTCGCTCGACGTTCGCAACGACGTCCAGCTCGGGTGGCTGCGGTTCGTCTACGCGCACACCGGCCCCAAAGATCGCGTGCTCGACGGGTGGCTGGGGACCGGCGTCTTCCGTCCTGCCGCCCACTACTACTTCTTCATGCACAGCGAGCTTCTGGCCATGCTCACCGAGCACGAAAGGGAGGCCTACCTGGACGCGCTCACCCGCGACCAGGACCGGCCGGCGCTCATCGCCCTGGACGTCGAGCTCGTGGCCCTCGGTCCCCGGTTCCTGCGGTTCGTCCGCGACAACTACAGGCGCGCCGAAGGACCCTTCTTCCTGCCCCGGGTCAACGCGGACTTTGGCACAGGTTCGCGCCGTCCGGCTCCGCCTCGTTGAGCGCGAGGACGTCCCCGGCCGCCTCGAAGCGGCTCCGGTCGGCGGGCAGCTCGAACCGCTGGTAGCGGTCGGTTTGCAGCGCCCGCTGCAGATCGTCTCGCCGCCCGGGAATCCAGCAGCCCCGCCCCGCGCGCGCGATGCGCTCGCCGACGTCGCGCCTGACCCAGAGCCTCGTGGACCCCGCGAACGCGGGCGCGTAGTGCGCCAGGAAGCTCGGCGTCTCGTAGAGCGCCGCGGCCCACTCCCAGTGCGCCTCCACGAGGTCCGGCGACTCGGCGCCGAGAACCTCGCCGATCGCTGCCGGCCCCCGGTGGGCGAGCTTCCGGTTCGAGAGGAAGGCGAGGTCGACGATCCGAAACTCGTCACAGCAGAGGGCCAGGCCCCCGACGTCGGAGGTGAGGATGACCGGCCGCTCGAGGCGGGCGGCCGACACGAATCGTCGAAACAGCTGGCCGGACTCGGCGTAGCTGTGCGGGGTGACGTCGAAGGTCCCCTGGCGGGCGATGGCCAGCCAGTCGTGTGGATAGCCGAGCCGCGACACGCGCACCGTCCAGACCAGCGAGCCGGCGGCGAGCACCGCCGCCGCGACGGCGAGCACCGCCGGGAGCTTGCGCCTGGCCGCCGTCACAGAGGCCGAGAGGAGCGCCGACAGCAGCAGCAGCGTCGGTGGAAACGCGAAGTAGGGCATCCGTCCGGGGTAGCCCCAGTGCTTTCCGGTCACCACCCCCATCACCACGGCGCCCACCAGCGGGGCGACCAGGATCGCCAGGGCCGGGCGGCGGCTGCGCAGCGCGCCCGCCAGGCCCGCGCCGGACAACAGGCCGGACAGCGCGGCGATCCCCAGCGCCACGAAGGGCGCCTTGAAGAAGCGGAGGAGCTCCTTGGCGCCGGCCCACCGCTCCCCCGCGCTGAACGCCGCGTACGGCGGCCACCGCTTGGCCCAAAAAGTGTTGGGCAGGATGTCCCCGAAGAGCGCCAGGCGGAGGAGCGAGAGGAGCGCGACGGTGCAGAGCGCCGAGAGGACGATGGCCCAGAACCTGCGCCGCCCGGGAACCAGCAGGGCGCCGAGGGCGAGGAGGCCCACGTAGAGGATCGCCTCGAAGCGCGTGGTCACCGCCAGGAAGACGCCGCCGCAGAGGAGAAGGAGGCGCGGCTCCTGGGCGAGGAGCTCGTTGATCACCAGCAGGCAGGCGGCGGCGAGGAGGCCCATCTCCATCCCGTTGGCGGCCTCGGAGAACGAGCAGCCCCAGGCGGCAAAGCCGATCACGGTCAAGGCCGAGAACAGCCGGTCCAACCGGAGCAGCGCGCAGGTCCGGGCCAGCAACGCCGTCGCGGCGGCGATCGAGAGGACGGACAGCGCCTGAGAGAGCGCGATGGCGGTCCGGAACGAGGGCCTCCCGAGCGCGAGCAGCGAATTGAGGAGGAACCAGGAGACCGAGGAGAAGCCCTCGACGACCTCGGACCGGGGGGTGAGGGCCACCCGGCCGTGCCGCGCGAAGGTCCGGGCGAAGGCCAGGGTGATGGCGCCGTCGTCCCAGCCGTTGTCGCCGATGAGCCGGCAAACCCACATCAAGGCCGCGCATTGGAGGAGCACGACGAGCGTGACTTGCGAGCGCGACACCGGTGGCGCCAGCGTATCGCAAGCGGTTTTCGGGCGCACGCGGCGGAGTACACTGCCGCCCGTGAACGAGCTGCCACCCCCGGCGACCGCCGCCGTCTCCGCGCCGCGCGCCCGGCGCTCTCTGCTCGAGCTCTGCGACCATCTCTCCGACGCCCGCCTCGTCGCCCTGGCCGCGGCCGTGCTGTTCGTGCTCTACGCCTGGCCCTTGCTGCTGGTGTCGGTGCCGCCGTTCCAGGACCTGCCGAACCACCTGGCCACCGCCCACATCATCGAGCACCCCGACCTCTACCCGGAGTTCGTTTTCAACGGCCTCCTCAAGTCGAACGCCTTGCTGACGCTCTGGCTCTATACCGTCGGACGACTCGGCCTCTTCGGCGCGGCCCGCGCCTTCGTGGCGCTGGTGCTCGCGGCGACCGCCCTCGCCCTTCCGGTGTTCGTGCATCGCTTCGCCGGGCGCCGGGCGATACCCGTCGCCGTGCTCTGCGGCTGGCCGCTGGTCCACAGCTGGTCGGTCTCGATGGGCTTCTTGAACTTCTCGTTCGGTTTCGCGCTCTCGCTGATCCTTGCCGTGGTGATCGATCGGCAGCGCGAGCGGCCGACGCTGGAGCGGGCCCTGGGGATCGCGGCGCTCTCCGCGGTGGTCTGGTACGCGCATCCGTTCCCGCTGGGGGTCGTCGGCATCCTCGTCGCCGCGCACGCGATCACCCGCCCCACGCCGCGCGCGCGGATCGCGGCGGGGGTCACCCTGCTCTTGCCGATGGTCCCCTCGGGGATCCTCTCGCTGGTCACCGCGCAGCACCACCTGGTCAAGTCCGAGCATTCGACCGCGGTGGCCTCGACCTTCTGGTATCTCAACCCGTGGGAGAACCTGGAGCACGTCTGGATCGACGTCTCCGGCGCGCTGACCTGGTGGGGGGCGGGGACGATCCTCCCGGCGGTGCTCCTGGCCGTCTTCGCCTGGCGCGGGCGCGAGCTGGTCCGCCCCTTCTTCTCCAACGCCGCGATGGTCGGGATCGCGGTGGTGTACGTGGCGCTGCCCGAGCTCTTGAGCAACTGGAACTACCTCAACTGCCGCCTGGTCCCCTATCTCTGGGTGGGGTCGCTGTTGCGGGTCCCCCCTCGCCTGCCGCGGGTCTGGACCATCGCGCTGGCGCTGGCGGCGCTGTCATTCTCCGCCTCGCTGGGGGTCGATTACGTGCGGCTCGACCGCGACCGGGCGGCTTTCACGGCGGGCATCGAGGCGGTCCCCGAGCGGGCCACCTTGCTTCCGCTCGCGTTCAAGCGCACCAAAACGGGGAGGTTCACCGCCAGCCTGACGCACGCCTGGGGTTACTACACGATGGCCAAGGACACCTCGGCGCCGCTGGTGTTCGGCGTCGAGCGCTCCTACCCGATCACCTACCGGGAGTTCCCGCCGGGCGACGTGATCCCGCCGGCGCTCGACCGTTTCGCGGAGAGCAACGGCACCGGCGCCGACGTCTGCCGGCGGCTCAAGCAGCCGAAGGGCGCGCCGGTCTGCGCGATGGTCCTGCGGGAGATCTGGCGGGGCTTCTGGGCCGAGGCCGAGCCGCGGTTCAGCCACCTCCTCACCTGGGCCATGCCCGCGGAAGCGCGCGCGCTGATCCCCTCCAGCTACCACCGCGTGTTCGCCTCGGGCGAGCTGGAGATCTACGCCCGGGCAAGCTCGGCCGACTGACGCCTCCCGGCATGCCGGGGCCGGCGCCCGGAGGTTCGCATTTTCGGCGCGCGGCGGTCATTTTGCGGCAGGCCTCAGGATTTTCCGCGAAATGACGCGCGACGTGCGTGATCGCGGGGCTTGACCCGAACCGAGCGGCTAAGATAAGGCCGATCAGGTCGCATGCGCCCGCTCCGCGTCGGACTCGTAGCCGAGAGCTACTACCCCACCCTGGGAGGCATCCAGGAACACGTCCGGCACTTGCGAAACCTCCTCGATCGCCGCGGCGTGGAGGTCACGATCCTGACCGGCCGACCGAAGGTCACGGCGGCGCCCGGACCCGCGGACGCCGAGCGGAACGTCGTTCGCGTCGGGCGCGCCCACATCTTTCGCACCGGCGGGACCTTCACCCAGGCGACGATCGGGCCGCTCTCCGCCTACCGGTTCCATCGCGCGCTTCGCCGGGGGCAGTTCGACCTGCTCAACATCCACGGCCCCTGTGATCCCGGGCTGGCCTTCTGTGCCCTCTCGATGTTTGCCGGGCCCAAGGTGCTGACGCTGCACAACGCCGTGTTCCCCGACGCTGCCTGGCGACATCGGATCGGCGCGTACTACCGCTGGGTGTTTGGTCGCGCGGCGGCGGTGATCGCGGTCTCCGAGGCCACCTCGCAGGTCTGGCACCGGTACGCCGACTTCCAATCGACGATCATTCCCAACGGGGTCGACGTGGCCGGCTGGCGCGCCTCGCCCAGCGCCCGCTATCGGCGCCCGGAGACGCGCAGCATCGTCTACCTGGGGCGCCTCGAGTCGCGCAACGGGCCCGAGGTGGCGATCGAGGCGTTCAACCGGATCGGGCCCGCGCTGCCCGACGTGCGCCTCTTGATGGCCGGCGACGGGCCGATGCGCGCGGAGCTCGAGGCGCGGGTGGCGCCGGCGGTCCGCGATCGGGTCGAGTTCCTGGGCGCGGTGTTCGATGAGCGGCCCGAGCTGCTGGCCTCGGCCTCGCTGTTCCTGCTGCCGGCGCGCGCCGTGGGGTTCTCGATCATGGTGCTGGAGGCGTTCGCCGCCGGCCTGCCCGTGGTGGCGCTGCCCGGCCTCGGCACGGATCGGGCGGGCGAGCATTGGTCCAACGTGATCATGGCCAAGGACGACAGCGTCGACGCGTTCGCCGCCGCCGTCAGCGAGACCCTGCAGCGCGATCAGCGCGAGCGCGTCGCGCGCGGGCGGGCGATCGCCGAGGCCTTCGACTGGGAGAAGGTCGGCGGGCGGATCCTGGACGTCTTCCAGCGCGTCGCCCGGACGACGGGGGCCGAGGGCCCCGGCTGGCGCTCGCACGCCGCTGCCTAGCATGGAGGCGAGAAAGCCGTCGAAGACCCGCGCGCGGGTGGCGCTAATCCTGCGTCTGGTCCCGCTCTGCCTCCTAGCCGGTGTTCTGTGGCGCGAGAAGCCCTGGGCGGTCCGCGTCTCGCCGAACGCGCCCTGGGCGGTGACCGCCTCGATCCTCATCAACTTCGTCGTCTTCCTGCCGATCAAGGCGGCGCGCTGGCGGCTGGCCCTGGTCGCGCCGCCGCCGTTTCTCCAGGTCCTGGCCGCCACCGTGGAGGGGCTCCTGGCCAACGCCGCCATCGGGTTCGGCAGCGGCGATCTGGTCCGCGCGGCGCGCCTGCGCCGCCAGGGGGGACAGCTGGCCGTCGACTACGCCTGCACCTGGGCCGAGCGCGGCGCCGAGGCGCTGGCCTTCGCCCTCCTGGTCTTCGTCGCCGCGGTGACCACCCGCCTGGGGACGCTGGCGCTGGCCTTCTCCGGCGTGGTGGTCGGCGCGTACGCCGGCCTGCTCGCGGGCGGCCGTTACCTGGTTCCGCGCCTCGGAAGGTGGCCGCGCGTGCAGCGTGCGCTGGCAGCCGGGCTCGCCGCTTCGACGCCGCGCCGGGTGGCTGCCATGGCCGCGCTGTCGGTGGCGGGGTGGGCGAGCGAGATCGTGATGCTGGTGCTGTTTCAGAGCGCCTTCCATCTGCCGGTCAGCTACGCCACCGCGGTGCTGACGCTCATCGGGATCAACGCCGCCATCGCCATCCCGACGCTGCCGGGGAACTTCGGCACCTTCGAGGCGGGCGCGGTGATGGCGCTGGTCTCCTGCGGCGCGGCGCACGACGTCGCCGTCTCCTACGCGCTCGCCTACCACCTCACGCACGTCGTCCCGGTCGCCGTGGTCGCGACCGCCGTCTACCTCGTACGCGGGCGCAGTATTCAGAACCCCGAGAGGGTTCCGAACCTCCCGCCCTGAACGGCGGTCAGGGGAGCCGGCGATAGAGCGTCACGCCCGCGTCGTGCGCGACGGGCCGGTAGTGGCGCTCGACGTAGGCGCGCAGGCGGGGGTAGCGGGCCAGGGGGTACTTGCCGTAGCCGTCCCAGCCGGCGGCCGCGGCGTCGACCAGCAGCGCCGGGCGGCGCCGCTCGAGATCGTCGAACAGCATCTGCCAGCGGACCGGATCCTGGTTGAGGTCGGCGTTGCGGGCGCCGGTTTCGGTCGGCGTCCCCGGGCTCTCGCCGGTCACGAAGTTGGCGGACGAGAACCGGGTCCCCATCGGCCGGCGGCTGAGGACGTAGAGCTGCGGCGAGTTCCCCCAGACGAAGATCCGCTCGTCGGGGGTGGTGAGGCGATCGATGGCGGCCGCGACCTCATCGTAGGGTGGCTCGCCCTCGTCGAGCCGGGCGGTGAGCGGCCGCGCGAACGTCGCCAGCGCGAAGAAGAGCAGGGCGGGGAGGGCGCACAGAGCCGCCAGGACGAGGCGGTTGAGGCGCCGCCCGTTCCAGAGGCGCAAGAATCCCGGCGCCGCCAGCAGACAGAGCGGCGGGAGGACCAGGTGAAAGTAGTGGCCGAAGAAGCGGCCGCCGGCCGAGAGCGCCACGGCCGAGGAGACCAGCCAGAGCAGCGCCAGCACCGCGGCCGGCGCCGGAGCCTCCGCCTCGGCCCGCGCGCTGCCCGCCGGGCGCCGCAGCACGCGCGCGACGTCGCGGGCGACGGCGACCGCGCCGGCGAGCCCGAGGGCGTAGGGGACCAGGGCGGCGCCGCCGACCAGGACGGTCCGTCGCAGCCCGCGGGCCAGCGCCGCCGCGCCGGTCAGGCCGGCGCCGACGTAGGAGAAGTTGAACCTCAGCCAGTAGAGCGCGGCCTCGGCGTTGCCGGCCGCCCGGCAGGACAGGAGATAGAGGGCGAGCGGGGCGGCGGCGCCGCCGACCTGGCAGGCGGCGCGCGACGCCGCCCAAAATCGGGACCCGCGCGGCGCGAGCCCCAGCGCCGTCCACCAGAGGAGCATCCCGATCGATGCGCCCAGGAACGTGAGACCCTGATACTTGAGCAACGCCGAGGTGCCGATGAGCGCGCCCACCACCAGGTGGAGAGCCCAGCCACGCACCCCGGGTGCGGGCGCGCGGAGATCCCGCAAGAGGATCCAGGCCGCCAGGGCCTGCGGCAGCAGCAGAAACAGCTCGCAGTTGGCGGCCAGCGCGTCGTAGTCGTGCCAGGTGGTCGAGAAGACCAGGAAGAGCCCGGCCGCCACGATCGCCTCGCCGGGGCGACAGGCCGAGCCCTCGCCGCGCCGAATGGCGCGGAGAAGCGCGCCGGTCAGGAGCACCGCCAGGATGACCAGCGCGTGCGCCCCTTGCGTGTCGTAGCCTCCGCAGAGCGAGAAGCCCAGCCGGTAGAGGTGGTAGATGAGCGGCGGCTTGTGGTCGACCACGTCGCGGTAGAGCAGGTCCCCGCGCTGGAGCGCGTCGGCCGTCGTCGCGTAGATCGCCTCGTCGTCGGAGAGCAGGGGCCGCAAGAAGGTCGGCAGCCGCAGCGCCAGGCCCACGGCAAAGACGGCCAGAAAGACGGCCGGAGCGACCGCCGCGAACCGCCCCGAGCGCCGCTCCGTTGGCGGCTCTATTTGCCGAGAGGCGCGCATGCCGGGTGGAGAGCGTGATGATATACAGGGCGCGTGGCGGGCCCGATTCTTTCGTTGGTTCTTCCCATCTACAACGAAGAAGCGATCATCCCGGAGCTCGACCGCCGATTGCGCGCGTTCCTGGCCGACGTGGGGAGCGGCGTCGGCGAGGCCTGGGAGGTCATCTTCGTCAACGACGGCTCGCAGGATCGCTCGCTGGCGCTGCTCACCGAGCTGGCCGCGGCCGAGCCGCGCTACAAGATCGTTTCGTTGTCGCGGAACTTCGGCCACCAGCTGGCCATCACGGCCGGGCTCGATCGCGCGGGGGGCGAGGCGGTGGTGGTGATGGACGCCGATCTGCAGGACCCGCCCGAGGTGGTCCGCGAGATGGTCGCGCGCTGGCGCGAGGGATTCGACGTCGTGTTCGGCGTGCGCGCCCAGCGCCACGGCGAGACGGCCTTCAAGAGGCTGACCGCCGCGGTCTTCTACCGTCTGTTGCGGGCGATGCTGGGCGGCGCCGCCATTCCGGTCGACGCGGGGGACTTCCGGCTGATGAGCCGCTCGGTCGTGCTGACCCTGCGCGCGCTGCGCGAGCGGCACCGGTTCGTGCGCGGCCTCGTCTGGTGGGTCGGCTTCCGGCAGACGGCCGTCGCCTACGACCGCCCGGCCCGCTTCGCCGGCGAGACCAAGTTCCCGTTCCGCAAGATGCTCCACTTCGCCGTCGACGGGATCACCTCCTTTTCGACCGTCCCGCTGCGGATGGCCACTTGGCTGGGCGTCCTGGCGGGCGTGGCGGCGCTGGCCGGCGTCGGGTGGGCGCTCTACTCCAAGTTCTTCGGCGGGGTCGTGCGCGGCTGGACGACGATCATGATCCTGGTCGGCCTCGGCTCGTCGGCGCAGCTGCTCATGACCGGGATCCTCGGCGAGTACGTGGGGCGCATCTACGAGGAGGTGAAGCGCCGGCCGCTCTACGTCGTGCAGGGAGAGATCAACCTGCCCCGGTCGGAGGCGGCGCGCGACCCGCGTGCGTCACTGACCGCCGAGTAGGGCGGTGGTTCGCCGGGCGATTTGCAGGGACGAAATTCCCGCGTGGGGGTTCTGGCGCGCACGGTCAGCGGCGTATGCCAGATATGAGAATCCCGCGAAATATGCGAAGACGACGCCCCTTTGGGTGGTGCAGAGTCCCCCAATGCCCCACCTTTTTCCCCTATTGCGCGACGCGGATGGTTCTGTTTCCGGAAGCCTGAGATCAGTTCTCCCAGCACCGGGAATGGTCAGGATCATGAGAAACCTTCGCATATCGATCACCGGGCTTAGCCTCGCGTTCCTGTTCGCCGCCTGCTCCCAGTCGGGTCAGGGTGGCGGCAGCGGAGGCTCGAACAGCAGCGGCAGTGGGGGAAGCAACGGCAGCGGGGGCGACAACTCCGGCTCCGGCGGCGTCGTCATCACCGGCAACGGCGGCAGCAGCTCGAGCGGCGGCACCACCGGCAGCGGCGGCGACACCGCCAGCGGCGGCACCACCGGCAACGGCGGCAACACCGCCAGCGGGGGGAACACCGGCAGCGGCGGCAACACCGCCAGCGGTGGGAACACCGGGAGCGGTGGGAACACGGCCAGCGGCGGCACCACCGGCAGCGGCGGCACCACGGCGTCGGGTGGCACGACGGGCAGCGGCGGCAAGGGCGGCTCGACCAGCAGCGGCGGCACCACCGGCAGCGGCGGGTCGTCCTCGGGCGGCTCGACCGGCATGGGCGGCAGCACCGCCGCGCAGCCGCTGGTCGTGACCTCGAACGGCTCGACCGGCGCCAGCACCTACTGGGTGACCGGCACGCTGGCGACCTCCACGAGCAACGCGACCGTCACCGTCAACGACAGCTCGACGATCAGCTCGAATTGGGAGGGCTTCGGCGGCGCCTTCAACGAGATGGGCGCCAACTACCTCTCGATGCTGAGCTCCAGCGACCAGACCAAGGCGCTCAACCTGCTCTTCGGGACCGACGGCGCCCACTTCGCCATCGGCCGCATCCCCATCGGCGCCAGCGACTACGCCCTCACGCGCTACACGGACGACGAGACCTCGGGCGACACCAGCCTGACGAATTTCTCGATCAGCCAGGACATGAAGTACCTCATCCCCTACGTGAAGGCCGCGCAGGGCGTGAACAGCAAGCTGCGGTTCTGGGCCAGCCCGTGGACGCCACCGACCTGGATGAAGACGTTCAGCGGCAGCAACTCCAACGGCACCTCCTGCGCCAAGGTGGGGAGCACCAACTTCGACGGCGGCTGCATGAACGCCACCAGCGCGAACCTGACGGCGCTCGCCACCTACCTGCAGAAGTGGGTCTCGGCCTACGGTGGGCAGGGGATCGCCATCGACACCGTCGCGCCGCAGAACGAGCCGAACTACGCGCAGGGCTACCCGTCCTGCCTGTGGAACACGGCCGACTACGTGAGCTTCCTCAAGGGGCCGCTGGCCCAGGCGTTCCCCAGCTCGGGCAGCACCAAGATCATGCTCGGCACCATGTCGAATGGGGACAGCGGCGCGAACAGCTTCGATCTGAAGGTGGTCCAGGGCGTCGAAGCCGACTCGAGCGCCAAGGCCATCCCCAAGGTCATGGGCCTGCAGTGGGGGATGCTGGAGCTCTACGAGGGCCTCTCGAGCGGCGTCGGTCCGTCCAACTTCATGACCGGGAGCCTCCCGGTCTGGGCGACCGAGCACAAGTGCGGCAACTACCCGTGGAACCCGACCGGGACCAACCCGGGGACCGGCCAGCCGTACGGCTCGTACCAGGCGACCGCGCCCAACGATCAGGCTTACGGCGTCGAGACCTGGGACTACATTCGCAACGCGATCACCAAGGGGAAGGTCACCGCGTACAACGCCTGGAACATGATTCTCGACACGGTCGGCAACGGGAACGACACCACCCGGACCAACCCTTTCGGGAAGGGCTGGGCCCAGGACGCGCTGCTGGTGGTGAACACCTCCTCGAAGACGCTGACCGCCACGCCGGCCTACTACGTCTTCCGCCACTGCTCGCAGTACACGCAGGTCGGTGCCACGGTCATCGGGACCAGCGGCGGCGACGCCATCGCCTTCAAGAACCCGGACGGCAGCGAGGTGGTGGCCATGTACAACTCGGGCGGGGCCAGCACGTACGTGGTCTCGATCAAGGGGTCGAAGTACTCGTTCTCGATGCCGAGCCAAGGCTGGGCGACCGTCTTCGTCCCGTAACGAATGAGCGCCGGCGCAATTCGGTTAACAACCGCGACCGCCGGCGCGCAAATAGTGTTCGGGGGTCGGGGGCTTCGTTGCGGAACAGTGCGACGAAGCCCCCAATTTAATCTTTCCGACAATGGTCAGAGGACGTAGCTCCCGTTTGTCGGTTTGATGGGTCAGGCGCCGCCGGAAGCGCCGCCAGTCTCCCGCGATCCGCGTGACAATTTCGATCGCCAGAGTGCAATCAGGGCGTTCCTTGTTCCCTGACACGTGCTACCGTGCGGCCAGTTTTCGTCGAAAAACTTTTCCCGCCTCGCTGAAGCCAACGTCGAAGCTGCCAGGAGTTCGTATGCCGAGTGTGAAGTCGTTCAAGATCTTGCTTTTGTCGGCGGTGGGGTGCTTGGGCGCCGCCGCCTGTTCGCTGCCCGCGCCTGGGGTGCCGGACGGCGGCTTCATGAATGTGAACACGGCGTGCAAACTCAGCGCGGACGCCGGCGTGGTCGACTT
>JADMIO011507048.1_pt1 | contig 43277 bp, 41 predicted proteins | sample 8958161 | NCBI WGS metagenome assembly JADMIO01 (sample SAMN16585339, study PRJNA669376) | soil metagenome | isolation source: Crop rotation soil | place: USA: Cullars Rotation, Alabama | collected 2011
GCGACTTCAAGTCACGTGAATTCCAAGCTTCGGATCCCACTGTGCTGGAAAGGGTAGAGGAACAGGCCCGCCGACACGAGGTCCTTCTGCTTGGCGGACTTCTCCTTGAACTGCGTCATCCGGTTCAGCTCGCCGTGAGCCGTGACCGACGTCAGCAGCCAGCAGAGCTCTGTGTGCTCCCGGACGTCGCCCTGCCGAAAGAGGATGCAGCGCCCGGGATCGAGCCCCGCGGCGAGGAGCATCGCGGTCGTGTCCAGCACGGACGCACGCAAGGCCGCGGGCACGTACGGAACCGTCACGGCGTGCAGGTCGACGATGCAGTAGATCGCGGGGTCGCCGCGGTCCTGACCGTCGACGTACTGCCGGATTGCTCCGATGTAGTTGCCCAGGTGTTTGCGCCCTGTCGGCTGAATCCCGCTGAAGATCCTCACGGCGCGAGACCGTAGGGGAAGTTCGTCAGCGTCTCCCCTCCGCTCTCGGTCACCAGCACGAGGTCCTCGAGCCGCACGCCGCCGTAGCCCTGGCGGTACGCGCCGGGCTCGAGCGTGATCACGTCGCCGGCGATCAGCTCGTCGCCCGAACGGCCGAGCCCAGGCTCCTCGTGCACGTCCAGCCCGACGCCGTGCCCGAGCCCGTGGAAGAAGCCCTCGCGCAGGACCTGACCGTCCGCCTTCGTGCGCTGCGTCGGGATGCCGGCCTGCTCGTAGATCTCGCACGCGATGTCGTAGATCGCGCGCCCGTGCGCTCCCGGCTTGACCGCCGCGCGCGTCGCCTCGAGCGCCTGCTCGGTCAGGCGGTGCCACTCGGCCACGTCGTCTGCGATCTCGCCCACCACGAAGGTGCGCGTCATGTCCGCGTAGCAGGCCGATTCGTCGTCCATCGGCCAGATGTCGATGATGATCGTCTCGCCCTCGCGCAGCGGGCCCGCGCCCCGATCGTGCCCGATCGCGCCCGCGGCGCCCGACGCGACGATCACGTCGGCCGGCAGCGTCGCGCCATGCGAGCGGCACACGCTGATCATCTCCTCGCGCACCGCCTCGCTGGTCAGCGAGTCGCCGGAACGCAGCAGCTCGGCAGCGCGAGCCATCGCGGCATCCGCGGCAGCCTGGGCGCGCCGGATCCCGGCCAGCTCGGCCGGATGCTTTGCCCGGCGGCGCCGGGCGAACTCCTCATGGTCCCCGCGGACCGCCACGCCGCGATCCCGCAGGCGATCGGCCAGCGCCACCGGGAACTCGGCGGGCACCGACGCCTCGGCGATCCCAAGCCGCTCGACAGCTCGCGCGGCAACCTCCAGCTCGATGTCCCAGCGCGGCCGTCCGCTCACGATCAGCTCGTCCCAGCCCAGCTCTTCCAGCCCGATCAGGTCGAAGCCGCCCACGGCCTCCAGCCGCGGCCGCTCCAGGGCGCTCGTCAGGACCGCGCGCGTGCCGTTGGTCTCCAGATAGAGGAACGGGTCGCCGATCGCGACGGGGACTTCGTGACGCAGTGTGGGCGAGCGAACGCTGTCGCCGTAGATGAGAACGGGCATGCAGGCGAGGCTACCGTCGGCGTCCACCCGGGCCCGCCCCTACGCTGCGCCGGTGCCTGGACTCCGCCGCGCGCTGCTGCTGACGGGTCTGTGCGTGCTGCTCGCGTGGGTGACTCCGGCCGCCGCGACGGCCGCGCCGCCCACCGAGGACCAGGCAATTCAGATCGCCCTGCGCATCCCGGACGTCCAGCGCGAGCTGACCACGCACAAGGCGACTCGCGTGTCCGCGACGCGTGCCGGCGGCCACTGGCAGGTCCTGTTCTTCGACAACAACGACGAGGGCCGCGCCGAGGTCGACGTCGACCTCGTCACCGGCAAGGTCGTGCAGGTCTTGACCGGCACGAAGGCGGCGTTTCCGCTCGCGCGCGGCGCGCACAGCGGTTTCGCGCGGCGCACGCTCAACAAGGTCTGGATCTGGGTGCCGATGACGCTGCTGTTCGTGGGACTGTTCTTCGACCGGCGCCGGCCGTGGCGCCTGCTCCACCTCGACCTGGTCGCCATCGCCGCGCTCAGCGTGTCGTTCGCGTTCTGGATGAAGGGCGACCTGGGTGCCTCCGTGCCACTCGTCTACCCACCGCTCCTCTACGTGCTCGCTCGCGCGCTGCTTGCCGGACTGAGGCCGCGCGAGCGCGCCGGCCCGGTCAGCCCGCTCGCGCCGAAGGTCGTGATCGGCCTGACGCTGGCGCTGGTCGCCTTCCGCATCGGGCTGACGCTGGCCGACAACTTCGTGAGCGACATCGGCTACGCGAGCGCCGCCGGCGCCGACCGCATCATCCACGGGCTCGAGCTCTACACGCGCGGTGGCGCGCACTTCGACACCTACGGCCCGCTCGCCTATCTGCTCTACATCCCGTTCAACCTGATCTGGCCGTTCCACGAGAGCCAGACGTATCCGCCCGCCGCGGAGGCGGCCGCGATCGCATGGGAGCTCGTGACGGTGGCGGGGCTCGTGGTTCTCGGCCGCAAGCTGAGGCTCGGGTGGGCCCTCGCGCTGGCGTGGGTCGCCTGCCCGTTCACGGCGCTCAGCCTGGTCAACAGCAGCAACGACGGGCTGGCGGCGGCGCTCCTGGTCTGGTCCTTGGTTGCGTTTCAATCGCCGGCGCTGCGCGGCGCCTTCGCCGGAGCCTCAGCCGCGGCGAAGATCGCGCCCGGGTTCATCCTCCCGGTGTTCGCGCGCGGCACGGCACGGCTAAACGTCCGCACGGCCGTGATCGCGCTTGCCGCCGCCACCGCCGTGATCGCCGCTTCGCTGATCCCGCTGCTGCCGCCCGGCGGACTGGGTGAGTTCTACGACGCGACGATCGGCTTCCAGCTGCACCGCGACTCGCCCTTCTCGATCTGGTCGCAGCACCCGTCGCTCGAGCCGCTGCAGAGCGTGCTCAAGGCAGGCTCGATGGCACTCGCGCTGGGCCTTGCGCTCTTCCCCCGCGGCCCGCGCACGTTCGCGCAGATGGCCGCGCTCGCGACCGCCGTGCTCGTCGCGGCGGAGCTGCCGCTGCAGCACTGGTTCTACCTCTATGTGCCCTGGTTCCTGCCGCTCTACTGCGTCGCGCTCTTCATTGAGCACGCGGCTGGCGCACGATCGGCCGCTTCGCAGCCGTAGCCTCGTCGAGGCGGCGCACCGGCGTGGTGTAAGGCGCGTTGCGAGCGATCTCCGGGTCCTCGGCGGCCTCGTCGAGGATCGCCTTGACGGCGTCGGCGAAGTAGTCGAGTCGCTCCTTCGGCTCGGTCTCCGTCGGCTCGATCATGAGCGCCTCGTCGACCAGCAACGGGAAGTAGACCGTCGGCGGGTGGACGCCCCAGTCCAGCAGCCGCTTGGCGATGTCGAGCGTCTTGATGCCGAGCTTGTCCTTGGCACCGCGGCCCGACAGCACGAACTCGTGCATGCAGGTGCGGTCGTAGGCAATCGGCAGCAACTCGTCGACCTCGGCCAACCGCGCCTTCAGGTAGTTGGCGTTCAGCACCGCGACCTCGGAAACCTCCTTGAGACCCTCCGCGCCGAGTGACTTGATGTAGGTGTACGAACGCACGAAGACGCCAAAATTTCCCTGGAAACCGCGCATTTTCCCGATCGACTGGGGGCGGTCGTAATCGAGGTCGAACTCGAGCGAGCTGCCGTTCTGCGACGCGTCGCGGCGCACCACCTGCGGCACCGGCAGGAACGGCTCGATGCGGTCGGAGACGGCGATCGGGCCGGCGCCCGGGCCGCCGCCGCCGTGCGGCTGCGTGAACGACTTGTGCAGGTTGAAGTGCACGATGTCGAAGCCCATGTCGCCGGGGCGTGAGATGCCCATGACGGCGTTCAGGTTGGCGCCGTCGTAGTAGAGCGTCGCGCCGACGTCGTGGACGATCTTGGCGATCTCCTCGATGTTGCGGTCGAACAGCCCGAGCGTGTTCGGGTTCGTCAGCATCAGGCAGGCGACGTCCTCGTCGGCCGCGGCGCGCAGCGCGTCGAGGTCCACCCCGCCGTCCTCGTTCGTCCCGATCTTCACGACCTCGTAGCCCGCCATCGTGACGGTCGCCGGGTTGGTGCCGTGCGCGGTGTCCGGAGTCAGGACCTTGTGGCGGTTCTGGCCGCGTGCCTCGTGGTAGGCGCGCGTGAGCAAGAGCCCCGCGAGCTCGCCGTGCGAGCCGGCGCTGGGCTGCAGCGACACGTGCGGCAGGCCGCTGATCTCGGCCAGGGCCTCCTGCAGGTTGAACATCAGCTCGAGCGCACCCTGCGCGTACTTGGGGTCCTGCATCGGGTGCAGGCGCGCGTGCCCGGGCAGCGCGGCGACGCGCTCGTGCAGCTTGGGGTTGTGCTTCATCGTGCACGAGCCGAGCGGGTAGAAGCCCGTGTCGAGGTCGAAGTTCTTCGTGGAGAGCGTCTTGAAGTGACGCATGATCTCGGGCTCGCTCGACTCCGGCAGCTCGGCGGGCTCCTTGCGGATGGCCGACGCCGGCAGCAGCTCCTCGATCGGGACCTCCGGGACACCGAGATCCGGTGCGACGAACGCGCGCCGGCCGGGACGCGACTTCTCGTAGAGCGTCAGCGTCTGCTCGTTCTCGCGCGGATTGAGCGCGCTCATGCGGCCACCTCCGCCCCGACGAGCGACGCGAGCTGGTCGATCTGCTCCTTGGTGCGCCGCTCGGTGATCGCGACCAGGAGGCCGTCGGCGAACTCGGGGTAGTCGCGCCCGAGGCGATAACCGGGATTCACACCGGCTGCCCGCGCGCGCTCGAAGAGCCCCTCGAGATCGGGCACCCGCACGGCGAACTCGCGCACGACCGGCCCGGCGTTGATCTTCTCGAGCCCGAGCGCCTCGCGCGCGTAGTGCGTGCGCTGCAGCATCAGCCGGCCGAGCTCGACCAGGCCCTGCTTGCCGAGCCACGACAGGTAGACGGTTCCGGCCAGCGCATTCAGCGCCTGGGCCGTGCAGATGTTGTGGGTGGCCTTCTCACGGCGGATGTGCTGCTCGCGCGTCTGCAGCGTGAGCACGAAGCCGCGCTTCCCGTCCACGTCGACGGTCTCGCCGGCGATCCGGCCCGGCATGCGGCGGATGTACTTGTCGGAGGCGGCGAAGAAGCCGAACGACGGGCCACCGAAGTCGAGCCGGTTGCCGAGCGACTGTCCCTCGCCGACGCAGATGTCGGCGCCGAACGAGGCCGGCGGCTCCAGGATCCCGAGCGTGAGCGGGTCGGCGGCGACCACCAGCAGTGCGCCGGTGCGCTTGGCCGCCTCGGCGAGCGGGCCGAGGTCCTCAACCGTGCCGAGGAAGTTCGGCTGCTGCACGAAGACCGCAGCCGTGTCGTCGTCGACGGCAGCCGCGAGCGCCTCCACGTCGGTGGCGCCGGCCTCGTCGAGCGCGGTCTCGACCACTTCCGACCCGAAGCCTGCCGCGTGCGTCGCCAGTGCCGCGCGCGAGTGCGGGTGCACGCCGCGCGAGATCACGAACTTGCCGCGGCGGTTCTCGAGCTTGGCCATGTAGCCCGCCGCGGCGACGGCCGACGGGCCTTCGTAGACGGACGCGTTCGAGACTGGCAGCCCGGTCAGCTCCGAGATCGCCGTCTGGAACTCGAACATCACCTGCAGCGTGCCCTGCGAGACCTCGGGCTGGTACGGCGTGTACGGCGTCAGGAACTCCGAGCGCAGGATGATCGCGTCCACGATCGCGGGCACGTAGTGGTCGTACATGCCGGCGCCGAGGAAGGTGACCTCCTGGTCGGCGTGGCGGTTGCGCGCCGCCAGCGCCGCCAGGTGCTCGTAGACCTCCTGCTCGGCCATGCCGGCCGGCAGGTCGAGCTCGCGTCCCAGCCGCACGCCCTCGGGAATGTCGGCGAACAGCTCGTCCATCGAGCCCACGCCGATCGTCGCGAGCATCTCGCGCAAGTCGGCATCGGTGACGGACGTGTACTTGGACATGGCGGCGGGCTAGGCCGCTCGACTAGCCGCGGCCTATGTGTTGACGATAGGCGGCGGCGTCCATGAGGCTCTCGGTCTCGCTCGGGTCCGACAACTTGATCTTCACGAGCCAGCCGTCGCCGTACGGATCGTCGTTGACCTTCTCCGGCGTGTCGCCCAGCGCCTCGTTCGCCTCCGTGATCTCACCCGACAGCGGCGCGATCACGTCCGAGACGGCCTTGACCGACTCGACCTCGGCGTAGGCCTGGTCCTTCTGGATCTGGGTGCCGACGGCCGGCGGGTCGAAGAAGACGAGCTCGCCGAGCTGATCCTGCGCGAACCACGTGATGCCGAGCGTCGCGGTGTCGCCTTCCACCCGCGCCCAGTCGTGCTCCGAGTGGTACAGCAATCCGTCTGGGTATTCCTCGCTGCTCATTTGTCCTTGCTGTAGAGGGGCTTGGAACGCACTTCGGCCGGCCGCAGCTTGCCGCGCACGTCGACCTCGATCGGCGTGCCGGGCTCTGCGGAGGCAACGGGAACGTACGCCATGCCGATGCCGTAATCGAGGCAGGGCGACATCGTGCCGCTCGTGACCACTCCGTCGGGCTTGACCGGATTGCCCGGCCGCGGGATCCCCGGGCCGGTGAACGCGAACGGCACGAGCGTCTGCGCCGGCGCGAAATCGCGCAGCGCGTCCGCGCCGATGAAGTCGGTGTCGAGCTTGACCGCCCATTTCAGGCCGGCCTCGATCGGGTTGCGGTCCTCGGACAGGTCGTTGCCGTAGAGGTGGAAGCAGGCCTCGAGGCGCAGCGTGTCGCGCGCGCCTAGGCCGGCGGGCTTGGCACCGGCATCGACCAGCGCGTCCCAGACCGCGCCGGCGTCGCCGGGGGCCAGCAGCAGCTCGAGACCGTCCTCGCCGGTGTAGCCCGTGCCGCAGATCAGCGCGTCGCGGCCGGCGATCCGGCCCTCGACCGCGCGCATGCGCTGCGGCTCGTCGCCCTCGATCAGCGGTCGTGCAAGCTCGCGCGCGTTCGGGCCCTGCAGCGCCAGCATCGCGTAGTCGTCGAGCGCGTCGTGCAGCTCCACGTCGAAGCCGTCGGCGTGCGCCTGGAACCACGCCAGGTCCTTCTCGTGGTTGGCGGCGTTCGTGACCGTCAGGTAGCGATCCGGCCCGAGCTTGTAGGTGAAGAGGTCGTCGAGCACGCCGCCGTCCTCTTTGCAGAGCAGCGCGTACTGCGCGCCGCCGTCCGCGATCTTGGTGACGTCGTTGGAGAGGATGCGCTGCAGGAAGCGCTCGGCGTCGGGGCCGCGCGTCTCGATCTCCCCCATGTGGGAGACGTCGAACAGGCCGGCGCTCGTGCGCACGGCGACGTGCTCGGGCTTGATCCCGTCGTACTGCACCGGCATCTCCCAGCCCGCAAACGGAACGAGCCGCGCTCCAGCGGCTTCGTGGCGGTCGTAGAGCGGCGTGCGACGCAGCGTCTCGGCGGCGGATGACACTCAGGTGGACGCTAGCGCTTCCGCGCGAGTGTCCATCACCCGGAGCACGTGGTCCAGCCGCGTGATGCTGAAGAGCAGGCGCACGCGCGAGTCGCCCGGGATCACGATGAACATCGACGCCCCGAACCGCCTCAGGCGGGCGTTGGCGTCGAGCAGCGCCGCGAGCGCGGCGGTCTCCATGTAGGAGGCGCCCGACAGGTCGACGATCACGCGGCGCTTGCCTGCGCTCAGCGCCTGCTCGATGCGGCCGCGGATCTCCGACGCTGCGGCGCCGTCGAGCTCGCCGGCGATCACCAGCGCGCGGGTGGCCTCATCCGGTCCGTCTTCGGATCTGAACTTTTCGTACATCCGTGCCCCAGGTCAGGAGGCCCCGGCCGTTCGAACCGGGTCACACGACTTCTTCCCTTTCGCGGGGGTTCCTAGTCCTTCAGGAACTCGGGGATGTCGATCTCGTCGTCGGGGATCTCCAGCGACGAGCGCTGGCGATCGTCCATGACGACGTCGCGCCGCTTCGGGCGCGACTCGCGATCGAACAGGCGGCCGCCGGGGCCGCGCTTGTCGAAGCCGGTGGCGATGACCGTCACGCGGACCTCGTCGCCCAGCGAGTCGTCGACGACTGCGCCGAAGATGATGTTCGAGTCGCCGGCAGACGCGCTCTGGACGATCTCGGCGGCCTCGTTGACCTCGAACAGGCCGAGGTCTGAGCCGCCGGTGATGTTCAGCAGCACGCCGGTGGCGCCCTCGACGCTCGTCTCGAGCAGCGGGCTCGAGATCGCGGTCTTGGCGGCCTCGGCGGCGCGGTTCTCGCCGCTGGCCGAGCCGATGCCCATCAGGGCGGAGCCGGCGTCGTGCATGATCGTGCGCACGTCGGCGAAGTCGAGGTTGATCAGGCCGGGGATCGTGATCAGGTCGGTGATGCCCTGGACGCCCTGACGGAGGACGTCGTCGGCGGCGCGGAACGCCTCGAGGATGGTTGTGCGGCGCTCGACGATCGACAGCAGCCGCTCGTTCGGGATGACGATCTGGGTGTCGACCATCTCGCCCAGGCGGCGGATGCCCTCGTCGGCCTGGCGCTGGCGGTTCGCACCCTCGAAGCTGAACGGGCGCGTGACGACGCCGACGGTGAGCGCGTTGACCTCGTGCTTGGCGATCTCGGCGATGACCGGCGCGGCGCCGGTGCCGGTGCCGCCGCCCTCGCCCGCCGTGACGAAGACCATGTCGGCGCCCTTGAGCGCCTCCTTCAAGTCGTCGCGGCTCTCGTTGGCTGCCGCGTAGCCGACCTCCGGATTCGCGCCGGCGCCAAGGCCGCGCGTCAGCTCGGAGCCGATTTGGAGCTTCACGTCGGCGTCCGTCATCTGGAGCGCCTGGGCGTCGGTGTTCACCGCGATGAACTCGACGCCCTTCAGGCCAGCGTCGACCATGCGGTTGACCGCATTGGTTCCGCCGCCGCCTACGCCGACGACCTTGATGACGGCCAGATAGCCGCCTTGTTCCCGTCGTCCTCCGAAGCTCAGGTCCATGTGCGTGTAGTTCCCGGGTCGCCCTGACCAATCCGTCCGACGCTCAAGTAATGCTCAAAGGTTTTCTACCTGCATGAGAGCCGGATTTGCGGCCACTGTAGGCACTTTTCACGACTTGTGTCAACGCGCGGCACGGTTTCGTGCAAGCGTGACCCTCAAGGCTGGGTTGAGGGTTGGGGTGAAGTCTGGACTTGAGGTTGAGGGTTCTGAACTACTCCAGATGTGGGTGCAGGAGTAGTCGCGGTCGCCGTCTGAGTGGTTGCCGGAGTGGTCGTGGTGGCCGTTTGCGTGACGGTCTCGCCCGCCGGTGCCAGCGGCAGAACGGAGGTCGTGGGCAGCCCACCGGCGGCCGGGCGCTCGGGCAGGCGCAGGTCGACGTAGGTCGCGCCGCGGGCAGCCGGGGCGGCGAGGACGCGGGCGGCCGCCATCCACTTGGCGGGTAGCCGGGTCGCGTCCCCGAAGCGCAGCTCGGGGCCCTTGCGCAGCTGGGCCACGATGCCGAAGTTGGGGTCCAGGATCACCTTCGTCAGCCGCGCTCGCAGCGCCTCAGGCGCCAGGCCCACCAGGCGGACGAGCTGGAAGGCCTTGCCCTCGGTGAGGCGCTCGGTCGGGAGTGCGGACTTGACCGTGACCACGGGCAGGCCGCCGGTGACCGGCACGTCGGAGAGAATCAGGCCGTCGGCGGCGACCGGCTTGCGCCCCGACGGGCTGTCGATGATCGCCACCGGCAGGTTCAGCTGCACCTCGATCGTCAGCTTGTGCGGGAAGTCGCCCTGGGCGGTGACCGAGCGGACGACCGGGTAGCTCGCCACCGCGTCGCGCAGATCGGCCGTGCGCACGTGCAATGTCGTCTGCCCCAGCCCGGCGTCCTCGAGTGCCGAGCGGATGGCGCGCGCCTGCGGCCCGCCGACGCCGGTCACGTAGACGTCGTGCACGCGGGCGAACGAGGAATCGCGAAACCACAGCCAGTAGCCCGCGGCCAGGACGACGAGGCCGGCGAGAACGGCGGCGGCGCGGCGGCGCCAGACCGGCGGCAGCGCCAGCGCCGCGCGCGGGACCGAGCGGAGTGCGAGCGCGGCGGTCTTCACTCGTAGATCCCCGTCGTGTCGACGTCACCGAGCACCTGTACCTCGGGCTCAAGCAAGACGCCGAACTGCTCGCGTACGCGGCGGCGCCCCTCGGCCATCAGCGCGACCACGTCGGCGGTGGTCGCTTCGCCCATGTTCTCCACGAAGTTCGCGTGCTTCTCCGAGAAACGGGCTCCGCCCACCTGCAGCCCGCGGCAGCCGGCCTGGTCGAGCAGCACGCCGGCTGAGCGGCCTCCCGCCCGGGCGTCGTCCGGGTTCTTGAAGGTGGAGCCGAACGTCTTGATGCCCGAGGGCTGTGCCTCGCGCCGCTGGGCGCGCATGCGTGCAAGGGTGCCCTTGACCTCGGACGGGTCGGCGGGCTCGAGCGCGAACGAGGCGCGCGCCACGACCTCGCGCGGCTTCAGGTTGGACCTGCGGTAGTTGAAGCCGAGGTCGCCGGGTGTCCGCCTTTCGGCGCCCTCCGGCGTCGCGATCAGCACCCACTCGAGCACCCTCGAGAGATCGCCGCCGTAGGCGTTCGCGTTCATCTTCACGGCGCCGCCAACCGTGCCGGGGATGTTCACGCCGAACTCCAGCCCGGACAGGCCCGCGCGGGCGGATTGCGCCGCGGCCTGCGGTAGGCGCGCGCCACCGCCGCAGACAAGGCGCTGGCCTTGCTGCTCGATTGTCGCCAGGTCCTCGTCAAGCTTGAGCACTAGTCCACGGAATCCAAGATCGCTGATCAGCAGGTTCGATCCGGACCCCACCACTCCTACCTCGATCCCCTCGCTGTCTGACCACATCAGGAGCTCCAGCAGCTCGTCGAGGGTGCCCGGGCGCGCGAAGTAGTCGCCCGAGCCGCCGGTCCGGACGGTCGTCAGGCGCGCGAGCGGGTAGTCGGCCTTGACGCCGGCGGGCGCGTTCACGCTGCCAGCCTCTGCGCCAGGTCGTCCACGTTGCCCGCGCCCAGGGTGAGCAGGACGTCGTCTTCGCCGAGCTCGCCGTCGAGCACCTGCGCCGCCTGGTCCATCGACGGGATCCACCAGACCGGACGGCCGTGCGCGTTGGCCGCGGTGGCGGCGGCCACCAGATAGCCCGTGACGCCCGGATAGTCCTTGGCCTGCTCGCGCGCGGGATAGATGTCGACGACCATCGCGGCATCGGCCGTGGCCAGCGCCTCGCCGAACTGCTTGGCCAGGTGCTGCGTGCGCGAGTAGAGGTGCGGCTGGAAGACGGCGACGACGCGACCGGCGCCGAGCGTCTTGGCCGCCGCGATCGTGGCGCGCACCTCGGTCGGGTGGTGGGCGTAGTCGTCGAAGATGCGGGCGCCGCCTGCGGTGCGGCCGCGCGGCTCGAAGCGCCGCCCGGTGCCGTCGAAGCCCGCAAGCGCCGCGGCCGCGTCGGCCAGCGGGACGCCGGCGGCCTCGGCGGCTGCAAGAGCAGCAAGGGCATTCAGAACGTTGTGCTCCCCCGGAACCCGAAGCTGAACCTCAACTTCCCCAACCCGGAACCGCGATCCACCGGGAACAAGCTCAACCGCCCGCGCAATTGGCTCAGAGCCATTTGGCAGTTCCGCGTCAATAGCGCTCGCGATTGGCTCAGAGCCATTTGGCAGTTCCGCGTCAATAGCGAAACGCTTCGCCTCCGCCTCGATCGGTGCCTTCGCCCATGCGATCACCTCGCCTGCCTTCGCCGCGAAGTCTTGGAAAGCCTCGACCAGGTCGGCCTCGGAGGCATAGGTCGTGTGGTGGTCGAGCTCGATGTTCGTGATCACTGCCACGTCGGGCGACAGCTTCAGGAACGAGCGGTCTGACTCGTCTGCCTCGACCACGATCCAGTCGCCCTCCCCCCACGCCGCGTTGGTGCCGGCCTCGCGCAGCTCGCCGCCGATCACGAACGCGGGATCGCGGCCGGTGGCGCGCAGGATGTGGGCGAGCATCCCGGTGGTGGTCGTCTTGCCATGCGCCCCGGCGACGGCGATCGAGCGCTTCAGGCCCGCGACCTCCGCCAGCAGGTCGCCGCGGTGCAGCACGCGCATGCCGAGCTCGCGCGCCCGCGCCAGCTCGGGGTTCTCGTCGGGGATCGCAGTCGAGACGACCACGTCGGCGCCGTCGGGAACGTTGGCCGCGTCGTGGCCGGCAGCAGGCTCGACGCCGGCGGCGCGAAGGCGCGCCGAGTAGGACGACTCCGCGCGATCGGAGCCCGTGACCTCGGCTCCCAGCTGCTGGGCCACGAGCGCCAAGCCACTCATCCCGGCACCGCCGATGCCCACGAAATGCAGGCGTCTGCCGCTCCACGGAGTCACCCAGGCGACCTTACGCGAGGGTCCGGCTACTGATCCGTGGCGGGCTCGGGCTCCATGAACGCCATCGACGCCTCACTCGAGGCGCCGCGCGTCACGAGCGAGCCCGCCAGCATCAGCTTGAAGTCCTGCGCGTTGGTGGCATATGCCAGGCCGGTCTTCTCGTCGATGACTCCGTCCCCCACCTTCTCGCACAGGTCCTGGTCGAAGGTCTTCATGCCGTAGTAGCCACCCTCGATCATCGCTTCGGACAGCGCGCTCGCCGGCGCGGTCTCGCGCAGCATGTCGCGCACGCGCGCCGTCGCCACGAGCACGTCCGGGTTGAGCACGAGCCTGCCCTCCACGGTGGGGATCAGACGCTGCGAGACGACGCCGACCAGTGACGCCGCCAAGAGCTCACGCGCAACGTGCTCGTTGCGCTCGCCGAACAACTCGACGAAGCGCTGGATCGACTCGGCCGCCCCGCTCGTGTGGATCGTGCAGAAGACGAGGTGGCCGGTCTCGGCCGCCCGCAGCGCGGTCATCGCCGTTTCCTCGTCGCGCACCTCGCCGACGAGAATCACGTCGGGATCCTGGCGCAGCGCCGAGCGCAGCGCGTCGTGGAAGTTGGGTGCATCGACGCCGATCTCGCGTTGCGAGACGAGCGCCTCGATGTCGGGGTGCAGGTACTCGATCGGGTCCTCGATCGTGACGATGTGGCACTGCCGCGCCTCGTTGATCAGGCGGATCACGACCGCGGACGTCGTGCTCTTGCCGGAGCCGGTCGGGCCGCCGACGATCACGAGTCCCTGCTTGGCCTGGTGCCAGCCGAGCACGGTCTCGGGGATGCCCAGCCCGTCGGGCGTCGGCGCCTCGGTGATCAGTCGGAAGATCAGCGCCACCGATCCGCGCTGGCTGAAGACCGAAGCGCGGAAACGCGCCTCGTTCGTGTAATAGGAGACCTCGACCGCGCCGCGCTCCTCGTACTGCGCGCGCTTGGTCTCGCTGCCGAGCACCTGGTGCATCAGCAGCTCGGTATCAGCCGGCAGCACCGGCTCGGAGTCGGGCAGCGGCTTGAGAACGCCGCCGATTCGCAGGCGCGGCCGTGACGGGACCTTGACGTGAAGGTCCGAGGCTCCGAGCGCATGCGCCTGGGCCAGCGCCGCATCGAGGTCGAAGGCCATTGGCGCGAACTCTACGGCCGCGCGAGTCGCAGAACTTCGTCGGCGATGCGATCGGCGGCGTCGATGCGCGCGAGCTTTCGCGCCGCGGCGCTCATCGCTTCGAGGCGCTGCGGCGACCCGAGGAGCGAGCCGACCTCGCGCGCCAGGCGCGGACCGTCCAGCTGCGAGTCGGGGACGATGATCGCGGCGCCGCCGTCGGCCATCCAGCGCGCGTTGCCCGACTGGTGATCGGCGGTCGCGTACGGGTACGGGACGAGCACGCTCGGGATGCCGGCGGCGGCGAGCTCGAACACCGACCCGCCCGCGCGCGCGACCGCAAGGTCCGCCGCCGCCAATGCGTACGCGAACGGCTCGACGTACGGCTCGAGCCGGTAGTGCTCGGGCGAGCCGAGCTGCTCGAGCCGGCCGCGCAGCTCGTCGTAATCGCGGCGGCCACACGCGTGGAGCACGCTGCACGGCGCCGCGCCCCCGAACGCGTCGATCGCCGCGTCGTTGATCGTCCGCGCGCCGAGGGAGCCGCCGAACACGAGCAGGCAGCGCCTGTCCGCCGGCAGGCCGAAGCGCTGCAAGGCTTCTTCGCGCGCGATCGAGCCCGTGCCGCGCGGGACGGGCCGGCCGACCACCTCGTAGCGAGCGCTGTCGCGGCCGTGGATCGGGAACGCGAGGAAGACCTTGCGCGCGCGCGGCGCGAGCACGCGGTTCGCGATCCCGAGATGGCTGTCTGCTTCGGTCAGCACGAGCGGGAGCCGCAGCGCGATCGCGGCCGCGCCGGCCGGCCCGGCGACGTAACCGCCGCCGCCGATGACGGCGTCCACGCGCTCGCGTTTGAGGATCCGCCGCGCCGCGGCCGTCGCAGCGACCGCAAGGGCAACCGCACGCGCGGCCTTAAGGGGATTGCGCCGGTCGATCCCGGCGACCTTCAGCGGATGGAATGGATACCCGGCCTTCGGTATCAGTTCAGCCTCGGCGCGCTCGCCGCCCAGAAACAGGACCTCCGCCCCACGTTCGCGCAATGCGTCGGCGATGGCGAGCGCCGGGACGACATGGCCGGCGGTGCCGCCCGCGGCTATCGCGATGCGTGGCGCACCGGCCGCCGGGGGCGTACCCGCATCCGCGTCATCCCGAGCCGGCATCCGCGGGAGGCTAAGCCGCGCGCTTCGTCCGCGCACGCCGCGAGCGTGCCTGCGGCTGGCTCCGGCGCTGAGGTCGCTCGCGCTTCACGCGCACCGCCACCGAGGCGCCACTCGCCACGTTCAGCAGGATGCCCGCGCCGGCGAGCACCACGATCAGGTTGGAGCTGCCGTAGGAGATGAACGGCAATGGCACGCCGGTGAGCGGCGCCATTCCCAGGACGGCGAACAGGTTCAAGATCGCCTGGGACAGGATCAGTCCCGTGATGCCCGCCGCGACGAGCTTCGCGTAACGGTCCTTCGCCGCCTTCGCCGCGCGCAACCCGGCGTAGCCGATCAGCCCGAACAGGCTTGCGACGGCGGTGATGCCGAGGACGCCCCACTCCTCGCCGATGACCGCCAGGATCATGTCCGTGTGGGCCTCGGGCAGGTAGAAGATCTTCTGCACCGACTCGCCGAGGCCGACGCCGAAGAAGCCGCCTGAGCCGATCGCGATCATCGCCTGCACCGACTGGAAGCCCGAACCGGTCTGGTCCTGCCACGGGTGCAGGAACGTCAGCAGGCGCTCGCGCCGGTAGGGCTCCACGATCGCGAACAGCAGCGCCAGCACCGCCAGCACGCCGACGATCTTCAGCAGGTTCTCCTTCGGCACGCCGGCCGCGATCAACAGCGCGCCGATCGCGAAGCACGTGACCATCGTCGTGCCCATGTCCGGCTGAGCCATGAGCAGCATGCACGCGGCGCCCACCACGATCAGCAGCGGGCGCGCGATGCCCTTGAGCGTGAGCACCGACTTGGGCCGCGCGGCGAGCAACTGCGCGGCATAGAGGATCAGCGCGAGCTTGAGGAGCTCGGAAGGCTGGAACTGGACGGGCCCCGCGGCGAGCCAGCGCGACGCGCCGTTCACGTTCACGCCGACGCCGGGCAGCTTGACCGCCGCCGTCAGGACGAAGCCGGCGGCCAGCAGCAACGGCGTGAACGTCTTCGCCAGCTTGAGTCCCTGCTTGGACATCACGCGCAGAGCGATCAGCCCGAGCAGGCCGAAGATCACATACCGCTTGAGATAGAAGGACGGATCGCCCGAGCCGCGCAAGAGCGATGTCGCCGAGCTGGCGGAATAGACCATCACCGCCCCGATCGCCAGCAGGAACAACGTTGCTGCGTAGAGCAACGTGTACTCCAGCGGTCGGGCACGCTTCGACGGACGGCGCATCAAGCGTGCGTTCGACACGGGCCGCAGGAATCATGCAGAGGCGACCGGCTGGATCAGGAAAGCTGCTTGACGAGTTCGCGGAAGCGCTCGCCGCGCTCCTCGAAGTTGCGGAACTGGTCGTAGCTCGCGCACGCCGGCGACAGCAGGACGACCTCGCCCTCGCGCGCATCCGCACTTGCGCGCTCGACCGCCACCTCCAGCGTCCCGCAGTCGATCAGCGGCAGCGCGCCCTGCAGGTCGTCGCGCATACGGTGCGCGGCGGCGCCGACCAGATACGCCGCCCGGGCGCGCGCGACCAGGTCGTCGCGCAGCAGCCCGAAGTCCTCGCCCTTCGCGTCGTCGCCGCCGAGGATCACGCGAATCCCGTGGCCGACCGCCTCCAGCCCCACAAGCGTCGAGCCGACGTTCGTGGCCTTCGAGTCGTTGATGTAGGTCACGCCCCCGACGACGGCGACCTCCTCCAGCCGGTGCGGCACACCTCCGAAGCCGGCGAGCGCTTGCGCGATCGCGTCCTCGTCGATGCCGCGCGCCCGCGCGGCGGCGCGCGCCGCCCCCGCGTTCTCCTGGTTGTGGCGGCCACGCAGCCGGATCTCGTGTGACGAAGCCGGCTCGTACTCGATCCGTTGCGCGCGCAGCGGCCGGTCGTAGCCTCTCGGCACCACGGCCACGTCGTCCGGCTCCTGGTTCTGGAAGACCTTGTGCTTGGCCTCGCGATAGGCGGCGATGCTGCCGTGCCAGTCGAGGTGGTCGGCGTCCACGTTCAGCAGAACGCCGCACTCTGGGCTGAACGCCAGCGAGTCGGCCAGCTGGAAGCTCGAGCACTCGCAGATGACGACGGCGTCCGGCTCGACCTGACCGACCAGGGTCGACAGCGCGGTGCCGATGTTCCCGGCCACCGCGTGCGGTACTCCCGCCCGGCGGTGGATCTCGCCGAGCAGCTCGGTGGTGGTCGTCTTGCCGTTCGTGCCCGTGACGGCGATGAACTCGTTCGGCAGCAGCCGCCAGGCGATCTCGAGCTCGCCGACGACCGTCTTGCCCCGCTGCCGAGCGGCGGCGATCAACTCGACCGATGGACGGATGCCCGGCGACTTGACCACGGTCTGCACCTCGTCGAGGTGCTGCGCACCTTCGGCATCTGTCTCCACCGCGATCGCGTCGTCGAGCAGTGCGGCGACCGCGCGACCCGACAGCCCCTGCCCCACGACGAGGTACGGACCGGGCGGCAGCGGCGGCCGCGGCTTCATCAGCGAATCGACTGCTGGTAGAGCGTGAAGCCGATCGCCGAGAAGATCGCCGCGACGATCCAGAAGCGCAGGATGATCTTCGTCTCCGACCACGCGAGCAGCTCGAAGTGGTGGTGGATCGGCGCCATCAGGAAGACGCGCTTGCGGAAGCGCTGGAACGAGACCACCTGGATCAGCACCGACAGCGCCTCGATCACGAAGATGCCGCCGATGATCAGGAGCAGCACCTCGGTCTTGGTCATCACCGCCAGCGCCGCGATGCCGCCGCCGAGGCCGAGCGAGCCCGTGTCGCCCATGAACACCCCGGCCGGGAACGAGTTGAACCAGAGGAAGCCGACGCAGGCGCCGACGAAGCAGGCAGACAGCAGCGCCAGGTCCTCCTGCCCGCCGGTGATCACGCAGATCGACGTGTAGGCCAGGAAGACGATCGCCGCGCAGCCCGCGGCGAGCCCGTCGAGACCGTCGGTCAGGTTCACGCCGTTTGAAGCGCCCGCCAGCACCAGGAAGATCAGGACGGGATAGAAGTACCCCAGGTCGACCGAGGCGTCGAAGATCCGCACCTGCAGCACGTTCGAGAGGTGCACCTGCTCCTTCGCGACGTACCAGAGCGCGATCGCGAGCGCCGCCTGGAACACCAGCTTCCAACGCCCGGACAGCCCGAGCGAGCGGCGCTTGGTCAGCTTCGTGTAGTCGTCGAGGAAGCCGAGCGCGGCGCACGCGAGCGCGACCCCCCACACCGACAGGGAAACGGCGTCGTAGTCGCCAAGGATCAGGAACGGGATCGTGACCGCGACGAAGATGAGGATCCCGCCCATCGTCGGGGTCCCCGCCTTCGCGTGATGTCCCTCGGGGCCCTCCTCGCGGATCAGCTGACCGAACTCGCGCTGACGCGCCTCGTCGATGAACTTCGGTCCGAGGAACATGCAGATCAGCAGCGAGCCGAGGCCCGCGATCAGGATCGAGCCGATTCCGGTGGTCACGCTGCAGCGCCCCCCGCCCGCGCCCGATCGCCCAGTACGCGCTCGAGCCCGGCCGAGCGCGAGCCCTTGATCAGCACGCGATCGCCGGGCTCTGCCTCACGCTCGAGCCAATCGCCGGCGGCCTCGGGCGTGTCGACGCTCTCGACGTCGCCGAAGCCGTCACCGTAGAACTGCGCCGCGTCGGCTCCGACCGCGACGAGCAGGTCGATTCCCCGCTCGCGGGCGTGCGCACCGATCTCCCGGTGGAAGCGCTCGGCGTCGGGTCCCAGCTCGGCCATCCAGCCCAGGACCGCGATGCGGCGCTGCGCCGGTGCCTCCGCCAGGTGGTCCAGGGCGGCCCGCATCGACATCGGGTTCGCGTTGTAGCAGTCGTTGACGACTGTCAGCCCGCCGTCGAGCTCCACGACCTGGCCGCGCAGCGAGCTGAACTGCACGTCGACCCTGCCGCTCGGCTCGACGCCGACGGCGCGCGCGGCTGCGACCGCGGCCAGGGTGTTCTTCAAGTTGTAGGGCTCGCCGAACGGAAGCTCGAGCGTGATCTGGTCGCCCCCGGCCGAGACGACTGCCGTGCCGTCCTGGAACGAGATGAGCTGGACGTCACCGCCGTCGCCGAAGGTGACCGTGGTCAGGTCGTCGCGCAGATGACGCGCGAGCAGCTCCTCGCCCTGCGGGACCACACAGGTGGAGCCCGCAGGCAGATCGCGAATCAGCTCCGCCTTCGCGGCCGCGACGCGCTCGATCGTGCCGAGCAGCTCCAGGTGCACCGGCCCGACGTTGACGATGACGCCGACGGTCGGCTCGGCGATCGCGACCAGCTCCGCGATCTGGCCCTCGCCGCGCATGGCCATCTCGAGCACGAGCACCTCGGTGCCGGCTTCCGCTTCCAGAATCGACAGCGGCAGCCCGATCTCGGTGTTGAGGTTCTCCTTGTTCGCATGTGTGCGCAGATGCGGGCGAAGCAGTGCCGCGAGGATGTCCTTCGTCGAGGTCTTTCCGGTCGAGCCGGTGACGCCGATGACGGGGCACGCGAGCGCGCGGCGCCATTCGCGCGCGAGCGACTGCAGTGCCGCGAGCGGATCGGCGACGGCGATGACTACGGGCGCGGACGCGGCGGATGCGGATGCGGCCGACCCGCCATCGGCCAGTGCATCCGCATGCGCATCGCCCACGAGCACGCCCCAGGCGCCCGCCTCCAGCGCGCGCTGCGCGAACTCGCCGCCATCCGCGTTCGCGCCACGCAGGCCCACGAACAGGTCGCCTTCGCCGGCGGCCCGCGAATCCACGACCGCGCGCCTCGGCCCGCGGGCATCGGGGTCGCCCGTCACGATCCGCCCGCCTACGGCGTCGGCGATGCCGGTTGCCGGGAAGTCCATGGCTACGCCGCCGCGCCCAGCCGCGACCGCAGCGCTTCGCGCGCCACGGTCACGTCGTCGAACGGCTCCTTGCGGCCGTTCTCGAATTCCTGCCCCTGCTCGTGCCCCTTCCCCGCGATCACCACTACGTCGCCGGGCGCGGCGCTCGCGATGGCCTGTGCGATCGCCTTGCGCCGGTCGACCTCGTGCTCGACCCCGTCGCCGGTGCCCTCGAGGATCTGCTCGATGATCGACTCCGGCTGCTCGGAGCGCGGGTTGTCGGAGGTCACGATGACGCGGTCGGCGCGCTCAACCGCCGCACGCCCCATGAGCGGCCGCTTGTCGCGATCGCGATCGCCCCCCGCCCCGAACACCACGTGCAGACGCCCGCTCGTCAGCTCGCGTGCGGCGCGCAGGACGTTTTCCAGCGAATCCGGCGTGTGTGCGTAGTCCACCAGCACCGCGAAGTCCTGTCCCTCGTCGACCGGCTCGAGGCGGCCGGGCACACGCTCGGCATCCGCAAGAGCCGCGACCGCGTCGTCCAGCGAAACGCCCAGCTGCACGCAGGCAGACACCGCGGCCAGGGCGTTGGACACGTTGAACAAGCCAGGAAGCTGGATCCGCGCATCGGCGCGCCCGGACGGCGACACGAGTGTGAAGCGCGCACCGCCCGCGTCGAAGCTCACGTCCTCGGCGCGGAAGTCGGCATCGCCGCCGATCCCGTAGGTGATCGCGCCGACCTGCTCGGCCAACCGGCGCCCGTAGGAATCGTCGAAGTTCACGACCGAGGGGGCGTCGCCCTCGATGAACAGCCGCCGCTTCGCGAGGAAGTACTCCTCCATCGTCTTGTGGAAGTCCAGGTGGTCCTGCGTCAGGTTCGTGAAGACGCGGCACGCCCACCCGATCCCCTGAGTCCGCCCGAGGTACAGGGCGTGCGAGGACACCTCCATCGCGCAGGCGCGGTCGCCGCCGTCGAGCATCGCGCGGAATGCGCGCTGCAGGTCGAGCGCCTCGGGTGAGGTGCGCACGGCGTCCTCCTCGCGCCCGCCGATCACGTACTTGACGGTCCCGATCAGCCCGCACTTCGTGCCGGTGGCCTCGAGGATCGCGCGCGTGAGGAACGCCGTGGTCGTCTTGCCGTTCGTTCCGGTGATCCCGACCACCTGCAGCTCGCTCGTCGGCTCTCCGTAGAAGCGCGACGCGATCGGCCCCATCGCCTCGCGCACGCTCGGAACCAGTACCTCGGCCACACCGAGCCCGAGCGGACGCTCGCAGACGAGCGCAACGGCGCCGCGCCGGACGGCTTCCGGGGCGAACTCGTGCCCGTCGACACGAAAGCCCGGAACACAGAAGAACAGCGAGCCCGCTTCGACGTCGTCGGTCGAGTAGGCAAGACTCGTGATCTCGACGTCTGGAGCCCCGCCGCCCGTGAGCTCGCGGAGGGTCATCGCGGCTGAGGGTAACGAGGGCGTCGGAGCACCCTCGAAATCTGGGGGATGTCACGGTGGCGACATGGGTGAGCCTGTGTTCAAATGAGCATGCGGAAGGCGCAGGGACTCGCCTATCACCCTCCCCAAGCAAACTCGCCACGGACACGGCCCCCGTCCCGGCTTCACAGCCGTCGCAGTGCTGGTCGCTGCCATGGCGCTGGCGCTGGTGGCTGGCTCAACCGTCAGCGGAGCCTCAGCCACGACTCCGCCGAAGATCCGCGTGATCCACGGCCCGCGCGCAAAGGGGCGGATGTCGATCCTTGCCCGCCAGGCGCGGCCCGCCCACGGGCGCAGCGCCGAGCTGCGACAGACACCGAACATGCTCGGCCTCGGCCGGATGCCGCTCACAACCGCGAAGGAGGGCACTTCGACCTCAACCGCCACCGCCCCGGGCGCGGCGCCGGGGCCGCTGCTCGCGTCGACGCCGGGAAGCGTGAACGTCGACGGAATGGACAGCACCTCGGCCCCGGGTTGGGACCCGCCGGACACGAACGGCGACGTAGGGCCCTACGAGTTCGTCCAGATCGTCAACATGGAGTGGCAGGTCTTCGACAAGTCGGGCAGCTCGATCGGCGGCCCGTACGCACTCAACTCGCTCTGGGCGAAACAGCCCAGCACCGACCCGTGCAACAGCGCCCCGAGGGGCGACCCGACGGTCGTCTACGACTCGATCGAAGACCGCTGGCTGATGAGCTACTTCGCGTGGGACCTCGACGGGTTCGGCAACCCCACTTCGCCGTACTACCAGTGCATGGCGGTTTCGCTGACCGGCGACCCACTTGGCTACTGGTGGCTCTACGACATGGACATCACCGACCTGACGAAGGTGCCGGACGGTGGCTTCACCGCAGGCTTCCCCGACTACCCGAAGATGGCCGTGTGGCCCGACGGCTACTACATGTCGGCCAACCTCTTCTGGCCGGAGCCTGACTTCAACAACCGCTATGCCCTCGGCGTCGCATTCCAAAAGCTGGCGATGATGGAGGGGCAGTACGCACGCTGGGAAGGATTCATAGTCGACCCGGACCAGGCGTTGACAGGCATGCTGCCCGCCAACTACGAAGGCACGGCGGCAACTGCTCCCGCGGAAGGCACACCGAATCCGTTCGTCGCGCCGAGCGCCGGTACAGCGGACATCTACATCATCCAGTTCGACGGGAACTGGAGCGGGGACCCTACATCCGCGGTCCGCAGCGTCTCTGTCGACTCCTACTTCCCCTACGTGTGCGCGGACTCGCTCGGCCGATGTATCCCTCAGCCGGGGACAAGCCTGATGCTGCCGGCCGTCGACGGCGATCAGTACATGTACCGATCGGCGTACCGCAAGGTTGCGGGACACGAGTCGCTCGTCTTCAACCAGACGGTCGATGCGGCGTCCGGCGGCCACATCGCGGGCATCCACTGGTACGAGCTGCGCGGCGTCACTGGCTCGTCCCCGACGGAGTTCACGGAGGGCACCTTCTCGCCGGACACCACGCACCGCTGGATGGGCGCCGCGTCGATCGACCAGGCCGGCAACATCGGCGTCGGCTACAACGTCTCGGACGGCACATCGGTGAACCCGGGCATCCGGTACGCCGGCCGGACCGCCGGCGCCTCGGCGGGGACGTTCGACGTCCCGGAGGCCACGCTTGTCACCGGCGGCGGTCACCGCACTGGCGACAACGGCGGGTCCGGCGTGCGCTGGGGGGACTACTCGTCGATGAGCGTTGACCCCGTCGACGGCTGCACCTTCTGGTTCACCGGCGAGTACCTGCCCGGGACCGTGGTCGACGCGTGGTCCACACGCATCGGGACCTTCCGGATCGGCAGCGGCGCGTGCGCGACGGCGAACGTGTTGCCGTCGGCCTCGTTCACCCTCAGCTCGAATCCGGCGACCGCGGGCACGTCGATCACGCTCAATGCCTCGGCATCGAGCGACAGTGACGGCTCGGTGCAGTCGTACGAGTGGGACTTCGACGGCGATGGGACGATGGACCAAACCACCGCTTCGAACACCACGACTCACACGTTCTCGCTCGCCGGGACGTACTTCGTCGGGCTCCGCGTCGTGGACAACCACAGCGGCGCCGGCAGCACAACTCGCACGCTGACGGTCAATCCGGTCAACGGATCGGCACCGCCGGGCGACCCGCGCAACAGCCCTGTCGCACTGACCGGCAAGACCGTCCTCTCGAACGTGAACGCAACGCTCGAAGGCGGTGAGGGCCACAGCTGCTCTCAGTTCACGACGGCCTCGTCGTACGGAAAGACCGTGTGGCTCAGCTATCACGCGGCCTCGCCGGGCACGCTCACGCTCCGGTCGAGCGGTTTCGACACCGTGATGGCGCTCTACAGGGGCAGCGAGACCGCGCCGCTCGTGTGCAACGACGACGACGCCCAGCAGGCGCCGGGACCATCGGTGATCTCGCGCCGGGTGGACGCCGGGGACTACATGGTCCAGGTCGGCGGGCTCGACGACGGCGGCGGTGGTCTGACAGGCGTGCTGACCACGACCGCAAACTTCATCGGCAACGTCGCCCCGACGGCGGCGTTCACGAGCTCCAACGCGATCGCACACCACGCCGTGACTTTCGACGGGAGCGGCTCCACCGACAGCGACGGCACGATCGCCAAGTACGAGTGGGATCTGGACGGCGACGGCAGCTTCGAGACCAACGGCGGGACCAGCGCAACCACGTCGAAGACGTACGACAGCGCAGCGACCGTCAACGTGAAGCTGCGCGTAACCGACAGCGACGGTGCAACGACCGTCGTGGCGCACGACGTGACGGTCGCGAACCCGGCGCCGCCGAGCGCGAAGATGACCTTCTCCCCGAACCCGGCGCTCGTTGGGAGCAACGTCAGCTTCGACGGGTCCCCCTCCGCCGACGCCGACCACACGATCACGAAGTACGAGTGGGACCTGAACGGCGACGGCACCTACGAGCGCGACACCGGCGCCACGGCGAAGACCACGAACTCCTACGCGGCGCCCGGCGCCTACAACGTCGGCCTGCGCGTCACCGACAGCGACGGCCTACAGGGCACGACCAGCGGGACGCTCAATGTCAACGCGCCACCTGACAACAACACGCTCTTCGGCGTCACGATCAACAACGAGGCGACCTACACGCGCACGCCGAAGGTCACGCTGAGCCTGCGCTTCCCGGCCGGCGTCACGGCGATCATCGTCTCCAACGACGGCGGCTTCCTCCATCCGACCAACTTCGCGCCGAAGAAGGACATCGACTGGGAGCTGATCTCGACCGGGCCGGAGCGCCTGCCGAAGACGGTGTACGTGCGCTTCGCCACTGGTCCGTTCGTCGGCCAGAACTACACCGACGACATCATCCTCGACGAGAAGCCGCCGGTGGTGGAACAGGCGGCGGTTGCCGGCGCGGCGAGCGTCTCGTCCGTGGCGGTGCGCGCAGCCAAGGCGAAGAAGTGGAAGGTCAAGGTCAAGGCGACCGACTCGAACTCCGGCGTCGGCGGCATCGAGATCACGGCCAACAAGAAGAAGCCTGGCAAGTGGCTCAAGTACAAGAAGAAGCTGACCGTCAAGTCGGCGAAGAAGCCGAAGTACGTGCGCGCTCGCGACAAGGCCGGCAACGTCTCGGGCTGGAAGAAGGCCCGCTGACCGGCTACTGCGGCGGGATCTTCAGGTACGGCAGCGCGAACGACAGGATCTTCTGGAAGGCCGGCGCGGCGACGACGCCGCCGAAGATCGCTCCCTGCGGCTCGTCGACCATGACCGCCACGAGCAAGCGCGGGTTGCGCGCGGGCGCGAAGCCGATGAACGACGCGACGTACTTGTACTTCGAGTAGCCGCCGTTCACCGGGTCCGGCTTCTGCGCCGTGCCGGTCTTACCGGCCAGCGTGTAGCCGGGGATCGCCGCCTCGGACGCGGTGCCGCCCGGGCCGAGCACGCCTTCGAGCATCTTGGCCACCTGCGCGGCGGTGGCCTTCGACAGCACGCGCTTGCCCGGCTTCTGATCGCCGTCGACGACGTACGGCTTGTGCATGACCCCGCCGTCAGCGATCGCCGTGTAGGCCTGCGCCATCTGGATCGGCGTGACGGCGATGCCCTGGCCGATCGGCAAGTTGCCCATCGACGACCCCGAGTACTGCTTCGGGTGGAGCACGATGCCGGGGCTCTCCCCGGGCAGGTCGACCCCCGTGGACTGGCCGAAGCCGAAGTCGCGCACCCACTTGTCGAAGCGCGTTGGGCCGAGCTGCATGCCGATCTTGACCGCGCCGATGTTCGACGACTGAGCCAGGATGCGCGCGACCGTGAGCGTCTCGAAGCCGTGCTCCTCGGCGTCCTTGATCGTGCGGTCGGCCACCTGGATCTGCGGCGGGATGCTGAACGGCGTGCTCGGCGAGACCAGGCCCTCCTGCAGCGCGCCGGACACCGTGATCGCCTTGAACGTGGAGCCGGGCTCGTAGGCCGCGGCAACCGCGCGGTTCTGGCGCGCGTACGGCGGCGACGAGCCGATGTCGTTCGCGTCCACGCGCGGCCAGTTGGCCAGCGACAGGATCGCGCCCGAGCGCGGGTCCATCACGAGCGCTGTCGCGCCGGCCGGCCGGTAGGTCGCGCCGACGTCGGCCAGCACCGCCTCGACGCGCTCCTGCAGCGTCGCGTCCAGCGTCAGGCGCACGTCCTTGCCCGGCTCGGCGCGCTTCACGTCCACGATCGAGACCGGATCACCGAGGGCGTCGCGAACCACGCGGCGCTTGCCGTCGGTGCCGTGCAAGCGCTTGTCGAAGAGCTGCTCCAGCCCGGAGAGGCCGGTGTTGTCGGTGCCGACGGTGCCGACCAGCTGCGAGGCAAGCGACGCCTGCGGGTAGGTGCGCTTCGGCTCCATCATCGTGCCGATGCCCTCGATGCCGAGCTTGTCGACCTTGTCGGCGACGTCGCCGGACATCTTGCGCTTGAGATAGACGAAGCCCTTCTTCGGATCGGCGATCTGCTGCAGCACGTCGGTCTCGGGCTGGCCCAGGAGCGGCGCGAGCTTGGCGGCCGCCTTCGCCGGGTTCTTGATCAGGAACGGGTTGGCGTAGACCGTCGTCGCCTCCTCGGAGACTGCGAGGTCGAGACCGTGGCGATCCACGATCGAGCCGCGCGCCGCGGGCACGTCGATGTCCGCCACCTGCTGTGAGAGCGCGCGTGACTTGAGGTCCGCGGCCTTGACGGTCGTCAACCAGGTCGCGCGACCGACGGCGCAGGCGAGCAGGACGAGAAACAGGCCGAAGAGGAGTCCGATCCTCCGGTTGAGCCGCGGCACTACGGCGTCGTGGGTGCGGCCGCGCCACCCTGCGTCGTGGTTGCCGGCGCTGCGGCAGGCGCCGTCGTCGTCGCGGTGGTCGTCTGCGTCTGTGTCTGTGTCGCGGGCGTCGCCTGGGTCTGGGTGGTCGTCGCCGGCGTGGTCGTGGACGTGACCGGCTGCGCGGTCGCACTCGGGGTACCGGTCGCCGCGCCGCCCGACTGCTGCGACACGAGGGTCGGGACGACCGGCACTGCACTGCTCGGATCGGGTGCGGTCATCACCCGCAGTGCGTGCGCGGCGTCCTCGCGGTTCGCGCGCAGATAGCGCACGTCACCTGGCTGGGGCAGAACGAGGCCGCGATCGAGCGCCACGCGCTGGATCCGCTCGGACGACCCGAGCTTGGCCAGCTTGAGCGTCAGGGCCGCGTTCTGGCGCTTGAGCTGGGTCGCGCGCGTATCGGTGCGTGCGATCCCGTGATTCAGCTCGAGCACGTCCACGTTGAAGAAGACGATCCCGGCAAGCAGGACCCCCACGAGCGCGATGTAGGCCGGACCGCGCAGCAGGCGGTCGAGCAGCGCAACGCCGTCGAAGCGCGGCGTCGCCACGCGCGTGGCGGGCCGTGCCGTCGCGCCGCCGGAGCGACGGCGGGCCGGCGCCGGGCGACGGGCCGGACGGCTCCGCGTGGGAGCGTGGACCGTGGCGGCGGCCCCGCGCGCCACTGCTGCGGCGGCGGCGCGCGGGCTCACCCTTGGCCCCCCGGCTCAAGCTTGCGTGCAGCGCGGAACTTCGCGGACTTGGCGCGCGGGTTCTGCGCGATCTCGCCCGGCGTCGGCGCGACGGCGCGCGACGTGAGCACTTCGGCCTGCGGCGTCCTGCCGCACACGCAGACCGGCAGGTCCGGCGGGCAGATGCAGCCGCGGCCGAGGTCCGCCATGAAGCGCTTGGCGCGACGGTCTTCCAGCGAGTGGAAGCTGATCACGCCCAGGCGGCCGTCCTGGCGCAGCACGTCCCACGCCAGCGGCAGTGCCTGGTCGAGCGAGCCGAGCTCGTCGTTGACAACGATCCGGATCGCCTGGAAGACCCGCTTCGCCGGGTGGCCACCGCCGAACTGACGTTGCACGGGCGCCGGAATAGCGGCACGAATTGCATCGACCAGCTCGGACGTCGTTTCCAGCGGCGCCTTCCTGCGGCGCCGGACGATTTCGCGCGCGATCTGGCGAGCAAAGCGCTCGTCGCCATACGTCTTGAAGGCGTTCGCCATACGGCGCTCGTCCCACTCGTTGACGACCTGGCGGGCGTCCAGCTCCTGGTCCGGGTCCATGCGCATGTCGAGGGGCGCGTCGTAGCTGTAGGAGAAGCCCCGCTCCCATGCGTCCAGCTGCATCGACGAGACTCCAAGATCGAGATACGCCAGGTCCGCCTGAAGCCCTTCGTCGCGCAGCAGGCGCAGTCCGCGCGAGAACTCCGCGCGCACGAAGCGCGTCTGGCACGAGACCTCGGCGGCGAACTCCTCGAAGTGCTCGGCCGAGGTCGGATCGCGGTCGATGCAGATGAGCGTTCCGGTCGCGCCGATGCGCTCGGCCACCAGGCGCGCGTGACCGCCTGCGCCGAAGGTGCAGTCGACCGCGATCTCGCCCGGCTGCGGATCGAGGATGTCGATCAGCTCGCCGGCGAGAACCGGGACATGCGTGCGCGTCATGTCAAGAAGGATTGCCAATGCTCTCCGCGATGTCGGCGATCTGTGCTGGCAGGCCGACCTGATCGTCGGCGTAGCGGGTGCGATCCCAGACCTCGAGGTGGTCGTCGGCGCCCAGGATCACGACGTCCTTGGAGATCCCCGCGTGCTCGATCAGCGGCGCGTTCAGCGTGACGCGCCCGGCGGCGTCGAGCTCGACGTCGAACGCCCCGCCGTTGAAGAAGCGGTTGAGCTGGCGGCGCTGGGCGCTGAGTGGATGGAGCTGGTTCATGAAGCTGCTCTTGAAGGCGTCGAAGTCCTCGGGCGTGAAGATGGCGACGCAGGGGTCGATCCACTTGGCAAGGACTAGCCCTCCCGAGAACGAAGCCCTGAGCTTCGCCGGGAGTGTCAGCCGGTTCTTTGCGTCGAGTGAGAACTCGAAATGGCCCCTGAATGCCACTGGTTCACATCCCCCGCGAGCTCGTCACCCGCGGCGATTTGTTCGGCCGGAGTCGCGGAGTGGGAGGAGCCCCGCGACTCCGGCCTGTTTGCGTGCCGTAGTTCTAACCCACATTGCCCCACTTTGCAACCTCTTTCCCCACTCGTCCGCCCCATGTGCGTCCATTGAACGAACCCATCGCACGCGAAGGCGCATTCCCATGCGGTTTTTTGCGCGGGGACGCGGTGGGAGATAACGCCGCAAGTTGTCTTGCAGCGGGAAGGTCCTGCCGGATGGACTAGTGGCTGAGGACCGCGGCGAGCATCGCGGCCGCGACCATCAGCAGCACGCTCGGGACCAGCAGCAGAGCGACGACAAGCTGGATCTTGGGCGCGGCCTTGGCCGCCTCCTCCTCGATCCGGCGGCGTCGGGCCTGGCGCGCATCGCGGGCCTGCGCGGCCAGGGTGTCGGAAAGTGGGGCGCCGTGAGTGGTGGTGCGGGTGATCGCGGCGGCAAGGGCTTGCAGCTCCGGCGCGGGAAGCCTGGCCGCCATCCGCGCCAGCGACTCGCCGAGGGGGACGCCGAGCTGCACCTCGTCCCCGGCGCGCCTCCATGCGCCGGCGAGCAGGGCGTCGGACCGGCCGCCCACCGCGGCGAGTGCGTGGCTCGGGGCCATGCCGGCGTCGACGGCCACACGTAGGAGGTCGAGGAGGGCCGGGAGCTCTCGGCGCGCGGTCCTGATGCGGGCCGTCGTCCTCTTGCGCAGGTGCAGGTCCGGCGCGAAGAAGCCCGCGACCGGAGCCAGCGCGGTCAGCAGGATTCCGAGCCTTCCCGGCGCAGCGGCGCCCAGCGCGGCTCCGAATGGCGCGCCGGCCAGGCCGCCGAGTGCCTTGATCGCCATGAACTCCGCCGGCGTCAGCGTCGATCCGCCCGCATCGAGCCGGGCCGCGAGGTCGAGCGGTGGCTTGAGGCGTGCGGGGACGGCGGCGGCCAGGCGGCGGGCGAAGCCGTCGTTCGAGCGCCTGGGGCGGCTGCCGGCAATCGAGGCGATCCCGGCCACCGCCGATGCCGCGGCCACGAACGCGAGCGCCGCCGCAACCGTCATGCGCGGATCCGCGCCAGCCGCTTGATCGCGAACGCCGCGCCCACCTGCATCGCGACCGCCATCCCTACGAGCCAAGCCGAGAGCGGCGAGGTCGCGAGGTTGCCGGCGAAGCCCGGCGACGCGAGCTCGGCCAGCATCGCGCCGCCGATCGGCATCAGCACCACGACCATGCCGGTGAAGCGGGCCTGCGCCGTGGCGGCCTTCACCTCCCCCAGCAGCCGCGCCTCGTCCTCGAACGCGCGGGCCGACGATCGAAGCAGCGCCGCCAGGTCGCCGCCTGCGCGGCGCTGCATCAGAGCGCCGGCGACGATCACGTCGATTCCCGGTGAGCGGATGCGATGACGCATCGCATCCAGCGCGTCGTCGGTGGCGGCGCCCAGCTCGAGCTCCGCGGCAACGCGGCGAAGCTCGTTCCCGGGTGCGCCCGCCAGCGAGCGCGCGGCGCTGATGATCGCGCCCCGCAGCGAGTGGCCGCCCGACAGCGCGTCCGCGAGCGCGGTGGCGATGTCGGCGGCGCCGGCGTCCACCGTTCGCCGATAGCGATCGCGGCGCGCGCGCAGGGTCCTCGCTGCAACAGCCGGTGCGACGGCCGCTGCGACCAAGCCGCCCCCCAGCCCGAACACGAACCAGCCGACGACGAGCGCGACCACGCTGCCGCCCGCCAGCAGCTTGCGCCGCTCAGCCGCCGCGGGGTCGCGGCCTTCGTTGCCGGCGAGCGCAAGCGCATCGGCCGCGGCGCGAATACCGGCGCGCGGCGCGGGCAACCGCTCGCCGAAGCCGCCCGCGAGATCGACCGCCGCGGATGCGAGGGCGGCGGCGGCCACGAACGCAAGCGCCCCGGCGTCCATCAGCCCAAACCGGTGCGCAGCCGCTCCGCCAGCCGCCCGTCCACTGGACGAGCAAGCGGTCGCCCGCCCTCGCCGGCGACATACAGCTCACGCACGCCGACGGCCCCGGCGCGCCGGACGACCTCGGCCACGCAGGCGATCGCGCGTGATCCGTCCGGCATCCGCCGCTGGTGCACCACCAGCTCGATCGCCGCCTCGACCTGGTCGCGAATCGCGTCGTGCGGCAGCCCGACGTCGGCCATCAGCGCCAGCGTCTCGATCCGGCGCAGCGCCTCCTCTGCCGACGTGGCGTGCACCGTCGTCAGCGAGCCCTCGTGGCCCGTCGTCAGCGCGCTCAGCATGTCGAGCGCCTCTCCCCCGCGCACCTCACCGACCACGATCCGGTCCGGCTGCATGCGCAATGCGTTCCGCACAAGTGCCCGGATCGTCACCTCGCCGCGACCCTCCACGTTCGGAGGCCGCGCCTCCAGCCTGACGACGTGCTCCTGGCGCAACGCCAGCTCGGCGGCGTCCTCCACGGTCACGATCCGCTCGCCGTCGGGAATCGCGCCCGAGAGCGCATTCAGCGTCGTCGTCTTGCCAGACCCGGTTCCACCGCTCACGAGCACCGACGCCCGGGCGCGCACGCAGTCGGCGAGGAACTCGGCCACGGCCGCCGGCATCGTGCCATTGGCCACCAGGTCCTCCAGCGAGAACCCGTGCGGCCGAAAACGCCTGATCGTCATGCACGCGCCGTCGACCGCCAGCGGCGGCACCACCACATTCACGCGCGATCCATCCGGCAGCCGCGCGTCACACATCGGCGACGCCTCGTCCACGCGCCGTCCGAGCGGCGCCAGCACCCGCTCGATCGCGTTCATCAGCTCCGCCTCCGAGGCGAACTCCGCCGGCGCGCGCTCGATCTGCCCGCGCCGCTCCACCCACACGTCGGCAAAGCCGTTGACCATCACCTCGTCCACCGAGGGATCCGCGAGCAGCGGCTCGAGCGGTCCGAGCCCGGTCGCGAGCCGCACTATTCGCGCGGTCAGTACGTCACGCGTCTGCGGATCGAGCGCAGCCGCCTCGGCGTCGACCAGCCGCGCCGCCTGCGCCTCCACCCCACCCGGCCCGGCGCCGCCATCGCGCGCCCGCTCGACCAGCCGCCGGCGCAGCGAGTGCGCGAGCTCGTCCAAGGCCTCCATGCACACAGAAGCTCGCCGCGCCGGAACTTCGCCCCTGTCACGCTGCCGCGATGCGACTCCGACGCTTCGTCCCCGTTCCGTCGCTCGACGGCCGCCTCTGCCTCGTGACGGGCGCCGCCAGCGGCATCGGGCGCGCCACCGCGGTCGCCGCCGCGCGTGCCGGTGCCCGGCTCGTGATCACCGACGTGAACGCGCAAACGCTCGACTCAGCCGCGGCCGAGATCGGTGACGCAGTCGTTCTCAGCCGCGCGCTCGACATCGCCGACATCGACGCCGTTCGCTCGCTCGCCGACGAGACGCACCGGGAGGCCGGCTCCGTCGACGTCGCGATGAACATCGCCGGCATCGCCACCTGGGGCGCAGTCGAGAACCTGAGCCACGAGCAGTGGCGGCGAACGATCGACGTCAACCTGATGGGCCCGATTCACGTGATCGAGTGCTTCGTGCCGCGCATGATCGAAGCCGGCCGCGGCGGCCAGCTGGTGAACATCTCGTCCGCGGCAGGACTCGTCGGCCTGCCGTGGCACGCGCCCTACAGCGCGACCAAGTACGGCCTGCGTGGCGTCTCCGAGGTGTTGCGCTTCGACCTGCGCCGCCACCGGATCGGCGTGACGCTCGTGTGCCCGGGTGGCGTGGCCACGCCGATCGTCAACGCGGTTGACATCGCGGGAGTCGACCGCGAGAAGTTCCACGCCAGCCCTCTGAGCGAGCGTTTCGTCCGCCGCGCGAAGAGCCCGGAGCACGTGGCGCAACGGATCCTCGACGGCGTCACGAACAACCGCTACCTCGTCTACACCTCCACCGACATCCGCCTGCTGCACCTGACCCAGCGCGTCATGCCGCACACCTACGCGGCGATGATGCGCGGTGCGAACAACGTGTTCGTCAGGCAGATGGGGAAGCTCGGCGGAAGCGGTCGGGTGTGACGCGCAGCGCGTTCAGCGTCATCGCGAGCATCTCGTAGTGGCCGACCAGCATCGGCAACTCGATCAGCTCGGTCTCGCTGAGGCCGGCCGCCCGTAGCGAGTCCCACGTCCGGTCGGCCAGCGTGCGCGTCGCGTGCAGCTCGTCGACCGCGCGGAGAATCGCGACCTGGCGCGGGCTCCAGCCCTCGGCATCGGCGCCGTCACGAACACGCGCAATCGCTGCGCCGTCCAGCCCGAAGCGCCGCGCGATCCGCTCGTGGTGGCCCCACTCGTACTCGCTCGGCGCGAGCACGGCCACGCGCAGGATCACGAGCTCCGAGTCCGCGCGCGGCAGCTTGCCGCCCGGCATCAGACGGCTCGCGAAGCGCAGCCACGGCCGGAACAGCCGCCGGTGACGGCCCAGCGTGGTGAACAGCGCGGGCGGTCCCTTCGTCCCGCCGCCCAGTCCGATCACGCGAGCGATCAGCGCGTTCAGCAGTCCCGTCTGTGCCCGCGTGCCGGGCGCGATCCGAGGAGTCACGCCGAGCAGCCTAGGATCATTCGCACGATGCACCTCGACCTCGCCGCCCTCGAGGCCGGACTCGACGAGATCCGCCAAGCGCCCAAGGACAACGGACGCATCGAGCTCATGTGTCGCCGCCCGGATGTCGAGGACCGCGAGCTGATCGACGAAGGAGTGCTCGACGTCCAGAACGGGCTCGTCGGCGACAACTGGCGGACACGCGGCTCGAGCTCGACCGAGGACGGCTCGGCGAACCCGCTGATGCAGCTGACGCTCATGAACGTCCGCTCGGCCTCGGTGATCGCCGGCGCGCCCGAGCGCCGTCACCTCGCGGGCGACCAGTTCTTCGTCGACCTCGACCTGAGCGCGGAGAACCTGCCACCAGGGACCCGGCTCAAGCTCGGCGAGGCCACGATCGAGATCACGGAGATCCCGCACCGCGGCTGCGGCAAGTTCTCGAGGCGCTTCGGCGTCGACGCACTCAAGTTCGTCAACTCCGAGGTCGGCCGGGAGCTGAACCTGCGCGGCGTCAACGCCCGCATCGTCGAATCCGGCGTGGTCCGCAAGGGCGACCGGATCGCGAAGCTCTAGCTCTTCGCCTCGAAGTCGCGCTCGCCGACGAGCCCGCTCTGCCGGGCGAGCGCCACGAGCCGCGCGCGCTTCTGGTTCTGGCGCAGCTCCTCGATCCCGAACTTGTGGAAGAGCGCGCGCAGGTGCGACTTGACCGCGTCCACGCTCAGGTAGACCTCCTCGGCGATCGCCTGGTTGGTCGCCGGCACCGCGTACGGGTCGTCGTGGCGGTAGGGACGGCAGAGCGCGACCAGCACGCGACGCTGCCCGTCCGAGAGGTCCGCGCGTGTGGGCGCCGATCCCGCGCGCGCCGTCGTTTCGCCGCCGTCGAAGCCGGGCTCGCGGAAAGCGATCGCGGTCGACCCGACGACGATGATGTCGCCGTCCTCGAGCCGGTGGCGACCGCTCAGCCGCTCGCCGTTCAGGAACGAGCCGTTGCTCGACAGCCCGTCGTCGCTGATCGTCCAGGCCCCACCCGCCCGCTCGAGCACCGCGTGTAGCCGTGAGACCTCCTTGTCCCACTCCAGCGGCACGTCGTTCTGGGCACGCCGCCCGATCGTGATTGACGCCCCGGGACTGTCCAAGGCGCAGATCCGCTGGCGCTGGTCTGAGTCGCGGTAGACCAGGAAGGGCTGGCCGGCCCGCTCGGCTTCGAGGCGCTCCTTCAGCTCGGTCGGCGTGGAGCTGTGCGGCGCGATAGGTGACTCCACGCAGAGAACCCTAGGACAGAAGTCGGGTGGCTGCCGTCGCATTTGGGGCGTACGATCGGACTCATCCGGAGGAACCTTCGAGGGCTCGCGCACGGAGGCGGCATGAGGACTACGGCTACAAGGCTTGTTGCTGTCCTGGCCCTGGCCGGGGCGGGCTTCGCCGTGGGCTCGTTGCTCTCGCCGAGCAATGCCGATACGCGCCCCCGGACCCAGGCCACCACGACGGTCGCCGCGCGCGCGGTCATAAACGCACCTGACACCTCGGCCCGGGTCCCCGCGCTCGCGCGCGTGAAGCGCCACCACGCGAAGAAGCAGCCCGCCAAGCAGTCGACGGCCACCACGACTCAGCCGGATGCAGGCGTCTCCGGCACGGTCGCGCAACAGGTGGGGACCCGGCAATCGACTGGGACCTCGACGCAGGCCAAGCAGACACAGCCCGAGCAGAAGCAGACGACGACGCAGGAAACCTCGACGCAGCCCGACCAATTCGACACGCACACGCCGAGCACTCCGTGATCATCCACAGGCGGCGCGGATCAGCAACAGCCGACGCTGCCGAGCTGCAGCCGGGCGACACGATCGCCGGCTACCGCATCGAAGGGCTGCTTGGAAGCGGCGGGATGGGCGCCGTCTACGAGGCGACCCAGCTGTCGCTCAAGCGGCGCGTCGCGCTCAAGGTGATCGCGCCCGGCGTGCCTATCAGCGACACGCTGCGCGGCCGCTTCCGGCGCGAAGGCGAGCTGCAGGCCGTGATCGACCACCCGCACATCCTTCCGGTGTACGAGGCGGGCGACGATCGCGGTCGCCTGTTCATCGCGATGCGCCTGGTGCCGGGTCCGACCCTGAAGACGCTCGCCGCGGCGCGATCGCTGGCGCCCGCCGACGCGATGCACCTGCTGGGCGACGTGGCGGGCGCCCTCGACGCTGCGCATGCCGCCGGGCTGGTGCACCGCGACGTCAAGCCGCAGAACATCCTGATCGCGCCCGGCGACCACGCCTACCTCGCCGACTTCGGGCTCAGCCGCGGGCGCAGCGACGAAACGCTCACGCGCGCAGGGCAGCTGCTCGGCTCGCTCGCCTACATCGCGCCGGAGCAGATCCGCGGCGAGCCGGTCGCCCCAGCCGCCGACATCTACTCGTTCGCGTGCGTCCTGTTCGAGTGTCTGGTCGGGCTCGTGCCGTTCCCGCGCGAGGCCGACCTGGCGGTGCTGCATGCCCACGAGTGGGAGGACGCGCCGCACCCCAGCGAGATCCGCCCGGAGCTGCCGCCGGCGATCGACGAAGTCATCGCGCGCGGGATGGCGAAGGACCCGGCTGCGCGGCCGCCGACGGCCTGCTCGCTCGTTGACGACGCCCGCGCCGCGCTCGGCGTCGCGGCACCCACTCGCGAGCACGTGACGGTGCCGCTTGCGCCCGCTCACGACGACAGCGAGGACACGCTCTTGCGCGTAGCGCCCGGCGCCCCGCCCGCCGACACGCCGCGCCGGCCGTCGCGCACGCTGGCCGCGCTCGTCGCGACAGCCGCCCTCGTCGCCGGAGGCGTGGGCGGCTACTTCGCTACGCGCGACTCGGGCCCTGGTCACCCGCAGCCCGCGCGCCACGTGCAGTCGCAGACGACGAAGACGGCGTACGGAAAGCGCCTCAACACGGCGTTCGCGCAGCTCGACGAGTCGCAGAGCGGCCTGCGCTCACAGCTGGCCGGCGCACACACGCCGCGCGCACAGGCGACCGTGCTCACGCACTTCTCCACGCAGTACCGCGACGCGCGTGCGGCCGTCGCCGCTGCCGGTCCGCCGGCGACCGCGAGGACAGAGAACTCGCACGTGCAGCGCGCACTCGGGCAGCTGGCGACGGGCTATGGCCGGCTGTCGGCCGCGGCGCGCCGCGGAGACTCCCGCGCCTACGAGCGCGGCCGCGCGAGCGTTCGGCGCGCGCAGCGCGAGCTGGCAAAAGCGCTCCAAGAACTGCAGCAGGCGGGTTTCCGTCTCCAGTGAGGAACCGTTTCGCCTATGCCGCGCTGATCGCACTCGTGCTCGCGCTTCCAGCGCCGGCCGGCGCCGCGTCGGTGTTCGCCGGCCACTCCGGCTGGTTCTGGTCGAGCCCGCTGCCGCAGGGGAACACGCTGCGGGCGATCGACTTCTCCGGCTACCGCGGCTACGCGGTCGGCGACTTCGGCACGGTCATGCGCAGCGACAACGGCGGCACGAGCTGGACCGGCCTCATCACCGGCACGACGACGCCGCTGCGCGTGGTGCGCGCGATCGACTCGGACACGGTGGTGGTCGCCGGCAAGTGCACGGTCCGCCGCACCGACGACGCCGGCAAGAGCTTCACCGCGCTGCCGTGGACACCCGCCGGCGGGACCTGCACCACGCAGGTCAGGTCGCTCGCGTTCCCGACCAGCCAGAGCGGCTTCCTTCTCCTCTCCGACGGCAACGTGCTGCACACGGGCGACGGCGGGCAGACGTGGGCCAGGCGCACCGCGATCCCGAACACGGCGGCGACCGCGGGCTCGGAAATCCACCCCACCGACATCTTCTTCCCGGCACCCGACACCGGCTTCGTCACGACAGAGGCCGGCATGCTCTACCGGACGACCGACGGCGGCACGAGCTGGAGTCCGGTCGCCAGCGCGCCGCAGCACCTCGACAGCGTCTGGTTCCTCAACGCGCAGACGGGCTTCGCCGCGGGCGGGGCGTCGGTGCTGCGCACGACGGACGGCGGTCAGACCTGGTTGCAACAGGGAGTCGTTGCGCCGCCGGAGAACATCCGCTGGATCCGCTGCGGCAGCGAGCGCGGCTGCATCGCGGCGACCGAGCAGGGCGACGAGCTGCTCCGCACCGACGACGGCGGGCAGACCTGGATGCCGATCTCGCCGGCATCGCACCCGCTCTACGCCGCCGCCTTCACGAGCACCGGCGGGGTCGTCGCAGTCGGGCGCGACGGCACGACCGTCGCCTCGCCCGACGGCGGGCACAACTTCGTCACGGTCAGCGAGGCCCTTGACGGGCCCTTCAGCGTCGTCCGCGCGAGCTCGCCGGCGGTGGCGTTCGCGGCCGGCCGCGACGGCGCGCTCGCGCGCACGTCCGACGGCGGGCATGAGTGGACGCCCCTCCCCGCGCCGGTCGCCGACGACATCCTGGACGTCTCGTTCCCGTCGGATGAGACCGGCTACGCCCTGGCGCGCCAGAACGTGCTGACGCGCACCGACGACGGCGGCCAGAGCTGGCGACTGCTCGATGTCGGCACATTCGTGAAAGCGCGCGCGGTGGTCGCACTCGACGCCGACGACGTGGTGCTCATCATGGACCGTGGGCTGCGCCGGACTTCGAACGGCGGGCTCGACTTCATTCGGGTCCGACAGCGGCCGATCGCCACCGCCAGCCTCGTCGGCGGCGGACGCGCCGGGGCCGGCATCTACGCGTACGGGCAACGGACACTCGCCCTGTCGATGGACCGCGGCGTCACCTGGCGCTCGCTGAAGCTGCCGCCGCACGAGCAGCTCAAGGCGGTCGACTTCACGAGCGCGACCATCGCGTACGCGTTGACCCGCGACGGTCGTGCGTGGAAGACGGTCAACGGCGCACGCTCCTGGCGCGAGCTGACGGCGCTCGGCACCGAGATCGGCAGCACGCTCGCCTTCGGGAGCGCCGACGACGGGTACGTCGCGGTCCGCGAGTTCGGCCACGACGCCGGCGGCTATCTGATGCGCACCGATGACGGCGGCGCGACCTGGCGACCACAGCTGGTGGACTCGAAGCCGATCCGCGCCGGCGCGCTCGACGCGTCGACGTCGGACAGCGCGTTCGCGGTCGCGGGCACCAACCATCTGCTGGCCACCGATCGCGGCGGCGACGTCGGCGAGCGCACGACCCTGACGCTTTCGATCCGCCGCCAGCGGCCCGGCCGTCCGGGCGTGATCACGATCGCCGGCACGCTCACCCCAGCGCGCGGCGGGGAGACCGTACTCGTGTCGAAGCGCGAGGGCCGCAGCAGCCGCTGGTCGTTCCGTGCGGTGACGGTCTCGTCCAGCGGCCGCTTCTCGGTGTTCACGAACGTCACGCGGACCACCGCGTTCGTCGCGCAGTGGAGCGGTGACGACGAGCACGTGGGCGCCGGCACGCCCGTCGTGACAGTGGGCGTCGGCCGGCGCTACGTGCGTTAGGCGATCAGCTGTTGGAGCCGCCGCCCGGTGCGTCGTCGTCGCCCGGGTAGCCACCGGGTGCAGTGTCCGGCGGGCCCTTCGGGCCGAAGCCGTGGTGGTCGAAGCCGTGCTCGCGGAAGCGCTTCTTCATCTGCGCGATGAACGCGTCGTCTTCGGCGATGACGATGTTCCCCTTCGGGGCGCCGGTGATCACGCGGACGTGATCGTCCTTCTGCAGGTCGCTCAGCTTCGCGTCCTTGCCGTTGCGGATCACCTTGGCGTCGCTGCCGACGTCGACTGCGACGTCGTCCTTGTAAACCTTCTTGTCAGTGCCCTCCTTGAGGTGCACTGTCGTGTTGTCGACGGAGTTGAGCGTGCCGGCGTCCGTCGTGATCGTGAGGAAGTCGGTACCGTCCTTGTTCGGCACGATCGCCTCAGCGTGAACCGGTCCGAAACCGAAGCCGAAGCCGGGCCGGAAGCCGGGGCCTGGCCCGGGGCCACGGCGAAACACGCGCTTCAGCATGCGGGCCTTCTTGGCAGCCGCCTTCTTCTGCGCTTGCGCGGAGCTCGACTTCGACTTCGAAGACGGAGCGGCGGCGCTTCCGGCGATCCCCGCGAGCGCGCCGACCAGGGCGCAGAGGGCGATCACGATCGTCATTCGCTTGAGCTGTGGTCCCTTCATAGCTGGGAATCGTTCACGAATCCCGTAAGGGATCCGTAAGACTTTCGTCGTCGAGGCGCGGGCCGAAGTCCACGCGCACGAGCGCACCGCCACCGGGCGCGTTCGATGCGACCGCCCAGCCGCCGCCGGCGTCCGCCGCCTGCCGCACGATCGCGAGGCCCAGGCCCGAGCCCGGCATCGCGCGCGCCCGGTCGGAGCGGAAGAAGCGGTCGAAGACGTGCGGCAGGTCCTCCTCAGCGAAGCCGGGGCCGTGATCGCGCACGGACAGCTCGCCGTCGCGCAGCCTGATCTCGACCAGGCCTCCGGGCGGGCTCCACTTGCGCGCGTTGTCGAGCAGGTTCGACACCGCGCGCGCGATCCGCTCCTGCTGGGCACGCAGCAGCGTCGGCTCGAGCTCGACGTCGAACGACACCTTTGCGCCCGCGCGGCGGCGCGCCCGCTCGACGAGCTGCGAAACGACGATGTCCAGCCGTACGTCGTCGACCTCGGCCTCGCTCGGCTTGCTGCCGCGCGCCAGCTCCACGATGTCAGCGACCAGCGCTGTCAGCTCGTCCAGCTCGCTGACGATGTCGGTGCGCACGGCAGCGAGCTCCTCCGGGGGCAGCCGGTCGGACTCCTCGAGCAGCTGGATGTTGGCCCGCAGGCTGGCGATCGGCGTGCGCAGCTCGTGGCCCGCGTCGGCCACCAGGTGCCGTTGGGCCGCGACCGACTGCTCCAGCTCGTCGAGCGTCGCGTTGAAGCTTCGCGCCAGGCGCGCCAGCTCGTCGTCGCCCTCAACGTCCATCCGGCGCGACACGTCGCCGCTCGCCGCGATCCGCTCCGTGCCGCTCGTGAAGCGGCGCACCGGCGCCAGCGCCGCGCGCGCGACGCCGCCGCCCATCGCCGCGCCCAGCGCGATCCCGCCCGCCGCCATGAAGCCGAGGATCAGCAGTACGCGATGCAGCACGCTGTCCACCTCGTCCATCGGGCGCGCCACCTGCACCGCTCCGATGTCGCCGAGACCGGTCGTGAGCACACGCAGGTGCTCACCGTTCACGTGCACGTCGTCGAAGCGGTTGCCGCTGCCGCTGACTGCAACAGCGTGGGCCTCGTTGCCGACAGGCAGCTCGCCCTGCTCGTCGCGTGGCTTGAGGACCTGCCCGCTCGGCGTTACGAGCTGGAAGTAGCCGGCGGCGCCGCCGTACGCGGGCGCGTGCCGGTCGAAAACCTTGTACACGAGCGGCGGCCGGCCAGGGCCGAATGCGACGGTGCCGCCAGGTCCCGGCAGCGGTCCGCCCATCCCGCCCGGGTCGCCGGGATCCCCGGGATCGACCGGCCCGTCACCGAACCGCGCCGTGAGCGGCGCGACGCGATCACGGAGCGCGCTGTCGACCTCGCCCCGCAGCTCGCCGCGAATCGCGACGTAGGCGAGCGCAGCGCCGAGCAGCACCGCCACCGCCACCGCCAGGCCCGCCACGCCCGCGATGCGCGTGCGCAGGCTCATGGCTCGCGCAGCGAATAGCCGACGCCGCGAACGGTGTGGATCAGGTCGCGCGCGCCGGCCTGCTGCAGCTTGCGCCGCAGGTAGCCGACGTAGACGCGCAGCGCGTTCGACGCCGGGCCGAAGTCGTAGCCCCAGACGCGCTCGTAGATGACGCTGTGCGTGAGCACGCTGCGCGGGTTGAGCATCAGCAGCTCGAGCAGCTGGTACTCGGTACGCGTCAGTTCAGCAAAGCTCTCGCCCACCGCGACGCCATGACGATCGGGGTCGAGCTTGAGCTCGGCGAAGCTGAGCGCGTTCGGGTCGCCCCCGCCGTTGGCCCGCCGCAGCAGCGCGCGGATGCGCGCCTTCAACTCGCCTAGGTCGAACGGCTTGACGAGGTAGTCGTCGGCGCCGGCGTCGAGCCCGTCGATGCGATCGGCAACTGCGTCGCGCGCCGTCAGCATCAGGATCGGCGTGCGGTCGCCGGCGCCGCGCACGCGGCGGCAGACCTCGAGCCCGTCCACCTCGGGCAGCCCGATGTCCAGCACGACGGCGTCGGCGCTCGACATCGACAGCCGCGTCAGCGCCTGGCGGCCGTCTTCGACCGTGTCGACCTCGTAGCCGCCCAGCGTCAGCGCGCGCCGCAGCGCTTCGCGGACGGAACGGTCGTCGTCGACAACGAGGATGCGCACGAGACAAATGATGCCCGGCGTTCCGCGGGCCGCCCGGGGTTCATACAAAACGCTTAGGAACCGCTTCGGCACGGCTTATCGCGCGTATCGACGCTTCCAGGCATGGCACTCGACCGAGCCGGGGCGCGGCGTCGCGTACGAACCGTCACTGCCTGGGCGGCATGCGGCGCCGCCGCGTTGACCGCCGGGGCGGCGTTCGGCGCAGCGCGGGGCGGTCACTCCGCGAATACGACCGCGCGCAACAGCTCGCAGGAAGCTGCCACCCAGGATGCGCTGCCGCAGGCTCCGGACCCGCAGGCCGTCGATCCCTACGGGGCCTACCCGCAGGACCAGCAGGGCTTCGAGCCGCCGTCGGCGTCGACCGGCCCGCCGCAGGGGATGTCCGGGGGCTCATGAAGACGATCAGCTTTCCCGCGATCGGCACCACCGCCGAGCTGACGCTGGTGGACGACCGCAACACCGCGGAGGCCGAGGCGCTCATGCGCCGGCGCCTCCACGACATCGACCGGGCTGCGAGCCGATTCCGCCCCGACTCGGAACTCGCCCTGGTCGAAGCGATGGGTGGACCGCGCCGCGTCAGCGCTCTGCTGTCGGGTGCGGTCCACACCGCGCTTGCCGCAGCACGCGAAACCGGTGGGGCCGTCGACCCGACCGCGCGTCCCGGATCCCCCGGCCGCTGGGAGGCGGTCGAGCTCGACCCGCACCGGCGCGTGCTGTCGGTACCCGAGGGCGTGGAGATCGACGTTGGCGCCACCGGCAAGGCGCTGATGGCGGACCGAATCGCGCGTGATGTCCAGCGGCTGACCGGTGCCGGCGTCATGGTCAACCTCGGCGGCGACATCGCCTGCGCCGGCCGCGGCGGCTGGGAAATCGGCGTGGCCGACGACCACAAGGCCACGATCGCCGACCAGATGATCCGCATCCGAGGCGGCGGCCTGGCCACGTCGTCGACGGTCGTCCGCCCTGGCCACATCGTCGACCCGCAGACCGGCGAGCCGGTCGAATCGCCTTGGCGCACGGTCACCGTCGCCGCGCGCAGCTGCGTGGCCGCGAACACCGCGAGCACGGCTGCGATCGTGCTCGGCGAGGCTGCGCCTCGTTGGCTGGCGGCGCACGCGCTGCCGGCACGCCTGGTCGCGCGCGACGGCTCCGTCGTGCACGTCGGCGGGTGGCCCGCGTGAGCGACCCGGTCCTCTGGTACATCGACCGCGGATCCGGGCTGGCGGCCCTGATGCTGCTGAGCACGTCCGTGGTCCTGGGCGTCGTGTCGGTCGTGCGCGTTCACAGCCCGCGCTGGCCGCGCTTCGCGCTCGCGCAGCTGCACCGCAACCTGTCACTGCTGGCACTGGCCTTCGGCGTGGTGCACGTGCTCACCAGCGTGATCGACTCGTTCGTCCCCATCACGGTCGTCGACGCATTCGTCCCGTTCGCGTCCTCCTACAAGCCGTTCTGGATGGCGATGGGCACGATCAGCGCCGACCTGATGCTGGCGGTGCTGATCACGACCGCTCTGCGGCGGCAGCTCGGCGCCCGCGCATGGCGCTCGGTCCACCTTCTGAGCTACGCCTGCTGGGTGGTCGGCGCGGTCCACGCGATCGGCATCGGGAGCGACGCGCGCTCGGCGGTCTGGGCGGTCATGATCGTCGCCGCTTGTATTGGTGCAGTCGGTGGGGCATTGGTGCAGAGAACCGCCCCCGCGCACCCCCACTAGTCAAGTAGGGTGACGCCATGGCTCGCGCAACCCGTACATCACTCTCTTCGATGCTTGTTGACGCGCAGCGGTGGCTTGCGGCGGCCGAACGTGCAAACAGCGGCCGCGCCACTGGGCTGGCCCGCTCCCACTCGCTCGTGTTCGCTCACTTGGATGCCAATGGAACGCGCCCCGCGGAGATCGCGCGGCGCGCAGGCATAAGCCGCCAGGCGGTCGGCCAGACCGTCGCCCAGATGAAGAGCCAGGGGCTCGTCAAGCTGGCGCCCGACCCGTCCAACCGCCGCGCACGTCTGGTGCAGCCGACGGCCAAGGGCCGCAAGGCGCTCGAGCGCACGGGCAGCGGATCGGCCGCCGCCGAGAAGGTGCTCTCTCGCCGCATCGGTGCCTCGCGCGTCAAGTCGCTGCGCGACGCGCTCGAGGCCGACTGGGGCGCCCCCGGCTAAGCGCCCGTCGCGCCGCTTTCCAGCACATTGGGATCCTAAGCTTAGAATTCCACGTGGACAAGTTGTCG